>Ga0116174_10002189_pt1 | contig 17156 bp, 13 predicted proteins | sample AD_UKC087_MetaG_FD_89801 | JGI IMG/M metagenome (GOLD analysis project Ga0116174, IMG submission 89801) | Active sludge microbial communities of municipal wastewater-treating anaerobic digesters from USA - AD_UKC087_MetaG | ecosystem: Engineered > Bioreactor > Anaerobic > Digestate | place: USA...
CGGGACGGTCATTATTGAACTGAGCGAATAGTGCTTCAAGCGTAGCATTACCCCTGAACTCTCCGACCTCGCCCTCATACATAAGCTCATAATCGTCCTTGTTGAGCTGTACGCCGTCCTTTTTGAGTTGTTCCATACCCTCAAAGCGAATGCCGTGATACTTCTCACCACCGGGAAGCTGATAGATTTTGAAAGTCCCTTGTGCCTTTTCCACATTATCGTAGGTGCGGATCGGGTGCTGTGCCTTGAAATCGTCGAAAATACGCTGTTCCTCAGCAGTCAGCTCAGAGTGTGCTTCAAGGAAAGGAACGAAAATGTCAAGCATTCTCTGCGCCCTCTCCTTATACTCCGGCTGATTGAACGGGTGCTGCGTATAACCGAGGATACCCTCATTGTATGTGCGGATATGGTCGATCAGCGAACCGCCGCCCGTACCCTTGCCGTCGCCAATATCAAAGCGGCCGTCATAGTTGAACTCCTCACCGCCGATGACAGCAGTAATGCTGAAATCAGTCTTTTTGTACCAGCCTGCTTTCAGATCAGGGATAGTACGCTCTGAATGCTGCTTCTCATCAAGGTATTCAAGGACAGCATTGCCGAGGGCAAAACTGCAATCAGGGTGTGCAAGGGCAAAATCGTGAACGATGTCGCTTTCGCTAACCCATTCATCGCCCTTATCCTTACCGAAATGGAAAGAGAGGCTATCCGGCTGTTTTTCGGGTGTTTCTGCATCAAAGCTCACATGATACTTTTCCTTTGCGATGATAGCAAAAGCCTTTTCGGTCAGTGCTTCATCACCGAGAATATCATGGAGAGCCTTCTTGATACGGTTGAGCTTCGGGATATTATCGCCGTTCTCCCAACCGTGCAGAGCCGCACCGTCAAATGCAGTCAGAAGGTCAGCGATCTTTTCATCGGACATATCGGGAATCGCATCGAGCATATCGTCACGCACCCACCATAAAGCGAGATCGTCAAATTCCTCATGGATACGGTCTATGAAAGCCTGGCCGATCTCCTCAAAGGAAACAAAACGCTCCATACCGCCGAAACTGCAATTATATCCGTCCTCAGTCCTCTCTAAATGCAGGGAATGACGGAGGTTCTCAGCATAGTAGTACACTCTGTCCGAAATCTTGCCGTCCTCAAAGACAAACTCAATGTCAGAAGCAGTACCGCCCTCTAACAGTCCGAGGGCAAGCTCACGGCGAATATCCTCACCATAATGGAAACGCTGGGCAAGGTCATAGAACGCAGGCTCACTCAGATGATAGCCGAAAGCCGCCTTGTCGCTGGGCTTATGCTTTTCAAGATACCCACGCTCAAACATCGGATACGCCATATCCTCCCACTCATCGGAGGAAAGAGTACGCACTGCAAGGAACTTTGCAAGGTCAGCCTGCGGAAACAGCACTTCTTCCTCAGTAGGAACTCTGTTTGCGTTCTCACGGTTGATAACTGCCTGCTTATGGGCAGTCAGAAAGTCAGCAACATCGGATTCCTGCAAAGCATTGTGCAGAATCTCGTCATAAGCCTGAATATCCTCAGCGGTGAAACTCTCGTCAATGCTGTCAATCTGTCCTCTTGTCACATCACCCACGAACATAGCAGTAATAGCGGCCCTCTGTTCATCGGAGAAATCGTGCTGAGAGAAAAAGTCGGAAAGCTCGATACTGCGATCAAAACTGGACTTTGCTTCAAGCATATCGGTGAGCTTGCTGTTTTCGCCGTATCTCTCTGCAGGAGCTTGTGCCAAGTATGCCTGAACAAGAGACAGCATTTCACCGAACTGTGCTTCATCGTATCTGCGGTCAAAGAAATCAGCAAGATCAAGCTGCATATCCTCAACAGCAAGACGATGAACTACGGGCGAAAGTGCGATATTCTGCTCCATAGAAAGACCGAGGTCAGTCATTTTGCGGAGCATATTTGTCTCACGGACAGCGTTCTCCAAAGCTCTGTGAAATGCAGGAGCGTTCTCCTTATCGACCGCAAAAGCAACCTTACCGTCACGGACAACAGCATGATAGCTCACACTTGTTTCAAGGAAAGGCTTGACCTCTCCGAACTGATCAGGTGTGAGCTTGCTCATATAATAATGGGTATCACGGTTTGCACGATAGTCACGATTGCCGACTTCCTGCGCCTTATCGGGACTTGCGAACTGCTTACGCATATTCACGACTTCGTCCCTGATGTTGCGGACAGCAAAGAGGTCAGCGTGAGAAACCGTCAGCGTACCCTTGCCGGACGGATAGACTCTGCCCGAAAACTGCATACCACGGGCTTTCATGATCTCAGCCATTTTCAGCACAAGGTCACGGTCAGCGGAAAGGTACTCTTTCTGCGGAATATAACGATACTCCGCTGAACCGAAGATGTTTTTTTCGGGCGGAGAATAAGGTCTGTTGGATTTGGTGGGAACAAGGTCGGGAGTGCCTGCGATACACTTGAACCACTCTATATCTTTATCATTGATCGCCATAATGACGGAATTATCACGGGCATAGGCATAGTAATTGATGCCCGAATTATCAAGCTGTTTCTGCAATCTTGCAAAATCCGCAGCCTGGATCGTCACAAGGTTTTTGTCTCTGTTATCTGTTGCCTTGTTCCACATTTCGTTGCCGTAATACTGCATATTCGTTTGCTGAACCTCCTTTTTTTCAGTCTCATGTTCTACTTGTTTTGGGATACAACGAAGCATATCATTCCAGTCTTTATATGTATCGGGAGTGATAACACGCTTCATGTCTGGATACTGCTCCTGCAAACGCTGGGCAAATTCATTGCCTGCGGTATCATTGTCGGAGCAAAGGAAAACATTCTCAGGCGGGATATTATGACGGAGCATCGTGTCAAGAACGATATTCGGCTTCACGCCCATCATGGAAACAAGCCTGCAATCCGTCATTTCCTTATCGTGCATTTGCAGATAGGAGAGCATATCTATTGCACTCTCAAAGAAAAAAGCCTTTTCGCCCGTGCCGCGGACAACCTCAAAGCCGTGCCCATCGGCTGAATGTTCGGCAATACCCTTGAATCGGTGTTCTGTCGAAGTACCGACCTTTTCAGCACCGATGACCTTGCCGTTATCGTCATAATATTTGAAAAGCACATTGCCTGTCTTTTCTTCCTGAGATACTACGCCCTGTCTCACAAGTGAAGCCACAAGGTCATAGTCAAGCCCTCTGGTCTTGCAGAGATACGCAAATACACGCCTGCAATTATCAGCTTCGGCAAGGGAAAGCTCCCTTGCCGTTACTGTTTTCGGCTTCTGTTCGTAGGTGCGGGACGGAGTATATGTCAGGTCATAGTGTTCACCGTTGAGGGCTTCAACGGCTTCTACAAAGGACATTCCCATAAACTCACGGAGGAATCCGATATTGTCACCGCCTTCACCTGTGCTGAACCGATGCCACACACCACGTTCGCCCGGACCGTTATCCTTGATGTGCAGACTGTCGTGTTCCTTCCATACATACTCCTTGCCGACCTTTTTCAGATCAAAGCCGTGAGACATGAGGAACTGCGGAAGATTGACGTATGCCGCCCTTTCTTTCTGTTCGTCTGTTATTCTCATTTATTCAAGTCCCTGATTATTTCTCTTTTTGGGTGTCTGCTGTTTCTGCTGCGGATTCTTCTGCTGTCCGCGCCCGCTGATACGCTGAACGTCCTTCTGCATTCGTCCACGGGAAAAGAAAGCTCTCTGCGAATCCTTCTTTGCGACTGTGACCGCAGACTTTGCACCGCCGAATACCGCAGAATGTTCTACGCCCTTAGCGGTCAGCTCTGCGGACTTCTTACGAGCCTGCCCCTCGTCCATTCGCTGGGTGAAACGCTCCTGTTTCGGGAGAGCCTTGAAAAAGTCGGAATTTACAAACTCCACGGCTCTTTCACCCTTGACAGCACTTTCGATCTGCTTATATGCCGGAGCGTTTGCCTTTGAAACTGTGACCGCTACCGTGTCATTTTTGCGGACAACCGCAGAATACGGAATATTTGCCTTTTGCAGCTCTGCCACAATCTTTCGTGCCGTGCCGATAGGCTCTACACGGGTATGCTTATCTTCCTTGCCGAGCGAAGCATAGTATTCGGGATTGATCGTCTGATACTTGCCCTTTTCGCCTTTACCGCCGTTCTCCTGCGCCGCTTCTGTTCTTGCGATCTTGCCGATAGCGGCATACATAATATCGTTGAGGGCAGGAACATCTTTCTTTGAAACGGTAATGCCGACCTTATCCTCGCCCTTAGTGGCAGCGGAATAGTCAATGCCTGCCGCCGTAAGAGCTGTCATGACTTCGACCGCCTGAATATCCGTCATTGTCTCCACATGGCGGTCATTGCGGGGAAGCTCCTTGTAGTAATCGGGATTCACCTTGAAACCGCCGTCATCGGTCAGAACTGCATCGCCGTTTTCGAGCATAGCTGTCAGCCAGCTATCGACCTCGACTTCATCAGCCATATCCAGTATTTCAAGCTGTTTCTTCATGTTTACAAGCTCATCGGCGGCATTGTCCCTCGTTTCCTGCGGTACAAACGGGTTCTCCGCAATGCTCTCCATATTCTTGATAGCTTCACGAAGCTCCGCCCTTGCCTTATCAATATCTTCCTTGCTGCCGTTATTGATAAGACTGTCGATCATGTTGTAATCATCTTCAAGCTGCATTTCTACACCCGCAAGGGGCTGAATACCGAGCTGATCGGCAAGTGCGGCGACCTGCGACCTGTCGAGCGTTTCCACTTCCTGTGCCGCCTGCACAGCCCCCTCAGCAAGTGTGGGCATATCCATTGTGCCGTCCTGCACCATTTGTCCGAGTTTGTCGCCGGTCAGCTTCATGGACGCATCAAGCTGATCGTTAGTTTGCTCTGCATAGTGCGTTTCGGGACGGGCGAGCTTCATGATCTTATCGTCAAGTGCCGTGATACGCTCATTCACGCTTTTAAGCTGTTCGGAGAGCTTATACTTGTCCACCACGCTTGTGGCAGGATCATTGTATGTAGTGAGGATCTCCTGCTTTTTGGCTTCAAGAGAAGCCTTCTTATCGCTCAGACAATCGACCGTTGCACCGTTCAGCCGTGTCATAGCATCGGCAAAGGCTTCACGGCGTTCCTTATTGAAGCCGATAGAAAAGCTCTTGATCGTATCATTGAGAGCAACCACACGGTTCAGCTTGTGTTCAATACGGTCACGCTTGGCAGTCATGGTGTCGATCTTCTTCCAACCCTGTTCGACCTTCTGTTCACGCTTCGGGATCTTCTGCTCACGGATAGCGGATATACGCTGTTCGTTGATCTCAATGATCTTGCGGATACCCGGCAGATTGCCGACTGTCGCTTTGAGCATACGGTTCGTATCTTCGAGCTTGTCAGCCTTAGCAGACAGAGCTTCGATCTTCGCCTTGTTGCGGTCAATCTTGTCCGTCTGATTAGCGATCTTTTCATCAAGGGAGTCGATACGCCCCTGATGAAACTCCGCCTTAGCGTTCAGAAAAGGAAGAAGTTTTCCCGACTTCTGAGCGCCTGTTTCGTCCTGCTGATGTTCCTGCGCCTGAGCCTGTTTTCTGCGGAGTTCTTCCTCCGCATCGACCGCAGGCTGTTCGGCGGTACGCTTTTCATCATTATCCTGTACGGGCATAGGCTACCTCACTTTCTGCGCTTCACGATGATGATGACTGCTGCGGTCACTGCCGTAACAACGGCACTTCCGATGATGATAAACTTCTTCATGGTCTGTACTTCCTTTCTCTTTCTTCGGTCTGAATGATACGCTCCTGTTCGTCACGCTGTCTGCGTCGGGCGATCTCAGACAAATGTTTGTGGGCTTCTCTGGTAAAATGGTCATTGGCATGACGGCGCTGATAAGCATTGTAAAGCTCATCAAATGTAGGAACTGTATCCGCCGTCTGCACTGGTTCGGTAGGAGCTTTCTCCTGTTCCTTTCTGCGCTCATACTCCTGAATATCCGATACAGTCCTGCCGTTCAGCGTATGGATACGTTCAAGCTCACGCTGAAGCGTGACCTTATCGCAGAACCAAAAATTGACGTAGGTCTTGCAGAGTGCAAGCTGAATCTCATCGGGACGGGACTGCAATGTGCCTATCGTGGTATTCAGCACCTCGGCAACCTCTCCCAACAGCCGATAGTAGCCGTCAGGCTCACCGTAAACTTGCAGCTCACGGAGCAATGCTTCATAGTCTCCCGATGAAACCTTTGCGATGATTTCCTCAACTTCTTCTTTGTAGCTGCCGTCATAGGTAAGCACTATTTCGCTGTCACCGAATCGTGCTGAAAAAGGAATACCGCTTTTATCGAGGGCAATAACAATGTCAGATGCTTTAGTAGTCTCAAATCTTGCAAACTCCTTGTTGCTTATAGTGCCTACATCGACACCGCTGATATACGGAAACTCTGTCATGTGGAGATCATCTCCCTGATGTTGTCGATCAGCTCGGTATTGGTGCTGTCGGGATCGTACTCCATAGCGTATGCACCACAGATATTCTCTTGAATGCGGTGAGGGAGCGACCTCAGCTCACGAACGGGAGTGCCGATCAGCTTTGCAACCTTGTCTAAGTCAGCGACCGCAAGAGCCTTGTTCACAAGGTCGTAGAAACGGGCTGTCTGTGAGCTGTCCATCATGAACTCATAGACGATAGTCTGCTGTGTCTCATAGTCAAGGCTGCGGAGTGTTGCAAGTGTGATGCCCGTGGACTTGGCGACCTCTGCAAGCTCAATGTAGATAGAACCTTTCTGCCACAGGTTATCGAGGGCTTCAAATATAGCCTTTTTGTCTTCGTCGTTCTTAACGGCGACCTGTTCAAAAACCGCAGTCATGCTGTTTTTGATCTCATCGTCCATAGCGGTAATGCTGTCCTCGGAGACACCGAGGATTTTTGCGACTTCCGCAAGCTGGTTATTGTTCATAAAGATTATCCTTTCGTATCTATTCAGTCCTGTTGTTTAATCATGCAATAAATATGCAAATGCGCTTTGAAACAAAACAGAATTGCTTATGCTCCGACTTGCATTGCAGCAATATAAGATTGTTCAGAGCAATAATAATCAAATATGAAGACGACATCTTGTTTTATTTCTTATTTTAACAACAGGACTGAATAGTTACATCCTTTCTGCTTTAAGCCAAATAATTGACTTTTCGGCGGTAGTTTGTTATAATGTAAGAAGAAGTTGTCGGGATTACAGCCCGATAATTCTTAAATATCGGTTATTTGCTACTGTATAATTAAAGATTTGGAAGAAGGTAAACAGAATATGAATATTGATGTCAGAGATACAGAGATTATTATTGATAGTAAGGTCTTGGCGTTTCCGGCTTCTTTCAGCGATTTACAGGACATACTTGGAGAAGCAAGGATCGTTCCGAAAAATGATAGAGCCAACTATTATATTTTCGACAAGTTGGGCATAACTTTTTGCGATGTCGACGAGAGGTATCTTAAACGCAGAAAAGCTTTTATTGACAAAGAGCATCTGATATCTTATGTGACTTTTTTATCGACGACACAGAACTAATGAATGAAGCAGAGATACCAGCAGAGCGTTTTAATGGAAACATCACATTTTTCGGCAGAGAATGGGACAGTCTAAAAAAATCTGATGGATCATCCCAGTATTTTTTCTGCAAAGACGGCGAATATAGATTTGCTCATATTAAGGCTATCATACGTGGAAATGATGATGAATCCAATTACACAGACGGTCGTTTTACAAAAACACTGTATCTCACATTTGCACCAGAAAGGCCAAAATCGACTGAAAACTACAATATATCTGCCCCACAAGAGGACTGTGTGACCTTTACTAACCTCAATTTCAAACTTGCAGTAGTACAGGAACTGATGTGTAATATGGAAATTCTTAAACCATATTTTGATATATACGACTATTTGAAATTCAAGAAGAGTAAAGCAAAGACTGAGACTGAAAAGAACATAAAGGCAGCAATTGACTTTTTTAAGAATTTACCTGTTCCACAGAAACTTGCAAACGAACTCACTGAGATAACTATGGACGGTGGTAACGAGATTTATGGAAATATTGCTCCTTTGTGGGACGGTGAGGACGGAAGATTTGATCTCGACGAAATATCTCCCGATGAACTTAAGTGTTTCCCAAATCTCAGAAAAATAAAGCTTATGTCATCAAAACCTGAAAAGATAATTACACTGTGCGAAGAATATAATGTTGAGGTAACTACTTTATGACAGCTTGACAGCAACAATGATAAAATCAGTATTCTTTGGTGGAGCAAAGAACAACATCAAAGCTGCGATTTCACAAAATTATCTACTTACAGCAAGGGCAACCTTGCTGTTTTTATTTACCCCTCTCCGTTTTCCACTGATAATACACCTTGCCATTGTACGGATTCTCCACGATCTCAGGGCGGACGATAGTCTTTTTGCCCTTAGAAGTGTAGCTTGTGGACTTGCCGCCGAGAAGTGCCTTGACCTGAGCAGCGGAAAGCTCCACGCCGTACACTTTTGCAATATTCATTCCGCACTTGCCCTTGCAGTAATAGCCGAATTTGCCCTTTACAACCTCAGCACCGCATTTCGGGCATCTTCCGGCAGGCTCATGGCTGTCCGAAAGTGTAACAGACTTATCCGCCGAGCCGTATTTCCTGCACATTTCAGCCACAAACTGCTGAATGCCGGACATAAAGACCGATTCGGGCAGGCTGCCGTGTTCGATCTGCTGTAACTTCGACTCCCATTCCGCCGTCAGCTTTGCCGACTTCACTTCATCGGGAACAACAGTAATAAGCTCTCTGCCTTTATCCGTAGAACGGAGCTTTTTGCCGTCACGCTCTACATAGCCGTTCTTGACAAGTGCTTCAATAGTGGCAGCTCTTGTCGCAGGAGTACCGAGTCCCTTTTTCTCCGTGTCCTCGGCATAGTCCTCGTTGCCTGCACGTTCCATAGCGGATAACAGCGTATCTTCAGTGTAGGGCTTCGGCGGACTTGTGAAGTGTTCGCCCTTGCTTGCCTTTGCGGTAAAGTTCTGTCCCTCGGATACCGCAGGCAGAGCCTTTTCATCATTCTTCTTGTCGGACTGCTTGGCGTAGGCTTTCCAACCAATATCAAGGACAGTCCTGCCGTTTGCCGTGAACTCCGCACCATTGCAGATACCTGTCAGCTTCACAGCTTCATACTTGTGAGCCGGAGCCGTTGCACAGATCAGCTTTGTAGCAATAAGGGTGAGAATATTTTTCTCCCCTGTCGGTAGGGAGGAGGTATCTGTTGAAGCAATTTTGCTTGTGGGGATAATAGCGTGATGCCCTGAAACTTTGCTGTTATTGATAACCTTAGAAATATCGGGAGTATGGGATATAGCAAATCCGAAGATATTATCGCAGAGCCATAGCACATCAAAAGCCGTCTGCGCCATATCATCGCTGAGATACTGGCTGTCGGTACGGGGATATGTGACGAGCTTACCCTCATAAAGCGACTGCGTATAGTCAAGCGTCTGCTGCGCTGTATACCCGTAAGCCTTGTTTGCTTCTCTTTGAAGTGTGGTCAGATCATAGAGCTTCGGAGCTTTTTCGGTCTTTACTTCACGCTTTACCGAGCAGATCGTGACCGTTTTGCTATCACAGGCAGATACAAGCGTATCAGCGTTAGCTTCATCGTCAATTCTTGCAGAAGAAAGAATGAAATCACCGCAGTTAAGGTCAGCGGTAAAATACTTCTGCTTGACGAAATGCTCAACATCATGGTCACGCTGAACGATCATCGCAAGCGTGGGAGTTTGCACTCTGCCGATATTCAGCTTACCGCCGTAACGGACGGAGAACAGCCGAGAGCCGTTCATGCCCACAAGCCAGTCTGCTTTCGCCCTGGCATAGCCTGCATCGAACAGGCAGTCATAAGCGGACATAGGCTTCATATTGGTGAGCGCCTTGCGGATAGCCGACTCCTCAAGAGAGGATACCCATAAACGCTTCACAGGCTTGCGGCACCGAGCCATATTATAGACATAGCGGAAGATACATTCGCCCTCACGGTCAGCATCGGTAGCACAGATGATCTCCGTCACATCACCCCTGTTCATCAGGTCTTTGATGATATTGTATTGAGCCTTTGTGCTGTCAGTGACCTTAAACAGCCACTTTTCGGGAATCATCGGTAGCTGCGAAAAGCTCCACTTCTGTTCCCAGCCGTTGCCGTAGCCATTCGGATATTTCAGTCCGACCAAGTGACCGACACACCATGACACGATATAGCCGTTTCCCTCGGTGTAGCCTTTCTGAACCTTGTCCGCACCGACCACGGAACTGATTGCACGGGAAACGGAGGGCTTTTCGCCCACGATCAAAATTGACATTATTTTCATTCCTTTCGATTTCTATTTTCCAAATTCTTGATTTTTTCGATTTTGGGAAACAGAATTGATTTACCAAATATTTTCTCCTATTTTTGTTCCTAAATTGTTGACATTTCTCCTAAATAGGAGTATAATATAGGAGAACAAAAATTTAGTAGTAGGAGAAAAACAATGCGAAAATTCGATTATTCAAAATTTGAAAATTGCTTGTGGGATAACGAAATACTCCGCTATCTCACCCAGATACATGAACACAAGGGCAGACAAGAGCTTTTTTCCCGTCAGAAGCCCGTTGAATTAGAAAAACTTACCGAAGTTGCAAAGGTTCAGTCCGTGGAATCATCTAACCGTATCGAGGGTATCATAACAACAAGCACCCGTATCGGTCAGATTGTCAAGGAGAAAACCACACCGAAGAACCGTGATGAAAAGGAGATCGCAGGATACCGTGATGTTCTGAATACCATTCACGAAAGCCACGATTATATTTCCATCACAAGCAACATCATTCTTCAGCTTCACCGTGACCTGACTAAATACTCCGAATCAGGCTTAGGCGGTACTTATAAGATCACGCAGAATTATCTGAAGGAGACTCGCCCCGACGGTTCTGAATTTATCCGCTTCACACCTGTTCCGCCCTATGAAACTGCACCTTGTATTGAAGCGATATGCGAGAATTATAAACAGGCTACCCAATCCGAGAAGATTGATCCGCTTCTCCTTATTCCTGTTTTTATCCATGATTTTCTCTGTATCCACCCGTTCAATGACGGAAACGGCAGAATGAGCCGACTTCTGACATTACTGCTTTTGTACCGAAACGGCTATGAAGTCGGAAAGTATATCAGTATCGAGAAGCATATCGAAAAAACAAAAGGTGCATATTATGACGCTCTGGAAGAAGCATCAAAGGGCTGGCATGAGGAAACTGACGATCCTACGCCATTCATCAAATATATGCTGGGCGTTGTTCTTGCCTGCTATCGTGAATTTGAGGAACGGGTGCAGATAATAGGCGAATCTACCGCCATTGAGATCAAAGGCGGCAAGCCGAAAAGCGTTGCTGTTAAAAGCAAAGCCTATGACATCGTTAAAGCAGCGGTAGACACAAAAGTCGGAAAGTTCACCAAGAAAGAAATTGCGAATATCTGCCCAAGTATCAGTGAAAAGTCGGTTGAAGCTGCTCTCAGAAAGCTCGTCGATGAGCAATACATTGAACGTCACGGAACCGGAAAGAACAGCTTTTATGCTAAAGTTTCCTCCTAAAGAGTTCGGTTCTCCTAAAAACGCCGTGCTTTTAGGAGAAAGAATTTGTTAGGAGAATAATTAGGAGTATCGTATCCAACCTACCAAGCACATTTCCCATCATGGGGAGTGTGCTTTTATTCTTCTAACAACAGCCAGTAAAAATCTTCTTTTGTGAGATTGCAGTATGTCTTTCGGCTTTTTTCTTCTTTGCGGATATACCCTGCTTTGAGAAACGCATCACAAATTTGGTCAATTTTCGTTGAGCCAGCATCAATCACATAGATCAGATCGGTCTTATAAAACGCTCCGTGGCGGAGCATCCAAATCAGCAGCGTTTCGATTTCATAACGGGAAATGCCACGAATTTTAATACTGCTCAAAGGAGCGTACTTCCTGACAGGAGGCGGTACGACTTCTTTCTTGACACACTCTTTGTTTTCCTTCTGCGGCAAAGGCTTCTCTTTTTCATGAGGTTCGTCAGGAACTTCGCACTTTTCAGCAGGAACTTCTTCGCTGATAGTATACTCTTGACCAATATCATAAGGAGTCACGGCTCCACTTGCCGGCGCAAGACACCAGTCATCAGGCTCGTCCATATTATCGTAGAACCTGTAATCGTCCTCATCATCGTCGGAGCCGATGCCGTCATCGTCCTCGTCGCCATACTTCTCACGCATACGTTCATTTACCTCGCCATTGCACTCACCGAGCTTATATGCAGCGAAGGCGATACCGCCCACAACACCGAGCTTCACGATACCCTTGATGATCTTCTTTGCGTTCATAATAAATGTTCCTCCATGATTTTAGTATTCTACGGGTTTACCGTAGTTGATTTTCTTGATACTTGTGATATTGGAGCTCAGGTCAAGCCCGTTCCAGTTATAGTAGCCCCAACTGCCGCTGAAAGCTACGCAGGGTGGAAGTGAATTATCATCATAAATGAATTCTATGATACACTTGCCGTTGCCCTCACCGCCGAACCAATGATAGCGTCCCTCGCCGTCATCAGCATAGCCTTTGCTGTCGCAAATCTTGACGGTAAACTGCTGTCCTGTTTCGTTGGTGACGAGAAATCTGTCTCCGCAGTATCCGTACCATACGCCCATAGCACAGCAGTAATCGCCATACTCATCACGCATGATACCCGTTCTGGTAATAGTGTCTACGGTACTGCCTTGAATAGCGTCCCACGAAGGACTCCGTGTTAAGCCTGATTTTCGCTCGCCACAATAGCACGAATCCCAGCCTTCTTCATCGGGAAACTCATAGATCACTTCAACCGTTTCCGTCTTGCCGTCAGCACTTGAAGTTTTTACAGTGTATCCGTCCTGTTCTTCCTCAGAAAGAACAGGCTCGACCGTCACCGTGTACTCAGTACCCTCACGCAGACCTGTTATGTAACAGAGGTCATTTGATTTGAACTCAAAGTACATATTATCAGCATAGGCGTAATTATCATCATGAGCCGTGCAGCTCACATAATAGTCACGGTCAGGCTCGGAGTCCCAAGTGACTTTCAGGCATGATACGGAAATAGTCGATACATTCAGGTTATCCGCTGTCAGCTCGACCGGTTCCAGTTCTGCCAGTGTACCCGAAAACTCCATGATGAAGCCCATAACAAGGCTCAGTGCTTTCCGCTGAAATTCAGGATCAAACATCTTCATCACGCTCCTTTTCCGATCTCAGGAGCGTTTTCGTCAGAAGATACGGCACTCCGAACAGCAGACCGAGTATCGCTGTCACCGCCAGTATCACAGGCAGATGTTCCGTTAAGGCTGAGTAGTCTATCACGTTTCTTTTCCTCTTTCTCCTTTGCTTTCATCTCCTTGACGAAAGCACGGTATTTCGCTGTATATTCATAGGATTTACCGAAGATATTGACCGCCGCCTTATACAACATCGGCTCATTCTGCTCAATGATCGCAAGCTCCTCATTGATATGTTTGCTGAACGGACAGCCTACACAGCCTGTTCTCCTCAGTCCGTATTCGGTATAGCACCGAGAGTGCGTAACGCCGAACATTTCTTCATAGTCACGCTTATCGCCGTCTGTATACCAAAAGACCGGGCGGAATGTATTGCACCCCTTTGACTTGCACTCGGAAAAACAAGTCTTGAAAGCCGCCGAACGGATACCGCCCTCGGACTGTCGGATACCCGTAATATCAAGGTCAGCTTCAAGCTCCTTGACAATACGCTTTGCCGGTTTCTTTTTTGAAAACTCACAGCACTTGTTGGAGATGGGGAAATCCGGCTGATTCGCCATGATAAACTGTTTCAGATAGCGGTTGCGTTCTATGCTGAATCTGCTGATTTTCTGATAGCCGTCCTTGTCGGAATATCGCTCTCCGCACCACCATTGCAGAGCAGTCTTGCACTGAGGATATTTCTGCAACAGCACTTCAAGCGGTTCATCTTCCCACTGAAAATTGTGTTTCTGCAAACGCATCATCTGTTCCGAGACATATTTCGACAGGAAAGGAACACCATACTCACGCACACAGGTCGGAATAGGCTTATCGGGCTTCAAGCGGATAATCTCGATACCGTATTTTTGTTCAAGGAAATCGAGATGCTCCTTTGTTGCGGAGTATTCAAGCCCGGTATCTATCCAAAAATACTTGACCTTGCCGTCCTCATCGACCTTGTGGATCATGTCAAGCACAATATCGCTGTCCGAACCGCCGCTGATACTGCAAACAGGAGTATAAGACCGCATCAAAATACGCTGTGCCTTGCAAAAGGCTGTATAGATAGTGTAATTATTGTTGTCGGTACAGGTTTTCAGGAGTTCTTCATTCATCACGAAGTCCTCCCAAAATGTGGGCGATCACATCGACCGTCCAGCCGTTGCCGATACATTTGTAACGCTGCGTGTTGGATATGCCTGCGGTGTAGTTGTCGGGAAGCGTCTGCAAACGCTCTGCTTCTATGGGTGTTAGCTTGCGGATAATATAGTCACCGTCAGGGAGATCAATCTTATACAGACCTGTCTTTGCACCCTGACCACCGCCGTTTGCGGAGAGTGTGACCGATTTTCCGCGCACGGAATAAATACGCTGTCCCTGTCCGCCCTTGCCGTAATGTCCGACACGGACGGGAGTGCAGATCAGCGAATCTTTCTGAACCGTTGTCAGGCAGTTGGATTTTCCGTCCTCACGCACTTCAATATGCTGTTCGGTATTTTTACCGTCAACATACCGTCCGCGCTGGGCGGCACCCATCGGCATAGCGACTGCTGTTGTACCGCCGTTGAAGCCCGAATTTTTTATAATTGTTGCTTCACCGTGCTTGTGATAGCCTGCCATGACAGTACGGAACTTGTCCGTATCCTGATATGTATTGATCGGGATAGGCTCTGCAACCATAGTCCGCTGCTTGCGTTCCAGAGTGTTATACAGCACCGCACCGTTATAGGAGGAAGTCATACAGTAGGACTTGTCCTGCCACGGCAGACCGCTTTCAAGCACATCTTTCAGCAAAATGCCCTTATCTTCGGGAAAAGAAATAAACGGGATATTCGTCCAGTAACAGCGTTTGCGGTTCTGCGCCGAAACAAGCGCGGAGTTTATCATAATAGGCTCTACGCCGAGAGCCTTGCTGATCTCGTCCTTGATGTTCTGGTGAACGGAGTAGTTGTTCTCATATAAGAAGTATCTACACCCACTTTCATGGAGGGCCCTCACATATTCCTTAAAGAGCCTGAATCCCTCGCCGTTGCAGTCAACTTCTCTGTCCTTTTTGGCGATAGACCAATAGGTACAGGGCGAACCGCCAAGAAGCAGATCATAGCCCTTGAACTTCGTAAAGTCGCCGTCATATACATTCCCGTGATGAACGATTACGGGGAAATTACGTTTTGAGACCGTGACGGCATATTTGTCAATCTCAAAGGCATCATAGCACTCCACGGGTATGCCTGCCCTCAGCAGAGCAAGCATACCGCAGGAAATGCCGTCAAATAGGCTTAAAACTTTCATTAGACAAATTCTCTCTCTTTTCTCATTGTCTCACGTTGTTCTGTTGTCGGGAACTTTGAATCCATTGGGTTCAAAGTCGGTCAGTCGTTGTAGTAATCCTCACAAAGATCGTCGTAGTTCTCCTGAAGCTCCTCAAACTCCTCGCAGAGCTTTTCATACTTCTCACGGATAACCGTGCTGTTCTGATTGACCTTCTGAGCGAGGGTTGCAGTCTCCTCAGCAATGCTGACCATTGACTTTGCACCGTCAATGAAGCCTGCAAAGTGACCGGACTTATAGCCGTTATCGAACCACTTGCGTCTGTGATTATCAACGATCTTTGAACCTGCGCCCACCGCTGCGGCAGTACCTACCGCAGCCATAATACCGATACCGATCTTATTCATCATTCTCATTCTTTTGTCCTCTCTTTCTTATTCTTCATTGTCCTGATGATCGTAGAAATTCATCTCGTCCTCATCTTCTTCGGCAATCTCGGTTTCATCGTCAAACTCAGGCTCGAACTTAGCCGCAGTCTTATTACCGCCGTTCTTTTTCTTCATCATGAAGAAGCCTGCACCGCCGACACCGATCAAAGCGAGTGCGCCGAAAACGAGCATCATACTGTTCTTGCTCATGGGAACAGGCTTTGCCTGAGCTGCCGGTTCAGATGTATCTTCGCCGTCCTCGGCAGTTTCAGCAGTCTCGCCGTCAGTTGCACTTCCGGTCACTCTGCCGTTTGCTTTTTCAGCGGCCTGATGTGCCTGTTCGGGGGTGATCTTGCTATCCTCATCATCGCCTGCATAAAGAAGGGCGTAGAGCTCATAGTCGTCCACTTTTGTAAATGATAAATTAGGACACCATATCCAAAACAGCTTAAAATCGGTAAAATAACAATGATGTTTGAAATAACCGAAAGGACGGATTATGATGATCGATGCACTTTACAACTATCGCCAGGGTGATATTCACGCTGCTGAGTTCCCGGACGAGTTCAACAAGCTCTGTATACCGTTTGAAGATTCACTGAGTGAGGAGCAGATTGATGTATTTCACAAGATACTGGACTGTGTGAGCGAAACCGCCGCCGCTGAGATGAGAGCTGCTTACAAAGTCGGGTTCAAGGATGGCATAAGGTTGATGAATGAAGTGAATGAATAACGGAGAGTTCGGCTGCTCAAATCAGGGCAGCCGTTTTTTTATATTGCACTTGCAAAAACGCTAAAGATATGCTATAATAATGCTATGGCTTACTTTCAAAACCTCGTTTAAAATATAAATTATAAGTACAGGTGAAATTATGACAAGAGGTTCAACATGGGGAAAATGGGATTTTCATATCCACACACCCTACTCTATTCTAAATAATCAATTCGGTTTTGATCCGTTTGATTCACAAGACGATTATCACGAGAAGCAATTCGATGAGTATGTTAAATATCTGTTTAATAAAGCGATTGAAAATGGTATAGTCGCTATAGGCATTACTGACTATTTTATGATTGATGGATATAAAAGAATTAAGGAAAAATATCTTGATTGTCCTGAAAAGTTAGAGGAATGCTTTCCTGATGAGGAGATTCGAG
>Ga0116174_10002191_pt1 | contig 17144 bp, 19 predicted proteins | sample AD_UKC087_MetaG_FD_89801 | JGI IMG/M metagenome (GOLD analysis project Ga0116174, IMG submission 89801) | Active sludge microbial communities of municipal wastewater-treating anaerobic digesters from USA - AD_UKC087_MetaG | ecosystem: Engineered > Bioreactor > Anaerobic > Digestate | place: USA...
CGCTCTGCCTGATTATACCCACGCTGTTCCTGTTTAGTTCCCGATAAAGGTATTGGTATAACCAAATCCAATTCCCAGTTTTCGGTTTGGACTATTTTCAGCAGATAGCTTGCCAGTATGCGAGGAATGCCAATGTCGTTTTGATATTTCAATTGGTGGACAGCCTCACGAATCACACCGGTATAGTATGCGAATGCCCGGAATTGCGCGTACGCCGGCTTTTTATTCATACAATTTGGGCATTTTCCGCTTTTGCCGATATAAGCGTTGCAGTACGGGCAAACATTTGTTGGTACGCGTTTTATAGTAGAGTAACACTCAGGGCAAATAACTTCACCTTCTATGCCGCATCCAAGACAATGTGGGGGAAATAACCAATCGATGGCATTCCATATCCATTCTGGCAATTGTTTTTTGCTTTTAGGCGCAACCATTATTCAGCAAAAGTATTCTGATAAAAAAGTTGTATGGCAGGCCAGAAAATAGAAAAAACTGTAAAGAGAATCATCAATATCAGAATGATGATCAGGAAGTATTCCAGGGGTCCCAAACGATTTCTCTGCCCTGAAGCCATACAAACCTCCAATCAATTTGGTTTTATCCATTATAATGTTTTTATAATTTAGTGAGAACCATAGATAATCTATTGCCAGGATGATATACATCACTTAAGATAATCGTGTAGTTTTGAGAAAGAAAAGGAGCAAGATGAGTGATTTTTTTGATGCAGTAGCTGAGGATCGGGACCCAATAAAAAAGTTGCTATCCAGAATTCCTGGATTTAAGGGTTATATCGAACGCAGCGATCGCCGACAGTCCGACAAGTTGTTGCGTGAAACCATCGCCAACGAATACGAAACGCAATACCAGCGCATTTCAGGTTTACAGCGCGCCTTGATTTCACAAGGTGGATTAGCCTATATAGACGACCTTGAAAACGCTTCCATTAAGTTACGTCAGTTCATTGATCGTGTTCGGACTGCGTCTTATGGTTATGCGGGTCTGTTTGACGCGATCAAGATCAAAGAGGAAGAGTTATCCGCAATCTATCAATATGACGCCGCATTACTTGAAAAAGTAAACACGGTATCTGCTGCGATCGACAACGTCGACGCTTCCATTGGTACAGACGGATTGCCTGCCTCAATTCGCAATCTGATTTCAGTAAGTCAGGAATGCGTTGATATCTTCAACAAGCGTTCAGAAGCCTTCAAAGGCTTGGCGTAATTAAATAGTTCATGAGTTCATGGAGGAATAATATGGCAAGAGTATTTGATGTTGTTGAATATCCCAGCGAGATGGCAGATGAATTGGTTCATCGTTTTCCTGAAACCGGCGTCGCTGATCTGCGGTTTGGCTCCCAGGTGATCGTTCGTGAATCCCAGGCGGCAGTTTTCTTCCGCGACGGTCGGGCATTGGACGTGCTTGGTCCAGGACGGCACACGATTACTACCGCAAACGTGCCCCTTCTCACTGATTTACTGGGCAAGCTTTTTGGCGATCGAACGCCATTCACCGCTGAGGTCTATTTTGTTTCCATGCGCGAGTTTGCAGATCGCAAATGGGGCACTCCACAACCTATCATCGTACGCAACACTGGGGTTGGGCTTGGGATCGCTCTTTTGCAAGGCTTTGGCACCTATAGCTTCCAGGTCACCGATCCACAGCAATTTGTTACACAGATTGTTGGTCAGCTTGGCGCTTATCGCACTTCTGACATCGAAACCCGTCTTCGCACAATCCTGCTTTCCCGCTTGCAGGATTTGCTTGGTGAGACAACCTCCCAGAAGAACGTGCTCGATCTGATTGGTCTTACCGACGAACTTGGAGCTGGTGTACGCGCGAAAGCTCAGGATGATTTCCTGGCTATCGGCTTGCTGCTAAAATCGTTCTATATCGGCAATCTGAAACCTTCGGATAAGTCCGCAAAAGAACTTCGCGACATGGGCATGCTCGATATGCAGACCTACACACAGTTGCAGGCTGCGGATGCCATGCGCGATGCTGCTCAGAACCCCTCTGGTGGAGCAGGCTTGACTGCTGGTATTGGCGCTGGAATGGGTATCGGAAATGTGCTTTCAGGCTCGCTTGCCGGTATGTCCCAGGGGCAAGGTCAGGCTCAAACTCAACCGACAACTCCAGTGCCTGCCAACGTTATGCCTGACATTATGACGCCTTCTGAAGCTTCAGGTTTCCTGAAGGTCTCTGAAGAGGATGTCATTGCCGCGATCAACGCAGGAGAACTAAAAGCCCGCAAGATCGGAAGTGCATATCGCATTAGCAAGGAATCTTTACAGGAATACCTGTGCGGCTAATTCAGTGAGAGTATAAAAAGTGGCTGGTTCAAATTACCAGCCACTTTTTTAGTTTATCAATAGATCAATAAATACAAGAAGCGCTCCAATTCTGGAATGCCTTTGTTTATAACCTAAACCAACACTCACTTCTTGTTAGCCTCGATTGCCTTTACTGCATCGCCAACAGAATGAATGTTTCGGGCATCCTCATCGGAAATATTGATGTCAAATTTCTCACAGAAACCGTCAATCAGGAAGAACTGATCCATTGAGTCAGCCTTGAGATCCTCAATAAACCTGGTTTCCAAAGTGATATCATCCCCATCAATTTTCAACACATCCATAACGACGGATTTAACAGTTTCGAAAATTTCTTTTTGTTCCATTTCTATCCTCAATTGTTATAATTTCATTATCTCTAACAGAAAGATTGACATATTTTGTAGCCTCTACTATAACACTTTATGATGAAAAAAGATGCGCTGCTTCCGAAAAGAAAAGATGACCATCTTCGCATTAACCTTGAGGAGGATGTTCAGTCGACGGTCACAACAGGTTTTGAAAAGATCCATTTAAAACAAAAATCCTTACCTGAGCTGAATTTTGAACACATCGATCTATCTTTGACCTTGTTCAAAAAGAGACTTAATGCTCCGATCCTTATATCGGCCATGACTGGCGGAAGTGAGAGAGGCGCTGCATTAAATCGCGTTCTTGCCCGGGCTGCGGAGCAATGTGGGATCGCCATGGGTGTCGGTTCACAGCGTGCAGCAATCGAGTATCCAGAATTGGCTGAAACCTTCCAGATCCGAAAATACGCACCAAAAACATTGCTTTTCGCTAACCTTGGTGCGGTTCAACTCAACTATGGCTACGGGATCGATGAATGCAAGAAAGCTGTAGATATGCTCGAAGCAGATGCGCTCTACGTGCACTTAAACCCCCTGCAGGAAGCTCTGCAGCCTGAAGGAAAGCACAATTTTTCTGATCTGTTTCGTAAAATAGAACCGATATGCAAGGCGCTTCCTGTGCCGGTATTGGTCAAGGAAGTTGGTTGGGGTATTGATCTTGACACTGCGAGAAAACTACTGGAAGTTGGAGTTGCTGGCATTGACGTGGCCGGTGCAGGTGGGACTTCCTGGGCGAAAGTTGAAATGTATCGTCAGACTGATCCACATAAAGCCGCAATAAACGCAGCATTTACTGAATGGGGAATTCAAACTGCTGAAAACCTTATGCGGCTGCGAGAGCTCGATGGAAATCCGCTTATTTTCGCTTCTGGCGGTTTGCAAGATGGTGTGGATCTCGCTAAAGCGCTTGCGCTTGGCGCGAAACTGGGAGGTTTTGCCCGGAAGCTGCTGCTGGCTGCCAATAGAGGCGAGGTTGAACTCGTGAAACAAATTGAAATCATCAAGTCTCAGTTAAAAGTCTCCATGTTTATATGTGGTGTTGGTTCCCTCTCCGGGTGGAATATTGCCAATCTGGATAGCATTGAACAACCATGAATAACTTATCTGAGCTCAAATCCCGATTCGAAAATAGTCTCAAAGACCTTGTGCTTTCCCGAATCCCCGGTAATATGCCAGGTCTTCAAGAAATGGTGAGCTATCACTTCGGTTGGAATGACCCTTCCTCCAAAGCTGGTAAACGCTTGCGACCGCTGTTCCTGCTCACCTGCGGTCAGATGTTTGGCAGCCAACCTCAGGATCTGATGCCTGCTGCTGTTGCGATGGAGGTCTTGCACAATTACACCCTCATCCATGATGACATCGAGGACCAGGGTCTCACTCGCCACGGTCGGGAGTGTCTTTGGCGGCGGTATGGGCTGGCGCAGTCACTGAATGTCGGAGACTTCTTATCCACGATGTCGCACGACATTTTTTGTGAAGTTGGACCTTTGGTTGAACCTGAAATTTTTACCAAAGCCTATGCCGTCTTTCGCGACGCAACTTTGGGCGTGCTGCGCGGGCAATATCTTGATATTCATTTCGAAACAGAGAAGAACGTGTCTCTTGATCAATACCTGGAAATGATCCGGTTGAAAACATCCTGCTTGATCTCCGCGTCCATCAGGATTGGCGCCATACTGGCTGGAGTGGATGACGAGACTGAATGCTGTCTTGAACAGATTGGAGAGCATGCCGGCCTGGCTTTCCAAATTCAGGATGACTACCTCGGGATCTGGGGGGAAACTGCAACAACTGGTAAGTCTAACCTTACAGATCTCACCACTCGAAAGAAAACCTACCCCATCCTGTTAGGTCTGACTGAGACTCCGGCTTTCAAAGTTGCATGGGAAACTAATTCTGAAATCACTGAAAACTTTGCCAGGAACTTAGCGAAGGTTCTATCCGATGCTGGAATTGACTCGAAGACAAAAGAAGCGGTTTTAAAACATTTGCACGTGATAAAAATGGGCGAGGACCGCTTCTCTGACCTTAGTGAAAACAGCTCTGCTTTTTGGGGTTTACTGAACTCAGCTTTTACGCCGACTTTGGCTTATACTTTGAAGCAGAAGTCTTCGAAGTCGAATGCTCAGATTTAACTCGCCAGGCTGCAACGATAAAACCAAAACCAATCCAGTAATAGGGCAAACCAAATGTGTCGATGCTGAAGCCTTCCACGATCAGGGCAATAATTATCAGACCCGCCAAACCCATAGCTTTGAATAGCCCTGGTTGTTTACGTTCCTCAACTTCCTTCGCATTACGCCAGTGTATTACTACCCAGGCGACAAAGACAGAAAATCCAACAATACCGGTTTCTGAAAGTAATCTTACCCACAAGTTCTTGGCGTTAGGAATAAAACTATCATAAAGAATTACCGAAAGCGTCTCTGGCAATTGATAGCCAAAACTGGGAATGGTTTCAGGAAAGTAGTAGCCAGAAACTCCCAAACCACTGCCAAACCATGGATACTTTACATAGACATGATAAGCCGCCCGCCAGTATGTGATCCGCTCTGCGAAGCTTAGCCTGCTCGCCCAACCCATTATTCCATATTGCTTAAGTAGTGAAACATCAAAGAGACGTTCCATGCGGGGATCCAGTTTGCGCATGACCCATCCAGCTGCTATTACCAATGTCAATAGAACAGCGATCAAGAGCAACCAAAGTAAAAGTTTGGCAAAGAAGTGCTGCCTCCTTGTTTGCTCTTTGCCAGTTCTTTTTTCTCTTTTTTCCAACACATTATTGATTACCGAATTCGCCAACCGAAATACCAGGTACATCAGGACCACAATTACAGTAATCCAACCAATCCTGGAAAAGCTAAGGAACATGCTGACTATTCCTCCTGTCAACAGGAGAACTTCATAGGGTATCTTCCCAAAAATGCGTTTTCGGAATACGGTTTCATTTCTGGTTACAAATCCAAGCCAGAGCGGTATGTATAAGATATTGAGCTGGTGTGCCAACCAGGAAGGTTCATATGCAAGTCCATTTGAACGACCATCAAACAATCTGCCTGAAACAGAAAAGAACATCTGCAATGAAATAAGGCTCTTTGGGAAAGAACCGGTAATCTTAAATGTCGCATATTGAGCAACAGCAACCACAATGATTATCGCGCCCCCAAGGTTGACCCATCGCAAAGAATTACGGATTTGTGCTTGATCCTTCAGACTGTATATGGTTACCAGATAAAAGCCAAAACCAAACAACAGGGTCACCAACCCCTCCATGGCGTTTCGCCAAATCGGTATTGACCGAAAACTCGGCACGTCCCTCATGTAGGCGAATGCGATAGTAAGGATAGCGATCAAAAAGTATATGTATAGAGGTTGAAATTGACAGGGAAATGCTTTTTTATTCAGAAGGTCGGGAAGCACCACTATCAGTATCAACAAAACCATCGGCAGGAAGGACAATGGAGCGACGCTTGTGCCTCCAAAGAGCTTCGAAAACAATGGAAAGCTGGTGACAGGTAAAGCCACTATTAAAAGCTTCCAGCTTATTTCGGCGAGGGTTTCTCTGAATTTACCCACGTTCGGGTTCTTTCGCTAGTAATTCGCCAAGCAGCAACGCAACCACCAAACCCGCCACTGCACCGGCAAGGATCAGCATGGATCTTCCAAAGGCGACTGGCCGTTCCGGGATAGTCGCTGGTTGATACTGGCTGATATTTAATTCTCCTGTCAGTCCCAGGCTAAGCGGACTTTCCTGCAAAATAATGCTTTTTAATTCACTGGCGAGGCGAGCATTCTCTTCCTCTGTCAATGATTGGCAAAAAGGGAGAGATTGCTTGGTAGAATCATTGCTGCAAGCCGATAGCATTACCTGGGTAGATTTGGCTTGGGAAAGAGCAAGCGCATGTGGATATGCCTCTTCCAGGCGTTCGTAAGCTTTTTTTGCCCATGTGCTCGCAATAAGAGCAGCTGCTTCCGGGTCGGTATCTCTGACCTTGATAAGTGTACTCATTAATTGGCGCTCGATTTTTGTTTTTCGCATCAAATCTGAAGCTGTGTAGGTAAATCCCTCATCAGCCAGGCTTTGCCTGACCCTCTCGACTACATCAGGATGAAAGACCAATGTCCCGACAATGTCTACCTGGGCATCCACCATAATCTCTGTCACATTGGTGCCAGTGACAACTTCCAGGTTGGTAGTCAGTTTCGATATGGCTTCGTATTCTGGAGGCAGCATAAGACTGACGATCAGCCCAACAAGGGCTCCAATCAGCATGATCACCACAACACCCAGCCAGTCTGAAAGCTTGGCATGAAATACTTTTGGACTGAATGTTGTCTTCTTTGAAGGTTTTGCCTGTTTCTTCATCAATCTTCATTACTCTTAAAGTTTTTGATATTTTAACACTTCCCCAATGTTATAACAAATCAACCCTGATTCTGCTGGTAGAATTCCAGAATGCTTACTTATCACATTGAAAAACCGCTCATTGAATGTTCTAATGTGCTTGGAGAATGTCCACTATGGGATTCCGTCAGAGAACAACTTTTCTGGATTGATATTGATTTGGGGCTGCTCTACATATATGATCCAAAAGATTCTTCTGTAAAGATCGACAACATAGGTCAAAAGATTGGTTGTATTGCACTTACGGAAACAGATCGTCTGATCCTTGCGACTGAGTTTGGATTTGCATTTCATCGTCCTGGAGATCCTCAAGCTCAAAACTTCCTTGATGTAATTCCAAAAGAATCCAATTCCATGTTTAATGAGGGCAAAATATCTCCTGTTGGGGATTTTTGGGTTGGTTCAAAAGGTCCCAAGGGTACGGCAAAATTGTACCGTCTCCACCCCGACCTTACAGTAAGTGTAGTGTTCGAGGGAATATCAATTTCGAATGGGATAGGTTGGAGCCTGGATGGAAGGTTCTTTTATCATACCGATTCTCTTGATCGAGTTATCTATCGTTATTCATTGAAGAATAGCGAACCAACTGATAAAGAAGCATTTTACACTCCGTCGGCTGGCACACCTGACGGTCTGACGATCGATTCAGACGGGAACCTCTGGGTTGCGATCTGGGATGGTGGGAGGGTCTTACAGCTTTCCCCTGAAGGCAAGGAACTCGCGCAAATCCTGTTACCAGTAAGCCGCCCTACATCGGTCGCTTTTGGCGGCACTGACTTACGCACGCTCTACATAACCAGTGCGTCGGTTGACCTTACAGATAAGGAAAAAAACGCTCAGCCTTATTCAGGAGCGCTTTTTTCAATCCACCTACAGGCAACTGGATTACCAGCCCAACGATTTATGCTACGCGCAACAGCCGAGAAATAATTAATATTATCCTTAATCTTCTTCTACTTCTCCGGTCTTTTCATTCCTCAGGCGATCATGGGTATCCAATATTCGCTTGCGCAGCCGCAAATTCTCAGGCGTCACTTCGAGCAGTTCATCTGGACCCAGGTATTCAATCATTTCATCCAGACTCATTTGTCTTGGCGGATCAAGTCTTTCATCCAAATCTCGTATTGACTGACGCATGTTGGTCAGATGCTTTTTCTTGGCAATATTGATCGCAAGATCCTGTGATCTTGGGGTTTCGCCAACAATCATGCCTTCATACACTTCGATTCCGGGACCAATAAATAAAGTTCCGCGCGGTTCCGCATTCTTTAATCCATATGTCGAAGATACGCCATCTTCGCGTGCGACAATTGAACTGGTGTTTTTGCTTTCAATTACGCCCTCAAGTGGTTGATCTCCCACATAGAAGCTGTTCAGAATACCCTTACCGCGGGTAGCGTTCAAAAACTTGTAGCGAAAACCCAGTAAACCGCGGGTCGGCATGGAGTAGATCAAATGAACTGTTCCGTCCGGATTATTCGTCATATTTGTCATTTTCCCCTTGCGCTGACCAAGCATTTCAACCACAACCCCCACACTATCGCTGTCCACGTCAATGTGCACTTCTTCAAAAGGCTCCAGCTTTCGACCCTTCTCGTCTTCGACAATGATTGCCTCTGGGCGGCTGACCTGAAATTCGTATCCTTCGCGCCGCATTGTTTCAATCAGGATGCCAAGGTGGAGTTCTCCACGACCTGAAACAAGAAAGGTATCTTTCTGTTCGGTTTGAGCAACGCGTAAAGCGATGTTAGTCCGGAGTTCTTCGACAAGGCGTTCCCACAGCTTTCGGGTCGTGCCCCACTTCCCTTCACGACCACTGAATGGCGAGGTATTGACACCAAATGTCATTTGAACTGTTGGCTGCTGGACTTTGATTGCTGGTAAAACAACAGGATTTTCAGGGTCTGCCAGTGTTTCACCTATCTGGATATCTTTTAGTCCGCCGATAGTAACGATCTCACCGGCTTCAGCAACTTCTATGGCAACTTTGACCAGCCCCTGGTATGAAAAAAGATACTTAGCCTGGATACGTTCTGAAGTGTTGTCTAGCTTCAGACGCATCAATTGCTGACCTGCCTTGATTCTTCCTGCGTGAATCCTGCCAGTCGCTGTCACGCCGCTGTATTCGTCATACCCGAGGTTGGTGACCAGCAATTGAAAAGGAGCTTCAACATCTGCCATTGGTCCGGGAATATGACGCAGAATGCACTCGAATAATGGAGCCAGATCTTCTTTCAGGTCAGGCGTATTTCCTGACCGTCCTGCAAGTCCATCAGCGTATATGATCGGAAATTCAAGCAATTCACTGCTTGCGCCTAGTTCCACAAACAGATCGAAAGTAGCGTTTAACGTTTGGTCGGCATCCGCATCACGCCTGTCCAACTTGTTGATGACCACGATTGTGGGCAAATTCTTAGCGATCGCTTGCTTGAGCACGAATCGGGTTTGGGGCTTTGGACCTTCAACCGCGTCCACCAATAGCAGAACGCCGTCGACCATGTTCATGATTCTTTCAACTTCCCCACCAAAATCAGCATGTCCTGGTGTGTCGACAATGTTGATTTTGACCAATTGACCTGTTTCCGGATCCGGCAGCGTGATGGCAGTGTTCTTCGCCAGAATGGTTATCCCGCGTTCCCGTTCCAAATCATTTGAATCCATGATCCTCACCTGGACCCTCTGATTCTCGCGGAAGACCTTCGCTTGCTTTAACATGGAATCGATCAAGGTCGTCTTCCCATGATCGACATGGGCAATGATCGCCACATTCCTGATATCTTTACGTTCCGACAACATACCTTTTCTCCAATTTCCAATAAAAAACCCGGCGAACCGGGTTTCTGTTATTCATTCAGACCAATTACGTCCCAAAAAAACGGGGGCGCTTCCACCGGTTCATCAACTATTTCGACTGCCATTCTCAGCTTATCTAAAACCTGGTTCATTTTATCTTCGTCATTGGCGTGAACCTCAAAAACAGGTTGTTTTTCAGCTACTGCTTCGCCAATTTTTACTTTGACCTGGATGCCGACTCCAAAATCGATTTTTTCATCTTTTTTCGAGCGGCCAGCGCCCAGAATCACTGAACTTTCGCCAACTTCCTTAGCATCTACCGTCTTCACCCATCCACTTCTTCCGGCAGTGATAGTTCGGTGAATATTCGCTTTTGGCAACAGTTCAAGTTTCCGTACATAAGAGACATCGCCACCTTGCGCAACGACCAACTCCTCGAGCTTTTTCATGGCACTGCCATCTGCGATAGTCTTTTCTGCCATTGCCAGGGCTTCCTGCATGGTCGCGGCTTTCTTGCCAAGAACCAGCATGTAGGCCGCCAGGTGCATGCAGTGGTAACGGTAATCTTCAGGGGCTATGCCCCTCAATAACTCTACCGCCTCTTTGAGTTCTATTGCGTTACCAACAGCCTCTCCAAGGGGTTGATCCATCGGTGAAAGCACCGCGATCACCCGTCGTCCGCTCAGCTTTCCAATGGATACCATCACGTTCGCGAGCTTGCGCGCTTCTTCAAGTGTCTGCATGAACGCGCCCTTACCGACTTTTACATCCAAAACGATCGCGTCTGCACCACCGGCAATTTTCTTGCTCATGACTGAAGATGCAATCAATGGGATGGATTGAACAGTACCTGTAACATCACGAAGTGCGTAAAGCTTTCCATCCGCGGGAGCCAGATCAGCGCTTTGTCCCGTCAGGACAATACCTATCTGCTTTAACTGGTTTATGAATTCTTCTGTGGAAAGATTGCACCTGTAACCAGGGATCGATTCAAGTTTGTCGATCGTTCCGCCGCTAAAACCCAAGCCTCTGCCAGACATTTTCCCGACAGGCAACCCACAGGCTGCCACCATCGGTGCGACGCTCAAGGTGGTCTTATCGCCCACGCCACCCGTGGAGTGTTTGTCAACCACCAGGTCGCCTGTTTCGCTCAAATCAAGCACTTCTCCTGAATGCGCCATCGCCATGGTTAGATCAGTGATCTCCTGGTCCGTCATTCCTTTCAGAAGTACTGCCATTGCCCAGGCTGACATTTGATAATCAGGAATCTCATTATGGGCGTAACCTGAAATGAGAAAGTCAATTTCCGACTTGGTTAGTGATTCTCCATCTCGTTTTTTGATTATCAGGTCTAAAGCGCGCATGGTCTCTAATTCCTTATTCTGCAGGGTAGATGCAAATCTTTCGATTTGGTTCCTCGCCGATAGATTCAGTGTAAACCAAATCGTTTTTACGCAACTCAATGTGTATAGTCCTGCGTTCATTTGCCGACATTGGCTCAAGGCATTGCCTGCGGCCAGTCGAGATAACCTGTTCAGCCATCCTGCGCGCAAGCTTCTGCAGCTCAAGCTCCCGTCGTTGACGGAAATTTTGGATATCCAGTTGCAAAGGGACCCACTGGTTAAGTTTCTTATTTACCATAAGGCTGGTAATGTACTGTAAAGCGTTCAAAGTCTCAGCCCGACGACCAATAAGAAAACTCAAGTCTGAACCTTCTATATTGACATGTACTACTTCCCGATCTTCATCTTCCTGGTAGATCTTCTGAACCGTCAAGCCAGCCTGCACATCCATTTTTTCAAGCAGCTCCATGACGGTACTCTTGATTACAGCCTCTGTATCCGTCAGATCAAGGTCAACAGATCCACTTATATCATCGTTTACTTGTGCTTCTAACATCTCGCCAAAACTAAGATACTCTTCGTCGTCAGAGGCAGGAGGCTCTTCGGTCGCTTCGACCTGGCAGGTTTCCTCCTGGCAGTCAAGAAGGGTCAGTTTGATGCGGGCTTGTTTGGAGGCAAAGCGAAACAAATTCCGTTTTCCTTCATCCAGGACTTCGACTTCCACATCCTTTTGTTCAACACCTAATTGCTCCAAACCTTTTTCAATAGCTTCTTCGACCGTTGGAGCAATTACCTCAAGGGTGGTTCTGTTCTTCGTCATCAGGGACACTCAACTTTCGGATACTTATCTCTTCATCTTAGGGCGTTGACGTTTCGCCGACGCTCGGGCTGAAGGTTTGCTGACTTTTTCAACAACGGGTTCAGCGACTTCTTCCTCTTCCGGAAGATCAGGGATGACAATAGACGGTTTGCTTTGATTGGGCTTTTTCTTTACCCATGGGAAAATCCTTGACCAATCCGTTTTACCCATTGCTGCGTATTGAGCAACAGTTGCCATATTACTGACAAGAAAGTACAAAGCCAAACCTGCTGAAAATTGATACGAAATGACACCCATCATGATGGGCATGGTCATATTCATACTATTTGTCATGGCAGCAGCCTGATCATTGCCCGCTTCTGTGGGCGGGGTCATCACCCTGGTTTGAACTATTGTGGACAAAACGACCAGAATGGTCAGCACTGGTATTCCAATACCTGCAATCATCAGACGTTCCGGTTGACCTAAATCCATCCACAAAAAGCGGTTTTGCAGGGGTAGTATTTTGTTGGCATCAAGGAATGGATAAACAATGCGTTCAAGCTTCATCAATTCAAGCGGCGTGCTGGCCATTGCCCGCATGATGCTTTGGTATAAACCAATGATGATAGGAAATTGGAACAACTGTGGCAGACAAGAACTAAACGGACTGACTCCGAACTCCCGGTACATCTTCATCTGCTCTTCTGCCAGCTTTTCCTTGTTATCTTTATACTTCTCCTGCATTTTGATATAGCGTGGACTTTTCTGTAGATCCTGCATCGCTTGAGATGACTTGATCCCTTTGGCAGTTAAAGGAAACGTAATCAGCTTGATCAGAATGGTGAACAGAATGATCGCGACGCCGAAATTCTTGACCAGCATCGTGATCATCAATAAAACATTGGTAAAGGGTTGGACAATCAGGGTATCCCACATAGTCGACCTCTCTATTTCTCAGGTTTGAAGGTCCAGACTTGCTGACCTTGAAAATCAAATGCATAGACCAGATAGTCCCCCTTGACAGCGCCTACAAGGATCAATTCATTTGTGATAACGGGTGTATCATATACCTTCCCGCTGACTGAACGAGTCCATATTGCCTGTTGGTCAAGATCATACAGAGAAATCGTACCGTCCTCGAGCGCGAGTATAAAACCCTTACCCTCAATCAATGCCAGCCCAGCCATTTGGGGCACGCCAAAATTGAACTGCCAGTTTTCCGCACCGGTTTCCATGGACAGGGAGACGACTTTTCCTGTCTTGTCGTTAAAAATAACTTGACCATCCACGATGATCGGCTGTGCCCAAATGCTCCCCAATGATCCACCACCATCGTACCGCCAAACGATTTCACCACTCTGCCGGTCGATCCTCACGAATTCGTTCGCAAGAGAACCCACATAGATGGAATCTGTTTTCGCGTCGTACAGAGGTGACGCGATGACAACACCATTCAGACCGACTTCCCGTATTGTTGAACCATCTGTTTTGTTAAGGAATACCACCTTATGGTCCTGGGAACTGACAATAACCATATCATCAACGATCAAAGGTTCAGAGATGTACGCGAATCGGTCGCTATGCGTCCAAACCAGGTTATTGTCTTCATCGACAGCGTAGATATTGCGATCAGAATTTGGCGCAACAATCAGCCCACCATCTTTTGCAGCTTTTCCCTGATACCAGCCTTTGGCATCCGTAAAAGTCCAGTCAACTGAAGGCACTCCAGCAACATTGATTTTATGGAAATCGTTGGCAAAATCTCCAACGTAGATTGACTCTCCATCGATCAACGCAGGAGCATAGAAGACCTGCTTAATATTGGATTTTTCAGGAAATCTCCAGAATGCCTTACCGGTTACAGGATCAAGTTTATAGACATAATTCATATAAGAAACAAATATTTGGTTCCCATCAGTGCTGATACCCGGAGTGCTTTCCGCACGGGGACCCATTGCGCACCCAGCAAGGAAAAATCCCGCCAGGAGGACTATCAATAAAGAACTAAGGTATTTTTTGATCATAAATCTCCTAAGGTACCGGATCAAATCCGCCTTGATTGAACGGGTTGCAGCGAACGATTCGCTTCACGCCCATCCATCCACCTTTCAATGCGCCGTATTTATAGACCGCCTGGTAAGTGTAATGAGAGCAGGTCGGATAAAACCGACAAGTATTCGGTGGCAAAGCTTTCGAAAGTGTCTTTTGATATGCCTTGATCAATAATAGAATCAACAGTCTTGGCATATTATGAAACGTCTTTGGCAAATCCGAGAATGCCGGATCGCATGTCCGGCAATCAGATTGATCGGTTTCTTTTTGCTCACTCATTATTGTCCATCCGACCACAAATTCGGTTAAACAAATCCTGAACCGCTGAATCAACTTCCTGCGGTTCAGCATAAAGAATTTTTTTTCTGGCAATCAATAAACAATCCATGCCAACTTTGAGTCGTTTCAGGTTGTCAACTGCTCTTGCCCGCAACCGGCGTCTGCATCGATTACGTTGTACTGATCCACCCACCGACCGACTGGCAATCACCGCATAACGAATTTTATGGAGGTCATTTTTTTTCGTCACAAGAATTGCCAGCGAATTCGCCATTGATTCTCCCTCTTGTTTGACCTGTTGAATGATCCTTGGGTCTTTGAGGTGTATGACCGATAACCCGGTACAGGACCTGACCTCCATTCAGTGTCAGATTACCAGCGCACGCGTTTGACGTGATTATTTGACTTGGCAGCCAGTTGATGGCGTCCACGCAGGCGGCGGCGCTTCAAGACTTCCTGTCCATCACTCGTCGACATACGGGAGCGGTAACCATGTACACGCACCCGGCGGCGAATTTTTGGTTGATAAGTTCGTTTTGTTGACATTACAATTCCTTTCAGAATTCCGTCTGAGCTGCTTTAACATGCTGATACAGACGTTTTATCTATAAATTTAGTTATTAATATAACCAATTGATTTTATCCTAAACAGACCAATCGTCAAGTGAAAAGAATTCAGTTTTAAGGCGCATCTTCTGTGCCAGCTTGACTTAAAACCGTTGCGTAAATTTCACCTGTATTTTTTCGATCATTCAATAGAACACTTATGATTTTGTTGTGTAGATTATCTTTGGATTGCGCAAAAACCTTCAGGAAATCCTCACTCCATCCCTGCCAATAAGTTAAATCTCCCAGTTGGATCAGATTCTCGAAAAGAACTTGTGCCTTCTGTCCCAACCGGCGACTAACATGGGTTTCTCTTGCTTCATCGAGCACCGGCCGTACTTTCGTTGTACGCTCCCTGCGGATCGAATTTTGTATTTGCTCCGCTAAATCAAATGCGGATGTTCCTTTTAATCCAGAAAAAGGAAATACATGTCCCCCGCTAAATTGACACTTTTTGATGAAATTTATTGATTCAATAAAGAGTTCATCAGTCTCACCGGGGAAACCGCATATAACGTCCGTCGTGATTGCCATATCAGGCTTCACATCACGAATTGATCCAAGCATTTTCTCAAATCGTGCCTTGTTCACCGGTCTGTTCATCATCCGCAGAATTTCATCCGAGCCGGATTGCAGCGGTATGTGCATATGTGAGCATAACCTTGGGTTTCCAAATAATTCGATTAGTTGGGCATTCACATCCCAGGGTTCTATAGAAGAAAGACGTATACGCGGTAATTGCGTCTGATTTAACAACATCTGAACCAGATCAGCGAGAGATTGTTTGGGTGACAGGTCTTTTCCCCATGAACCAAGCTGGACACCCGTCAGGACTATTTCCTTAACACCCAGATTTTGTAGTTTCAAAGCGTAACCGACCACACTTTCCGGGCTGCTGCTAACCGAAGGTCCCCGGGCGATCTGAGTTAAGCAATAAGCGCAGCGGTTATCACAGCCATCCTGCACCTTCACAAAACCGCGCGTTCTGTTCCTTGAACCCAGATTTGGTCTGGACTGACTGTTCCCGATTTGGTCCGGTGCAGTTTTTCCGATGATATCAAGCAAGATTTGTTCTTTTTGGGAGTTATCATACGCCCGGTCAAGCATCTCAGCTTTTTCAGCAGGCTTATCCTTGCTGATTGTCACCCAGCACCCGGTTCCAATAATATGGGCATTTGGAAAACGTGTTTTATGGTGCCTTAGCATTTTTCGTGAGTCTGCGGAAGCTTTTGCCGTTACACAGCAAGTGTTAATAACAATTTCATCCGCTTCTTCAGGGTCCGAAACAACTTCGACGCCATTTTCTGTCAGAGAGAGTGCAAGTCGTTCTATTTCCGCCTGGTTCAGGCGGCATCCGACCATATTCAGGAATACTTTCATCTATGGCTTGGTAACGATAAATTGTGAAAAAATGAATGAGCCTGCCCCATCCTTACCAGTCTCGGCGAAGATACCGACATCACCCTGTTCGAGTTGGTCATCTTCAGCGCTGATTGCAACTTTACCGTTAATTGATAAACTCAACTTGTTGCCAATACAGGAAACTTCGAGCGAATTCGTCGCACTATCCTGGATCACGTCGTGGCTGTAGATCATTTTGCCATCAGGTAAGGTGTTACTCTCTCCATTGACTACCTTTACAATGCCTGCATACCCATCCGGGGTAACGAAAAACCGATAATAGTTCAGCTTGTCCTGGTAGCGGCAGACTATGCCCATATAAGTATCATTGCTGCCAGTCAGTTTGTGTGTAGCGACTTGGAGATTGATATCGCTAAATTGAAGCCCTGTTGTCGAGATCGATCTTCCATTTTTGTGGTTGATCGAGATCAGGTAGCCCTCACTGGAATACCCTTTCAGTTCGTAAACATTGTTTACGATCTCCCATCCAGTTGTGTCATCGCTGAAATCATCCTCCAACAGAACCTCGCCACTGGACTTCCATGGAAGTTCATCCTGGCTGAATCGGATTTGTTGGAGGGACGAACAGCTATTTAGAATGACAAGAAAGATGACAAAAAGGATAAACAGGTTCGTTCTTTTCACAAAATAATGATACCAGAAAAGTTGGAGATTACATGCCTGAAAAAAATCACCCCGCCATGCCGTGTGCTAGGGTTTTGAACCTGCAAAAGCAGGATGGTCCTACTACCAGGA
>Ga0116174_10002204_pt1 | contig 17093 bp, 13 predicted proteins | sample AD_UKC087_MetaG_FD_89801 | JGI IMG/M metagenome (GOLD analysis project Ga0116174, IMG submission 89801) | Active sludge microbial communities of municipal wastewater-treating anaerobic digesters from USA - AD_UKC087_MetaG | ecosystem: Engineered > Bioreactor > Anaerobic > Digestate | place: USA...
TCGATCCCGGCCCATCGCTCAACCATCTTCCACAACGCCTCTTCGCGTACGCTCATGCCTGCCTCCGTTCAATTCTCCGCGCCCCGGTCCACCGCATTCCCGACATGGCGCATATAAATATTCATATTAATGTAAATAATACATTATGATGTAATAATTACATACAGCCCCATTGTAATAATTCAGTCAAGTAAAAATAATTCATTGTAATGAATAATTTTCACCTTGGCCTTTAGTTGTTGACAGGCGGCCGGAAAGGGCTTTCACTCGCGTGGAAGCACGAAGTGAACGAGGAGAACGGGATGAAACGAACGGACGAGGCGGCGGCCAGGAGCGCCGAGCGCCGCGAGAAAAAAAAGGCCATGCGGCAGGAGCAGCTCGTCGACGCCGCGGAGAAGGTATTTCTGGCGCGCGGCTACGAGGCGGCCACCATCGACATGATCACCGAGGAGATCGGATACAACAAGCGCACCTTCTACCTGTACTTCAGGGACCGCGACGACGTGTTCTTCGCGGTGCTGCTTCGCTCGCTCAGAACGCTGTACGCGCTCATGCGCGCGGCGGCGGACTCCAGGCGCGAGGGCGTCGAGAAACTTATCGCGATGGGGCGGGCCTATTTCGACTACTTCCGGGAAAATCCCGTCTGTTTCGAGTTCAACCGCATCTTCGAGACGCGCGTCTACTATTATCACAGAAGGCCCGGCGAGGGCTCGGGAGAGTTCGCGGCACAGTGCCAGCGGGCGAACGACGAGATAACGGACCTGCTGATAGACGCGATAAAGGACGGATTAAAGGACAGGAGCATCGCCCTGAAGCTCGACCCCAAGAAACTCATGCTCATACTGTGGGGAATGACCTACGGCCTCGTGGAGGTGATCCTCATGAGACGGCCTCACCTCGAAACGAGCTACGAGACCAGCGCGGAAGAGATATTCGGCGTGTACATGGAGCAGGTGCGAAGGTTTCTGGAAGGGAAATGAGGCCGCACGGAGTGCGCCCGGCCCCGTGCGCGGGAACGCACGGGAGCGCCGGGCCTTCGGGGAGCGCGATTACTCGCGATCCCGGTTCTGCTTCTTCTCCTTCTTCGCCAGTTTCTTTTCCTTGGCGTTTTTCTGCGGTTTCTTCTTCGCTTCCTTCTTGATCTCGCCCGCTTTAGGCATGGCATTCACCTCGCGTTACGTACAGGATTCCGCAAACGATACACGACGACGCTCCGCCTGTCAACGGATGTTTGTCTCGCGGCGACAAAAATTCTCGCTTCCTCGGTCTCCCCGTACACCGGGGGCCGCGGCGCGCGGGGAACCATCACCCCCCCCGATTTTCCTTGATTTATCGTACGGGCCTTCCTACCATACGGTATGATCGCAACGCCACCCACACATTAAGGAGGACTCTATGGACCCGTCGCGTTCGCGTATCCTCAAAACCGCCGTTTCCATCGTCATCATGCTCGCCCTGCTCGCCTTCATCGGCTGGTGCGCGCGCTGGCGCATCATCGCCTGGCATCTGGGCCTGCCCGCCCCCGGGTATTCCGTAAGTGTGCAGAAGGACGTGATGGTGCCCATGCGCGACGGCGTACGCCTCTCCGCCGACATCTACCGTCCCTCGAAGGAAGGGAAGTACCCGGTGATTCTGCTGCGCACCATGTACGGAAAGCGCAACCCGGGGCATAAATATTCGTTCACCGGAAGCCTGTTCGCCTCGCAGGGCTACGTGTTCATCGTGCAGGACGTGCGCGGAAAGTTCGACTCCGAGGGCGAATTCTATCCCTACATCTACGAGGCCGAGGACGGGCACGACACCATCGAGTGGGCGGGCACGCGCGAGTGGAGCACCGGGAAGGTCGGAACCTACGGCTTTTCGTACTGGGGCTCCACGCAGTGGCTTCCGGCCCCGCTTCGAAGCACATACCTTAAGGCCATGGTCCCCATAGTGACGAGCCAGGACGTCTACCCGCGCTGGATCTACAACGGCATCTTCAGGCTGAACGACGTGCTGGTGTGGCACTACGAAAACGCCCCGAAACGCGCGCAGAGCGCCGAGGGCGTGGACTGGGACAGGGCCGTGCGCACCCTCCCGCTGTTAAAGGCCGACGACTCGCTCGGCGCCGACATCCCGGCGTACAACGACTGGATCATCCATCCGAGCCCCGGACCCTACTGGGACCGGGTACGCGTTGACGACAAAGTGGCCGCCATTCAGGCGCCTGCCCTCATCATCGACGGATGGTACGACTACTACCTCAATCTCGCGATCGACGACTTCAAGCGCATGAAGGCCGCGGGCGGGAGCGACGAGGCACGCCAAAGCGTGCTCCTGGTCGGGCCGTGGACGCACGCTTCCAAATCGAAGTTCGACGACGCGGACTTCGGCAAACAGGCATCGTTTATGCGGCAGGTGCGCACCATTCTGGCGTGGTTCGACTTCTGGCTGAAGGGCGAGAAGAACGGTATCCTCGACGGCGGAAGCGCGCGCTACTTCACCATGGGAGCGAACGAGTGGCGCACGGCGAACGAATGGCCGCCTGCCGGAACGCGGTACACGCCGTACTACCTCAAGAGCGACGGCGGGGCGAATTCGGCGAAGGGCGACGGCATTCTCTCCGAAACGGCCCCCGGGGCCGGAAAGCCCGACTCGTACGTCGCCGACCCGGAAAACCCGGTGCCGAGCGTCGGCGGGACCTCCATTTTCGGGAAGCTTAAGGCCGGTCCCTTCGATCAGCGCGAGGTGGAGTCGCGCGAGGACGTGCTCGTTTACACCACGGCGCCGCTCGAGTCGGACATCGAGGTGACGGGCCCGGTGAGGCTGGTGCTCTACGCCTCCTCGTCGGCGCGCGACACCGACTTCGCCGTCAAGCTCGCGGAGGTGCGTCCGGACGGCACTTCGGTGAACGTTCAGTCCGCGGTGTACCGCGCGAGCAACCGGGAGTCGCTGAAAAAGCCCGCGCTCCTGGAAAAAGACAGGGTGTACCGGTTCGAGATCGACGCGGGCAACACCAGCATGCTGTTTAAGAAGGGGCACCGCATACGCCTGCAGATAGCCGGTTCGAACTTCCCCGAATACGGGCGGAATCTGCAGACGGGCGAGGACAACGGCACGACCGTAAAGACCGAAAAGGCGCGCCAGACGGTGTTCCACGACCGGGCCCGTCCGTCGCACCTCGTTCTGCCCGTCATGCGCCGATAGCCGTGCGCGCGGGGAAGGCCACGCCGGCCTTCCCCGTGTACGGCTTTGTGCGCACGGCTCCTCGCGCTCAGATATCCAGCAGGTTCTTGGTCGAGAAATTCGGTTCGGACGTGCAGTTGATGCCGAGCTTGCGCAGTCCCGCGTCGTCGCCGGGCGAGGGAATGTGCGTCATGTGCATCTCGCAGCCCTTCAGTTCGGTGAGCTTCTCCATGGCGACCAGCGCCGTCGGGTTGCTCTCGGCGCTGATGCACAGCGCTATGAGCGTCTCCTCCAGGTCGAGGCTCAGGGTCTTCGAGCCGTAGATGTTACCTTTCAGGCGCATGATCGAATCGATGATGTGCGGGGAGAGCAGATGGATGCGGTCCGGTATGCCGGCGAGTTTCTTCACCGCGTTGAGCACAAGGCTGGGGGCGGCGTGCAGCAGGGGTGAATTCTTTCCGGTGACGATGCTTCCGTCGGGCAGCTCGATCGCGGCGCCGCAGTAAATCCCCTCGTTCCCTTTTCCCTTCTCCTTCGCCTCGAGCGCGGCCTCGCGCGCGGGAACGAAAACCGGCCGGCTCTCCGGGGCGATCTCGAGCTCCTTCATGAGGAGCTCCACCCGCTGCACCGTCTCGCGCTCCACGAACCCCATGACGTACTCGCACGAGTAGCGGAAATAGCGCCGCACGATCTCCTGGCGCGCCGCCTCGCGGACGACCGAGTCGTCCACTATGCCGAAGCCCGCCCTGTTTACCCCCATGTCGGTCGGCGATTTATACGCGGTCTTCGCGCCGCCTATCTTCTCGAGTATGCGCCTGAGCACCGGGAAGGACTCGACGTCGCGGTTGTAGTTGATGGCGATCTCGCCGTAGGCCTCCTGATGGAAGGGGTCGATAAGGTTGTAGTCGGCGATGTCGGCGGTGGCCGCCTCGTAGGCCAGGTTGACCGGGTGCTTGAGCGGGATGCTCCAGATGGGGAAGGTCTCGAACTTCGCGTAGCCGCTGCTTCGCCCGCGTTTATGATCGTGATACACCTGCGAGAGGCAGGTTGCCATCTTGCCGCTGCCCGGGCCCGGGCCGGTCACCACCACGAGCGGGCTTTTGGTCTCGATGTACTCGTTCGCGCCGTAGCCCTGGTCGCTCACCACCAGGTCCACGTCGGTCGGGTAGCCGCGCGTGAAGCGGTGGGTGTACACCCGAACGTTCTGCCTTTCCAGCTTCTTCTTGAATATGGCCGCCGAGGGCTGGTCCTCGTAGCGGGTGATGACCACCGCGCAGATGTCGATGCCCCATTCCCTGAGGTCGTCGATGAGCTTGAGCGCGTCGGCGTCGTAGGTGATGCCGAAGTCCGCCCGCACCTTCTTGCGTTCGATGTCCCCGGCGTAGATGCACAGGATGATGTCGGCGCGGTCGCTGAGCTCGCGCAGAAGACACATCTTTACGTTCGGGTCGAATCCCGGAAGCACCCGCGCGGCGTGATAGTCGTACAGGAGTTTCCCCCCGAATTCCAGGTAGAGCTTGTTGTCGAAGGTGCGCACCCGCTCCAGGATGGCCTCTTTCTGTTCGCGAAGGTATTTCTCGTTGTCGAATCCCGTCTTTCTCATGTTCCCCGTCGGTGGCTGGATTATTCGTTCTTCGCGGGCGCGGCGCTCACGAAACGCCATACTGTACACCCATGCCCCGGCGTTTCAAGAAAATTACATAAATGTAACGGCGGAAGGCACATGCGTACAATGGTACGCGCTTCGCGGCGCGAGAAAGCTGTTGACATCATAATGGAATTGTGCGATACGCAAGCCCGCGACAGGGTTCCGAGCGACGGCCCGCAATAAAATTCGCCACACGCGACATCGGCTCACTGGCGAAACCCTTCGGCTTTGTCGCCCTGTACGACTTCGGCAGCAGGGCGCTCGAGGCGATTCTGGACCTCGGCAGGCAAATGCTCGCGAAAGCCATGGGCTAGGCGGTACCGGAATACAAAGAAATCGCCCGTGAGTTGAAATCCGCCGGCGTGATCACCCCGGAAACGGCGGAAATCCTTCTGCTTCTCGCCGGCTACAGAAACAGAATGGTCCATTTTTTACAACGAAATCGGCGCGCGCGAGCTTTACGATATCTGCGTGAACGGTTCGGGGGATATCGAGCGGGTACTGACCGACATTCTGGACTGGCTTAAAAATCATCCGGATACAATCGACACATCGCTATAGTATCATGAAGGCCCCACCGCTACAGGCCGGAATGAACACCGTACGGCTTTCCTCCCGTTATCCAGCCTCGTAGTCTCCCCGAAAAGGACTCCGATAGCGGGAAGGACGCTTCCCCGCGGGCATACAACAACCGCAATAATCGTTTTCGTTCCTGGATAGATTGAAAAAGCGATTATGTAATGTGCCCGCGTCGCCGCGGGGCGGCCGGACCATCGCTCACCGATAATCACACGGGAAGGTGATTGAATTCATGTATTTCAACGGGGGAATCAACGCATCATCCACCGAGACTACTCCTTAATTCTGTCAATCTCGTTTCGAAAAAGCAGAAAATCGTCCAGTCTCGATGTAATCACTTCGTAGAGAATCGCGGGATCGATCACTTCATACTGGTGTACGATAAGGTTACGCATGCGAACCATCGACCTGTATGGTTCAGCCGATTGAATAATCCCCAGGTCATGCAGTTTATCGATCGCGTCGGCCGCGGTTGCCACGGGTCCGGCGTTGTGCAAAGCGATGAGGCGCTCCGCGATATCGATGACTATCTCGGCACATACCTGGACGGCCCTCTCGGACATCGACCGGACGACCCAGTCGTCCCTGAACGCTTCGACGGTGAGCCCCGCGGTATGTTTCTTCAGTCGCTGAACCTGGTCATCGAGCAGGGCAAGCTTCCGCTGAATTACACCGTTGAATTTCATGCGCCGGCCTCAAGGCGGTATCGTCTCTGTCTCGCATAGTGGATCATCTGAGTTTCATATTCCCTGCAGGTCAGTGAATGGAATTCCGCCAGGAGGTCCCTGTCCCGCGCAAAAAGCAGGCGTCCCTTCAACGCCTCGAAACGATACACCGGCTCGGCATCGTTCAGAAACCCGAGATCGCACCTTACGGGCCCGGTAAAATCCCCGCAGACCGCCAGGATCCTCTCGAATATCCGCATGTCCGGTTTCGAGCCGAGATACACCGCGATATCGAGATCGCTGTAGGGTTGTACCGTGCCTGTTTTCGCGGATGATCCCAGTATGAAAGCGAATTCAATTTCGGGAACCTCTTTTTTCAGCGCCTCTCCAAGCGCTTCGAGGTTGATGCCGACCTCATCCTTATTGGTGTCCAGATTTCTTTTTGACAGACCCATGTCATACCCCTTGCACACTGTTCAATAGGTATTCATGAAAAAACGAATTGTCAACCGGATATTATGTACCGCCCCGGAATTTCGATCTTCCCGAATCGCACCTTCTCCCGACATACGGCATCATTTAGAAATCGCCCTCAGGGTATAATATCCCGTTCCTGAAACAATACCCTCGACGGTGGTATTCAGAATTTCCGTCCGCCGGACAGCTCACTCATAAAAATTCCACAGAATATAGTTATAAAAATTAAATTGATATTTATTTAATGAAATGATCATCTGGCACACGCGGGGCCGGACGCTCCCGCGCCATACACGACAGCAGGAGACAATCATGAAACCGTATCGGAATCTCGTACTCGCCTTCGCCGCAATCGCGCTCGTCTTCACCGCGCCCGTCGAGGGCTTCCAGCTTGGAGGCAAGGAGATCGCGCAGAAGGGCACCGGCGCCCGCAAGATGGCCTTTCTCACCGTGTACTACGCCACACTGTACCTGCCGGCCGAACTGAAGGACGCCGACGCCGGCGCAATTATCGACGCGGACGCTCCCATGTCTATCGTCATGAAAATCGATTCGGGGCTGGTCAAGAAGGACAGCTTCGTTTCCGCGGTGAGAGGCGGCTTCGACAAGGCGGCCGCGGCCGGGTACAGGACCGCGAGCGTGCAGCAGTACCTCGCGCTCTTCGACACGCTTACCATCGTGAAGGGCGACGTATTCTACCAGAACTACGTCCCGAAACAGGGCCTTACCGTTGTATATAAATCCGCGGCGAGCGGTCAGACCTCCACGCTCGGCACCATCGCGGCGCCCGATTGTAAAAAGGCCTTTTTCGCCATGTTCATCGGATCGAACCCCATCGACGCAGGGCTTAAAAAAGGCATGCTGGGCAAATAATACCCGCGCCATTACGGCCTTACACACCGGTGCGGACGCGCGCGCAATCGCGCGCCCGCGCGGGCCGTCCCATCATCCCCGCGTCTTTAAGAAATGAATTTGACTTCGTTCGCTCCATGCCGTATCCTCCATTCATCAAGAAAATATATACGTTGCCTCGGTTTAATATAATAGAAATATCCACGATCCGCCACGGAGGGACAGCGCGTGCCGTTCACTGTCAGACATGACCCGCATGCATGGCTTCGCATCGTCCTGCGGGTCGCCCTTCCCGCCGCCCTCACCATAGTGCTTTTTCTGGTGGCATTTTTCCTTATCGCGATCCCCTCCATAGAGCGGGAGATGCTGGAATCCCGGAAAGAAGCGATACGAGAGATCGTCCAGATCGCCTGTTCGCTGCTCGGTGACTACGAACGCCAGGTGCGGGAGGGGGTGCTCTCCCCGGCCGAGGCACGTCGGCGCGCCGCGGGCCGCATACGCGGCATGCGCTACGGGCCCGAGGGGAAGGACTACCTGTGGATCAACGACATGCACCCGCGCATCGTGATGCACCCGTACCGAAGCGATCTCGACGGCACCGACGTAAGCGGCTTTACCGACGAGAAAGGGGCACGTGTCTTCGTGAAGTTCGCCGACACGGTACGACGGCACGGCTCGGGATACGTATCGTACCACTGGCAGTGGAAGGACGACCCCAGCAGGAAGGTGCCGAAACTCTCCTACGTCCAGGGGTTCGCGCCCTGGGGCTGGGTGGTCGGCACCGGCGTCTACACGGACGACGTAAGGGAAAGGCTCGCGGCGATCACCGGGGATGTCCGCTGGGCGTTTGTCGTGATACTGTTTATCGTTACCTCCCTGTCCGTGTACATAATCTTTCAGGCCATCGGTCGCGAGCACCTGCGGCATCTCGCCGAAAAGGCCCTGGAAGACTCGGAACAGCGGCTGAAGAACATCATCGACTTTCTGCCCGACGCCACCTTCGCGATCGACAACGAGGGGCGCGTCATCACCTGGAACCGGGCGATCGAGCGCATGACGGGACTTCCCGCCTCCGAGATGATCGGAAAGGGGGACCTGGAATACGCCATCCCGTTTTACGGAGAAAAGAGGCCGCTTCTTGTGGACTACATCATCAACTGGACGGACGATTTTCTCGACACATACCAGTATCTGAAGCGGGATGAGAACCGGCTGATCGCGGAAGCGGAGAGCCCCGTTATCCTCGGCGGCGGACACTATTTTCTGGCCACGGCCTCGCCGCTCTACGACGCGGACGGAAACCCGGCCGGGGCCATAGAGTCGTTGCGCGACATCACCGAACGAAAGCTCGCCGAGAAACGGCTCGCCGAGGCGCTGGAGGAGAAGGAGATTCTCCTGAAAGAGGTCCACCACCGCGTGAAGAACAACATGCAGATCATCTCGAGCCTGCTCACCCTGCAGGACTCCAAGTCCGGAAACGCCGAACTGCACCGCTCCTTCCAGGAAAGCATCAATCGCATCCACGCGATGGCCCTGGTCCACAACCAGCTCTACCAGTCGAGCGACTTCGCGCGTATTTCGCTCGGCGACTACGCCGGATCGCTGGCGGGCCGTCTTTCGGACGTCTACAGGGCCGATCGGCCCGGGGTGCGCACGTCGGTCGACGCCGATTCCGTCAGCGTAACCATCAACGACGCCGTCCCCGTCGGGCTCATTCTGAACGAACTCGTCACCAACGCATTCAAGCACGCCTTTTCAGGCAACGACGGGACGATACTGATCACACTTCGGGAAACCGGCGACGGGCGGTGCTCCATTACGGTGGCCGACGACGGGGTCGGGATGCCGCCGGATGAGGAGCGGACCGCCGGTACGACGCTGGGCCTGGTGCTCATCGAGGCGCTGGTTCGTCAGCTCGGCGCGCGCATGGAGATTGCGCGTCCCGGAAAGGGCACCGAAATACGGATCACCTTCCCTCTGCGCTGAGAGGCAGCGGCGGCTTCAAACGCGCTCGTGACAGCGGCCGCAGTGCTCGGCGCCGCCGCGGCCGTCCGCCGGAGCGCCCTCGCAGGCGGCGATGAGATCGACCCACGGCGCGGCAAGGCGGTACCCGCCGGAGTCATGGATAAGAACGCCTTCGGCGGACAGCCTTCCGATCGCCCGGGCGCAGGCGGCCACCGCCTCGCGGAAACGGGGGGAATCGGGAAAGCACTCGTTGGACGGGCTTCCGGGATGGTACGCCCGCGAGGGCTCGAGCCTGAAGTAATTGAGCAGTATTTCGGACAGGGCGAGGACGCGATCGGCCTCACGCGGATAATCGTGGAACCGGCATTCCCCGTCGCGCCTTCCGCGCGGTTCGATCCAGTCGTGCGGGGCAGCGGCCCCCGAGGCTATGCGGTAACACTCCGCGACAATCCAGTCTTCCAGCTCTCTGTGTGCTTCGGTGGTCATAGGTCGGTCTGTCCTCGTGATTTCACATTTCGGGTGTGTGCCACAGTGTATCATCATCCCCGCGCTTTATCCAAAAAAGTTCTGACCGTGCACATGGGCCACTTCGTAAATGAGTTGCGCTGCGGGCGCCGGGCGGTCTATAGTTGGTGCCGTCCGCGGGGTGGTTGAGCACCTTCCCCTCCCGCGTCCACACCCCAGACCATACCCGGGAGGATACATGCAACAGCTCCGATTCGGCACCAAACTCTCCTACGCCATGGGAGGCATGGCGCTCAACCTGGCCAACCTGGTCATCTCGCAGTGGCTCATGAAGCTCTACGTGCCCTCGCGTGACTCGGCCCTGGTGGCGGGCGCGCTCTTCGCGGGGATATTCTTCTCCGGGCGTTTTATGGACGGCGTGATCGATCCGGTGGCGGGCTTCATAAGCGACCACTTCCAGTCGAAGCGCGGCCGTCGCATTCCCTTCATCGCCGCCATGACGGTCCCCGCCGCGCTGGTAAGCTTTCTTCTGTGGGTGCCGCCCTACCCCGGCGGGGCCCACTGGCTCAACGCCGTGTACCTCTTCGTGCTGGTGCAGCTCTTCTTCGTCTGCTGGACCTTCCTCGCGAATCCCTACATGGCGCTCCTGCCGGAGATCACCTCCGACCTCGACGAACGCGTGAACATCGCCACGATGCAGGCGGTATTCCTGATGATCGGCACCTTCATCTTCGGCGCGATGGGCGCGATCAAGGATCAGATGGGATGGGTCGGCATCGGCGCGGTAACGGGCGTTCTCACCCTGGTCTCGTTCTTTCCGACGGTCTTCGCGATAAAGGAGAAGCCCTCGATCGGACGGATCCCGAAGGAGCGCTTTCGGCTCGCCACGATCGTCGACTGGACGCGGACCACGTTTAAGAACCGGTCCTTCGTCATCCTGGTCGCCGCCACTTCGTCGCTCTGGTTCGCGCTCAACATGGTGATCCTTGTGGTGCCCTTCTGGGTGCAGTACGCCCTCGGCATGACCGACCGCGAGGTCGTGCTCCTCATGGCGCCGCTTCTGGTCGTCAACATCGTCTTCTTCTTCGTGTTCAATTATATCGCGAAGCGCTTCGGCAAGTTCGCGGCCTTCGTCACGACGCTGGCGAGCGCCGCGATCACCATGCCGCTCCTCGGCCTTTCGGGGTATCTTCCCTTCGGTGACACGATGTTTCAGTCGCAGCTAGCGATGGCGCTGGTGGGGATTCCGGTCTCCGGCATCATGGTGCTGCCGCCGGCGCTCCTGGCGGACGTGATCGATTACGACGAGACGCTCACCGGCAGGCGAAGGGAGGGCATCTATTACGGCGTGCAGGCCATCTTCCAGAAAATCGCCATAGGGCTGTCCATCGCCGTGGCGACGGCACTCATGTACGCCGGCGGCTCGGAGACGCCGTCGGTATGGGGGCTTCGGATGATCTCGGCGAGCGCCGGGGCCGCCGCGCTCGTTTCGCTCGCTTTCTTCGCGCGCTACCCGATCCGCGAGAGGGACGGAAAGGCCTTCGTGAAGGGCTGAGCCCTCAAGCATCGCCGCGGAGTACGGCGTCGAGCTCGCTCTCTTCGGGCAGGCGGTTGCTCCGCGCGATGAACCGGTACAGCCGCGCGGAGGCGGTCTCGACGCGCTCCATGGTCTCCCTGTTCACGCGGTACAGACCGAATTTCGGCCCGAAGCCCTTCGCCCACTCCCAGTTGTCGGTAATGCTCCAGTATGTGAATCCCGTTATGGGACACCCTTCCCGCACGAGCCGGTGCACCCAGGCCAGATGCTCGAGTATGAAGCGCGGCCGGCGGTCGTCGGCGGCGTCGGCCAGTCCCGACTCCGCGATGAAGAGCGGCACGCCGGGGTAGCGCCGTTCGAGCTTTCTGCACAGGTGGTATAATCCCTCCGGATAGATCTCCCATCCCATGTCGGTTGTGCGCGACGAGGCGCAGGTTGTGCGCTCGATAAAGCCGGGTTTTAATGGATTGAACGAGAGGATCTCGCGCGTGTAGTAGTTCACGCCGATCCAGTCGAGCGTGCCGCGGAGCGAGTCGTCGCGCTCCCGCACCGACGGACCCAGAAGCACCCTGAGGTCGACGGTCCCGGTGTACAGGGCATCGAGCAGATTTTCGTTGAATATACGGTCCATCTGCCGCGCGATGACGCGGTCGAGGAGAAGGCCTTTCGGTTCGTAGTGGAAGAAAAAGTATATCTGGCCGACGCGCGGCGCGGAGGCCCCGTCCGGAGGCGCGGCATGTTTTTTGATGATGTGATAGGCCCGCGCGTGGGCGTGGATGAGCGTCCGGTAGACCGAGAGGGCGCGCTTCATGTCCTTACGGTTCGGCGGTATTTCGCCCACGGCGTAGCCGGCGAGCGCGTAGATCTGCGCGTCGATCATGGTGCTCCAGTAATCGACGCGCCCGCCGAACCTCGCCGCGCATTCGCGCACCAGGGACTCCCAGCGCTCCATCACGCCCCCGCTTTCCCATCCCCCCTCGTCCGCCGCCCAGAGGGGCAGAGTGAAGTGCCAGAGGTTCAGGAAGACGACAAAACCGCGTTTCCGCATGGCGTCGATCATCGCGCCGTACCGCTCGAAGGCCTCCTCGTCGTAGCGGCCCTTCTCCGGCTCCACGCGGCTCCACTCGATGCCGATCCGGTGCGCGTTCTGCCCGTCGCGCGCGGCAAGGTCGAAGTCGGACTCGTAACGGTTGTAGAAATCGACCGCGATGCCGCAGCGCTCGCCGCTCTCGATGGGCGACGGCTCCCGAGCCTCCCAGCGCGCCCAGTCGTTATTCAGGTTCCCTCCTTCGTGCTGGTAGGCGTCCTCGCCGGTGGCCCACAGGAAGCCGTCGGGAAAGCGCTGTCCGGTGACGCTTACCGGTGCCGAGGGCCGCGGGCGGCGGAACGCCCCGTACAGGGTGATGGCGACGATAAGCGCGGCGGCGGCCGCTGAAACTATCAGTGCTGGGCTCACGGGAGTTCTCCTGGCCGGCGAGTTTCATGTTTCGGGGAATTGTAGTATCGAGGCAACGCGTGTAAAGCAGTTTCCGGATATACCCGGCCATGCGGAATGCTTACGGATACGGACGGGGAAGGCCGCGGCAGGGGCGCGCTCGCTGGATGCCGGATGATGGCCCGGAGGATGTTTCAATAGTCATCCGTCGCCCAGACCTTACCGCTTGTCGCCTGAATCCAACAGTGTTTCGAGGTGATTGGAATTATACGCGTCGAACGTGTTCATGCGCGCCGAATAGCGCCGTATGGTTTCGACATCGCGTATCTCCTTTTTAACTTCCCCGCCTTTTGTATTTTCGTACAGCCACATCTTTCCCGAGTCGAAAGAATAGACGAATTTTTTACCGTTCTCGATAATGCCCATGCTGTCCATCAGGCCATAGGTGTTTATGAACACCGGCGTTTCGCGGCGGCCGGCGGCGAAAATCGAGGTGCCCTGCGTCCGGAAATCGCAGTCTTTGATTCCGAGGAGCTCCAGCAGGGAAACGCCGATGTCCACCTGACGCGCGATGCCGCTTTCAAGCGCCGGGAACCTGATCCCGCTTCCGTAGAAAACAAGCGGCACCCTGTGGGTCGCCTCGCTGAGGGTGGTGCCCCGTCCCTTGAATTTGCCGTCGTAAAACTCCTCTCCGTGATCGGCCGTAACGATAAAAAGCGTGTCGCGCGCCATATTATTTTCAGAAACCATTTTATACAACAGCGAGAACACGTAATCCGAGTACGCAAGCGACCGTTCGTGGCGGTCTTTATCGCAGCCCGGCCCCGCTCCGGGGAAATCGTACGGATAGTGCGAGGAGCTGGTATAGTATACGAGAAACAGTTTCTGTGATGGGAACTCATGTATATCGCTCAGCAGCATCAGCCTGTCATCCGAAGCGCCGAAACCGACATCCTTAACGACGATCCCGCTTTTCCCGGCGAGCGATCGCAGGTTTTCATATTCCACGACATGGTCGAATCCAAAATTCCGCACCATGTTTCTCATCCCCTGGTACGACAGGTTCTGGGCGGTAATAAAGGCGGTATAGTATCCCCTTTCCCGAAGCACCCTGGTGATGCCGCCGGCGTTCCGTATGCGGGACTCGATTATTTCGAAACCCTTCCCCGAATGCAGTCCGCTCAACACGGTGAAGACGCTTTTGGTCGAGGTTGCGCACTGCGTATAACATGGCAGGGCGATCCCTCCGGAGCCCAGCAGCCCGTTGATGAACGGCATGGCGCGCCTGTTGGCCCCCAGGCTGTCCTCATAGGACGTACTCTCGAGAATATACAGTATTACATTCCTGTTTGCGGCCAGGCCGAAAAAAGAGGAAATTTTACGCTCGTGGCCGCGATCTCGAAGCGAGTAGACCTTCTGCTCGGATTCACATATGTCGCCCGCGATTCGGTTGTTCTTTTTCAGCGGATCGACGAGCGAACTGATGATGAAATTCTTATTGAGCCCGTAAATTTCCTCCGAACCCGTTACGACGATTGCCGCGGATAGCGGCAGGATGAGCGACGCCATAACCGTCAATTTCCCGCCGCATATGAAGTTGTTTACCTTACCACCGACAACTCCGATCGCCGATCCGGATCGAGCGTATCTCTTCATTAATGACGAAAGCATCAGGGGAAGAAGGTTGAACGCGGCGATAGAGAGAAGGAAAGCGGGCCAGTATTTTTTCCCCCAGAAGAACATCATCTGCGACGAAAGTATTTCCAGATCGCCGCAGGAATATCCGATCAGCTGGACGGACAGGGGCTCCAGAAACAATACCTTTACCCGGCTGTCGATCATCTGAAAAACAAGGGCCGCGTTCAGGACGATCAGGTGCGCTGCAACAACCCATTTTTTGGAAACGACGCACATCCCGTGGATACCGACATACAACAGCGCCCACAGGATGACGTCCTGCGCGTAGCAAATCAGATAATCGGACACGGCCCAGTGCATATCCTCCCTGATCCGAAAACTGTAGCTTTTCCATGCGAGAAGGAACACAAGGAGAATGGCCGACCGGATGAGCGTCTCCGTATTTTCCCTGTTTTTTTCCAGGAGCCTTCGTCCTCTGACTGAAGACGTTACGCGGAACAGCCGCGTGCGCCGGAAGTGCCCGCCAGCCCGCGCCGGACGGCACGCACGCATACACTCCCTCCAGCGGGCTTTTTAACTCTGCACTCGGCGGGGTTGAAGGTCGGTATACACAATACAGGCGAGAACTGGCCCGACGCGCATAATTTTATATATGCTAAAACAGTGCGAACGGCCCGGTGAAATGTCAAATATTTATTGGGTTTAATCGATTCGCCGGTCCACCCTCACGGCCATTCTCCGGAACGGGCGGCTCCATTCATCCGCCGCCATACTGTTTTCGTTTTGCGGGTTATTTCCGGTTCAGTTAAAAAAATGGACCGCCGGTTGCCTTTTCTCCGGGGCTGTCGTATCTTGCACTCACCTCCTGCACCGGGTATGCGCGCCGGTACGGCGCCTTTTCGTCAGGAGAAACATCACACAAGGGGTGCTCGCATGAAAATCTATCTACCGGGAATGGCGTTCGTACTGGCGCTTGTGGTCGGCTGCATGGACGTCGAAACGCGCGTCATAGTGAACGCCGACGGAAGCGGAACCATCCAGGAAACCTTCCTCATGAAAAACGAGGTGGCAGAGGAAATGAAGAAGTCGAAGGCCGAGGGAGGCCAGGGCGCCACCGACGCGAAGATGTACAAGGAGCAGGAGGTGAAGGACAAGGCCGCCGACTACGGAAAGGATGTGAGCTTCGTTTCCGTCGGGGATTTCGCGAACGCGACGCACCAGGGATACCGCGCCGTTTACGCGTTCCGGGACGTCACGAAGCTCACCATCAACCAGAACATGAAAGCGAAGAGCGGTCAGAACGCGGGCAAACCAGCACCGGCCGAGAACATCATCTTCCGCTTCGCGAAAAAACCGGTGCCGACCCTCACCCTCATAATGCCCGAGAAAAAGGGCCCGGCCGAGAAAAAGCAGGCCGAAAAACCCGTGGACGACGCGCAGCTCGAGCAGCAGATTAAGCAGATGCGCATGATCTTCGACGGCATGCGTTTCGCGCTCGTGGTGCAGGTAAACGGCGAGATAACGAAAACCAACGCGGCCAACGTCAACGGGAACGCGATCACGCTCTACGACATCGAATTCTCGAAGTTCCTGGACAACACCGAGAAGCTCAAGGAGCTCAACACCAGGAAGCCCGCCACCATGGAAGAGACCAAGGCGCTGCTTAAAGACGTGCCCGGTCTGGTAATCGAGACCGGAAAGAGGGTGTCGGTCTCGTTCAAGGGAAAATAGCGGGGATGATGGGGATCGCGCCCATCACTCGTAGCGCAGCGCCTCGACGGGATGCATCGTCGAGGCCTGTACGGCCGGCCACAGGCCGAACGTTATGCCGATAAGGATGGAGACCGACGAGGCGAGCGCGATCGACCAGCCCGACAGCACGACCGACCACCCGGCGAAGACCGTAATAAGAATGGACACGCCGGTGCCCAGCACGATACCCGCAATCCCGCCCGAAAAGGTGAGAAGAGCGGACTCGATAAGGAACTGGAGCCGTATGTCCTTCCGCCTGGCGCCTATCGCCTTGCGAAGCCCGATCTCCTTCACCCGCTCCTTCACCGAAACGAGCATGATGTTTATTATGCCGATGCCGCCAACCAGGAGCGAGATGGCGGCGACTATTCCCAGAAGGAGGCTCATGGTGCGCGTGGTGCTGGACAGCGCCTCGCGGATCTCGGAAAGGTCCATTATCTCGAACGATTCCTCGTTACCCGGCGCGAGCCGGTGGCGGTGGTTGAGCAGAAGCCGCACCGACTTCTTCGCCTCCTCGATGCGCTCCTGGCCCGCCACCTGGATATCGATGGTATCGACGTAGGTTTTCCCCAGCAGGCGGTACATCGCCGTGGTGACGGGGACCACCACAACGTCGTCCTGGTCGTTACGGAACGACATACCCTTTGCGGGCAGGATGCCGATTACCGTAAAATTGATCCTGTTGATCTTGACGCTTCGCCCCACCGGCGAGGCCGAACCGAAGAGCTCACGCACCACGGTCTGCCCCACCAGAGCGACCTTCGCCCTCATTCGGAATTCCTCGCTCGTGAAGAAACGCCCGCTCACCGGCGTCGACGAGCGTATCGAGGCGTAGTGCACCCCGACACCCTCGACCAGCGAGTTCCAGTTTTTGTTGCCGTGCACCAGCTGAACGCGGGAACGCACCGACGGCGA
>Ga0116174_10002215_pt1 | contig 17057 bp, 14 predicted proteins | sample AD_UKC087_MetaG_FD_89801 | JGI IMG/M metagenome (GOLD analysis project Ga0116174, IMG submission 89801) | Active sludge microbial communities of municipal wastewater-treating anaerobic digesters from USA - AD_UKC087_MetaG | ecosystem: Engineered > Bioreactor > Anaerobic > Digestate | place: USA...
CCCGTTACTTCACGAAACCCAGAGCCTTTCCGATGACCGGCGAAAGCTTCACCACCACGCCGGCGAATACGACGGATACCATGCTCATGAGCTTGAGGAGAATGTTGAGCGAGGGGCCGGCGGTGTCCTTGAACGGGTCGCCGACCGTATCGCCGATTACGCCGGCCTTGTGGGCATCGGAGCCCTTGCCGCCGTAGTTGCCTTTCTCGATGAACTTCTTCGCGTTGTCCCACGCTCCGCCCGCGTTATTAAGCATACAGGCCACCGAGAAACCGCAGGAGAGAGACCCGGCCAGAAGACCCATGACGCCGGCGACGCCGAGTACGAGGCCCACCGCGACGGGTACGATGAGCGCCAGGAAGGACGGGACGATCATCTTGCTCTGCGCGCCCTTGGTAGAGATCTCGACGCAGCGGGCGTAATCGGGTTTCTGCGTACCCTGCATGATGCCGGGGAATTCCTTGAACTGACGGCGGACTTCCTCGACCATGGCGCCCGCGGCGCGGCCGACGGCTTTGATCGTCATGGCGCAGAACACAAAGGCCATCATGGCGCCGAGGAAGAGGCCGCAAAGTACGAGCGGGTTCATCAGCGACATATCGTACGCAACGGCGAAGTCCTTGATCTGGGCGGTATGCGCGACGACATTGAAATCGCTGGCGATAACGCCTTCGGGCAGTTTGTGGTAGAACTTGACCGCGCCGACCTGGAAAAAGCCTTCAGGGGAGGTGACGGCGTACTTGCCTATCCATATCTTCACTTCCTCGAGATACGCGGCAAGAAGCGCCATCGCGGTGAGGGCGGCCGAGCCGATCGCGAAGCCTTTACCGGTCGCGGCGGTGGTGTTGCCCAGCATGTCGAGAGCATCGGTCCTCTTTCGGACTTCAGGAGGAAGGTGGCTCATTTCGGCGTTTCCGCCCGCGTTGTCGGCGATGGGGCCGTAAGCGTCGGTGGCCAGCGTTATGCCGAGGGTGGCGAGCATGCCGACCGCCGCGAAGCCGATACCGTAAAGGCCATAGTTGGCGCCCTGGGTGAATCCGCCGGCCGAGGCGTAGGCGATGATGATGCCGAGCACGATGGTGATGACGGGAATCCCGGCCGAGAGCATACCGGTTGACATACCGTCAAGAATACCGGTCGCGGGTCCCATGGTGTGCTGTTTGGCGATACCCTGGGTGGGAGCGTACTCGTCGGCGGTGTAGTATTCAGTCGACTGGCCGATGATGAGACCGGCGACCAGACCCGCTATGATTGCCCCGAAGACGCCCCAGGTGATGAGGTTGACATGGGCCATGACGGCGAGGCTGGCGATGATAAGAATCGAGCTGCCCCACACCCCGACGTTAAGGGATACGAGCAGGTTCTTCATCGTCGCATCTTCCTTCGTGCGGACCATGAAGATGCCGATGATCGAAAAGAGGATGCCGAGACCGGCGACGATCATGGGGGCGATGATGGGCTTCACCGCTTCAGCCGCCTCGCCGGCCACGAGAGGAAGGGCCGCGCCGAGAGCGGCGGTCGCGAGGATGGAGCCGCAGTAGGACTCGTACAGGTCCGCGCCCATTCCGGCGACGTCGCCGACGTTGTCGCCGACGTTGTCGGCAATGGTGGCCGGATTGCGGGGGTCGTCCTCGGGGATGCCCGCTTCGACCTTGCCGACCAGGTCGGCTCCGACGTCGGCGGCCTTGGTGTAGATACCGCCGCCGACACGCGCGAAGAGCGCCTGTGTCGACGCGCCCATGCCGAAGGTTATCATGGTGGTGGTTATTTCAACCAGCTTGGCATGCTTGAATTCCGCGCTGTTGATCAGGTGCATGTCGAATACGCCGCCTGCTATCCCGATCTTGTGGACGAGCATTTCGCTCAGATTCCAGATGTTGTTATCATAAATGTAGTTGAGGGCCATGTACCACAGGGAAATGTCCAGCAGGCCGAAACCGACGACGACCAGACCCATGACGGCGCCCGAACGAAAGGCGACCTGGAGTCCGCGGTTAAGCGATTTCGACGCGCCCTGGGCGGTCCTCGAGGAGGCGTTGGTGGCGGTCTTCATGCCCAGGAATCCGCACAGACCCGAAAAGAAACCGCCGGTGAGGAACGCCACCGGTACGAACGGGTTCTGGATTCCGAAGAAGGCGAGAACGCTGAAGAGCACCAGCAGCACCAGGAAAACGATGGCGACAACTTTATACTGCCGCTTTAGATAGGCGTAGGCGCCTTCCCGCACGTACCCGGCGATCTCTTCCATCGTATCATTACCCTTCTCCGCTCCCATCATGAGCCGGTATAAAAACCAGGCGAAGAACAGGGCAATGAGCGACGCCACCGGGGCGATATAAAACAGAGGATTAACCATAGTGAGTCACTCCTTTACCATTAGTTTTTATTTGTAAAGACAGCCCGTCCGGCCCGGCCGGACGGGCATGAATGAGCCCAATTATTTTTCCATCGCGTTATAGACGTATTCAGCGAGGTCAAAGGTCTGAAGGTTCTGAATGTCGAGCTCGTTCGCGCCGTCCGAGAGCATGGTCAGGCAGAACGGGCACGCCGTCGCTATCTTCGTGGCCCCGCTGGCCTGGGCATCCTTGGTACGGAACTGGTTGATGCGGGTGCCCAGGTGCTCCTCGATGAACATACGCGCCCCGCCCGCGCCGCAGCAGAAGCTGCGATGGTGGTTGCGGCTCATCTCGACTATTTTCGTTCCGGGAATTGCCTTGATGATGTCGCGCGGCGCGGCATAGATCTCGTTGTAGCGTCCGAGGAAGCACGAATCGTGATAGGTGACCGTTTCATTGAGCGGCTCGACGAGTTTTATCGTTCCCTTCTTGATGAGGTCGGCGATGACCTCGGTGTGGTGATACACTTCGTAGTTCGCTTCGAGCGGCGCGCCGTCGGAACCGACGCCGACCGTGGCGAACTTTTTGTATTCCTTCTTGATTACGTTATAGCCGTGCGGGCAGGTGGTTATGATCTTCTTCACGCCGTAGGCCTTGAACATTTCGAGATTCTGGGTGGCCAGGGCGTGGAAAAGGTACTCGTTTCCGGCGCGCATCGCGGCGTCGCCGCAGCAGGCCTCTTCGGCGCCCAGGACGCCGACCTTGTATCCGGCCTTCTGAAGGATCTTCACCATGGCGATGCCGATCTTCTGGTTGCGCTTGTCGAAGGACGCGTAACAGCCGACGTAATACAGAAAGTCGACCTCGGGATCCTCGGCGAGCGTCTTGACGCCGAGGTCGGCGGGCAGCCAGTCGCCGCGGCCGGCGAAACCGAAGCCGAACGGGTTGGAGTTGTTCTCCATGTTCGAAAGGGTGGTCTGAAGCTCCGGCGCCATGGACCCTTCCATGAGGATCTTGTAACGGCGCATGTCGTTGATCTTGTTGATGTGCTCGATCTGTACCGGGCAGTTCTCGATGCAGGCGGCGCAGTTGGTGCACGACCAGATCTCGTCGTCCTGCACGTGCTCGCCGATGAGCATCTTCGACTCCACGGCCGCCGGATCCTGCCCCGCCTTCTTCGCTTCGATGAGCTTTGGAACGCGCTCGTCCATGGCCGCCTTGACGTCGTTGATTATTTTCTTCGGCGAGAGCGGCTTTTCGGTGAGATAGGCCGGACAGTTGTCCTGGCAGCGTCCGCAGCGGGTGCAGGCGTCGCCGTCCATCAGCTGTTTCCAGGTGAACTGCTCGACCGAACCGACGCCGAAGGACTCGGCCGTCTCGAAGGTCTCGGGCGAGATGGGCTTCATCGAGTATTTGGTCTTTTCGCTTTCATTGTCGAGGTTCTGGTAGTAGACATTGAGCATGGTGATCGCGACATGCCCCAGTTTGTCGGAGCCAACAAGGCCGATGAATGAGAAGGCCGACACCATGTGCAGCCACCAGTTGACGTAGTGCATGGTCTCCAGCGCGGGTTTGCCTATCCACGAGAAGGCGTAGGCAAGGGTGTAGCCGAAGGGAGACCAGACTTCGAATTTCGGAAAGTCGGTGATCGCGATGCGCATCGCCTCGTTGAAAAAGCCGGTCAGGATGATGAAGGTAATGAGCGCGAGCGCGAAGGTGTCGATCATCTTGGTGTCGAGCCGGGAGGGCTTCACCTTGTACCGGCGGTAGATGGCCATGGCCAGGCCGACCAGTACGATGGCGCCGAAGAGGTCCCCGGCCAGCGACCATATAAGGTAGAAATTACCATAAATAAACTTGGTGTGGAAAAAGAGCTCGGTGAAGTCTTCCTGCACCACGATTATCATGGTAACTATAAAGAGGCCGATGAATCCCCAGAAGAGGCTGACATGGAAAATGCCGGCGTAGGATTCGCGGAGCACCTTGGCCTGAAAGATGACGTACTTTAGAAACGCGTAGATCCTTTTCTCGTGGAAATCCGTGCGGAGCTCACCGACCCCCTGCCTCCATATTTTGATTCTGCGATAAAGGGTAATACCGAGGTAGATGAACGCGGCGAACATGAAGATATATATGCCCCAGCGCATGAAGCCATGCGAACCGCCAACATTGAAGTACATCTGACGGGCTATGTCGGTGGCGGGCATATCGTACAAACCGGCGAAATTCATAAGAAATCCTCCGCTTCTGTTAGATATGAAACGATAATCGCTGGTGATAAAGCGAGTTCACATGGAACTCATACGGAACAGACTTGTCGCGAACATGGCCGGCATGACGGTCGATCCGTCCCTCTGCCCTTACAATCCCGGTCTACCGGGTCCCGCAACAATTCCAAATACAAACCTGACTACTCAAAGTCCATTACGTAAGCGTGAGGATGGTTGTCAACTTTATTTTATCGACGAATCATGACATATTAATATGAATGTATATATTTGTATAAAACGCCATCGCGGCATGTAAATGTACCTCCCGAATGCCGCGAAACGGTATTTTTTTGGTGCCGAAGCGGGCCGCGGGTGATATATTTCACCAATGCGGCCGCTCAATTTTAATTGACAGCGGCCGCGAATGGGCCCCATAGTGTGCCCCTTGCGGACGCCGTTTCATGGCGGCGTTGCCGTACATCGAGCTATCTTATCCAGAGTGGTGGAGGGACTGGCCCCGGGAAGCCACGGCAACCGTCCCCGTCAGGGGACCGGTGCTAACTCCAGCGGATGAAAATCCGGGAGATGGGATGGCAGTTTATTGAACAATAAACCGCTATCGCATTATGACCGATACGCGGTTTTTTATTTTGGGAGGTTCCGCTCACGCGGATTGACGAATGAAAACGAACGGAATTCTCGACATGCCCGATGACTCGGTGGGGGTCGTCACCACCGAGTATTTCACCTTCGCGTCTCCACCCGGGGAGATGGGGCTTGTATCCGGCCGTAAACTCGGGCCCATCACGCTGGCATACGAGACGTACGGCGCGCTCAACGCGAAGCGCTCGAACGCGGTGCTGCTCCTGCATGCGCTTTCCGGCTCCGCGCACGCGGCCGGTTTCAACAGCTCGGATGACCTCTATCCGGGCTGGTGGGACCTTTATGTCGGGCCCGGAAAGACCTTCGATACGAACAAGTATTTCATAATCTGCTCGAACGTCATCGGCGGATGCACCGGTTCGACCGGGCCGGCCTCCATCAATCCGGAAACGGGAAGCGAATACGGCCTTGGCTTTCCCATCGTGACGATACAGGATATGGTGAACGCCCAGTATCATCTTGTGCGGCATCTCGGAATCGAGCGGCTGCTCGCGGTCGCGGGCGGGTCCATGGGAGGCATGCAGGCGCTCCAGTGGTGCATATCCTATCCCGATATGGTCGCGTCCGCCATACCAATCGCGACGTCCGCCTCGCTTTCCGCGCAGGGGATCGCGTTCAACGAGGTCGGGCGCCAGGCCATCTTCCGGGACCCGAGCTGGAACGGCGGCGACTATTACGGCGGGAAGAAGCCGGAGGATGGCCTGGGACTTGCGCGCATGATCGGCCACATCACCTACATGAGCGAGCGTCTGATGCACGAAAAGTTCGGCCGCAGGCTGCAGAACGCGGACCTGTTCGGCTTCAACTTCGAGTCCGAGTTCATGGTGGAGTCGTACCTGCATCATCAGGGAATTAAGTTCGTCAATCGCTTCGACGCCAACTCGTACCTCTACATCACCAAGGCCATTGATTATTTCGACCTTAAGGCCGATTACGGCAGTCTGGCCGCGGCCTTCGAGAAGGTGACTGCGGATTTCCTCATCATCAGCTATACCTCGGACTGGCTCTACCCGAGCGAGCAGGCCAGGGAGATCGTACGGGCGCTTCGCGCGTGCGGCAAGCATGTCGGCTACACCGAGATCGAATCGGACACCGGGCACGACACTTTCCTTCTCGACGACCGGCAGACGCAGCGCAATATCGCCAATTTTCTGAGGAGCCAGTTTGAAAAGCACGGTTGATCACACCGCGGAGATCCGGGCGGGGTACGATATCATCATCGAGGAGGTCCCGACGCACTCGCGCGTGCTGGACCTCGGGTGCGGGGACGGAGTGCTGCTGCACACGCTCCAGCGGGTCAAGAAGGTAGACGGTTACGGAGTAGAGCTCTCCGCCGAGGGCGTGAGCGTGTGCCTGGAGAAGGGGCTCTACTGCTACCAGGGCGACATCGATGACGGCCTCGCCGATTATAAAAGCAATTCGTTCGATTACGTTATCCTCAACCAGACCCTGCAGAGCACCAAGAAGCCGGAATACGTGCTGGCCGAGATCATGCGTATCGGAAAAAACGCCGTCATCAGCTTTCCGAATTTCGGCTATTACCGCATCCGCATGCAGCTGTTGATCAAGGGAACGATGCCGAAAAACCGGCTTTTGCCCTACGAATGGTACGAGTCGCCGAATATCCACCTTCTCACAATCCGCGACTTTCGCCGGTACTGCCGCGAGCGCGGATACCCCGTAAAGAATGAGCGGCATTTCAACGTCGGTGAAGGCGGGGTCTCCATCCCCAGCGTCGCCGCGTCCAACCTGTTCGCCCAGTACGGCATGTTCATACTGGACGGCGAAAAATTTTCCGGCGCCTCCTGAGGCAACAATGTCCACGTTCAAGGTAGTATCGCGCTACAGGCCTTCCGGCGACCAGGAGAAAGCGATCGACCTCCTGGCGAAGGGCATAGGCGAGGGCATGAAGTATCAGACGCTCCTCGGGGTAACCGGATCCGGAAAGACCTTCACCATGGCCAAGGTGATCGAGCGCGTGCAGAAACCGACGCTGGTACTCACACACAACAAGACGCTCGCCGCTCAGCTGTACCGCGAGTTTCGCGAGTTTTTTCCGAACAACGCTGTCGAGTATTTCGTTTCGTACTACGATTACTACCAGCCCGAAGCCTATGTCGCCTCGCAGGACCTCTATATAGAAAAAGACGCCTCGATCAACGACGAGATAGACCGTCTGCGGCTCAAGGCAACCTCGTCCATTCTCACGAGGAGCGACGTCATCGTGGTGTCTTCCGTATCGTGCATCTACGGCCTGGGGAGCCCGGAGGACTTCGAGAAGCTGCACGTTCCGCTGCGCGTCGGGGACGATTTCGGCCGCGACGAACTGCTGCGCAGGCTGGTCGCGATTCACTACGCCCGCAACGACATCGCTTTCACGCGGGGTACCTTCAGGGTGCGCGGCGACATGGTGGAGGTGTTCCCGGCCTATCTTCAGGAATCTGTGCGCGTCGAGTTCTTCGGAGACCGGATAGAGGCCCTGTACCGCACCGACCCGCTCACCGGCAAAAAGATCGAGAAGATCGATGTTACCTACATCTATCCGGCGAAGCATTTCGTCTCGACGCCCGACGAATTGAGGGAGACGGTGAAGATGATCGACGGGGAGCTGGTCCGGCGACTGGAGACGCTCCGGTCGGAGGGCAGACTTCTGGAGGCGCAGCGTCTGGAGAGCCGAACGCGCTACGACATGGAGATGCTGCTGGAGATGGGATACTGCTCGGGCATAGAGAACTACTCGCGGATCATAGGCCGCCGCGCGGCAGGAGAGCCCCCGCCCACGCTGCTTAACTACTTCCGGGGCAACTTCATGCTCTTTGTGGACGAGTCGCACGTAACGCTGCCGCAGGTGCGCGGCATGTTCGAGGGTGACCGTTCGCGGAAGACCAGCCTGGTGGAATACGGATTCCGCCTGCCCTCGGCGCTCGACAACCGGCCGCTCTACTTCGAGGAGTTCGAGCGCATCATCGATCGCGCGGTCTTCGTTTCGGCCACCCCGGCCGACTACGAGCTCTCCGTGAGCGCGCAGGTGGTCGAGCAGGTCATCCGGCCGACCGGACTCATCGACCCGGCGATCGAGGTGCGCCCGGCGCGCAACCAGGTGGACGACCTGATCGGCGAGGTGCGCGCCCGCGCAGAGAGGAACGAGCGCGTGCTGGTGACCACGCTCACCAAGAAGATGGCCGAGGACCTCACGGCATACCTGGACAACGCCGGCCTTCGGGCAAAATACCTTCATTCCGAGATCGAGACGATCGAGCGCGTCGAGATCATACGCGACCTCAGGAAGGGCGAATTCGACTGCCTGGTGGGCATCAACCTGCTGCGCGAGGGGCTCGACATCCCCGAGGTTTCGCTGGTCGCGATACTCGACGCGGACAAGGAGGGCTTTCTTCGCTCGGCGCGGTCTCTCATCCAGACGGCGGGGCGCGCGGCGCGCAATCTGGGCGGCACGGTCATAATGTACGCGGAAAAGATAACGCCCTCGATGCAGACGGCCATGGACGAGACGAACCGCCGCCGCGAGATACAGTCACGCTACAACGCGGAGCACGGCATCACCCCCGCGTCGATCTCCAAGGAGATCGTTGACATCATTGAGCGTGAGTACCACAGCGACGACGAGTACGCGTCGTACGTGGCCGAATATAAAAACGCGTACCGCACCTCGAACGCGGCGACGCTGAAGGAGCTTATCGAAACCATCCGCGCCGACATGCTCTCCGCCGCGTCGAACCTGGAGTTCGAGAAAGCCGCGGTGCTGCGCGATCAGATGATGGAGGCCGAGAAAAAACTCTCACTGCTCGAAAAGGCCAAAAAATGATACGAATGCCCGGCGAACACGAAATCATTCACATAATTGACGCGGCGCTGCGCGAGGACATCGGCGACGGCGACGTCACCTCGAACGCGATATTCACCGGAGACGAGCTCTCGACCGCGCGCGTCATCGCCAAGGAGGACGGTGTTTTCTGCGGCGGCGATGTGGTGCGCATGGTGTACCGGCGTCTGAGCCAGGAGGTGCGCGTAGCGCCACTCAAAAACGACGGTGAGACGATAGCGAGCGGGGAGACCGCCCTGATGCTCTCGGGCCCGACGGCGGCGCTTCTCACCGGCGAGCGCACCGCGCTCAATTTCGCCCAGCGCATGTCGGGCATAGCGACCGCCGCCCGTTCCGCGGCCGCCCTCGTGGCGGGGACCTCCATCCGTATTCTGGATACGCGAAAGACCGCTCCGGGTCTGCGCCTGCTCGACAAGTACGCGGTGGCGGCAGGGGGTGGCACCAACCACCGCATGGGCCTCTTCGACATGGTGATGATCAAGGACAACCACATCCGCGCGGCCGGCGGCATCGCCGAGACAGTACGGCGCGTGCGCGCGGCGCACGGGTCTCGGCTCAAGGTCGAGGTCGAGGTGACGGACGCGGCCGAGGCCCGGGAGGCCGCGGAGGCCGGCGCGGACATCATCATGCTCGACAACATGGACAGGGAACACATGAGCGAGGCGATCGGGATCATCGCCGGGCGAGCGAAGATAGAGATTTCGGGGAACATGGATGAAGAGCGCGTGAAGGAGATAGCGGACCTCGCGATCGATTTCATCTCTATCGGCGCGCTCACGCACTCGGTGAGGGCGTTCGACCTTTCAATGCGCTTCGAGTAGCACAGGTTTCTTATTCGCCGAGTTTAAGCGCCGTGTAGGCCGGATAAAATCCGTATCGCTCATAGAAGGGAAACGCCTCTTCGTTTCCCGCGGCCACGACGATAGCGATCTCCACGGCCTGCCCCGCCTTCAGCCAGTCGAGCGCCCTCCGCACCAATCCGTCGCCCGTGCCGGAGCGCCGGTACCCCTCCTCAATGAAGAGTGAATCGACCTCACCGCGGCCCTTGCGGTCGATTGTGCTTATGCAGTAGCCGACGATCGCAACTCCGGCGCGGGCGACATCGATCCGGACGTCGATATCGTCGAGGAGGAATTTTTTAACGCGTTTTTCGAATGTAAAGGTCTCGTAATGCGCCCGAAAGTGCGGGGAACGGCGCAGGTGGTGCGCGTTCAGCTTTTCCCACAGCGGCCGTAGTGCCGCTATTTCAGCTACCGGCAGGGTATGGAATTCGACAGGATCCATGACGGCGCCTTACCGGCCCCCGGAGCGCTCCCAGCGGTGGCCGCTGAGCGCGATGAGAAGTATGGCCGGCATGTAGAAGAGCCACGTCAGAATTATGCAGTAGGGCGCAATCGACTCGACCCGGACGTTGTACAGAACTCCGATGATCTCGGTGACAAACCAGGAGCTTACGCCGGCGGCGATAAGCCTGGCGTTCGTTGCCGGAAAGAGGCGGTTGCGCACCGTCTCCCATCCCACCCAGAGCGATGTGGTGAGGATAAGTGCGTAGAAAAGCGAGGGATAGAACTGTCCCGCCGCGTGGAGCGGACCGGCGAGAAACAGGAAGATGATGGCAACCGGAACGTAGAAGAGGAGCGGAAACGCGAGGCGCCGTCCGAGCGGCGCGCCGGAGCGCAGGAAGGTGAAGCCGCGCGCGTGGCGGATGATGAGCAGCAGATGGGCCGCGATCGAGAGGGCCGCGCCGACGAGAAACGCCCCGTTCTTGAACGATACATCGTCATGGTACACCCAGACGCTCATGCACGCGTCCACGATGACTATGCAGATGTATGCCGCCACGAGGAGGAGTGTGTCTTTCGAGCCGAGTCCGTTTCTCCCGATGACGAACACAATCGCCGCGCACAGCATCGATACCACTGGCTTGGCGAATGCCGGGTAGAGGCTCGCGGTGCCGTAGAGCAGATTCATCCAGTCCACCGAAAAAAATGACCCGGTAATGAAAAGCGCCGTTGCCGCGGCCGCGATGACGATGCCGATGTTCGGGATCGATGCCCGGGAATCTTCTACGGTTTTCATGTCTGTCCTCCTCTTCTGGTGAAATTCCTTCGGTATTCAATGTATCCGCCCGTAGCGCGGTCGGGGCACGAAATCTTCATCACTCCGGGCACATCAGGTACAGGGTGAGCGCGCCCTGCGCGATCGAGAGTACGAGCGTGGCGGCGAGCATGAGGCGCGAGACCGGCAGGGTGAATTGCGTGTTGCCGCGCCGGATGAACCAGGTATGCGCGCAGAACGCGAAGATGCCGCCGGACGCCACCAGGAGTGAAACGATGAGCCCCGCGGTCCCGCCGTCTTTAAGAAGCGTGAGGCCGTACAGCATGACGAAAAGCACGGGGAAGTGGATGATGAGAAAGCCCGTGATACCTCCCGGCAGGCGGAAGAGCTCCCATTCCTTCCAGTATGCGGATTCTATCTCGTGGTTGATGAGCACCACCGCGTTGGCAAGGTACAGCCAGAAAAGCGTTTCCCGCATGGCGGTTACCTCCGTCCGGAAAGCGTGAGGATGTCGCCGACCGCTTCCATCCCGGCGGTGCTGTCCTCCGCGTGGAAGATCACGCGCCCGTCATGGTGTTCCAGGCGCACCGAGAGGCGGGCGTTCCCGCACTCCTTGATCGGTCTGTTCATGGCACCGCTGGCGGGCGCGGCGAGCGATCCGGTGGCAAGCTGTTCCGCCTCGACCGCAAGCCGGTGTCGCCTGTCAGAAATTGTCACGGATAGTCTGTTACCGGCCTTATCGATCTTCCGGATAGTCGCTCCTGTATAGGTCATGAAACGGTAAAGCTTCCCGCCGGCGTACAGGAAGCACAGGAAGCCGTTAAAATGCCGTCCACGCCAGGGAATTTTCGCTATGGAAAGCATGAACGAGCCCTCTGAACCCCGAAATGTATTCCCCTGAAGCCATATCCACGATTCGGGGAAAGACGTTCCCCAGTCCTTCTCGATATAGCCGCGCCCGTTGTCGAAAGAGCATACGGCTCCATCGATTTTCAGCTCTCCTGAAAGGCGGTGACCCATGGAAACCACGCCGTGGTAGCACTCCATAGAGGGCACAAAGGAATACCACCCCATGATGCCGGGGGAAAGTGGCCTGACGGGGTAGGGGAAAACACCATCGAACCGGAGCTCGCCGGTAACGCGCGTTCCATCGTTGTCGATGTCGAGTGAGATGCCTTCTGTTGAAAAGCGGCATCTCCCTATTTCAACCTGGAAGCGGTCGCGCAGCCACCTGAATTCGGACAGATCGTACTGAAAGTAGCGCGAGACACCGGTCATTCCGTCGATCATCTGTATGAAGGCGTGTCGTTCGCCGGAGAGGGAGACGCCCGGAATGAACGCCAGGACCCGGTCGGATCCTGGCGAAACCTGCTTGAAGTACCAGCCCTCAAAGTAGCCGTCCCGTTCGAGGTCTCCCTGAAAGACGGCCGGGGTATAGATCTTCGCGATTGTGGAGATAAGTCCCATCGATGGTATGATGCAATGTGCAAGGAGTTTTTTACAAACCAAAAATGAAAAATCCCGTGATGATTTCGATTTCATGTGATTCGACTGCGGTACTGGCACACGGCCGTTTATCCACATTCTTATCCACAGTCCGATGCGCGTACGGGTGTGGTTGTGCATAACGTGACCGCGGCCTCAATCTGATCAATTACGGTTAATTATTAATTTTTTTATTATGGACATAGGAGTTGCCAGTGATGATTTGCGAAATCCCGGAGTGAAGACTCCAATGCGTGATTTTTTTTCTTTTCGGGCCCGCTTTTTCAAATTTTCATTGACTTTAAATTAATTTAAATATAAATGATTATCAATTAATTTCACAGAAATTAATTGACCGTGCTTTTGTTCCCATTGCCGCTTCCTGAAAAGTATATAGATATAGGGAGAAACTCGTCGGTATGAAACATACCCATGGTGAAGCGGGGCACCAGCGCGATAGGGAAATTAATTTACTCGTTCAACAGGTCGTTTCAATGGATTATTCCCGCGACAGGATAGCAAAGGAAATAGACAGGATGTTCCTCGAACTGCCGCGCGCCGAGAAATCGGCGCTGTTTTCGGTCGTGGTGAGCCGCAGTTGCGAGCAGGCGTGGACGGGAGACCTCCGCTCACGTACGGGAGGGTTCGTCCATGCCCTCGCGCGTTTCGACGATGCGGTCCCCGGCCGCGGGTTCGAGGGGTGCTTCGCGGTTCGCCTGAGCAGGTTCGTCGCCTCGATGCTCGGGAACGGCGGCGCGCGGGTCGTCCGCGGCAAATACCTCAGCCAGGAGTTCTACGACGGGTGCACCGCCGCCGTTGCCGGGACCGAGCTTTTCCGCGAGGCGGGCGACGCGGAGCTTTTTGAGATCTATATAAAACAGTGCGTCATCATGATGAAAGCCGCCGGAATGATCGACGTCGAGGGGGCGAGCGCCGTTCTCGCGTCGGGGTGTTCGGGCGAAAACATCTTCCCCGCGCTGTTCGGCGCCTTCTGGGGCAAGGTCCGCTGGGAGGATATTTTCCCCTCGAATCCCTCGGCGGCGCGCGAACTGCGGCACAACCGCCATATACTCGTCGACCTCATACTCCGGCAGGAAGGCCGGTTCACGCTCGATTCCGTTGCGGTTGAATTTTTCGACCTGACGGGTTTCGGAGACCGCAACGACGTTTTCCTCATCTCGTTTCTGGACTTTTACCTGTTTACCTGGTTCAGGCACTTCGGGCTTGTCGAATACGCCGAATCGGGCGACGGGGACGCTGTCCGAATATATGCCACCGAGCGGGGGAAGTCCTTTCTGAGGCACCTCCAGCGCGTCTGACAATGAATCACCCCCATCTCGCGGCGGCCCGGTATACCTTTTCATGAACGAGCTTGTGCACAGGCTGATAGAGGCGCACCGATCGGCGTTTCCCGACGCCGCCCGGCCGCGTGTCTTTTCATGCCCGGGCAGGATCAATCTCATCGGAGAACACGTCGATTACAACGGCGGACACGTGTTTCCGGCGGCCATCGACAGGGCCGTATATCTGTGCGTTTCAGAGAATACTTCCGGGCGTTTCAGGTTCCATGACGCCGGATTCCAGGCGTCGGGCGAACTCCCCCTGTTGCTCTTCGGCGGAGGTACGGTCGTTCCGAGGGTGTGGCTCTATCCAGCCGGGGCGCTGGCGCTTCTTCGATCGGACTGGGACAGGGGATTCGACCTGAGCTACCTGAGTATCATCCCGGCCGGAGGCGGCGTCTCAAGCTCGGCGGCCATCACCGTAGTGACGCTCTACGCGATGATCTCCATGCTTGGCATGACGATCGATACCCTCGAGCTCGCGCGGATGGGGCAGCGGGTGGAGCGGGAGTACGCCGGGGTCGCCTGCGGCATTATGGACCAGTTCGCCGTCATTCACGGGAAAAAGGACAGCGCGATGCTCCTCGATACGCGCGATCTCTCCTTCGAATACCTGCACATCGACTCGTCCAGGGTGCATTTCGTCCTGGTCAACAGCGGAATCAAGCATTCCCTTCGCGAGTCCGGTTACAACGACCGGAGAAGGGAATGCGATTCGGCCCTGGCGCTTCTGCGCGGGGCGGGGGCGGAGATCGCGCATCTGTGCGATCTGGCCCCCCACGATTTCGCCCCGCTCGAGGCCGGGCTTCCTCCCGTGGAGAGACGGCGCGCGCGCCACGCGATTGCGGAAAACGCGCGCACGCTCGAGTTTCTGCGCCGGATGCGCTCCGGAGACTTCGCAGGGGCCGGGGATCTGCTGTACGCGTCGCACGCGAGCCTGCGGGACGATTTCGAGGTGAGCATCGACGAACTGGACCGCCTCGTCGAGTGGGCGGAGCCCATCGCCGGGGTATACGGATCCAGGATGATGGGCGGGGGTTTCGGCGGCTGCACCATCACAATGGTCGACGCGTCGTTGTCGGAGGAGTTTGCCCGTACGATCGGAGAAAGGTTTCGAAGAGAGTACGGCACGCCGCCCGATATACTGGAATGCACGATCGGCGATGGGGTCCGGGAGATCGCCTTTTAAGCGGTCTCCGCGTTGATGCGTTCTCCCGCAATCAGGCGGGGATGCCGTTGTCCTGTATGATGTCCATGCACAGGATGCGCTTGCGGAAATTGAGGTCGCGATATGCCACCGAGATAGTGATGCACACGTTGCGCGAGGCGAGCGAGATGTACGGCGCCGTGGTGAACTTTGGCAGGCCCGCCGCCAGAAGGAAATAATAGTCCTTGGACGACTGGTCGGTCCCCTTGTTCCCCGGCTGAAAGAAGAATCCCTTCGATCCACCGCCCTTGTCCGCGGCGAAAACGGTGTCGCTAAGCTGGATTCCGTCCTCGTCGAGTATGTAGGCGCATTCGAGTTCAGGATGAGGCCTGATCAGAGAGGCCAGCGCCGCGTCGTACTCCTCCTCGGGGATGCGGGACAGCTCGCTGATGAGGGTGTTGATGATCTGGCTGTAGCTTCGGTGCAGGAATTTTTTGGCGTTGATTCTCTGCACCGTTCTTTCCTTGAAGTTCGCTGCGACGGCTTCTATCTTCGGTTCGATTCCCTCCATGAGCGCGTGTATGTCCGGCCCCGGTTTCGCGAAATAGAAACCCTGAAGCATGTCGACGCCCAGTTCGAGCGCGATAACCGCCTGGTCGGCGGTCTCGACGCCCTCGGCGATTACCAGCGAACCGATGCGGTGCGCCAGCGAGACCAGCGATTTGACGATTTCGCCGCTGTGATAGTGCAGGGCCGCGTCCTGGACCAGCGACTTGTCAATTTTTAGAATGTCGGGTTTGATTATCGATACGCGGTCGAGGTTCGATAAACCCGTGCCTATGTCGTCGAGGGCGATGAGGAAGCCGTACTCGCGATAGAGGGCGACGAACTTTTTAAGGGCTTCGATATCGCGAATCCGCGATTCGATGATCTCGATAAGCACCTTGCCGGGCTGCATGCCGAGGGATTCCGCCAGGCTCCTGAGATGATTGGAGCCGACCGTTTCCTCATTGAGTATCGACGGATCCAGGTTGACGGTAAGGATGAAACGGTCCGGATCGTTCCTCGTCGCGCCGTACGATTCAAACGCTTTTGCCCGGCACAGCCTGTCGAGCTCCATGGTGAGACCCTCGCCTTCGGCGGCGTCGTAGAGCTGTTTCGGTGAAATGAGGTCCCCCGCCTGTGCTGTCACGCCCCGGCTGAGCGCCTCGAAGCCGATAACGGATTTCTTTTTGATCGATACGATCGGCTGGAAATGTGAGATGACATCCCCTTTCCGGAGAATTTCTTGGATGTCCGCACTCTTGCCGGTCTTTTGCATGGGAAACCCCGCGGCGCAGGTAAATTATCTAACGTGTCGTGAAACCGCGCCCCGGATGGCGACTGAGAGGCGGTCTCGCGAACTCGTCATAGATCGGTATGACATGGAACACACTCTATCCCGCTTGATTGATTATTCAAGGAAAGCGCGCGGGGAATGTCAATCATTACAATTATTTTACCTTTCATTAACAAATGGAGGTCTGATGGCCCGTTTTGACGAGGGGCAGGGATTTATTCCGCACAGCGCGGATCCAGCGCCGACTCGTACTCCATGGCGAGATACCTGCACAGGGTCTCGCTGGAGATGTACCCCTCTTCGACCAGTATGAGCCCGATGAGCTTGTTGGAATTTCTCTGGATTGCGAGCGACCGGTCCGCCTGTTCGATGGTGAGTTCTTTGTTCCCGATGAGGATGTCAAGCAGAACCGGCCTTTCCATGGTCGTACCCCGTGAAGTGGTGCCCCGCGGCGTGATTCGCCCGTGAGGATGAGCAGGGATATGTATGTTTCCTTCCGGTTCCGCTGGTAAGGCTTAACGATACGCAAGAGGCAGTACTGTGGGCGATACTGGACTCGAACCAGTGACCTCCTGCATGTGAGGCAGGCGCTCTAACCGACTGAGCTAATCGCCCCGCCGCGATAAACCTATACGGCA
>Ga0116174_10002227_pt1 | contig 17008 bp, 11 predicted proteins | sample AD_UKC087_MetaG_FD_89801 | JGI IMG/M metagenome (GOLD analysis project Ga0116174, IMG submission 89801) | Active sludge microbial communities of municipal wastewater-treating anaerobic digesters from USA - AD_UKC087_MetaG | ecosystem: Engineered > Bioreactor > Anaerobic > Digestate | place: USA...
CGGTGGCGGTCTTGAACCCGGTGAACCCGTCCATCGCGACGACCTCCACAGCGTCACGCCAGGCTTGGGGGCGGTCGGCGAGCCAGGTCTTGAACGCGGCCTTGGAGCGGCCCTCGACCATGTCGAGCAGCCGGGCTGGGCCGGTGCCGTCGCGGATGCCGGTCAGGTCGATGATCACGGTGACGTACTTGTCACCGGCCCGGGTGTGGCGCCACACGTGCTCGTCGACGCCGATCGCGGTGACGCCGTCGAACCGTCCCGGGTCGTCGATCAGGGCCCGTTTGCCCTCGGCCAGGACGGCGTCATTGGCGGTGTCCCACGCGACCGCCAGCCCTTCAGCGACCCGGGCCACCGTCAGGTGCGCCAACACGATCGCCTCCAAAGCCCACCGCAGCCCACGCCGCGAGAGCTTGGACCGCGGCTCCGCCGCGGCGGTGGTGTCTTGGCGCCACACGTGTCCGCAGTGCGCACACCGATACCGGCGGACGGTGACCACGAGCGTCGTGGGGCGCCACCCGAACGGTTCGTGCGCCAACTCCCTGGTAACCGTGTCCCGCGGGGCGCCCTCGCAGCCGCAGCGCCGGCACCACTGGTCCGGCTCCACGACCCTGCACGCGATGACCGCCCGGTCAGGCTCCACCCGCTGCCCCACCGCCTCGAGGCCGAGCTCGTCAAGGCGGGCGAACGTGGTCAAATCAGGGCTGGTGAAGGTAGCGTCAGGCACGTCGAGGTCTTCCAGGTGGGCAGTGTCAGAACTTCTATCCTGCGAAGGCCTCGACGCCTATCCCCGCACCGACGCGCCGACCACGGCGAAGTCAGGTCCTACACCCTCGATTGGGAAGAGCCTTGAATCTCCTATGTATGTCAAGCAGCCGCCGCAGGTGTGATCGTGGCGTTGAGTTGCCTGTAGATCTGACGGGCGAGGTAGCGCTTGAGCGAGCGGCGGATCTCGCGCGGGGTGCGCCCCTGCGCGGTGCGCTTGTCGACGTAGGCGCGGGTCTCGGGGTCCATGCGCATGCGGGTGACGACGGCCATGTGCAGGGCGCGGTTGAGGCGTCGGTCGCCGCCGCGGTTGATGCGGTGTCGAACGGTGTTGCCGGATGAGGCCGGGATGGGGTTGACGCCGGCCAGGCTGGCGAAGGCGGCTTCGGAGCGGATCCGGCCGGGGTGCGACCACGCAGCGTAGGCGATCGCGGCGGTGACGGGTCCGATGCCCGGCTGGTCCAGCAGGCCCGCGGCGGGGCTCTCGTTCAACAGGGCGGTCATCTGGCGGGTGAGGTCGCCCAGCTCCCTGTCGGCTGTGCGGACACGCTTGGCGAGGCGGACGGCCTCGGCGCGGGCGACGCCGATGGAGAGCTCCTCGGCGCGGGCGCGCCACGCGGCGATCTCGCTGATCCGGCCGGTGTTGAGGGTGCCTCGGGCATCGATCCCCAGGTCGACGACCCGCAGCAGCGCGATCAGGGCGTTGATCGCGGCGGTGCGCTCGTTGGTGATGTGGTCGCGGGAGGCGATCAGGATCCGCAGGGCGGCCCGGGCTCCCTCGTCGGTGCGCGGCAGACGCAGCTGGGTGTGGTCGAGCGGGAGGGCTGCTTGAGCGATCCGGCGAGCGTCCAGGGGGTCGGACTTGCCCACGCCGCGGTTGGCGCGAGCGTTCATCCGTGGTGCCTCGGCCACGGCGTACCCAGCATCGGCAGCTGCACGCGCCAGGCGGGCGCCGTAGGTGCCGACGCCCTCGATGACCCAGAGCGCGTCGAGGTCCGCGCCGGTGCGGCGTGCGACCCAGGCGACGGCACGGGCAAGGCCGGCAGTCGTCGCTGGGAACTGTGCCTCATCGAGGACCTCTCCGGTCGGGCAGGCCAGCACGGCGAGTGCATGGGTTCGGGCGTGGGCGTCTACGCCGATGACGAATGGGCGGGTGTGCGCGACGATCGACATGGTGATCGACGTTCCTTCCTCGTGACGGGGATGTGATGTCTCGGTCGCCAAGCGGCCGGCACCGGCCCGGGTAGAGGTCACGTCGGGGCATATCTGTGATGGGCCACGACCCCGTGAATCTAGATGGGGTCGGACAGTCTCCTGATCAGGTCACCGAGGTGGGCCGGACGGTGCCGGCCGCGCTTCCCAGCGTGGACAATTCAACGGAAGAGCACCGCCGAAGCGGGCCAATTGCTTCGAGAGTCACACGCTGTTCAGCGCGACCGGAACCATCCTGACCAGCCGGTCCCGGACCAGCCAGGTAGACACTCACAGATCGCCTCGGTGGGCCCGTTGGAGGTGCTGGGCCGGTCGAAGTAGGCGAGCACGTCGGCGGCGCGCTTCTTCAGCGTCCTGCCGAGCTTGGTGAGTTCGACCAGCGCCTTGGGGACACCGCTGCTGATCGAGGCAATCAGGTTGGCCATGAGCTCGCGGCCGTGGTGGCGGTCTTCGTGGCGGTAGGCGGCGATCATCCGCTGGTAGATCCCCCAGGTCGCCTCGACCTCGACATGCTCCTCGGCCCCGAACAACGTGCGGAGTCGAGCGGCCTGCTTGTCGGTCAGCAGCTCGGCGCCGGTGTGCAGGGTCCGCCGCGCGGCATACAGCGGGTCGCCCTTCATCCCGCGGTGGCCGTGGATGGCCTGCTGCACCCGGCGCCGGCACCGGTCGAGCGCGTCCCCGGCGAGGCGGACGACGTGGAACGGATCCATGACCGCCACCGCGTCGGGGAGCTCCTCGGCGGCGGCGGTCTTGAAGCCGGTGAACCCGTCCATCGCGACGACCTCGATCCCGTCGCGCCAGGTGTCGGGTCGGGCGGCGAGCCAGGTCTTGAAGGCCTCCTTCGAGCGACCCTCGACCATGTCCAGCAGCCTGGCGGGGCCGGTCTTGTCGCGGATCGGGGTCAGGTCGATGATCACGGTGACGTACCTGTCGCCGCGCCTGGTGTGCCTCCAGACGTGCTCATCGACGCCGATGACCCTCACGCCGTCGAAGCGGGCCGGGTCGTCGATGAGAACACGTCGGCCTTCAGCAAGCACGGCGTCGTTGGCGGTGTCCCAGGCGACGTCGAGTCCCTCGGCGATCCGGGTGACGGTGAGGTGCTGCACGACCAGCGCTTCGAGCGCCCACCGCAGCCCACGGCGCGAGAGCTTCGACCGCGGCTCGGCCGCACGGGTGGTGTCTTGGCGCCACACGTGCCCGCAGCCGGTGCAGCGGTAGCGACGCACCGCGACCTCCAACACCGTCGGTCGCCACCCCAGCGGCTCGTGCGCGAGCCGACGGATCACGGTGTCCCGAGCAGCGCCTTCGGCGCCGCAGCGTCGACACCACTCGTCCGGGGTCAGGACTCTGCAGGCGAGCACCGCGCGGTCGGGCTCGAGGCGCTGGCCGGTCACGACGAGGTCGAGTTCGTCGAGTCGGCAGAACGTTGTCAGGTCCGGGCGAGCGAAGCGGGCCCGAGCGGTAGCGACAGGCAACGACGTCAGACCTCCGGATGTCAGGCGTGGAACGTCATCTTCCGAAGACCTCGACCACGATCTAGCCACCGTCGCGCCGGAGTCGCTTCGATCAACGAGTACACCTCATCAGAAGCCCGTTGCCAAGGCCTTGCTCCGTTGTGAGCGACGACGTCGTGGGGATGGGGATCTCAGTCAGTGCAGGGCGCCGAGCTCGACGAGAAGAACGCCGGCGATGATGAGTGCGATGCCGCCCATCATGAGCGCGGTGAGCGGCTCCTTGAAGAGGGCTTTGGACGCGACGGCCGTTAGGGCAACTCCGGACGCTGCCCAGATGCCGTAAGCGACACCGAGGCCCAGGCCCTCATTAAGGGCGAGGGTGAGAAACGCGAAGGCCAGGAGGTAGCCGCCGGCGACGGCGGCGTAGTAGGCGCGGACGCCAGTAGCTGCCATGCGCAGCGAGAGGGTAGCGCTGACCTCGGCAATGATGGCTCCGAGGAGGAACAGGTAAGCCATCAGGTGGCTTCTTCGAGGTTCTTGACCGCGTGCTGGGAGCCGAGTTCGACGGTGAGGACGCCGGCAATGATGAGGACGATGCCGACGCCCATGAGTGCGGTGAGGGTTTCATCGAAGATCAGCGACGACATCACGGCGGTGGTGGCGACACCGAGGGCGCCCCAAATGCCGTAGGCGACGCCCAGCGCCATGCCCTGACGCAGAACGAGGGCGAGGAGAATGAACGAGGCGATGTAGCCAGCCGCGACGAGCACGTACAGTCCGGGTCGATCGAGTGCTCCCTTCAGCGACAGCGAACCGGTGACCTCGCTGAGGATGGCCCCCGCGAGCAGTAGCCACTTGGTCATGAGTTCTCCTGGATGAGGTGGTGTGCGAGTGCTCGAATGGCGTCGGTGTCCTCGTCGGATAGGGCGATGCCGTTGCCGGCGGTGTTGAGCCAGATGCCGTCGGCCAAGAGTCGGACGCCGTGGAGGCGGGCCCGCTGGTCGGCCGGAAGGGTCTCGGGGACGTCGACCCAGGCCCCCATGCGGCTGTTCCATCGCTCGGTGAGCGGCTCGCGCAGGCGGGGGTCGGTGAACATGACCAGGTCGCCGTAGTCGAACGGCCCGTCGCAAGCCCAGTCAACGTAGGCGGCGAGGCGTTCGCTGATCGTGGGTACGTTTGGGTTGGTGGTAGCCAGGCGGGCGGCCAGATCCCGCTCGTAGCCGTCGAGGAGGTAATCGATGACGGCGGTCATCAGTGCTTCCTTGGTTGGGAAGTGGTACATCAGGCCAGCCTTAGTGATTCCTGCAGCGCGAGCTGCGGACACCAGGGAGACAGAGGCGCCAGTGCGGGCCCACGCAAGAGTGCTGGCGAGAACGCCGCCTCGCGCCGACGGTCGGTGGGCAGGTGCACTAGTACTCATATCGACAACTCTACCTACCGGTAGGGTAAGTAACAAACTCATGGTGAGCTGGGCCTCCCGAGCTGAGCGTCAGCATGCCAAGAGCGTGACCGCCCGGCACCTACGACGCCCCGGCCAAGGCGATCAACGGATGACTCGAACACCTCTGTGACTTCCGCGCGTGGGTTCCGAAACCTCATCAACTATCGCTAGGCCACTACTCAAAGCCGGCGACTTCCAGACCGCGACTACACCCTCGATTGGGATGAGCCGGATCGGGTGTTCCCGATCCATGTTGACCCCACGTACTACGTGATTCAGGCGGGGGTGCAGGACGCATATATCCGGGACAACGCGGCGACCACGAACTACAACGTGGTGTGGAACTCGACATACGGGTATTACGAGAATCGCGTTGGCTATTATGATTCATCGACCGGCAACAACGCTGGTCTACTGCAATTCGACACCAGCGTGTTGGCTGGCGCTCAGATCTACGGAGCGTACGCGCGCGCCTATATTTTCCATGCGTATTACGTGTCAACTCCGACGGTGATGTATCTGCGTAAGGTGACGAGTTCCTGGTCGGCGGGGTCGGTGACGTGGAATACGGGCCCGTCGTCATCTGCGGAGACGTCGACGAGTGTTGCTCGCGGGCAGTGGTCTGATGTGGATGTCACGTCGTTGACTCAGCAGTGGGCTAGTGGGACGGCGCCGAACTATGGGTTGAAGTACACGACGGATACGGGGACTCAGTCGCAGTGGAAGCGGATGGCGTCGACGGAGAACCCGTCGACGTCGGCGCCGTACCTGTATGTGTTGTATAACCATGACGCGGGGATGGCGCAGCCGGTTGCGCCGGGTAACGGAGCCGCTGTTCACGCGCCGGAGAGCACGGGTGGGGTGTCGTTGTCGGCGACGGCGACCGACCCGAACGGGGACCCGTTCTACTACTACTTCCGTGTCTCGACGGGAGCGGACGGCGAGTCGAATGTGGTGTGGAACTCAGGATGGGTGAGCCAATCGCAGGTCACAGTGCCCGCGGCCGCGGTCCCGGCGGGGCGAACGTACTACTGGCATGTGTACACATACGACTTCATCTCGGCGAACAATACGGTTCCCAACTGGGTGAGATCGTTCACGGTGACGAATACGGCACCGCCACAACCGTCGTTGACGACACCGGCGACCGGGACGGTGTTGGGGGCGTTGACTCCGACGTTGACGTGGCCGACGGTGACCGATGCTGACGGGGACACCGTCAAGTATTGGGTGAAGGTCGCCACCGGTGCCGACGGGGCGTCGGGACAGGTGGTGTCTTCGGGGTGGTTGACAGCCCCGGCGAGCGGGCCGATGTCATGGACGGTCCCTGCGGGAGTGCTGCGCGACGGGGTGCCGTATACGTGGACGGTGACGACGGGAGATTCCCGTTGGACGTGGGTGTCGTCACCGCCTCCTGGTGGCACCGTGGCCAGCCAGTCCGTCAGTGCGGTCGGGAAGTTCAAGGTGGATCTGCGGTTGGGGTTGGGCAAGACGGTGCCCTCGGACGATGTGGGCGGGGTGAACGTGAACCTGTTCAACGGCAACGCTGTCGTGTCCGCAGGATCGCCGTCGATCATGACGGTCGGTGGGCCGGTTGGGGTGTCGTTCACGTACAACTCCCGTAAACCTCGCCAGCAGGGACTGACCGGGGTCTACTACGACGGGGATGCCACCGCGACGACGTTCCCGGCGGGCAAGACTCCCGTGCTGACCCGGCTCGATAGTCAGGTGTCGTTCGACTGGGGCGCCGAGTCTCCGTTCGCTCCGGCGATGGGGGTGGACTACTTCGGGGTCCAGTGGAACGGTTTCGTGCAGGTGCCGACGACGGGATCGTGGGAGTTCGGCGCCGATCGCGACAACGGTGCCCGGATCTGGGTCGGCACCACACAGGTGCTCAACAAGTGGGAGAACACGGTCGGAGTCGATTTCGGGTCGGCCGTCTCTCTGTCGGCTGGGACGTGGGTCCCCATCAAGGTTGACTTCTACGAGACGTGGGGGTTGGCCAAGATCAAGCTGATGGTTCGCCCCGCCGGTGGGGCCGGTTTCGAGGTCCCGGCGTCCTGGCTGTCCCCGGCACCGGAGGCGTTGCCCGACGGGTGGGCCCTGTCCGCGGACCTGGACGGGTCTGGCGGCTATCAGGGGGCGTTAATCAGTGACGCCTCGGTGGTCCTGACCGACTCGAGCGGGACGACCCACACGTACACGAAGAAATCCGACGGCTCGTACGTGCCGCCGACGGGCGAGCAGGGGATCCTCGCCAAAGACGCGACCGGCACGTTGATGCTCACCGATGAGGGCGGCACCATCACCCGGTTCGACAGCACGGGCGCGGTGACTGCCGTGCAGAGCCCGGCCGATGACCGTAAACCAGCCGCGGCCGTCTATACGTACTCCGGGACGCCGTCACGGTTGAGCACGATCACCGACCCCCTGTCCGGCCGAGTCATCACGCTGAAATACAACCGGGACAACTTCTCCTGCCCGACGGGTGCCGGGTACGACACGACCCCGCCGGCTGCAATGTTGTGCCAGGTGGTCTACCCGGGGGGGAGCACCACCGACCTGGCCTACCAAAACGGGCAGTTGGCCCGGATCATGGACCCTGGCACGGAAGTCACCCAGTTCGCGTACACCAATGGGGTCCTGACTGGTTACCGGACCCCGCTGGTGATGGACTGGGTCGCCAAAGACCCCACCAACCGTGCCCCGTCCGCGGGTTCCTGGTCGGTAATCACCTACGACAGCACGACGCTCAACACGACCAGCAAGGTCCTGCGGGTGCAGTCACCTGAGCCGACCGGGTTCGTGGCGACACCGTCCGGGCGGGTCGGACACACCTACACCTACGACACCACGAACGCGGCCGTGCCGAAAGCCACTGTCACGGTCGACAACGCGTCCGGGCTGGTCACCACGTTCGAGATGGACGCTACCGGCCGACCGACCAAAGTCACCAACCCGCAGAGTCAAGTGTCAACGATCGGCTGGTCGGCCAAAGACCTCCCCTTGTGGTCGACCGACCACAAGGGAATGACCACCGTCACCGCGTACGACCCGTTGGACCGCCCCACCGACAGTTGGGGTCCCTACCGCGACGGCTGTTTCACGACCACGACAGTCAACGGGGTAACCACCAAAGAACCCATGCCCGCCTGCACATCGAGCATCCCCCACACCAGCACGAGCTACGACGCGGGGATCACCGGGTTGGATACGGCGTGGTGGACGAACACGACGATGACCGGTCCCCCGGCCATGCATTCCACCACCGTCCCCTCTGGTACTGCTGTGTCTGGTTTGGGGGTCAGTTCCGGGTTCGCTTCCCGGCATACCGGGATCCTCACCCTGCCCCCTGGGACGTACACGTTCACGGCACACCTGGGGACCGCCAGCGACGACGGGGTCCGGTTGTTCCTTGATGACCAGCCGGTGCTGTCCCGGTGGGACAGTTACGACCAGGCGGTGACCGCTCCGATCAATGTCAGCGATAAACCCACCGGCTATTGGCGTTTGGGTGAAGCCAGCGGCACCACCGCTGCGGACAGCAGCGGCAACGCCAAGACCGCCACCTATGCCGGTGGCCCGACTCTGGGGCAACCCGACGCGTTGGCGTTGGACACCAACACCGCGGCCGCGTTCCCCGGAGCCTCATTGATGCAACTGCCTCCCACCGTGGTCTCGACCGATACGTTCACGATGGAAGCGTGGGTGAAACCCACCGGGACGATCACCCTGAACGACCCCAGCGACACCAACACTGCGGGCACCAGCGGGCAACGGTGGCTGTTCTTCCCCACCCAGGGTGGTAACGACGCGGGTGCTGGGGTGTCTGTCGGCACCAACGGCATCAGCGTGTACGAACACGGCAACGGCTATCTGGCGGCACGGGCCACGTATGCCGCGTCCCTGGGCACCGCCTGGCACCACGTCGCGGTCACTTACACCAACCGGGTCGCCACGATCTACTTGGACGGGCAACCCGTTGACGCCAGCACCACCAGTCCCCGCCCGCACGTCACCAGTTCCCTGGCTGTCGGTACCGGCACGTACGGCGACTACGAAGGCCACATCGACGAGGTCGCCGTCTATAGCACCGCGTTGGACACTGCCCGGATCGCCGGGCACTACGCCGCCGGGTTCGACACCACCACCAGTGTCGCCAGCGGCACCGGGATCAACGCCGACGGGAAATTCACCCTCGACGGCGCGCCACACCGCATCCGGGTCGACTATAAGAACCCCACCGGTGCCGGGTCCGTGACGTTGAAGGCCACGAACGCCAGCAACGTGGTGACCACCATCACCGGAGCCCAGTTGAGCCCGAACTACGGGCTGGTCACCGGCACCACCACCGACGACGACGGTGGGGTCACACCTTCGATCACCACCACCGCCAACTACAGCGACGCCACTGCCGGGATCGAACCCGCGCTGGGCCTGCCCACCTCCAGCACTGTCGTCGTGCCCGGTGGGACGGACCTCGTCACGAAAACGACGTACGAGGCGTACAACCCGGGGAGCCTGTTGCGACGTACTGGCCGTACCCTGCCCTCAGGGGCCGCGACCACCATCACCACCCAGTACTACGGTGGGACTGACACGGTGACCACCACGTGCCCCGGCAACGATCCCTCGCTGATCCAGTCGGGGCTGCCGAAGATCATCACGCAAGCCACGCCCGCCGCCGGCCCCGTCGTGGCCACCGAAGCCATCTACGACACGTGGGGTCGAGTCGTCGCCTCCGGATACCGGGCCAACGGAACCGGCACCCCCGCCAACTGGACGTGCACCACCTACGACACCCGGGGCCGGGTCACCAAAGTCACCATCCCCCCCAACAGCGCCACGCCGAGCTCACCCGAGCGGACCATCGAGACCTCCTACGCCGACCTGGTGACCGGTGACCCGCTAGTCACAGTCGTCAGGGAGAAGGACACGAACGGGGCCGTCACCTCCATAAACCAGATGGTCACCGACCTGCTCGGCCGGACCGTCACCTACAGCCACACCGTCCCTGGCTCCACCCCGACCACCGTGTTGGCCACCATCACCACCACCACCCAATACGACACCGCCGGACGCGCCTACTCCTCCACCACCAGCAGCTCAACCGGAGGCAGCAGCACCATCGCGCAGACATACTTGACCGATGGACGCACGAGCACCATCACGGTGGGCGGGGTGACCGTGGCCACCCTCACCTACGACAGCGTTGACAAGGACTTGTCGAAGGTGACGTACGCATCCGGCAGCGGGGTATCACTGGAGACGATCACCCGCAGCCCCGACACGAACGCGGTCATGTCTCAAACCTGGAAGCTGCCCGCAGGGCAGACCTTGACCGACACAGTGACGCGGTCCAGGACAGGCCGGATCAAGACAGCGACCACCACCGATAACACCCACCCCACCACCCCCGACAACTGGACCTACACCTACGACGCCGCGAGCCGGCTCACCCAAGCGGTCCTGGCCGCCGCAGGGACACGCTCATCCCTGACACTCGGCTACCTGTATGCCGCTTCGAGTGGGTGTGGGGCGGACCCCGCAGCCGGGCTGAACGGATCCCGCACCGGCAGCACCCGCCAGGTCGGGACCGGCACGACCGCGACCTCGACGTACTGCACGGACAATGCATCGCGGTTGACCAGTGTCTCCTCCAGCCCCACCGGACTGAGCATCTTGCCGGCGGCGATCACGTATGACGGGCATGGGAACGCCACCCAGATCGGTACCCAATCGTGGACGTACGACGGTGCTGACCGGGTCACGTCGGCGACGGCGAGCGGGATTACCCCGAGTAGTGCCGTGTATGTGCGGGATTCGTTGGGCCGGGTGATCGTGTCCGGTCCGGTAGCAGTACCGGTCCGGTACGGGTTCACCGGCGCGGATGACAGTCCCGACTTCCAACTCACCACCACCGGTGGGTTGGGTGAACGGTACGTCTCCCTGCCGGGCGGGGCCTTGCTGACCGTGAACGGGACCACCACGACGTGGTCGATCCCGAACCTGCACGGTGACATCATCGCCACCGTCACCGGGACGAACGTCACCGCTGGGTTCTTGTACGACCCGTACGGGCAACCCCTCGACAAGACGTCGTTGGAGGTGACACCTGGTGCTGTTCCCGCGACCCGGACCGGCACTACCAGCGACGCCTGGCACGGTGGCGCGCAACGTGGCTACGAACACGGCGGCGGACTCAACCAAATCCTCATGGGAGCCCGCTCCTACCTCCCCGAGTTAGGGATCTTCACCGCCACCGACCCCATCGAAGGTGGCAACACCACCACCTACGCCTACCCCCAAGACCCCATCAACGCCGAAGACCTGACGGGCACGAGATTCACGATCAAAGCGATGAAGTATTTCTCCGAATTCGGCGGACTAGCGAAGATGAATGCAGCCGGACCGTTCGGTTTTGACGGTGGCGGAGGGGGAGGCCTGCGCTCGAACGCCAAAGCGGGCGCCTTTGCCAGAAATCAGATCGGAATCTCCGTCAATCGGAGGAACCTCCTCGTGGACTTTGAGGTTGGCGTCTCGACTTCGCTGGGGCGACGGGTTATAGACGTTCTGGTTAGCAATCGCAACGGTGGCCTCCGCGCACTCGAATCCAAAGTGGGACGTGTTTCGAATAGTTCTCGAGTAAGAGCGCAAATTCGAAAGGACGCAGCGCTGATTGAAATGGGCTATTCAGTTACTTGGGTCTTCTCTCGGAGTTCAGTCACTGGCCTTAAAGGGCCAACGCGAGAGGTGCGAAAGCAGCTAGTTGCTGCCGGCATCGACATTGTGGAAAGATAGTTGGCTGCGAGCAAGGAGTGCTTTCGTGTCGTATGACTTTCAGGTGTTTGCCAGGGCCGGCCTCACCCCTGCCGCTGTTGGGGAACTGGCGCGTGAGCAAGGGTTTGCGTGGGAGTTGTCCGGTGAGACGTGGGAGGCGTCACGACCTGAATCGAACGTCCAGTTCGGTGGCGACGTGCCAGTGCCGATGGAGCAGGAAGACCTTCCGAAAGGCCTGGCGGAGTTGTTGCGTGAGCCGCGCTGGTTCATGGTGGTCGTCGTCGAAGGCAGCGGCGCAGCGAGCATCCGTGCAGCGACCCGATTCGTGCGGGAGTTGGCGCGGCGCACCGGCGCCGCCGTGTATGACCAGCAGCTGGGGCGGGTGTTGGTGGATGGGAAGGTGAAGCGGCCTGCTCGCGTCGAATCGGAGCCCGAGTGGAAGGTTGAAATGTCCTGGTACGCGGTGGTGCCGGAACATGATGCGCGTCCATCGTTGCCCGATGAATGGCTGGCGTTGGCTGGTCGATATCTGCCGGAGGCGGCCCCAGTCCGGTTTGGGCACTTTGAGCCGCTGCGGTTCAGGCTTGCCCGCGATGGCATGGAGTCACTCCGAGCGTTGTGGTCGAAGGAGGACCCGGACGACCTGGAGTTGAGGTATGTGGACTTCGATTCTGTGCCCCCGATCCTTGGAGGGGGTTGGTCGTGGTCGCTTCCGTGGCACGCTCCGCGGCCGGTGATCGAGAGGATTAGTGCTGACGTCGAGATCGATGCGTTTGCTGACCCGTATTGGGCAAACGCGGCGCAGGAGTGGTTTGTGGCTGTAGCGGAGGCCAGGAAGTGCTTTCACGCCGTGGTGCAGGTCGCGCGGCCCGGATTCCACCCGCGGACGCTGATTCCCCGTCACCGTTGGTACGGCTTGCTCCCGCGACCTCAGTGGTGGACGTGGTATGGCAACCCCTATGTGGCGCTGGTCGAGGAGCGGTCGCCGAAAGGGGCGTATCGGCGCACCGGCGATGGCGTGTTCGTGGGTTCCCAACTATCGCCGCGTGGCTTTGCCGAAATGGGGCAGGTGCCTGATCCCCTCGGGGACTTGCGTGCAGCCCTGGTTGAGCCCGAGGTTCCGCTGTCTCACAACCCAAACCTCGTACCAGCGGCAGTCATCCCGCACGAGCTGCTACCTGTCGCCTCGCCCTGACTGGGCCCCACGGCTACGGGCGCGCGGCATACCTTGGCAGTGTTTATCTGCGCGTTCCTGCGGGATTCGCGCACGCCTCCGACGCGGAGCGTCAGGACGAGTTGATCGGCTTCGTGGTGCGGGCGCATCGTGAGCTGTGCGTCGTTGACGAGCCGATGCTGGCCAGTCTTGAGGAGTTCCTACGCGCTGACTACGGGAGATATGCCCGGGTCCAAGAATTCGGTCGCCCTGCCGGGCCTCGGTTTCGGATCACCGCGGAAGTGCGTCTGGTTGGTTTGTGTCGCGTTGTCGCGCGTCAGACCTTGTGGCAGGACGATTGAGTCAGCCCTGAAGGAGAGTCGGACACATGGGAAGACCACCCACGATTCCTGCTTAGAAGAAGTCCCGGATCGTGTTGAGCGTGATCGCGGGCGAGGTGACGGTCGCGGAGGCGGCTCGTCGGGAGAAGGTCAGTGAGCAGTCGATCGGTCGTTGGAAGGCCGACTTCCTCGAGGCCGGCAAGGCCGCGCTGGCAGCTGGCAAGTCCGGCCCGTCGTCGCGGGAGGAGCAGCTGGTGGCCGAGGTTGCCGAGTTGACCCAGGCGCTGGGTGAGGCCGCGGTCGAGATCCGGGTGTGGAAGAAGTCCGCGGAGGGCCGGCTGGGCCCTTTGAGAACCTCGAGGTGATCCGCAGGGAGGCGGGCATGTCGACTACGGGGTTCTGCGCGTTGATCGACATGCCTGAGCGGACCTGGCGTCGCTGGCAGGCCCGGGCGCGTGCCGGGCAGCTAGCCAAGGGGCCGTGGCCGCGTCCGGCCCGGGATAGCGCGGCCGAGTTGGCGCGCAAGCACGCGTTGGCGCATCCGGTATGGGGCCACCGCAAGGTCTGGGCGATGGTCCGCCACGACGGGCACGTCGTCAGTGAGGCGACGATCCTGCGGCTGCTGCGGGGCGAGGGCCTGATCCTGTTTGCCGACTCCAGCGGGAGCGCCGGAAGCTGGCCGAGCGCCGCAAGGCCGCGTTCGCGAAAGAACCGACCGGCCCGAACCAGGTGTGGCAGCTGGACTTCTCCGAGTTCGAGACCACGACCGGTGGGACGTGGCGCCTGGCAGGGTGCCGCGACTACTGGTCAAAGTACGAGCACCCGTTCCACGCGTCACCGACCGTGAACCAACACGACGCGATCGACGCCATCGAGCTCGCGTTGGCTGACTACGAGGCGGTGTTCGGCCACGCGCTCGTGGATGATTGCCCGGTCGATGAGGATACCGGTGAGGTGCTGCCGGTCCTCACGATCGTCACTGACAACGGCGGACCGTTCCGCTCGTTCCGGTTCGAGGCCTTCATCGCCCAGCATCCCGAGTTGACCCACGTCCGCACCCGCGTGCGAACCCCTGGCCAGAACGGGTCACGCGAATGCGGGTTCGGGACCTTGAAGTACGAGCGGCTCTTCATCGACGAGATCGACGACGCGCTGATGCTCGCGGAACACGCCGAGGAATACCGCCTCGAGTGCAACCAGATCAGACCCCACGAGGCGATTGCCTGGACCCGGCCCCAGCAGGTGCACCTGGGCCTGGCCGACCCGACCATCCCCAGCTTTCACACCCAAGAAATCCTGCCAACTACTTGACGGGGACAACCGGAACCACCGTGGGGGCGGCGGGGTTTGTGAATGACCCGTTCGGGCAGCCCCTCAACCCGACCACCGGTGCCGTCGATGTGTCGGCGACGCGAGCATTGCGATCGCACGATATGTTCGTTCCCACGTGTGACTCGCAGGCTCTGCGATTTGGGTTTCAGCGCGGTAACAAAGTTGGGGAGAGCGGACCGTCCTGGTCACGAACTTGAAGGGTGCCCTCGTGGCGACACACAGTGATTACGCACTCGTCAACGATGGGGATTCATGGGTCAACCTCGACAACCTCATGGTTTGTCCAGCAGGCATGAGGATCATCCGATAATGGACAGTGAACGGAAGTTTCCTCTCCGTCACCCGGGCCTTATTTTTGGGGCCGTTGCGTCCGCTGGTAGCCAAGTCGTATTCGGCGTAACTGCTTTCGCGAGCACGCTTCCCCTGAACGTGCGCCTAGCGATGCTGGTGGCCATACCTTCAGGGGTTCTAACGGCAGCGTCATTCATGTCTGACTTCTCGGACAACTCTCAACAAGTTGGGGGGAAAGGTAGAAAGTTCAATGGCCTCTGGCTGTATTTGACGATCGTCTGGTTCGTCGTTGCGCCGTTCCTGCCCTGGGCGACGTAGAAACTCGGCCAGATGTCGCTGGTCCACACCACCATCAAGGCACCGCAGTCGAAAGCGTGATGATGGGCAGACTCGCCTGCCCTGTCACGCGACGTGTCGTGACGGGCCGTCTCGTCCGCCCGCTCGGCCCTGGTGATCGTCAGGGCGTGACGTAACGGACGCTGCGGAGCCGTCACGCGGCATACAGGGGCGGTCATAGGCTTGGCGCTATGGCATACACCCTCATCCTGCTGCGTCACGGCCACTCCGAGTGGAACGCCAAGAACCTCTTCACCGGGTGGGTCGACGTCGACCTCAACGACCAGGGCCGCGAGGAAGCCGTCCGCGGCGGCCGGCTGCTCAAGGACAAGGGCGTCTTGCCCGACATCGTCCACACGTCCGTGCTCCGCCGGGCGATCACGACGGCCAACCTGGCCCTCGACGCCGCCGACCGGCACTGGATCCCGGTGCGCCGGGACTGGCGGCTCAACGAGCGGCACTACGGCGCGCTGCAGGGCCTGGACAAGGCCGCGACCCGCGCGAAGTACGGCGACGAGCAGTTCATGCTGTGGCGGCGCTCCTTCGACACCCCGCCGCCGCCGATCGACCTGGACAACGAGTGGGCCCAGACCGGCGACCCCCGGTATGCCGGCATCGACATCCCCCGCACCGAATGCCTCAAGGACGTCATCGCCCGGATGATGCCCTACTGGGAGAGCGCGATCTGCCCCGACCTGGCCTCGGGCAAGACGGTGCTCGTCACCGCCCACGGCAACAGCCTGCGGGCCCTGGTCAAGCACCTCGACGGGATCAGCGACGCAGCGATCGCCGAGCTCAATATCCCGACCGGCCAGCCGTTGGTCTACGACATCGGCGAGGACTTCATGCCGACCGGGCCGGGTCAGTACCTCGACCCCGAGGCCGCCGCTGCCGCCGCGGCCGCAGTCGCCAACCAGGGCCGCTGAGCCGACGCGGATCGAGCCAGTCAGTCGCCCTCGCCGGACCCTTGGTCTGGCGAGGGCGACGCGGCTGTTGAGGCCGGCAACGCGAAGGTGGTCGGCAATCCGTGCCAGACGCCAGGGTTGAGGAACTGCCTCCCAAGCATGGCCGTCCGGTCGGCTTCGCTCAGCCGGGCCTGGTCAGCGGCGTCGGCGTAGTGGTCGGTGATCGCTGACACCACGTCGTCCACCACGGATCGGGCGTCGCTGGTGCTCAGGCCATATTCGGCGGCCACGCTGATGGCGGCGTGGAAGGTGGACGTGCGGATCCCGCTGCGTCCGAACGCCATCGCCTGCTCAGCGGTCTGTCCGGAGCGCGGCCCTGGGCAGAGGTCATACGCCGGTGAGAGGCGAAGGTGTTCGCCGTCCCACAGCGCCGCGTGGTTGCGCGCGTGGTCGTCGGAGTTGCTGACGGCGACGTTGAAGACGATCCGTCGGAAGAGGGCTGGCCCGACCGGCATACGGCTGGCTGAAAGCCGCGTGAGGACGTTGAGGATCTGCGGATAGGTGACATAGCGGGCGCCATACTCGCTCTCACCCGACATGGTGAGGGCAGACACCGCGTGGATCCGGCCGCCGGAAGCGGTGCGGTCGAACCGCCGGACCAGAAGGACCTCGCGTCCTAACGACGAGGTCACCCGCACATCACAGACGTCGATCCCGGCGTGCCGCGCCAGGATCATCGTGGCCCCTTCGGCGTTTGGGACGCTGAAGTGGGTGTCTGACGACGATGAGAACTTGGCGATCCACTGGGTGCCGTCGCCGTCGACCAGCAACGCCTTCGGCCGGGCACCGCCGATCGACGTGCCGCGGATCAGTGCCTCAGCCAGCGGCTGGGGGAGAGCGCGCCCTTCCTCCACCATGATCGCCGCCTCGTGCAGCTCGTCCAAGGTCGCGGTCTCGTCTCGCGGGACATACCGGGTCGGGCTGGTCTGGAAGTCCAGCGC
>Ga0116174_10002229_pt1 | contig 17005 bp, 21 predicted proteins | sample AD_UKC087_MetaG_FD_89801 | JGI IMG/M metagenome (GOLD analysis project Ga0116174, IMG submission 89801) | Active sludge microbial communities of municipal wastewater-treating anaerobic digesters from USA - AD_UKC087_MetaG | ecosystem: Engineered > Bioreactor > Anaerobic > Digestate | place: USA...
AGCGCCCTCATGTAGACTTCCGTCTTGCCTGAACCGGTCACGCCGCTTAAAAGCACGGTCCCGCCGCGCCCCATGGCGCCCTCTATCGCTTCGAGGGCCGCAGACTGGCTGGGGTTCAGCACGAGATCCCTGATGACCGCCTTCGAGGATTCGACAGGGGGTTTCCTGGTCACGTACGACCTTGTGAGGATTCCTTCCTTCACCAGCGACGCCACCGCAGACTGGCTGGCTGCGACCATTCTGAGTGCGTCTGCCAGGGGGGCCGCGGTAGAACGGTCGCTGTTTGAGGCGACCCAGTCCAGCAGCCTGAGCCTCACGGGGCTCCTTTTGAGCCTGGCCCTGGCGGCTTGAGGGTCGGAGAAGAACAGGTCCGAAGGTTTAAGTCCCGGTGCCAGCGGCACGTTTCCCGGCGGGAACATCAGTTTCGCTGCCTCTGTCCTCAGGCAAAGGTATTCTCGGGACATCCAGTCGGCCAGCTCCATCATGCCCTGCGGCGCGCTCAATATGCCCGCCTTCGGGGCTATGACCTTCTTCACGCTCCTGAGCTGGGTTGTATCCGAAATGCCGAACACGAAGCCGTCCACGGTCCTGTTGCGGAAGGGGACATTCACCCTGGAGCCGACCCTGACTTCCAGGCCTTCGGGTATCTCATAGTCGAACAGCTGGTCCAGCTGCCTGTGTACTATATCGACCGCCACCTGGGCGTAAAGGGGGCTCATCCTCGCCTTCCTGCCAGCCTCTCCAGCTTCCTCATGAACGCGGTCCATGCGTGGTCCTTCTTGGTCAGCGGCTCCACCAGGGCCGAAGCAAGCCCTGCCAGCCTTGCGCCGAGTATGTCGGTGAAAAGCTGGTCCCCGACCAGCAGGATGCTCTCCTTCGGGAGCCCTATCTTCCTTACCGCGCGGGCCATGCCCCATGGCCAGGGCTTCACCCAGCCGTATACAAGAGGAAGCGAAAGCGCCTGCTCTATCTTCCCTGCCCTGCTTTTGAAGTTGTTGGTGAACACCACGATCCTGAATCCTTTGGATGCCGCCTTATCCAGCCATTGCCTGTACCCTTCGGGGAGCGCCGTGCCGGCGTAGGGAAGCAGCGTGTTGTCGGCGTCGAGCAGCAGGCCCTTTATCCCCGACGCCTTGAGCGCGTCCAGGTCAAGGTCGGTAACCCTGATAACCGAGAAGTCGGGCTTCAAAAATGGCATGCTATCGTCCCATCCTGGTCCTGATGCTTGCGATCAGCATATCGATCGCTACAGTGTTGAACCCGCCTTCGGGCACTATGACGTCCGCATATTTCTTCGTAGGCTCGACGAACTGGTTGTTCATCGGCCTTACAGTGTCGAGGTACTGCCTTATGACGGACTCCATCGTCCTTCCCCTGTCCCTCGTGTCCCTGACCAGTCGCCTTATGAAGCGCACGTCGGCGTCGGTGTCCACATAAACCTTCATGTCCATGAGCGCCCTCACCCTCTCGTCCTCGAGCACCAGGATCCCGTCGACTATGATTACGCCGGCCGGGTTGACCCTGGTGGTCCTGGGCGTCCTGGTGTGCTCGCTGAACGAGTAGAACGGCTTGTCTATGGGCCTTCCCTGCTTCAGTTCCTTGATGTGGGAGATGAACAGGTCCATGTCGAAGGCGAACGGGTGGTCGTAGTTGACCTTCACCCTCTCTTCGAAGGGCATGTTGCTCTGGTCCTTGTAATAGGCGTCCATCTCGAGCACCGCCACGTAGTCGCCTACAGCCTCTGCAACCCTGCGCACGACGGTGCTCTTTCCAGAGCCGCTGCCGCCGGCAATTCCTATGGTGAAGGGGTTCGCCATGTCGCTACACCTCCTGGCAGGTATTCGTCAGTTGCTGAACTTGGCCTTGAGATGCTCTCCGTACGTCTTCGAGAAGCTGTGGCTTCCGTCCCCGTTCGCCACGAAGAACAAGTAGTCATGGTCCGCCGGGCGAAGGACGGCCTGTATCGCCTTGAGCCCGGGGTTCGATATCGCCCCGGGTGGAAGGCCCTGTATCTGGTATGTGTTGTAAGGGGAGTCTATCAAAGTGTCCTCCTTGCTCAGCACCGGCTTCTGCCGGGGCAGCACGTACTGGACCGTCGAGCAGCTCTGAAGCGCCATACTGATCTTCAGCCTGTTCAGGAACACCCCGGCAACGATCGGAAGCTCCTCCGTGAGCAAGGCCTCCTTCTCCACTATGGAGGCCAGTATCACAACCTGTTCGGGCGTCAGGTCGACCTTGAGGTTCGACGAGAGCTCAGGACCCGCCTTCTCGGCGAAGTTGCCCAGCATGGCCTTTATCGCAGCCTCGGCTCCCATCCCTTCGAGGAATTCATATGTGTCGGGGAACAGGTAACCCTCAAGGCTGCCGCTCACCGGAAACGGCAGGAGCGCCTTCATCTCGTCTGTGGGCTTCTCCACGAACCCCATGAACTCGTCGTATAGGGCGATACCTGCGGCTTCCACGCGGGCGGCGATCTGCTTTGCTGTATAGCCCTCAGGCACCGTGAGCTTTACGCCCTTCTGTATCCCCTTTGCCAGCTTGGATGCGATCTGGCGCACCCCCTCGGAGGGGGCTATCTCATACTTGCCGAATTTCAGGTCCCCGTCTTTCCCTGTTAGCTTGACATATGCCTTGAACGCCGTTGCGGACTTTATCAGGCCCTCGGCTTCCAGGATGTCGGCTATCGCAGACGTCCCCGCCCCTTTCGGAATGGTCACGGAGACTCCTGTCTCGTCGGAGTAATCGACGGGAGCCATCATCCTCTCCGCATAGGCCCATGCGAAGAACGCCAATATCAGTGCCACGTAGGCTATCGTGCCGTTGACCCTTATCCTGCTTTGCATCGGTTCGCATTACCTCATTGACCATTATATCATGCGGGGATGCCGCAAATTACCGGGCGGGACCCTCTCGGATCCCGCCCTTTCAGAAAACTCCAAACCGGTTACTCTTCCTCTTCTTCGTCCTCGGAGTCGATCTCCTCGAGGAGCTCCTCGATCCTGGCCTCAAGCGCCGCGTTCTCCTCCTCGGTCAGGTCCTGCACGTCAGGTTCCCCGTCGACGCCGGTTATGACCTTCAGGACCGCTATGTCGCGCTCGTCGCACTCTTCCTCGTCGATCTCGCACTCTTCGCACTCCTTGAGGACCTCGTCGTGGCCGCACTCGCAGGAATCGCAGCACTCTTCCTCCTTCTCGAGGGCTTCGACTTCGCATTCGAACATAGAGAACATGATCGCGTACTGGCTCCCTTCGTGCTCGAAAAGCCTGCGAACGAAGAAGTGCCTCTCGCCATCCTCGTAGCCCAGGACCCATACGCTGCCTTCCAACTGCTCAGGTTTGTACATTTTTTTACCGCCTTTCGTTTTTCATACCCGCTTAAGATACTTCGTTTGCATGAAGCTGTCAACCGCGCCCCGATCTTGCATAGTCCAGGTAGGATTGCAGCATCAGGGCCGCCGCCATGCAGTCTACAGCGGCTTTCCTTCCCTTCCTGGAGACGTCGGCCGATATCATCAGCTTCTGCGCCTGGGCGGAAGTGAGCCTCTCGTCCCACGTCAAAACGGCCTTGGATGTTGCGGACCTCATCTCTGTCAGGAACCCTTCCACGAACTCCGCGGCGGGGCCCCTGGTGCCGTCCATCCTTAAAGGCATGCCCACGACGATCACGTCCGCTTCCAGCCTGTCGGCAAGGGCTGCTATGGCAGATGCGCTCTTGGCGTTGCCCTTGTACTCGATTGTCTCACAGGGCATTGCCATCAGGCCCTCAGGATCGCTTACCGCGGTTCCTATCCTGACCTTGCCCATGTCCACTCCCAGAGCTTTCATGCTACACCACCCTGATATGGAAGCCGGGGCAGGCCTTCCCACAGTAGCCGCAAAGCACGCACCTGGACCTGTCCACGATGGCCCGTCCTTCGAGGAGCGATATCGCTCCCTGCTGGCATGCCGCGACGCACGCCCCGCAGCCTTCGCACCATTCGTCCACCATTATCGACTTTCTCCTGTAGGCTTCGGCCAGCTCACGGCCTTCAGGCATCCTGCCCTCGAACATCCCGGCGTCCAGCCTGAGCTCCTCTTTGCTTGCCACCCCCAGAGCTATGCTGTCCAGGTCGTCGTTCGCCAGCGCCCAGAAAAGCGCGTCCTTTATGCCGTCTACGAGCAGCCCTCCGCCGAGCACCTTCATGGCGTATATCCCGAGTCCTGCTTCATGCGCCTTCGAAATCGCGCGAGCCATCCTTCCTGCCGTGCCGTCAATCAGCCCCAGGCCCCTGTAGTTGAAGATAGGATGCAGGACGTCTATGAAACCCAGCTCCGGCGCCGCCTCCGCCACCTCGCAGGCGTGGGTCGAGACGCCGACCGCCCTTATTGTCCCCTTCCTTTTCAGCTCAGAGAGGCATCTGAACCCGTCATCGTGCCCTTTTAGCGTCGCCCTGCTCTCCTGTTCGTGCATCAGGTATATATCTATGTAGTCCGTACCCAGCTCGTAAAGGGCCTTCTCGACGCTTTTTACCATGCCGTCGTAGGTGTAATCATAGCTTTTGGTGGCGATAACGACCCGGTCCCTGGGTATCCTTTTCAGGAAGGCTGCCAAGTGGGGATGTGAGCCGTATATCATCGCGGAGTCGAAGAAGTTGACTCCCAGGTCGTAAGCCGCCTCGAAAATGTCGGCGGCGCCTTCGGGATCCATGCGCATCTGGAGCGCGCCTACTGTCAGCGTCCCCAGGCACATCCTCGAAACCTCGATGCCGGTCCTTCCCAGCCGCCTTTTCTCCAATTCGCCCCTCCATGTGCATGATGCGAGCCCTCCCGCCCGGAAGACGGCCGGGAGGGCTCGCTTGCCCCCATCGTCAGACGATGCCCTTAAGGTAGCTGTTCACCAGCTCCTCGATTATCTCGTCCCTCTCCAGCCTCTGTATCAGGTTCCTGGCGTTCTTGTGCCCGGTGATGTAGGCAGGATCCCCTGATACCAGGTAGCCTACAAGCTGGTTGACCGGGTTGTAGCCCTTCTCCACCAGCGCCAGGACCACTTCCCTGAGTAGCTTCTTGACCTGGTTGTCCTCCTGGGCCTGCACGCTCTGGAAGCTTACGGTCATATTGCCCTTGTCTCCCATTACCTTGCCTCCTGAAACAACTTTCCTTTATGCAGACAGCTTCCGCCTGGCAAGCTGCCTGCCTGCCTCAAGCGCAGCGTCAACCTTCTCCGGTTCCTTGCCGCCGGCCTGCGCCATGTCCGCCTTCCCACCGCCTCCGCCGCCGGCCAGCTTGGCCATCTCCTTGGCCAGCTCGCCCGCGTTGGCGCCCCTGTCGATCAGGTCCTGCGATACAGAGGCTATGAAGACAGGCTTTCCTCCAGCCACCGAACCCAGCAGGACGATGCCGCTTTGTAGCCTGGTCCTGATCCTGTCGAGAAGGGCCCTGAGGTCGTTCGCGTCCAAACCGTCGAACCTTCCCGACAGTATGCGCGAGCCCCCGCAGCTTTCTGCCGCCTCTATCATGGCGTCTATCCCGGACAGGGCCTGTTGCTGTCTTACCTTCGCCAGTGCCCTCTCTGATTCCTTGATGGCCGCCTGCATTTTCTCGACTTTGGAAACAAGGCCTTCCCTGTCGGTCTTGGTCGCCTCGGTCAGCTCATCTATAAGGTCCTCGACCGAGTCCATGTACTTCAACGTATTCTCCCCGGTCAGGCATTCCACGCGCCTCACCCCAGAAGCAATCCCGCTGTCTACAAGCACCTTGAACGGGCCGATCTCGCCCGTGCGCGAGACATGGGTCCCCCCGCAGAGCTCGCGGCTCACGTCCCCCATGCTCACCACCCTCACGTCGTTGCCGTACTTCTCGTCGAACAGGGCCATCGCCCCGCTGCCCCTAGCCTCCTCTATGCTGCACACTCTTGTGCCGACCTCGTAGTCGGCCATCACCCACCTGTTGACGAGCTGCTCGATCTTCCTGAGCTCGTCCTTCTTGAGCGGCTGGTAATGCGAGAAGTCGAACCTGAGCCTCTCGTCCGTGACGTAGGACCCCGACTGCTGCACATGCTCGCCGAGCACGTTCCTTAGCGCTGCGTGCAGAAGGTGGGTCGCGCTGTGGTTCCTCCTTATTGCGTCGCGCCTCTGCTGGTCCACCTTGAGGCCGTACTCGCGCCCGAGCTCCAACTTCTCGAGCACCTCTGCCTCATGGAAGAATGTGTCGCCGAGCGGCTTCTGCACGTTCAAGACCCTTGCCGCCACCTTGCCGTCCTGGAGAACCATGCCTGTGTCGAACACCTGGCCTCCGCCTTCCGCATAGAACGGGCTTGAGTCGAATACCAGCTCCACCCTCTGCCCGGGAAGCGCCGCCTCCGTTTCGCCGCCCTCGGTCAGGATGCCTATGAGCTTTGCTTTTCCTTTTGTCACCTCATAACCGGTGAAACGGGTCGGGGTGGCTGCGAGCGCCTTGTACTTGGCGCTGCTCTCGTCCATGTACACGTTGGCTCCCCTTGCGCTCCTCGCCCTTTCCTTCTGGGCCGCCATCTCCTCTTCGAATCCCTTCCTGTCGACCCCGAAGCCCTTCTCCTGGGCCATCTCGGCCGTAAGCTCATAGGGGAACCCGAACGTGTCGTACAGTGTGAACGCATCCTTGCCGGCAAGTTGCCTGACGCCGCTTTTGCCGAGCGCTTCGAACATGTCGGCTAGCACTGCCGAACCCTGCTCCAAGGCTGCGGTGAAGCGCCCCTCCTCGAGCGTAATCACCCTCTTTATCCTTGCGGCATCCGTCTCCAGCTCCGGATAGGAGCCCTTCATGGTGTCGATGACCGCGTCAGCCATCTTCGACATGAAGTCCCCCTGCACCCCGAGGATCTTCCCGTAGCGGATAGCGCGCCTGATCAGCCTTCTTAGCACATACCCCCTGCCTTCGTTGGTCGGAAGGATGCCGTCTGCCACCATGAAAGTGGCTGCCCTGCTGTGGTCCGTTATGACCCTTATGCCGACGTCGTCGGACGGGTTTGCGCCGTATGCCTTCCCTGCGAGGGCTGCTGCTGCGTCCCTTATCCTCATCATCTCGTCCGTATCGAAAACCGACGGGACGCCCTGGAGGAAAGCAGCAGTGCGCTCAAGCCCCATTCCTGTGTCTATGCTCTTGGATTTAAGAGGGGAATAATTGCCCTCGGCGTCCTTGAAGAACTGTATGAATACCAGGTTCCATATCTCTAAGAACCTATCGCAGCCGCAGTTAATGTCGCATTCGGGCCTGCCGCAGCCGAACGACGGTCCGCGGTCGATGTGAATCTCAGAGCATGGGCCGCAGGGGCCTACCCCTATCTCCCAGAAGTTGTCCTCCTTGCCCTTCCTGACTATCCTCTCGGCCGGGATGCCTACCTTCTTGTTCCAGATCTCGAACGCCTCGTCGTCGTCGAGGTAAATCGTTATCCACAAGTTCGCGGGGTCGAGCTTGAGCCTCTCTGTCACGAACTCCCAGGCCCATGAAATGGCCTCGTCCTTGAAGTAGTCGCCGAACGAGAAGTTGCCGAGCATCTCGAAGAACGTGCAGTGCCTTGCAGTCTTCCCGACGTTGTCGATGTCCCCTGTGCGTACGCACTTCTGGCAGGTGGTAACCCTGGTATGGTCAGGCTTCGCAGTGCCGAGGAAGTACGGCTTGAACGGGACCATCCCCGCGGCAGTCAAAAGAAGCGTCGCGTCCCCAGTCGGGATTAGCGACGCGGAAGGAAGCCTCCTGTGCCCTTTCTCCTCGAAGAAGCCCTGGTATTTAGCCCTGAGTTCAGCTGTGTTCATAAGACGACCTCCGGAAGTAAGCATATAGAATACTTTATTGCCCAGATTGCAAGCATGTCAACGAAGCCCGGGCTAGAGCTTGAAAGTGGAGCAGCCGCCCGCTTCTTCGCCCTCATCGTCGTGGTGGTCGTCCTTCACGATTATCGACTCCGGGTCTATGCCCGGCTCTGCGCCGGGGTTCTTGGTGAGGTAATCCTTTATGGCGAGGTGAAGGGCGTCTGCCGCAAGGTTGGAGCAGTGCATCTTGTTGGCCGGAAGGCCCCCGAGCTCCTCTGCGACCTTCCTGTTGGTAAGCTCGAGCGCCTCTTTTATCGTCTTGCCCCGCATCATCTGCGTCACCGCGCTAGACGTTGCGATGGCCGCGCCGCAGCCGAAGGTCTTGAACTTGATGTCCTCCAGCACCGAATCCTTCACCCTTATGGTGATGCGCATTATGTCCCCGCAGACGGGGTTGCCTATCTGGCCTACGCCGTCCGGGTTCTCTATCTCCCCCATGTTCCTGGGGTTCGTCAGATGGTCCATCACTATGTCCGTATACATCGCCGCACCTCAATCCTCAATTTGCTTTGTTATTGCCGCCGATCAACCGTTCACCGAGCAGTTGCCCGATTCGTCGCAGATTTCCTTCCTCGCACAGCTCGTCTTTATGTAAAGAGGCGACATCTCCCTAAGCTTCGCCACTATCCCCGGGAACACCTCGAGCACCTTGTCTATGTCGGCTTCGGTGTTATATTTGCCGAGAGACATCCTCACCGACCCATGGGCTATCTCATGGCTCAACCCTATCGCCATGAGCACATGGGATGGTTCCAGCGAGCCCGATGTGCAAGCGGAGCCCGAAGATGCCGCGATGCCGTTGATATCCAGGTGCAGAAGGAGGGATTCGCCCTCTACGTACCTGTACGAGATGTTCACGTTTCCGGGAAGCCTCTTCGTCGGATGCCCGTTAAGCCTTATCTCCGGTATCCTCTCCATGAGACCCTTTATCAGCCTGTCCCGCAGGGTGCTAAGGTGCTTTATCTCCTCCGGCAGCTCGGCTACCGCAAGCTCCAGGGCCTTGGCCATTCCCACAATGTAAGCGACGTTCTCCGTGCCGGCCCGCCTCTTGCGCTCCTGGGCGCCGCCTGTTATCTGCGGCTCGAGCCTGATGCCCTTCCTGACGTAAAGCCCGCCTATGCCCTTTGGCCCGTAGAACTTGTGGGCGGCGAAGCTCATTAGGTCTACCCCGAGCGCCTTCACATTGACCGGTATGTGGCCTACGGCCTGGACGGCGTCCGTATGGAAGAATACACCCTTCTCCCTGCATACGGACGCGATCTCGCCGACGGGCTCAACCGTACCTATCTCGTTGTTGCCGTACATTACGGTGACAAGCCCAGTGTCAGGCCTTATCGCCTTCCTTACCGCCTCTGGGTCAACCATGCCATACTCGTCCACGGGAAGGACAGTGAGGTCGTAGCCTTCCTTCTCCAGGATCCTGGCAGTGTCCAATACGGCGTGGTGCTCGACGGCGCTGGTGATCAGATGCTTCTTGCCGTAAGCCTCCATGACTCCCCATATCGCCAGGTTGTCGGCCTCCGAGCCGCCGCTGGTGAATATGACCTCGCCCGGCTCCGCAGCGCCTATGGCCGTAGCAATCCTCGCCCTTGCGTCCTCCATGGCCTTCTTGGCGTTCCTGCCGAACCAGCGGATGCTGGAAGGGTTGCCGAACTCGGTGGTCATATATGGCATCATGGCTTCCAGCACCTCTTTCCTTAAAGGCGTTGTGGCGCTGTAATCCATGTATATCCTTTCCATGACAATTCCTCCTTAGCCTTTATAGCATGTCCGCCAATGTCGAGCTGTCCAGAAGCTGGTTCAGGCCTGCCGAGATCTTCGCCCACACCGGATGTACGGGGCAGCCCTGCAGCCTGTCGCAGCCGTTGCCCTCCTCCATGCAGTCGCACAATGCGACGGGCCCTTCAAGTGCGCTCACGATGTCCGAGAAGCTGATCTCCTCGGGGGGACGGGCCAGCTCATAGCCCCCCGAAGGCCCCCTTGTAGCACTGATGAGCCCAGCTTTCCTCAGCTGGGAGAGCATCTGTTCGAGGAAGTTCTCCGGTATCTGCTGCTCGGAGGCGATCGCGCGCATGGGAACGGGGCCCTTTCCGCTGGCCTTCGCCAATGCGTACATCGCCCTTATGCCATATTCGGTCCTCGCAGTTATCTTCACCTGACCACCTATATCCTACTATTTAAGTCAGAATTATTTTGAGTATATCCCCGTAATGGGAGCATGTCAACCGAAAAGCCCGTAAAAAAGGTCCCCGACACATCCGCGTGCTATTCTATTCCTGTGAAAGGACGCGTGAGGTGATGCCAATTTCGCTCATTAAGATGAAAATCGACGGCATAACGCATGAAGGATGGGGTGTCGCAAGGCTCGACGGCATGGCGGTCTTCGTGGAAGGGGCGATCCCAGGCGAGACTGTCATGGCTGGCATCACAGAAAAGGGCAGGTACTTCATGAGGGCGAGAGCCCAAGAGGTTCTGGAGCCTTCTGAATACAGGGCCGTCCCGTTCTGCCCGCACTATGGGGAGTGCGGGGGGTGCAACCTGCAGCACGTGACATATGAGGGGCAGCTTGCGTTCAAGCGCAGGATGGTCGAGGACGCCTTCAGGCGCCTGGGCGGCATCAAAGAGCCTGACGTACTGCCTGTGCTGGGCATGGAAGATCCGATGGGTTACAGGAACAAGGCGGAATTCAGGGTATGGAAGTCCGGAACTGGAGTTTACTCCCTTGGCTTCCGGATGAGGAATTCTCACGCTGCAGTCGCAATAACGGAATGCAGAGTGCTCCAGGACGGAATACTTGAAGCCGCCCGTTTCGCGGTCGAAGAGATGAACGACAGCTTAAAGGGCGAATATCTAGGCACAAGGCACATGGTGGTAAGGGCGAACCCCGAAGGTAAGCTTATGGTCACTTTAGTATCCTCGGAACCGGCAGGCAGCCCGCACAGGAAGCTCGCCATGAAGCTTCTGGAGAAGGTACCTATGGCAACGAGCGTATATCACTGCTTCAACAGGAGCAGGTTCGGCGAAGTGCTGCAAGGCGGTTTCACGCTGCTTGCAGGCCTTGATAAGCTGACTTTTGGAATATCGGGCAGCAGCTTCGACGCCTCGCCCCGCTCATTCCTGCAAGTCAACAGCCGGCAGGTCGGCTTGCTGTATGAGACGGCGGCAGGGTTCGCCGGCATAAAAGATGATGATGATGTCCTCGACGTCTTCAGCGGCATGGGGACGATTGCTCTGATGCTGGCAAAACGTGCGCGTAAGGCGCTCGGAATAGAGCTCAACGGCTTTGCGGTCGCCGATGCCAGGGCCAGCGCGACGAAAAACGGCATCGATAACGCATACTTCATCGCAGGGCTAGCTGAAGAGGTCATATCCTCGGATGAAGTGAAGGCCTTCGGCGCAAGGGTGGCAGTCCTTGACCCGCCGCGGGCGGGCTGCGCCCCAGGGCTGGTAAGGGCGCTTGTCGAATCTGCGGTTGAAAGGATTAGCTACGTTTCCTGCGATCCGGCGACCCTTGCGCGGGATGTGTCGCTTCTAATCTCCGGAGGGTTCGATCTGCGCAAGGTCCAGCCGGTGGACATGTTCCCCCATACTTCGCACATTGAGACTGTAATATCGCTCTCAAGGGCTGATGTATAGCAACTCTAGTCATAGGGCAAATACGAAGATATCCAAGATTTCGGTCTTCAGCCCGTAGGAAGGGTGGTAACTATGACCAGGATGCCGGCGTTGTTCGTAGGACATGGCTCGCCGATGAATGCAATCGAAGACAACCTGTATACCAGGACGTGGAGAAGCCTGGCTGAAAGGATACCCAGGCCCGAGGCCATATTGTCGTTTTCGGCCCATTGGTATACCAAGGGGACCAGGATCATAGGCCAGGAGAACCAGAAGACAATCCATGATATGTACGGCTTCCCAAGGAAGCTTTATGAGGTCGATTACGACACTCCAGGTTCTCCGGGGTTAGCCAAGCTGTCCAAGGGGTTAATAACACGGGAAACGACATATGACGACTCCTGGGGGATCGACCACGGGACATGGACGGTGCTGGTCCATATGTATCCAAACAGGGATATCCCTGTATTACAGATCAGCATAGACGCTTATGCCCCACCTGCGACACATTATAAAATCGGTCAAGAGCTGGGCGCTCTAAGGGAAAAGGGGGTCCTCCTTTTCGGCACGGGGAATGTCGTCCACAACTTGAGGCTGGTAGACTGGAACATGGCCGGTGAAGGCTTCGGTTGGGCATGTGAATTCGATGAGCATATCTATGACTGCATCACTAAAGGCAAGCATGACGACGTAATCAACTACAGCAGGGCCGGAGACGCGGCGGAGCTTGCGGTACCGGCTCCGGACCATTTCTATCCCCTTCTATATGTGCTTGGGGCGTCAGATGCTGGTGACAAGGTCAGCGTCTATAATAAATCCGGTGAGTTGGGGTCATTGACCATGACGAGTTACCTTTGGGAATGATATGCGAATGGCCTTTTGTAGATGAAACCGTATATACATAGTGCGAAATCTGCACGGTCAGGAATAAGGCATCTGCAGGTATGTGGAAACCAGGAGGGTCGAGCCTTCATGAACAAAGAGCTGGCATCGGAGCAACGCGCGATATCGTCGTTCAGAGGCAAGGCGGAAAAGTCATCTTACAAGCTGAAGGAAGGCAGCTGGCAGAGAAACCTGATGGACTCGTATGTCAAAGCTGCCGACGTTGCTTTGAAGCTGATCGACGATGATGAAGCGTCATTCGGGCAAGAAGAATTAATAACGGCCCATAAGTCTTTGGCGGATGCACTTTTAAGGGCCGAGCGGGCCATCGGAAGGTTTCCTGCCGGCAGTTCCCAGCACACCTTACAGAGAAACAGGATCGACGCCTTGAAAGCGGCGATGAAGCTTATTGAGAAAGGTCAAGGCATATCCTAGAAACCAATTGTCTGTTAAGGCTATTAATCCAAGCGCCGTGGCACGTACTATCCCTCAAGGTTCTGTCGAACCTGGACGTGAAGGAAGCTGAGAAGATGAAATGTATGGGAAAGACGAACAGAAGGTTGAAAATATCTCTCGTAGTGGCCGCATCGCTGGCAGTACTGCTGTCCAGTGCATTTTTCATCTATGTATCCGATTATTACAGGGCAGATGATGTCGCAAACGCCATCCTGCAGAGCGACGCCGTAACCAGGGCCCAAAAAAATCTCATAGTGCTCCCGTCAGTCACACCGTCAGACACCGCCTTGATATTCTATCCGGGCGCAAAGGTGGAGTGCTTCGCATATCTGCCGATTCTCGAGAAAATCAAGCGAAACTGCGACATAACTTGCATTCTCGTAAGAATGCCGTTCAACCTTGCAATTTTCGCCAAGGATTATGCCGACGCCGTCATCGAACAATTCCCCCACATAAAGAACTGGTACATCGCCGGGCACTCTATGGGCGGCGCAATGGCCAGCGCCTATGCTTCAGAGCATCAGGACAGCATCAAGGGACTGATACTGCTTGGTGCCTATATCTACGGAGGTTACCCTGCAGGAAAAGCCCTGACCGTCTATGGTTCGTTCAATACAACCGTGGCCGACAAGGTCGATTACACAGAGAACGTCGTAATCATAGAGGGCGGCAACCATGCACAGTTCGGCAATTACGGCAGACAAAAAGGAGACCCGGACGCAACGATTTCACGTGAGGAACAACAGGATATCGCAGTTCATGCCATCAAGGAATTCCTCACCAAAAGATGAGCATCTGGTATATGGCCAACAAGCAGTAGAATATGGGTTGTTCAATTGATTTCCGCATGGCTGCCTTCAAGCTCGCGAATGGGCAATTCGATGAAAGAAGCTGATAACATGGTGGTCGTATATGAATCGAGGACGGGTTTCACCAAGAGATATGTCGATCTGCTCGCGGCAAAGGCCGAACTTGAGGTATACAGCGTCAAAGAGCTTTCCCGAGTCGACCGCAATGAGGAAGTCATCTTCTTCGGCTGGATGAGAATTGGAAGGATCCAGGGTTTGACCAGACTCAGGGGGTACAACGTCATAGCCGTGTGCTGCACCGGCAGCGGGCAAAAAGCCGAGCCCGACACAGAAACCGTAATAGCAAGGAACAGGCTGTCGGGCATTCCTTTCTTTTATATGCGAGGCGGATGCCTGCCCTTGAAGCAGATCAAGGGCATGGACAGGGTCATGCTGTCGATGTTCGTAAGGATGCTTAAGAGCCGGCGCGACGAAGAAGCCAAGGATGCGGTCTCGATAATCGAGAACGGTCTGGACGCAGTTAAAGAGGAGAACCTTCAACCGTTGTTGGAATGGCTGGCTGCCAGGTAATGGAGGTTCCCATGAAAGACATTGTAATAACTGGCAGCACCCGCGGCATCGGTTTCGCCATGGCAGCGGAGTTCCTCCGGTCGGGATGCCGGGTTACCCTCTCAGGCAGGGGCTCCGTGCTTTGCGAAGCCGCCCTTGAAACCCTTGAACCTTACACCGGTCAGTATATCTACATCACTTGCGACGTCAGGGTCAAGGCTGAACTTCAGAACCTTTGGGACAGGTCGTTTGCTCATTGGGGCGGGATCGACATCTGGATCAACAATGCCGGTCAGAATGCTCCGCACGAGCTCTCCTGGGAAACGGCCCAAACCTACACGGACAACGTAATTAAGACGAACATCATCGGTACGATCTACGGTTCCCAGATTGCCGCAGCAGGAATGCTCAAGCAGGGCCATGGGGCGATCTACAGCATGGAGGGCCTTGGTCCAATAACATGATCCAGGAAAGGACGATCCTTTATGGCACTACCAAACATGCCCTGACTTACTTCATGAAGGGGCTTGCCAAGGAGCTGGAAGGCACAGGTATCATTGCAGGCCGTCTGTCGCCGGGGATGATGCTAACGGATTTCATAACAAAGGCGCCTGACGGGCAAAAGTCAGACGTAATCTCAGACAGCAAATTCGTAAGGATGTTCAACATCCTCGCAGACAAACCCGAGACGGTCGCCGAATTTCTCGTAGCGAAAATGCTGAGCAATACGAAAAACGGCGCCCAGATCGCCTGGCTGACTGCAGGGAAGGCGGCCTGGCGTTTCATGACCGCAGGCTTTCGCAGAGGCAGATTGATATGAATTGCGATCATCCGTCCAGCTGGAATAAGGACGTAAGACAGAAGGAGCCGCTCAAAGATCGGCTGGTAACAGAAAGGCTCACACTTAAGCCCTATGACGACGAGGACGAGCATAGGATGATAGAACTGCTCACCAACGAAACGATCAAGGAGACTTACATCATCCCCGATTTCGCCAACAGGGAAGAAGCCGTAGCAATGTTCAGGAAGCTGAAGAGCTATTCCCTCTCTGAGGAGCATTATGAGCTGGGTATATACCTCAAAGGTGAGTTGATCGGCTTTGTGAACGACGTCAGCATCGAACCTGGCGTCATCGAAATAGGCTACGCGATCCATCCGGACTTCCACAACATGGGCTACGCCAGCGAGATGCTGTCCGCTGTAATCAAAGACCTTTTTAAGAAGGGATTCTTCACAATCGTCGCAGGCGCTTTCGAACACAACGGAGCGAGCTTCCGCGTAATGGAGAAATGCGGAATGAAGCCCAACGGGAAAGAGAAGATTATTGCCTACCGCAACAGGAGCCAGCGCTGCGTCTACTATGAGATTAGCCGGTAAGAACATGCGCAGTGTCGAAGGGATGATTGCTACGGACGGTCTGATTATAAGGAAATGCCGATATCGGGATTTGGACATACTGAAGCAGCTCAGCGAGGCGACTTTCGTCGAGACCTTCTCCGAGGGCAACTCGAAGGAGGACATGGAAGCCTACTTGGAACAGAACTTCAATGAGGCCAGGCTCACAGAAGAGCTCGGGAACCCATCTTCACTGTTCTTCCTTGTGCTGCTTCATGACAGCCCGGCCGCATACATGAAGGTGAATTTCGACGCGGCCCAAACAGAAGACGGCTATGGCAACACCCTGGAGATCCAGCGGATCTACGTGCTGAATGGGTTCAAAAGCCTACATATAGGAAGCATGCTCGTCCAGATGGCGGTAAGCTTAGCTGAAGGCCTTAAACTCGACAGCGTCTGGCTGGGGGTGTGGGAGAAGAATTATAGAGCCATCGAGTTCTACAAGAAGCAGGGATTTGTGCAGTTCGGCTCGCATATCTTCAAACTGGGCGACGATTTGCAGACTGACCTCTTGATGAAGCTGCCTCTGAAGAATCGCAGTTAGAAGAGACGGTGTCTTGTTACATGGATTTCGCAACACATAGAGGATTTTCGACGATTAAAGGCAAGGTTCTGTAAAGAAGTCCCGGACGCTGTGATACTTGCGGGAGGAAAGCATGGATTCCATCAATCAGAGCTTCAAAGAATATGCCCTGCAGCTTGAGAAAGGCGCGATACAAAAAGCATACAGGGGTATAATGTCCTTCATGTCGGGCTTGAAGGCATACCTTGAAGGAAATCATCCTGAGTTCTCGGCAAGCGCCCTTTATGCCGGATACATGGACATGACATATTTCGCGCTGACCCCTCCCCAAATTAAGAAGAAGGGGTTGAAGGTAGCCGTGGTGTTCCTGCACGAAGAGGCCTGTTTCGAGTTATGGATCGCAGGAGCTAACCGCAGGATACAGGCCGAGCAGATAGCTGCATTGAGAAACAAGGACATAGGAGGATATACGCTTTCCAGCCCATCTCCCGGTGTCGATGCGATAGTCTCATGGAGGCCGGACGTAGAACCCGACTTCGACCACCCTGAAAGGACTATGGAGGGTATAGATTCTTGCTTCGTCCGCTTCATCAAGGATGCAGGCATTTTCCTGGGCTGAGAGTTAACCGGTTTCGCCCTGTTCCAAGACGATGCCCCATAGCTGCCCCATTTTCACCCGAGGTGATCGAATGAAGCTGGTTAAACCCAAGATGCTTTCCCCGGGCGACAAGGTTGCCACCGTAAGCCTTTCATGGGGCGGCGCCGGCGATCCAGAGCTTCTGTGGAGGTATGAGCTGGGCAAAAGGCGCCTTGAGGAAGTCTACGGCCTGGAAGTCGTAGAGATGCCCAATACTTTGAAAGGCACCAAGTATTTATATGACCATCCCGAAGCAAGGGCTGAAGACCTCATGTCGGCCTTCGCGGATAAGTCGGTCAGGGGCATATTCTCAT
>Ga0116174_10002231_pt1 | contig 16996 bp, 14 predicted proteins | sample AD_UKC087_MetaG_FD_89801 | JGI IMG/M metagenome (GOLD analysis project Ga0116174, IMG submission 89801) | Active sludge microbial communities of municipal wastewater-treating anaerobic digesters from USA - AD_UKC087_MetaG | ecosystem: Engineered > Bioreactor > Anaerobic > Digestate | place: USA...
ATCATGATCCAGATCCCCGTGTTCATTGCGCTGTACTGGGTGCTGCTGTCCAGCGTGGAGATGCGCAACGCGCCCTGGATCGGCTGGATCCACGACCTGTCCACGCCCGACCCATTCTTTATCCTGCCCCTGTTGATGACGGCCAGCTCCCTGCTGCAGACGGCCCTGAACCCTGCGCCGCCCGATCCGATGCAGGCCAAGATGATGTGGTTCATGCCGCTGATCTTCAGCGTGATGTTCTTCTTCTTCCCTGCCGGTCTGGTGCTGTACTGGCTGACCAACAACATTTTGTCGATTGCACAGCAGTGGCTCATCAACACCCGCATGGGCGTGCCGCCGCAGTTCAATCTGCCCAAGTTCAAGTGATCTGCTGAACAGGCACTGCTCTCATACCGAGGCCGCGCAAGCGGCCTTTTTCTTGTTCAACTCTGTACAGTGCTCTCCACCATGCTGCCCCGCCACCATGATCCCATTGCTGCCATCGCCACCGCCCCGGGCCGGGGGGGCGTGGGCATCGTGCGCGTGTCCGGCAAAGGTCTGGCGCCGCTGGTAAAGGCCCTGTGCGGGCGCAGCCTGCGGCCGCGCGAGGCCACCTACCTGCCCTTTCGTGATGCGGCGGGTCAGCCCATCGACCAGGGGCTGGCGCTGTTTTTCCCTGCGCCGCACAGCTACACCGGCGAAGATGTGCTGGAGTTGCAGGCCCATGGTGGCCCGGTGGTGTTGCAACTGTTGCTGTCGCGCTGCCTTGAAGTGGGCGCTCAAGCAGACCCCGCCACCGGTCAGCCCACCCTGGCCGGCATGCGCGTGGCGCAGCCGGGCGAATTCACCGAGCGCGCCTTTCTGAATGACAAGATCGATCTGGCGCAGGCGGAAGCCATTGCCGACCTGATCGACGCCAGCACGGAGGCGGCCGCACGCAGCGCCAGCCGCTCGCTCACCGGGGCGTTTTCGCAAGAGATCCATGCGCTGCGCGATGCGCTGATCCATCTGCGCATGCTGGTCGAGGCCACGCTGGATTTTCCCGAGGAAGAAATCGACTTCCTGCGCAAGGCAGACGCTCGCGGGCAGCTCTCGAATTTGCAGCAAACACTGGCGCAGGTGATGCAGCGCGCCCGGCAAGGCGCGCTGCTGCGTGAAGGCATCAAGGTGGTGATTGCGGGGCAGCCCAATGCCGGCAAAAGCTCGCTGCTCAACGCCCTGGCCGGCGCCGAACTGGCCATCGTGACGCCGATTGCCGGGACCACGCGCGACAAGGTGCAGCAGACGATCCAGATCGAAGGCGTGCCGCTGCATGTGATCGACACCGCCGGCCTGCGCGACAGCGACGACGAGGTGGAGCGCATCGGCATTGCCCGCGCCTGGGACGAAATTGCCGCCGCGGATGCCGTGCTGTTCCTGCATGATCTCGCGCGTCGGGGTGCTATGGAATACATAGCTGCTGACCAAGATATTGAAAGGGCATTGGCGCAAAAACTGTCCAAAGCCACCCCGGTGATCGATGTCTGGAACAAGCTGGATTGCGCTGCCGATGCTGCTGCCATGGGCCGTTCCCGGGCCGGTGCCGCGCCGGCCGCGCGTGCGGCCGTGCACCTGTCGGCACGCACCGGCGAAGGGCTCGATGGCCTGCGGCGCATCCTGCTCGAGGTGGCAGGCTGGCAGTCCGCCCCCGAAGGCGTGTACATCGCCCGGGCCCGGCATGTGCAGGCGCTGCGCGCGGTGCAAACGCATCTGGAGGAAGCTGCCGCCCAGCTCGACGCCCGTGGCCCTGCGCTGGACCTGTTGGCCGAAGAACTGCGGCTGGCCCAGAACGCACTGAGCGCCATCACGGGGGAGTTCTCGTCCGACGACTTGCTGGGGGTGATCTTCTCCAGCTTCTGCATCGGCAAATAATCGGAGGCAGCGCGGCCGGCTAGCGATGTAAGCAGTCGTAAAAAAGTCTTGTTTCCGCTCGGTGACCGGGGTAGCTTTGACAGCCTATGAACGCCACAACGCCCGGCGCCCTCCATATGGATCTCACCGGTCTGCTGGATGCCATGGCCCAGGCTGGCGCAGACGACTGCATGCCCAATCTCCTGACGCCCGCACAGTGGGACACTGTCGGTGCCTACCTGCAGCCCTTGACTGTGTCGGCCGGCCATGTGCTGTTCCCCCAGGGGGCGTCTGACCGGACCCTGTACCTGGTGGAGAGCGGTAGTCTGAGCGTGCATTACCAGGACGAGAAGGAGCGCGTGCGGCTGGCGATCGTGGGCCCGGGCTCTGTGGTCGGGGAAGGTGCCTTCTTTTCCATGCGTCCCCGCAGCGCCACCGTGCAGGCCAGTGCCCCGAGCAAGCTCTGGGGCCTGACGGCGCTGCGCTTTACCGAACTGTCCCATCGCCATCCTGACATGGCACTGGGCCTGGCCATGGCCGCCGGGGCCGTGCTGGCCAAACGCCTGAGAAATCGGCGCCACCGTGTGGCCGCCACCTGACCTGCGGCACTTTTCGCGCGCTGCGCCGGATCGTGGGCGCATGTGGGAACGTGCAAGGTAAACTGGATCGAGTTTTACCGGTGCTATCCCCAGAAAGCAAACCATGTCACTGTTCAGTTGGTTTAGCCGCAAACCGTTACCGTCCAAGCCCCGTCGGCCCATTGAACCCTCGGGTCTGCTCAATGCCGACGCCACCGTTCCGCTGGCGCCGGGACGCAAGCCGGCGCTGGAACCGGTGCCCGTGGACCCGGCGGCGAACCGTAAAAATGAACGCATGGAGCGGCGCGAATTGCTCTACACCGTGGTGCGCGATGCCATGGTGCGCGCCGGCGTGCTGCTGGCCAGCTACAAGTTCAAGGTGTTATCGCTCGATCAGCGCGGCCGCCAGTTCCTGGTCATGATCGATCTGGCCCGCGAGTTTGGCGGCGAAACCGCACGGCTTAGCGAGATCGAGGCGCTGATTGCCCAGACCGCCAAGGCGCGCTACGACATCCTGGTCACGGCAGTCTATTGGCGCATCAATGACCATGTCGCAGTGGGCCTGCCTCAAAAGAGCCTTGCGCCCCTGGGGGCCTCGTTGCAGCCTCCTGTCCATGCAGCCCATGCAGCCCATGCAGCCCATGCAGCCCATGCAGCGCCCGCAGCGCCCGGGCGGGCGGCGCAGGTCTCTTTTCCGCGCCCGGCGGTGTCGCCGGCCCCGGTGCCTCAGGCTGCCCCGCCCGTGCGGCCGGCCCCTGTCGCCCCTGCGCGCTCTGGGCCGCATTTTGATCCGATCGAGGCCGATGAAGTGGCTGCATTCAAGCGTGCACTGTCGGATGCAGCCAGTGCCCGGCCCACCCCGGCTGCTGCCGTCAAGCCAGGGGTTTCTGTGCGGTCGGGCCCCATGCTGCCCCCATCACGTCCGACCGGATATGAAGACACGGTGATGCCGGGCCCCGATGGGGTCTTTCCTGATCTCAGCGGCACCCAGTACGGCGAGCTCAACTGATGTGTGGCCGCAGGCCCGGGTTGGCTCGTCAACTCTGGTCAGCGCGGCGTACCGTCTTGTGATCCTGGGGCCCCCGCCCACCTGGCGCAGGCTGCGCATTGGCTGACTGCAGCGTTGCCATTGTCGAGGGACCAGGTTTTCTTGGCGCTGGTGCGCGGCAGTGGGCCTGCCCTGCCGCAGGACCAGCAACCCACAGGCACCGGCCCCCGTGGAAACTCCGGTCCCCCGGCCCATGGCGGTGGTTCGCTCCTGCTGCCCGCATAATCTGCGACCGTTGTCTCTTTCTGTATCGCAGGGGGTTTGAGTGCCCACTGCGTCTGGTATCCCTGATCGGCCCATGCCCATCTCTGTCCTCTTGATCGATGGTGATTCTGTCCATGCGCAGGCCGTTGTCCATGCGCTGGTCGATCCCTGGCTGGACTGGACGGTCGAGGTGGCACCCTCCCTGGCCCATGCCCGCCGGATACTGGCCCGCCAGCAGACCGATGTGGTGCTGGCGGTACGCAGCATGGTCGATGGAACGGCTTTTGATGCGCTGGAACTGCTGGGCGGCATTCCGGCCCTGATCATCGTGTCCCCCGGAGAGGAAGGCCAGGCGGCACTGGCCATGCGGCATGGTTTCAGTGATTTTCTGGTGCAGACACCGCAACGGGAGCATCTGCTGGCGCTGCCTGCGCAGATCCAGGCAGCGCTGGAGCGCAGCACGGGTGTGCGCGCCCGCCAGGCCGCCCAGTCCATGCTCGCACGCCAGCACCGCCTACTGCAGGCCATCTCGCAGGCCCAGGCCCTCTTCATTGCCGGCAGCTCCCCCCGCGCTGCGTTCGAGGTAGTGCTGCAGGAACTGATGGCGCTGACTGGTAGCACATGCGGGGTGGTGGGGCAGGTGCAGCGCACGTCCGAGGGGCAGCCGTACCTGCGGGTGCATGCCGTGACCGATACCAACCCGGACGCCGTTTCGCACGACCACCCTGCGCCGCAGGGAATGGTCTTTGACCAGCTGAACACCCTGTTGGGGGAGGCGCTGCTGACGGGCGAAGCGGTCATTCGCAACCTCCCTGGTGCGGATCAGCGCGGCGCGGGTGGGGCACTGGGACATCCGACGCTCGCGGCCTGCCTGGGCCTGCCCATCCATGCTGCAGGCGAGTTGGTCGCCATGGTCGGCCTGGCCAACAGCCCGCTCGGGTATTCGCAGGCCGATGTGCAATTTTTGCAGCCGCTGCTCAGCACGGTGGGGCAGCTGGAGCTGGCGCGCCGGGCTGACGTGGTGCGCAGCGATGTCGAGACCCAGCTGGCGCGCACGACCGCGTTGCTGGCTGAAAAGACCCGTACCCTGGAAGTGACGCTGGCCAGCGTTTCCCAGGGCATCACGAAGGTGGATTCTACGGGGCGCATCCGTGTCTACAACCAGCGTTATCTGGAGCTGCTCGACTTGCCCGAAGAACTGCTCGCAACGCAGCCGCGGGTCGAAGAGGTGGTGCGTTTTCAGGCCGAGCGGGGAGATTTCGGGCCCGATTTCGAGTGGGTTGAAGCGCCCGCAAGGGCGTACGTGGCAGCGGAGCAGGCCGGGCGTATCGACGGCCTCGATGTGCCCGAAACCTACATCCGTAAAACCCGCGCCGGGAAGTTTCTGGAAATACGCTCCCGACTGCTGGAGGCCGGTGGCCGCGTGCGCACCTTCTCGGATGTGAGCGATTACCTGGGCACGCTGCAGGCGTTGCGCGAGAGCGAGGCGCGCTGGCGCAGCCTCACCCATCTTTCCTCGGACTGGTACTGGGAGCAGGACGCCGACTTCCGGTTTGTCCGGTTCGACGGCAGTGCCGAGCGTGATCGGGGTATCCCGGACAAAACGCAGTATGGACGGACGCGCTGGGAGCTGCCCGATGCCGTGGTGGCGCCCGGACAGTGGGACAAGCACCGCCAGCAGCTGCAAGCCCATGAGGTCTTCCATGACTTCGAGATGCAGCGCACTACCAGCGACGGCATGCCCATCTGGGTGTCCATCAGTGGCGAGCCCATTTTTGATGCCGACGGCCGGTTCACCGGTTATCGCGGCATTGCGCGCAATATCACCGAACGCAAGCGGGCCGAGACCGAAATTCAGCGGCTGGCGTTTTATGACGAACTCACGGCCTTGCCCAACCGCAGGCTCTTGCTCGACCGGCTGGAGCAGGCCTGCGTGGGCTGTGCGCGCGAGGCCTGTCATGGCGCCTTGCTGTTTCTGGATCTGGACAACTTCAAGGCCATCAACGACACCCTGGGCCACCAATCGGGTGACCGTCTGCTGGTCAAGGTGGCTGCGCGCCTGCAGGCTTGTGTGCGGGCCGCAGACACGGTGGCCCGCCTGGGGGGAGATGAGTTTGTGGTGATCCTTCAGCACCTGCACCGCGCTGAGCCCCAGGCCGCTGCCGAGGCGCAGGCCATTGCCCAGAAGATCATCGCGTCTCTGAACGAGCCTTTTACGGTGGACAACCGCGAGGTACACAGTCCGCCAAGCATCGGCATTGCGCTGTTCCGGGACGCGCAGCAGACCGTGCACGAACTGCTGCAGCGCGCCGACCTGGCCATGTACCAGGCCAAGGCCCAAGGGCGCAACACGCTGTGTTTCTTTGACCCGTCCATTCAGGCTGCTGCCAGCGCACGGTCGGTACTGGCGGGGGACATCCGGCAGGGCCTGCAGCGCGACGAATTCCTGCTGCACTACCAGCCGGTGGTGAATGAGGCGGGCGACATGCTGGGCGCAGAGGCGCTGGTGCGCTGGCTGCATCCGCAGCGCAGCATGGTATCGCCGGGTGAGTTCATCCCGCTGGCCGAGCAGACGGGGTTGATTTTGCCCCTGGGGCGGCGCGTCATGCGCATGGCATGCGACCAATTGGCGCTGTGGGCTGCCCAGACCCGTACCGCAGGCTGGAGCGTGGCTGTGAACGTCAGTGCCCACGAGTTCCGGCATCCCCATTTTGTGTCGCAGGTGCTGGAAACCTTGCGCGAGTCCGGCGCCAGCCCCGGTAGGCTGAAGCTGGAGCTGACCGAGAGCCTGATGCTGCACGACGTGGAGGACAGCATCCTGAAAATGCAGGCCCTGCGCACCCTGGGCGTGGGGTTTTCGCTCGATGATTTTGGTACAGGCTACTCTTCACTGGGCTACCTCAAGCGCTTGCCGCTTGATCAGCTCAAGATCGACCAGAGCTTTGTACGCGATGTGCTGACCGACCCCAATGATGCAGCCATTGCCTGCACCATCATCACGCTGGCGAGCAGCCTGGGGCTGGATGTCGTAGCCGAAGGAGTGGAAACCGAGGGGCAGCGCGCTTTTTTGCTGCGCAACGGCTGCCGGCAGTTCCAGGGTTACCTGTTCGGGCGGCCCGTGCCTGTCGAGTTGCTTTAATTGCTATTTAAAATATAGCTTTCAGCGCTTTATGAGTAAGCGCTAGCAGCCAATTTTCTTGGTTTCTTCGCCGATCTCCACAACCGGCACGCCCCAGGCGAGAGACGCCCAGAAAAGGCCACCCCTCGAGGCTGCACCGAGGCGCGGAGGTACCCGGCTACCCCCGCAGCAGCTTGTCCTCGGCCAGCGCCAGTGCCGCCGGATGCCCCGACAGCACCAGCGTATCTCCGGCCGCCAGCACCGCTTCGGCCACTGCGGCACCCGGATGGCCGTCGCCACGCCGCAAATTGACCACCCGCACACCCATGGCGGGCAACGCGAGGCCACTGAGTGGCAGACCGATGACCTTGGCCCCGGGCGGCAGGGTGACGGTGGCCAGGCGCTCCTGGTCGCGCTCGTTCACGGTGTCGTCGTCCGCGCCATGGAAGTAGCCGCGCAGCAGGTTGTAGCGCGCATCGCGCTGGTCCTGCACCAGCCGCAGCACCCGGCGCATGGGTACTCCCACCAGCGCCAGCGCGTGGCTGGCCAGCATGAGCGAGCCCTCGATGGCCTCGGGCACCACCTCGGTGGCGCCAGCGGCCTGCAGCTTGTCCAGGTGCAGGTCATCCTGCGTGCGCACCACCACGGGCACCTGGGGCGCATGGGCGCGCGTGCTGGCCAGCACCTTGAGCGCCGACGGGACGTCCAGGTAGGTTACGGCCACCGCGCTGGCGCGCACCAGCCCCGCCGCCATCAGCGCCTGCAGGCGGGTGGCATCCCCATAGACCACCGAGTTGCCCGCTGCGGCGGCTTTGCGCACGCGGTCGGGGTCCAGGTCCAGCGCCATGTAGGGAATGCCTTCGCGCTCCAGCATCCGCGCCAGGTTCTGTCCGCAGCGGCCAAAGCCGCAGATGATCACATGCTTGCTGGTGTTGATGGATTTGCGCGCAATGGTGGTCATTTGCAGCGACTGCTGCAGCCAGTCGCTGGCCACCAGCTTCATCACGATGCGGTTGCTGTACATGATGAGAAACGGCGTGGCCAGCATCGACAGCACCATGGCCGCCAAAATGGGGTTCATGAGCGCCGGCTGCACCAGCCCGTGTTCGAGCGTCAGCGACAACAGCACAAAGCCGAACTCGCCCGCTTGGGCCAGGTACAGGCCGGTGCGCAAGGCCACCCCTGTGGTGGCGCCCATGCCGCGCGCCAGCACCAGGATGAGCACCAGCTTGAGCAGCAGCGGCACCGTGATCAGCACCAGCACCAGCGCCCAGCGGTCCAGCAGAATGTGCCAGTCCAGCAGCATGCCGATGGTGATGAAAAACAGGCCCAGCAGTACGTCGTGGAACGGACGGATATCGGTGCCCACCTGGTGCCGGTATTCGGTCTCCGAGACCAGCACCCCGGCAATGAAGGCGCCCAGTGCCAGGCTCAGGCCCGCCAGGTCGGTCAGCCAGGCCAGCCCCAGCGTGATCAGCAGCAGGTTCAGCATGAACAGCTCGTCGCTCTTGCGCCGCGCTACCTGCGTGAGCCACCAGCGCATCACGCGCTGGCCGCCCGTCAGCAGCAGGCCCACCAGCACCGCGGCCTTGATCAGTGCCAGCCCCAGGGCTGTCAGCAGGCGGTCGGGTGACGAGCCCAGTGCGGGAATCAGCACCAGCAGGGGCACCACCGCCAAGTCCTGGAACAGCAGAATGCCCATCACGCGATGGCCATGCTCGCTTTCGAGCTCGGAGCGCTCGGCCATCAGCTTGACGACGATGGCCGTGCTGCTCATGGCCAGCACCCCCGAAAGCGCCAGGGCCGACTGCCAGCCCATCGCCCACACACCGCCCGCCAGGTGCGCCAGCGCCAGCAGCAGCCCGGTGACCACCAGCATGCTCAGAACCACCTGCATCAGCCCGAGGCCAAACACCTGGCGGCGCATGGCGCGCAACTTGGGCAGGCTGAACTCCAGTCCGATGGCGAACATCAGAAACACCACCCCGAACTCGCCGAGATGGCGTACCCCTTCGGAATTCTGGGCCAGCGCCAGCGCATGGGGCCCGATCAGTACCCCCGCGGCAAGGTAGCCCAGCATCGGCGGCAGCTTGAGGCTGCGACACACCACCACGCCCAACACAGCAGCCAGGAGGTAGAGCAGGGTCAGCGCGAGTGAGGACATAAAGCGATGCTATCCGAGCCCATGCACCCCGGTCGATAGAATCCTTTCATGACTTGCGCCACCCATTCCCCTCTTGATCCGGATCAGGTCCTGCGCCTGGCGCGTGAAACCTTCGACATCGAGGCGTCTGCCCTGTCGGGGCTGGCTGCGCGACTGGATGCGGTGTTTGTGCAGGCGGTGCAACGCGTGCTGCAGACCACCGGGCGCGTGGTGGTCATGGGCATGGGCAAGAGCGGCCATATCGGACGCAAGATTGCGGCCACCCTGGCGTCCACCGGCACGCCGGCGTTCTTTGTGCACCCTGCCGAGGCCAGCCACGGTGATCTGGGCATGGTGACCGCCGACGATCTGGTGCTGGCCATCTCCAACAGCGGCGAAAGTGGCGAGCTCACGGCGCTGCTGCCGGTGCTCAAGCGCCTGGGCGTGCCCCTGATCGCCATGACGGGCGGCGCGCAATCCACGCTGGCCCGCCATGCCGACCTCACGCTCGACTGCAGCGTGGCGCGCGAGGCCTGCCCGCTGAACCTGGCGCCCACGGCCAGCACCACCGCGCAGCTGGCCATGGGCGATGCCCTGGCCGTGGCCTTGCTCGATGCGCGCGGCTTTCGGCCTGAAGACTTTGCCCGTTCGCACCCCGGCGGCGCCCTGGGCCGCAAACTGTTGACGCATGTGAGCGATGTCATGCGCACGGGGGATGCCGTTCCCCGGGTTGTGCCCGAAGCCTCCTTCAGTGAACTGATGCGCGAGATGAGTGCCAAGGGCCTGGGCGCAGCCGCCGTGGTCGATGGCGCGGGCCAGGTGCTGGGCATCTTTACCGACGGCGATTTGCGCCGCCGCATCGAAGCGGGCGCCGATCTGCGCACGGCCACGGCCGCCCAGGTCATGCATGCCAGCCCCCGCCGCATTGCGCCCGACGCCCTGGCCGTCAACGCCGCCGAAATGATGGAAACCCACGGCATCACCAGCGTGCTCGTGGTGGGCGAGCACGGAACGCTGGAAGGCGTGGTCCATATCCGTGACCTCATGCGTGCCAAGGTGATCTGATGGGCCACCGCACTCCTGCTGCCCTCGCTGCCGACGGCGAGCCGGCACTGAACTTCGACCCCGTGCTGTTGCTGCAGGCCCAGGGCGTGCGTGTGGCCTTTTTTGACGTGGACGGGGTGCTGACCGACGGCGGTCTGTATTTCAGCGAAGCCGGCGAAACGCTCAAGCGCTTCAACACCCTGGACGGGCATGGCCTCAAATTGCTGCAAAAGGCCGGCATCACCCCGGCCGTGGTCACCGGCCGCGATTCAGCCCCGCTGCGTTTGCGGTTGAAGGCGCTCGGTGTCGAACATGCCGTTTTCGGCACGGAAGACAAGCGCCCGGCAGCCGAGCAGATCCTGGCGCAGCTGGGGCTGTCCTGGTCCCAGGCGGCCGCCATGGGTGACGACTGGCCCGATCTGCCCGTCATGCGCCGCTGTGCCCTGGCCTGTGCCCCCGCCAATGCCCATGTGGAGGTGCGCCATGCCGCGCACCATATCACCCTGGCGCGGGGGGGCGACGGCGCTGCGCGCGAGTTCTGCGACCTGTTGCTGGTGGCCAGTGGCCGCTATGCGGCCCTGCTGGCGGGCTATACCCTATGACCCCGGTGCTGCGCCAGGGCTGGGAGCGGTTTACGCTGTACCTGCCCATCCTCCTCATGGGGCTGCTGGCCCTGGGCACCTGGTGGCTGGTGCGCAATGCCCCAGCGCCCATCGCTGCAGCGGCCGTGCCCGGCAATCGGCATCAGCCCGACTATTTCATGAAGGTCTTTTCGGTCAAAAGCTTTGACGCCACGGGGCGTATGCAAAGCGAGATGAAGGGTGACGTGGCGCGGCATTTTCCCGACACGGACACCCTGGAGATCGACAACGCACACATGCGCTCCGTGTCGCCGCAGGGCCTGCTGACCGTGGCCACCGCCGATCGCGCTTTGAGCAACGCCGACGGCTCTGAAGTACAGCTTTTCGGCAATGCGGTGGTCACGCGCGAAGCGGTGCCGGGCGGCGCGGGCAAGGCGCAGCCACGTCTGGAGTTTCGAGGTGAATTTCTGCACGCGTTCACCAACGTCGAGCGCGTGCGCTCTGACCAGCCTGTCGTGCTCATCCGTGGCAACGACCGGTTCACGGCCGACGCCATGGAATATGACAACCTCGACCAGGTGCTGCAGTTGCACGGGCGGGTGCGTGGTGTCCTGATGCCACCCGCGCCCTCTTCGCGGTAAGCCGCACACGGCGCACGGTCTGTCCACATGACGGCTCCTCTCGTATTTATTACGGGCGCCTCCAGCGGCATCGGCCAGGCGCTGGCCTTGCGTTTTCATCGAGAGGGCTACCGGCTGGCGCTGGTGGCAAGGCGCATATCCGAGATGAAATCATGGGCGAGTGCACAGGAAATAAGCACTGATTGCTATGAAATTTATAGTGCTGATGTGGCGCGGCCCGAGAGCGTCATGGCTGCGGGCCAGGACTGCATCGCGCGCCAGGGGCTCCCCGATGTCGTGATTGCCAATGCCGGCATCAGTGTGGGCATGGACACCGCCGTCCGTGCCGATATCGACGTCATGGCGCGCACCTTTGCCACCAACAACATCGGCATGGCGGCCACCTTTCAGCCGTTCGTGAGTGGCATGGTGCAACGCCGCGCTGGCACCCTGGTCGGTATCGGCAGCGTGGCAGGCATCCGCGGGCTGCCCGGGCATGGAGCGTATTGCGCCAGCAAAGCGGCGGTGATCAGCTATTGCGAGAGCCTGCGGGGCGAAATGCGCCCGCACGGTGTGCGTGTGGTCACGATTTCACCGGGTTATATCGATACGCCGCTCACGCGCCAGAACCGCTACGGTATGCCGTTTTTGATGCAGGCCGATGATTTCGCAGACTGTGCTTTCAAGGCCATTGCCGCAGGTGCGCGCTACCGGGTCATTCCCTGGCAGATGGGCGTGGTCGCCCAACTGCTGCGCCTACTGCCGAACGCGCTGTTCGACCGATTGCTGGCAGGTCGTCCCCGCAAGCGCCGCCAAAGCGAGATGCCGTAGCTGCGCGCAAGGCCCAGGCCCGTCTTCGGTGATGGCGCCCCATTTTCCTGGTGCTTGTTGCCGGCGCTCACAAAGCCCCAGGCCATGAAAAAAGCCCCCGGAGGGGCTTTCGCGAGCACAAGCTGCAAGTCTGCGGTTCAGTAGCTGTTGCCACCACCGTAGCCACCGCCGCCGCCGCCGCCGCTGCGGCCACCACCATTGCGCGAGCCGGAGCCGTAGGGGCTGCGGAAGCCGCCTTCACTGCGACCGCCGCCGCCGTAACCGCCACCATCGCCTCGGCCGCCACCACCGTAGCCACCGCCGCCACCTTCACGGCCGCTACCGTAACCGCCGCCGCCATATCCGCCACCACCGCTGCGGCCTCCGCCACCACCGCCATATCCGCCGCCACCGCCGCCAAAACCACCACCACTGCGCGGCGGACGGGGCTCCATCGGGCGGGCTTCATTGACGACGATGCCACGGCCTCCCAGGGGCTGGCCGTTCATGCCTTGAATGGCGGCCTGTGCCTCGGCATCACTGCCCATCTCGACGAAACCAAAGCCCTTGGAACGACCGGTGTCGCGCTCCATCATGACCTTGGCGCTCGTCACGGCACCAAATTGGCCAAAGGCCTGTTCCAGATCGCTGTCGCGCACCGAGTACGGCAGGTTGCCGACATACAGTTTGTTGCCCATCACGGGACTCCTCAAAAACACATGGATAAAGCGATGGAGCCCGAAAACGCAGCCAGCGAATCTCAATGATGCTTTATGCGTCGAAACCGACGGATCACCGCAAACTTTTAGGCGAGAAAACCCCCGCAACCGCATTATGTCGCACAGTTTTCTCGAAAATGCAAGTGCCCGTTGCGGGTGTGGCAACAATGCTGCAGGCATAAAAAAAGGAGCCCTGGGGCTCCTTTTGCTGGCCGGCAGCAGGAAGAAATCCTGCTGAAACGGTCTTAGTAGCTGCTGCGGCCACCGCCGTAGCCACCACCGCCGTAACCGCCGCCGCCGCTACGGCCACCGCCGTAACCGCCGCCGCCGTTGCCACCACCGAAGCCACCGCTACGGGGAGCACGGGGCTCCATGGGGCGGGCTTCGTTGACCACGAGGTCACGGCCACCAAAATTGGTGCCATGCACGCCTTGGATGGCGGCTTGGGCTTCAGCATCGCTGCCCATTTCGACAAAGCCGAAACCCTTGGAGCGGCCGGTGTCACGCTCCATCATGACCTTGGCGCTACCGACCGTGCCGTACTGGCTGAAAGTCTGCTGCAGGTCTTCGTCGCGGAAGGAATAGGGCAGGTTGCCCACGTAAAGTTTGTTGCCCATGAAGGACTCCTGAAAAAACATGAAAACGCGATGGGAGTCCTACGCAATCAACAAACCTGTGACGACTTCAAAGACGCGAAACTGACCAATCACCGCTAACTTAACTGCTTTCCTGCAGTGCAGAAAAGCGAAGCCATTATTAATCACTTTTTTGCGCAGCGTGGATATTTATTTGTAAGGGGAGAATTTTCGGGTAGGGAGCGTTGCTGAAATGCTGGGGAGGCCCGTCAAATCCCTGCGCTAGAATCGAGCCGTCTTTGGGGAGTAGCCCACCCGGCCGAATGCTGCGCCGGGGGGCATGCGTCAACACACTTGGGTTCTCACAACCTATGGCGCATGCGGCTTGCAACAAGCTGGGCGAGACCATTGACTGCATGCCGATCCATTGGCCGGAGTCGGGATGCGGTCAATGCGTTCATCACCCATCCGGCCGGATTGGACCCCCTCCCCATGGAAGCCTTTTTTGTCTCTACTGCCATCGTCGCCCTGGCCGAGATGGGCGACAAGACCCAGTTGCTGGCACTGGTGCTGGCAGCGCGTTTTCGCAAGCCCTGGCCCATCGTGCTGGGCATTCTGGTCGCCACGCTGGCCAACCACGGTCTGGCGGGGGCTGTCGGCGCCTGGGTGACCACGTTTGTGGGGCCGCAGATGTTGCGCTGGATCCTGGGCGCTTCGTTCATCGCCATGGCGGTCTGGATGTTGATCCCCGACAAGCTCGATGAAGGAGATGCCGACGGATCGCCACGCTGGGGCGTTTTTGGCACCACCCTGGTGGCGTTCTTCCTGGCCGAGATGGGCGACAAGACGCAGATTGCCACTGTCATGCTGGCGGCGCAATACAACGCGTACCTGTGGGTGGTGGCGGGAACCACGCTGGGCATGATGCTGGCCAACGCGCCGGTGGTCTGGCTGGGCGACCGCATCACGCGCCTGGTGCCTATCCGTATCGTGCACGGGGTGTCGGCGGTCATATTCCTGGTCCTCGGGCTGGTGGCCATTTTCGCGCCAGCGTGATGGGCAGGGGTCGCCGTTGGGCAGCCCTTTTGGTATATTTACCCGACGCGCCGATTTGCCACAGCTTGCGGGCGCTTTACAAATTCTGCTAAAGACCCGTCCGACCTATCCCGGCCTCGTTTTTAGCGACGCCGGGTTTTTTTATGTCGTTCATTGCCACGCCCCAGACCATGCATTTTCCGCAGCCGCTGCCGCTGCAAAGCGGCGCGTCGCTGCGCGATTACAACCTGGCCTTCGAGACCTACGGCAGCCTCAATGCCGATGCCTCCAACGCCGTGCTGGTGTGCCATGCCCTCAACGCCTCCCACCATGTGGCGGGCGTTTACGCTGGCCAGGACAAGAGCGAGGGTTGGTGGGACAACATGATCGGCCCGGGCAAGCCGGTGGATACCGACAAGTTCTTCGTGATTGGCGTGAACAACCTGGGTTCGTGCTTTGGCTCTACTGGCCCCATGCACCTGCACCCGGACACGGGCGAAGTGTACGGCGCCGACTTTCCCGTGGTCACGGTGGAAGACTGGGTCAACGCGCAGGCCCGGCTCCTTGACCGGCTGGGCATCACGCAGCTGGCCGTCGTGCTGGGCGGCAGCCTGGGCGGCATGCAGGCCCTAAGCTGGACACTGCAATACCCCGAGCGCGTGCGCCATGCCGTGGTGGTGGCCAGCGCGCCCAACCTCACGGCCGAGAACATTGCCTTCAACGAGGTGGCACGGCGCGCCATCGTCACCGACCCCGACTTCCACGGCGGCCATTTCTACCGGCATGGCGTGATCCCCAAGCGCGGCCTGCGCATCGCCCGCATGATCGGCCACATCACGTATTTGAGCGACGATGTGATGAACGAGAAGTTCGGCCGCAGTCTACGTGCCCCCACGCTCCCCGCTTCGCGTGGTTCGCTGCCCCCCGAGGGGGCTGGTCCGGCTCGGGGCGGCCCAGCGCCGGACCTGCGCGACTACTTGTACAGCACCCAGGACATCGAGTTTCAGATCGAAAGCTACCTGCGCTACCAGGGCGACAAGTTCAGCGAGTATTTCGACGCCAATACCTACCTGCTGATCACACGCGCGCTCGACTACTTCGACCCGGCACGCGGCCATGGGAGCGATCTCACCCAGGCCCTGGCGCGCGCCACGGCAAAGTTTCTGCTCGTGAGCTTTACCACCGACTGGCGCTTTTCTCCCCGGCGCAGCCGCGAGATCGTCAAGGCTTTGCTCGACAACCGCCGCCACGTGAGTTACGCCGAAATCGACGCCCCCCACGGGCACGATGCCTTTTTGCTCGACGACCCTCGTTACATGAACATCATGCGCTCTTACTTCGATAGCATTGCAAAGGAGCTGGCATGACCGAGAAAACCACGATGCAGGCCATCGCCCGCATGGTGCCCCCCGGTTCGCGCGTGCTGGACCTGGGCTGTGGCGACGGCGCCCTGCTGTCCTATCTGCAGCGCGAACGCGGGTGCAGCGGCTACGGCATCGAGATCGATGATGCCAACGTGCTGGCCTGTGTGCAGCGCGGGGTGGACGTGATCCAGCTCAACCTTGACGAAGGTCTGGCGATGTTCGGTGACGATTCGTTCGATGTGGTGCTGCAGATCGACACCTTGCAGCACCTGCGCAACGCCGAGGTCATGCTGCGCGAAACCGCGCGCGTGGGGCGCACGGGCATGGTGGCCTTCCCCAATTTTGCGCACTGGCCCAACCGCCTGTCGGTGCTGCGCGGGCGCATGCCCGTCACGCGCCGCCTGCCCTACCAGTGGTACGACACGCCCAACATCCGCGTGGGCACCTACAAAGATTTCGAGGTGCTGGCGCTCAAGAACCAGCTGCGCGTGATCGACGCATTCGGCCTGCAAGACGGGCGCACTGTGCGCTGGTGTCCGAACGCGCGGGCGGGCACGGCCGTGTTCCATTTTGAGCACGCCTGATGCCCCCCACCGTGGGTGATTTTGCGTTACTTTGTATTGATTTGCTATAAAAATAAGAGCTAGCCGCGCCTGTCATGTATGCGCCAGGTCCTTTTTCTGCCATGACCTCTTTTGCCGCCGATGTTCCGACCATGCTCGCGATGGTCATCGCCTCATCGCTGCTTCTGTCTGCCGCATTGACGGTGGTGGTCGGTGGCCGCCAGCACGACGGGTTGGCGCTGTGGGCGCTGGTCTTGCTGCTCAATGCCGTGGCTCATGCCCTGCTGGCTTTGCGGGGGCTTGTTCCGGATGTCCTGTCGATTGTGGTGGCCAACACCCTGTTGTCCTGTGTCTTTGCTGGTTTGATCCAGGCGGTACTCCAGTTTCAGGGCCGCCCGGCCCGATGGGCGCTGGTGCTGGCGCCCGCGGTGCCGATACTGTTTCTGGTGATGGTGTTTCTGGACGATTTCCAAGCCCGCCTCATTGCGGTAAGTGTTGTCCTGGGCGTGCAGGCGTACTGGGCTTTGTGGGCCGTGTTGGCGCGGCGGCGCGTTACCGTGGGGCGTGGCCAATGGCTGTTGATGGCAGGCCTGGGCCTGGAGGCCCTGGTGCTTCTGGTGCGCGCAAGTCTGGCCGCGAGTCTCCCGACGACCCAGATTGGCCTGCTGCAGGGGGACACCCTGCAAACACTGACGTTCATGACCACCTTCTGCGTCGTGCTGCTC
>Ga0116174_10002236_pt1 | contig 16969 bp, 8 predicted proteins | sample AD_UKC087_MetaG_FD_89801 | JGI IMG/M metagenome (GOLD analysis project Ga0116174, IMG submission 89801) | Active sludge microbial communities of municipal wastewater-treating anaerobic digesters from USA - AD_UKC087_MetaG | ecosystem: Engineered > Bioreactor > Anaerobic > Digestate | place: USA...
TAAGCTCCGACGCCGAAAAAGGCGCCGTGTCCCAGAGAAATCTGCCCCGTGTAACCGATCAGAATATTCAGGCCGATGGCCGCAATAGCCGCAATGCCGATGGTGTTGAGAATGTAGAGCATATAGGGGCTCAGAACAAACGGTGCAACAAAGAAAAGAACGCCGAGGAATATCATCATCCAGAGACGACCGAAATCGGTTTCAAAAATATTCAGTTCCTGCTCGTAGGTTTCCCGGTAATTGCCGCAGGAATGAAAAGACAATTTTTTCATTTTTCTTACGTCCTACTCCCGATAAACGGGATAAGCGCGTTAACGAAATTATTTTCTGCCTTAAAGTTGCAGAAAATAATTTCTAACTTGCTAAACTCTTTCAATTTCTACCAGGCCGAACAATCCGTAAGGCTTGACCATTAAAATAAACACCAGCACGATATAAGGAACAACATCGCGCAAAGACGGCGACAGGTAACCGCCGGTAAAGGTTTCCAAAAGGCCGATGATGATCCCGCCGATAATGGCGCCGCCGATGCTGTCCAGGCCGCCCAGAATAACAACCGGAAAAACCTTGAGTCCGATGGAGCTTAAATCATGCACATTGACGCCGTTGATGATGCCCAGAACAATGCCGCTCATGCAGGCCACCAGCGCGGCAATCGCCCAGGAAAGCGCAAACACCCGGCGAACATGAACACCAAGAGAAAGCGCGGCTTTCTGATTATCGGCCACCGAGCGCATATAAATTCCCTGGGATGATTTTTTAAAAAACAGTCCGAATAATATCAGAAAAACAACGCTGATGATCAGCGTTGCCGAATAGGCCGGCGCGACATAGATGGAACCGAACTGCATCGCCATGGATGGCGGCAGGAATTCCGGATAGGTGTGCAAATTGCCGCCCCAGACGAGCAGAATAAAGCCTTTAAACATCGCCGCCAGTCCCACTGTCAGCATAATCACAAAAATGAGTTTCTCTCCGATTAACGGCCGCAGGAAGAATCTTTCGATGAGAAAACCAAGAATAAAACAGCCGATCATGGTCAGAATAAAAGCCACGTAAACCGGCAACTGCGCCCACGTGACCAGCGACAGAAAGAAAAACGCTCCCAGCGCCAGAAGTTCACCGTGGGCGAAATTCAACACACTTGACGATTTAAAAATCATGACGAAGCCCATCGCGGAAATGCCATAGAGCAGTCCGATACAAACGCCGTTGACTAATAATTGCAGAAAAAATTCCATGTCCAGTCCCTTAACTCACATTGATAACGTTTATGGATGTTTCTATCTCACCGATTCTTCCGTCGCGGTACTTGACTTTTCCCGTAACCTGAACATTTTTCAAATTGTTATACATCGCTTCAATGATCTTTAGATACAAACCGTAAACGAAGCGTCGGCGAACTTTGCCGGTGCGGGTCAGTTCTTCATCATCCGCATCCAGCAGTTTGTAAAGCAGAACAAACTTTTTAATCTTCATGACCTCGGGAAGCTGCTCATTCACTGCAATGACTTCCTTCAAAATCAATTCTTCCACCGCCGACTGCTGGGAGAGATCCATGTACGTCGTATATGGAATCATTCGTTCCTCCGCCCAGTTGCCGACATTGCCCATATCAATGTTGATCATGGCTGCAATGTAAGGACGGGCTTCGCCGAAGGTTACGGCTTCCTTGATATACGGACTGAATTTAAGACGCGTCTCGATAAAATCAGGAGAGAAGGCCTCGCCGCTTTTATTGCGGATAATATCTTCCTTGCGGCCGATAATCAACAGATGACCGTCATGGTCGATATATCCGGCATCGCCGGTTTTGAGCCAGCCGTTTTCAAACGCGTTTTGCGTTGATTCATAATCGTTGTGGTAGCCTGAAAAATTCGCTTCGGATTTGACCAGCACTTCCTGATCCTCGGCAATTTTCACTTCCGTCAGAGTCATGGGTTTACCCACGGTTTCCAGCTTCACTTCGTCATCCGGCTGGATCTGGAAAATGCCGCACGATTCCGTCAGACCATAGCATTGTTTTAAATTCAGACCGATGGCCCGGAAGAAATGAATGACATCGGGACTGATGGGATGACCGCCTGTAAACGCGCTGCGAAAGCGGGCGCAACCCAAGCGATCCAGGAGCGGCCGGTAAACAAGCACGGACATGATTTTATATAATCCCCGCAGAAACACCGGAACCGGCTGCTTGTGTGACTGTTTTTCCACAACCGATTTGCCGATTTTTTCACCAAGATGAAATAATTCCTTCTTCAGCCATCCCGCGTCGGAAATTTTTACACGGATGCGCGAAGCCATGTCTTCCCAAAACCGCGACGATGTAATGATCATCGAAGGGCCGATCTCTCTGAAATCTTCCAGAACCGTTTCCGCCGTTTCCGGAAAATTCATGCACATGGCGCCGACGAGCGCCACGCCCATTCCCCACATTTGATCAACAATCCATGCCGGAGGCGACATGGACAGCCAGTTTTCCTCCGGCTTAACTTTTGTATCATCCACCCATTGCAGGGCCATCGTCGTCAGATTGCGATGCGACAACATGGCCAACTTGGGAACCCCGGTGGTTCCCGATGTTTGAATCATGACGGCAATATCATCGGGACGCCCCCGATGGATTTCAGCGTCGATAAAGCCGGGATGATCTTCCATATATTTTTCACCCAGTTTTAAAAGCCCGGCATAACTGATCAGCCAGGGATCATCCCGATAAGAGGTCATGCCCGTGGGATCAATATAAACAACCTTTTGGGTCTGAGGGAGTTTTTCTTTGATCTCCAGAAGCTTATCCACCTGTTCCTGATCCTGAACGACCACGACGGGCGAATGGATTCGTTTGATGGAAAACGCCAGTTCGTCGGCGATAGACGATGTAAACAAATTCAGCGTTGTTGCGCCCAGAACGTGCGCGGCCAGTTCCGAAAAAAGCCATTCCGGATGATTATGAACAACCATGCACAGATTTTCACCGCGCCTGAGATTCAACGCGGCAAACCCGGCCGCTGTTGTCCGCACATAACGACCGTAATCCGCCCAGGTGTACTTCTGCCAGATGCCGTATGCCTTTTCCCGGATCGCCGTTTTCGCATCACCGTACAAAGCGGCATTTTCCATTAATAACTGCGGCAGCGTTAAATTGCGTCCGGTTTTATGTTGTTCTTCCTTGCTCAAAATACAACGCCTTAAAACATTTATAAAGCTTCTGCCTCGCCAAGATAAGCTTTGATCACTTCGGGATTTGCGCTGATTTCTTCAGCATTCCCTTCACCCAGCTTCTCACCGAAATTCAGAACCATGATCCGCTGGGAAATGCTCATGACGATGGACATATCATGTTCGACCAGGATCATCGTCACGCCCCATTGCTGATTCAGCTCCAGAAGGAAGCGCACCATATCCTCCTTCTCTTCCATGTTCATACCGGCAAACGGCTCGTCCAGAACCAATAATTTCGGTTCCAGGGCCAGCGCGCGGCCCAGTTCAACCCTTTTCTGCATGCCATAAGGCAGGGATCCGACGGCCTGCTTCCGGATGGATTGCATTTCCAGGAAATCGATGATCTCTTCAAGAACCTGCCGGTGACGGATTTCTTCATCCCGGACCGATTTGGAAAAGAGAAATGATTTTATGAAGCTGTACCGGCAATGAATATGCCTCGCCAGTGTCATATTGGCCAGAACGGTCATGCCCGGAAAAAGCTCGATGTTCTGAAAAGTCCTGCCGATGCCCACGCCGACAAGTTCGTGCGTATGAAGATGGGTGATGTCTTTCCCGTTGAAGACGATTTTACCCTGCTGAGCGCGGTAAAAACCGGTGATACAGTTCAGCAGGCTTGTTTTCCCCGCTCCATTCGGACCGATAATCGCCATCAATTCGCCGGTATGAACCTGAAGATCAACATCCTTAACGGCGACAACGCCACCGAAACTCAAACGCAAACGCTGAATTTCCAGTTCGGCTTTTTTATCTTCGTCCCGCCGGTTGATCATGATCGACGGCCGGCTGCGAAAAGCTTTCATTAAAACCTCATTAAAAAACGGCGTTATCAGAATGACGTTTCCGATAACGCCTTATTGCATCATCCTTTACTTGCCAAGCAATTTAATTTTATCTTTGCCCGGAACGTAGAAATTCGTCAACGGGATATAGGTTCCGTCTTCCTTCACTTTAACCATTCGCGCGGTAAACGAAGCGCCATGATTGTCTTTTGCATAAGTGATGGCCGGCATCAAACCTCCGAAATCTTCGTTTCTGAAAGATTCAAGGGCTGCATTAACGGTTCCGGCATTAATGTTTTTGCTCTTTTCATATGCGCGGGCGAAGGCTCTTTCCATGATCATGCCGATCACAACACCTTCCCAGTAGGACGCATCAAATTTGCTGACGGTTTTATACCGTTTCCACAGCTCCTGCATGACCGCCATTCCCTTCGATTTGTCGGAAGGCAATCCTCCCGGAAACTGAATAACCAGCCGGTCGCGAATCAGACCTTTGCCCATTTTGAAAAAGTCGGGATCGGTCGATGTCCACGTGCCTAGGAATACCGGATTGTAATTGATGCGGTCGGCGCTTTTGAACGCCGTTATAATCGCGGACGGAAGCATTTGCATGAAGATATACTGCGCTCCGGCTTTCTGCAATCGGAGCAGTTCGGTGTTCAGGTCAACCGTTTTCGGAGGAAATTCCTCGACGGCGACCAGATTGATGCCCAGTTGTTTCGCATATTCTTTGCTCGGCGCATGGATGGAACGGCCGTAGGCGTTGTTGTAGGTTAGAAGACCGACTCTGGGAGCATTTTTCCCTTTATGAATGACCTTAATATACTCAAAAACCGCATGACAATCCATCTTGTAACTGCCGAACGGCAGGTACATATAATCAACCGGTTTCTCCAGAATTTCCCAACTGGTGGAATAGTTAATGGTCGGGACTTTGTATCTCTGGATAATCGGCTTGGCCGCCAGACCTTCACCGGCTCCCCAGGTGGCAATCATGTCCACTTTGTCCTGCAGAACAAATTTGTTCACCGCGGCCTGCGCTTCCGGAACTTTGTAAGCCGTATCCACGGTGATCATTTCAATTTTATTTCCATAAACGCCGCCTTTCACCTCGTTGACATAGCGGAAATAATCGCGCTGTCCCTTTTCATGAAACTGTCCCCACGTTGAAGCAGGACCCGTCAGGTTAATCGCCGCGCCGACCTTGATGATCTTGGCCTGCAAGCTGCCGGCCCCAGCAATCAAAAAAACCGCTGTTAAAACCGCTGTTAAAAGTCTGCTTTTCATTTTTATTTTCCTCCCCTTCCCTTTTTTATAAAATACTTTTATAAAACGTCCGTCCCGATGACGGCAAAAAAAAACCGTGGGCTTTTTTAATCTGCCCACGGTTCATTTCCACTTATGCATGGTCATGATACTATCAGGCAGACCTTACTGATAAAGCTAAAAAAATAAAAAAAGACTGCCCTTTTAAAAGAATATTGTTTTATCATTTCTCTTACAACCTCGTGATTGACGCATATAGAGCAAAATAACCTGAAAAGTCAAGCAAAAAGAAAATGGCGGCGATCATCGTTGTTCAACTTTGTTCCACGCCAAGTTTTTCAATGCGATGCCTCAGGGAGTCGAACGTAATGTTCAACAAATCGGCCGCTTTCTTTTTTGATCCTTTTGCCTTCTGCAGAGCTTTCTCAATAATCATTTTCTCGATTTTGTCCAGTTCCACATTCAAGTCCATGCCGTTGTCCGTAATGTCAACATCAAATTTCGGCGCGCCGAAGGTCAGACTCTCCGGCAGGATAATGCTGGAACTTTCCATGGCGACGCCGCGTTCGATAATGTTTTGCAGTTCGCGGATGTTCCCGGGAAAGTCATAGTTCATCAACAGCTCCACTGCGTAGGAAGAAATATTCCTGATTTCCTTTCCGAACAGCTGCGAATACTTCTCGATAAAATTATCGATGAGCAGAGGGATGTCCTCTCTTCGTTCGCGCAACGGAGGTATCAGGATGGGTATGACATTCAAGCGATAAAAAAGATCTTCACGGAATTCGCCTCTTTTTACTTTTTCCTGCAAATTTTTATTGGTGGCGGAAATGATTCTCACATCCACTTTGATATCTTCAGCTCCGCCGATGCGTCGAAACGTTTTTTCCTGAACAACCCGCAGAAGTTTGACCTGCAACGACGGCGACAATTCGCCGATTTCATCCAGAAAAATGGTGCCGCCGCGGGCCATTTCAAAATACCCCTGTCTGTCGGCATACGCTCCGGTAAAGGATCCTTTCATATATCCGAACAACTCGCTTTCCAGCAAATTTTCCGGGATGCCGCCGCTGTTAATGGCGATGAAAGGCATCCTGGACCGTGATGAATTCTCGTGAATGGCGCGCGCCACAAGTTCCTTGCCTGTCCCGCTTTCCCCCAGAATCAAAATATTTGCCGGCGTATCGGAAACCTTTTTAATCGTGGTGAAGATTTTAAGCATTTCACGGCTCGCCCCGATCATCCCGCAAAAAGAAACCGGTTCTTTTCCCGTGCTGTTTTTTTCTTCGGCGGAACCGTTGTCAATCAGGCCCTTATTCATCAAAGCGGAGCGAACCACTTTCTTGAGTTCATCAACGCTGTTGCCTTTTTCCACGTAATCGTATGCGCCTTCTTTCATGGCGTTGATCGCCGTTTCTCCCGACGCGTAAGCCGTAATCAGAATGACAATCGTTTCCGGTTTTTGATCTTTAATGGTTTTGAGAAATTCAATTCCGTTCACTTTGGGCATTTTCAAATCTGTAATCACCAGATCAAAATCTTTTTTTCGGCATAATTCGATCGCCTTGAGAGGTTCCCCGATGCTGGTCACATCATAGCCTTCCTTCTGCAGCATGATTTCCATCATTTCCCTCATGCCCTGATCATCATCAACAACCAAAATTTTCGCCATATGTCCCCTCATCCTTCACTGTCTTTGGATTGAAACGCTAAATCACACATTTTCTTCCTTTTCAATCGGCAATAACAACCGGCAGATCGTCCCCTGTCCTTCCCGGCTCAAGATCTCAATTTTTCCCTTATACCCCTCGACGAGGTGATTGACAATCGCCAGTCCCAGTCCCGTCCCCTGAATTTTTTTGGTAAAGAAAGGTTCAAAAATTTTACTTAAATCATCTTCCGCAATGCCGCAGCCCGTATCGGATATGACAATTTCCGCATACGTCTTCCGGTCATCCGATTCGAAGCGTTTTGTTTCAACGGACAACAGGCCTCCCTCTTCCATCGCTTCCACCGCATTGGTGAGAATATTGTTGAGGATTTGTCTAACCTGTTCCTTGTTGGCAAATATCCGCACATCATTGGAAAACAGTTTATTGATTTCGATTTTTCCATTCCATGCTTTATTCAGCACGATGGCCTCCATAATCTCTTCGATAATACGATTCAGGTCAACCGTTTCTCTGGCTGCCGGCACCGTCCGCGCAAGCAGCAAGAAATTACGCACAAAGTTTTCCAACTGATCCTTGCCGCGCAGAACGATTTCCATCAGGCGTTTGTTGGTTCCCTCCGGCTTCATCTCCTGTTTTAACAGTTCTATCGATCCGGTGATCGCGGCAAGCGGATTTCTCACTTCATGCGCCCAGCCCGCCGCCATCTCGCCAATCAGAGCCATATTCCTGTTTTTTTCCAGAGCCTTTTCCATCTGTTTAATCTGCGTGATATTTTGAAAAATTAAAATATTGCCTATCTGCTTTGATGACTTTCCGATCAGGGGAGCAACGGACAACCCCAGATTGATTTTTTCCCTGTTTCTACCCGTAATGACAATCTCGATTCGAGCTTTGTTCTGTTCGTCGATGGTTTCCTTGTTGAGGAATTGAAGAAATTCCGGAAACACATCCTGAATATTAAGCCCCTGCACTTTTGCCCGGGAAAACCCGGTAATTTCTTCAGCGGCGGCATTGAAGGTTTTGATGACATTATTTAAATCGATGGTCATGACTCCGGTGTAAACCGATTCCACGATGCTGCGGGAAAGTCTGTCCAGTTGATTGAATTCCGATGCTTTCGCCTCCAGCAGCGTCGAGGTCTTTTTTTCCTGCTCAATAATAAAGCTGGCCAGAAAAGCCAGAACATAAAAAGAAGTGATGCGAACAATCAGATTGGTCAGAGCATCCGCAGCGTTCATTTCGTAACTAACTTTAATAATGGGCAAAGACGGGGCCAGTTGATAAAATTCAAGATTTAAAAATATGCCGTAAAATATGCTGGCAATGGACGCGACAAAAAAACCTCCTTTCCGCCCCAGAAAGATTGCCGAATAAATAATGACCAGCGTGTAAAAGAGAGAATAATCGATCTGGGTATTGCCGAACATAAAGATCAGAGAGGTAATGGTAAAAACATCCACAGCGATCTGGAGATATATATTGTATCGGTAATGAACCTTGAGCTTATGCAAAATCACGTAAGCGCATGAGAATAAATAAATGATGGCCACGACGAAGTAAAAGACGTTAATGGTGTCGGAGGAAATGAAAAAAGACTGCCTGCGGATATCAATAAAAACAGTAATGCCCAGGAGAAGGGTTATGATAACGATTCTCGATATGATTAAAGATATTATCCTGAAAGCATTTTTTGCTTTCATTGATTCATCATTATACGCTATATTCATCCGGGTCCCTTCAAATACATTAATAAAGTATATTATAATATTTTGACATTTTTCGCTAATAAATTTGATGCATTCTGCCGTAACGGTAACTTTATGATACGCCGTCCATTGATCTATCTCTGTTTATCGCTGATTGCGGGCACTCTTGCCGGCAGTTATTGGACCATGCCGCTGTATATTTTCCCGGCTCTCGCTGTAGTGTTGCTGATTTTGATTTTTTTCACCCTTCGCCATCAATGGATTCTGACCTGCTTTTTGCTGTTCATCGGTTTTGTTTTTCTGCTGGGATTTTTTAACATACAAAAACAGATTCATTTTGCAGAAAGAAAACTCGATATTCAAAATTTTGCCGATCAGGGCAAAACGGCTGTCGAAGGCGTCATCGTCGAAAGTCCTGTTCCCTATATTGACAAAGATGTTTTAATCGTTCGATGCCTCCGGGTCGTCTCGGACAAATCGTATGCTCCGGCAACGGGCCTTGTCCGTCTTGCCGTTCCGACCCGTTTAAATTTTCGTTACGGCGACTTCATCCGCTTTCATTCATCTTTAAGGGTTATTCGCAACTTCAACAATCCGGGCGCATTCGACTACAAAAGATTCATGAACCTGCAGGGTATTTATGTTTCCGGCTTCATCAACGACCCTTCGGAAATCATCCTTCTCAGGAAACATCCGTCAGGCAACATCAAAAACACGATTGAATCGTTCCGGCTTTACCTGAAAAAGATCATCAGTGAAAATTCCGCTTCCCCGCAAAAAAGCATTATTGAAGCGATGACGCTCGGCAACCAGAATGAAATCCCCGATGACATCAGGGATAATTTCAGCAAGACAGGGACCTCACACATTCTTTCCATTTCCGGACTGCATGTCGGAATGGTTGCTGCTTCATTTTTCTTTCTGATTTTTCTCCTCTTAAAAACATCGGAATATCTGATGTTAAAGTTTAATATTGTCAAAATAGCTGCCGCATCGGCTTTCGGGATGGTGCTGATTTATGCCACGATCGCCGGCATGGGCGTTACCGTCCTGCGGGCGACTTTGATGGCTTTTATCTTTCTGATTGCGCTCCTTATCGGCAGGCAGAAAGACTTTTACAATACGCTGGCCATTGCCGGTTTGATCATTCTTCTGATCTCTCCGGAAGCGCTTTTTGATATATCGTTTCAGCTTTCGTTTATCTCCGTCCTGGCGATTATTTACATCGTTCCACGATTCGGCAACCTATTGCCGGGAAAAGTATCCTCGCTCTCATCAGGGTTACAGGGTCTCATCCGGTATACATACATGACCGTCTTGGTATGCCTCGCGGCAACGATTGGAACCATGCCTTTAATTGTTTTTTATTTCGATCGTGTTTCGCTGGTGACGATATTAGCCAATCTTATTGCCGTACCGCTTCTGGGCACGCTCACGCTGGCTCTGGCCATGTTCTTCATCCTCAGCGCGTTTCTTTCACCGGTCATTGCCGGTTACTTTGTCCAACTGGCATCATTCACCACCGGGATTTCAGTCGATGTCATCAACCATCTTGCCGGTCTCTCGTGGTCGTCGCTTTCTCTGTCCAAACCTTCGCTGATGGAAATCGTCTTATTTTACTTGTTGATTATTTTCGCGGTGCAATGGATCGATGAAGCCAGGAAGAAAAGAAATGATTTACACTTCTCATCCCGCCGTTTTACCTTCATCAATTATGCATTGATCCTCATCGTTGTCCTCATCGGCGCCAACGCAGCTTATCTGACGATCAGAGACCGGCTGTCCAATGATTTGACCGTAACGGTCATCGATGTCGGGCAGGGAAATTCAGCACTGGTAAGGTTTCCCCGGGGAGACAACATGCTGATTGACGGCGGCGGTTTTTCCAAAGGCTCTTTTGACGTCGGGAAAGGCGTTGTCGCTCCTTTTTTATATCACCAAAGAATCAATCACATTGGCACAGCGGTGCTCAGCCATCCGCATCCCGACCACCTGCTGGGGCTGATTTATATCCTGAACCATTTTAACGTCCACGAAATCTGGCAAACGCCATTACCCGTAAACCCGGAAATCTATCCGGCATGGGAAAGCGCCATAAAAGCAAATCATGTCAAGACCCGCCTGTTTAACAATACCGCCGGCGAGAAAAACGTAAACGGCGTCCGGATTAAAATTCTCTGGCCACCCGATAATCTTCATCAAAGCGGGAACAAACTTTCCCACGATGAGGAAAATGATTCATCGATGGTGATGAAAATAACACACGGCAACGTAAGCTTTCTTTTCCCCGGCGACATATCTTCAGACGTGGAAAATTTTCTTATCCGGTCAGGCGCCGATCTGAAAAGCGATGTCCTGATTGTTCCGCATCATGGCTCCAGGCACGCCAGCAGCGCAGAATTTATCCGGGCCGTTGGTTGCCACTATGCCGTTATCAGCGCCGGAAAATCGAACGTGTTCAGGCATCCTCATCCTTCCGTTTTGCTGAGGTACCGGCGAGCCGGCGTGTATATTTTTCGCACCGATTGCGACGGAGCGGTGACATTTAAAACGGACGGATATTATCTGGACACGGAAACCTTCCTTCGAAAGGCCCAGAATATTCCCCAAATGCAACAAACCCGTTGACTTTATTAATTTTAAGTTTATAATTACACTCAAGTAAATAGAGCTTTTGTCCCGTTTCTTGTCATTTTTTTCTTTTAGGAAATTGAGGAAACCCGTTCTTTGATCACATTTTGTCGGCGGCGTTCTTTGCTGAAAATATTCATATTCCAACAGCGATAAAAGGGAAATTTCACCATGGAAAGCAAATCAAAGGCCTCACAAAAAAATAAAACAAAAAACGAAAAAACGAGTGACAAAAAAAGCCTCTCATCCAAATCTTCACCGATTTTAAAAAAAGCGGATTCAAGCTCCTCAAAAAGCAAACCGGTCAAAACTAAATCAGAAAAGTCCTTTTCTCTCGACCGGGATATTCATGAAGTCATTGCCCGTGAATGGCAGACGGCCTTTGATGCAGTCACCGATGCCATCTGTCTGCTTGACCGGAACCAGCGTATCCTTCGTTCCAATCGAGCCATGCAGGACCTGTTTGCTGTTTCCGGAAAGAAAATCATCGGGAAATACTGCTGGGAAATTATTCACAAAACGGCAAAACCGCTCCCGAATTGCCCAATCATCAAATCAAAAAAATCCCTGAAACCGGAAAGAATGGAACTGAAAGTCAAAGAACGAACCTTGAACGCCACCGCTTATCCTGTATTCAATGAAAAAAGCAAGGTCGTCATCGGCTTCGTTCATATTATAAACGACGTTACCGAGCTCAAACGTGCCGAGGAAATTATCAAGGGCAGTGAAAAGCGGCTTAAAGCGCAATATCAGGGAAGTCCCCTGGCAATATTCACCTGGCAGAAACAGGATAAAGATTTCGTCCTGATCGATTTCAATAAAGTGGCCGTCGCCCTCTCCCATGGTCTGGTTAAAAAATTTATCCACCAGACAGCTCGACAATTATACAAAAAACGACCGGATATTTTAAAGAACATGCGGGACTGCTTTACGAAAAAAACAACCAGTACAAAAGAATTGCTGTCGGAACATTTTATTCCCGGAAAACATATCAAAGCCGCCTACACTTTTGTTCCTCCCGATCTTGTCATGGTCCATATAGAGGATATCACCAAGCGCAAACAAACTGAAGAATCTCTGGCTGAGAGTGAAAGAAGATACAGGCTCCTTGCCGAAAAAATGAGCGATATCGTCTGGATCATGGATATGAACTTGAAAACTACGTATGTCAGCCCTTCCATTCAAAAAATGCTCGGATTCAGCCAGAAGGAAAGATTGCGTCAGCCGGTTGAAGAACAACTGACACCTGATTCATTGGCCGCAGCAAAAGAAACTCTTCTCAGCGAACTTTCTCTCGATAAACAAGGCAAAGGGAATCTTGAAAGAAACCTAACTTTAATACTCGAATTTTATCATAAGGACGGCTCGACCCGCTGGCTGGAAACGACGATCAACGGACTGCGCGATGAACAGGGAATCCTGACCGGTCTTCATGGCGTGTCGAGAGATATCACTGAACGTAAACGGGCGGAAGAAAAACTTGCCAGATCCGAGAAGATATTTTCATCAATTTTCCATTTCAGTCCCGATTCCATGGCCATTTCCGATACATATACAGGAAGATTTATCGATGTGAATCAGGCTTTCACACGTTGGACAGGTTATTCTCGCGAAGAGGTTATTGGCATTTCGGCTTTGGATCTCAATTTATGGGTCAATCCACATGATCGTGATAAAGTAACAAATACATTAATAAAGGAAGGAGAAGTCTATGGTCAAGAAGTCCTGATGAGGCAGAAAAGCGGGAACGTCTGCAATATTCTTTTTTCAGCTCGATTAATTGAGCTTGATCAGAAACGTTATCTTCTATCTCTTGCGCACGATATCAGCGAGCGCATGATGGCGGAAGAAGACCTGCGCATGAGCGAAGAACGATTTCGTCTTCTTTCCGAAGCGACATTTGAAGCGATTGTCATTCACGAGGAAGGCGTCCTTCTCAATGCCAACGACCAATATTTCAAAATGTTTGGGTACGAACCGGACGAAGTGATGGGAAAAGAAATGATCTCCAAAAATTTTGCTCCTGAAGTCGTAGCGTTCGTAAAAAAACAAATATCCTCAAATAGCTTGGGAGCATACGAAACCATTGGGTTAAAAAAAGACGGGACAAGATTCCCCATAGAGATACGAGTTCGAATGATGGAATATAAAGGCCGGATTGTCAGGTTTGGAGCCATCAGAGATATCAGCGAGCGCAAGCATACGGAACAGGCGCTCCAAGAAAGTAAAGAAAAATACCGGATGCTGGCCGATCAATCGATCATGGGAATGTTTATTATTCAGGACGGTCTAATCAAGTACGTTAATTACGCGACGTCCCAAATCACCGGCTATTCCGTGGAAGAAATGATGAGCTGGGAACCTTACGGTTACAGCATCGTCCTTCATCCCGATGAAGCACATTATGTTATGGATCAGGCCAAGAGAAAACAAACCGGAGATTCTGATATTGTCATCAACTACACATGGCGAATTATTACTAAATCCGGTGAAATAAAGTGGGTGAATTGTTTCTCCCAAACAATATCCTTTGAAGGCCATCCGGCCGACTTTGTCATGTTGATAGATATCACCGAACGCAAACAAGCGGAGGAGGCATTTCAAAAAAGCGAAGCTAATTTCCGGCTTCTGGCGGAAAACGCCCCCGATGCGATTTTTATCCGGACCGGACTTCAATTTGCCTATATCAACCAAGCCGCGCTGCGATTATTCGGCGCGGATTCCCCCGATCAGTTAATCGGACAATCCGTGATGGATAGATTTCATCCTGGTTATCATAACTCAATTCTCAAATGCATCCATCTTCTTGATGAGAAAAAGCTGTCTGTTCCGAGAAACGAACAAAAATACATTAAACTTGACGGAACCGCCATAGATGTCGAAGTCTCTGCTGTGCCTTTCAAATATGAAAACATTGACGGATCATTGGTATTCGTTCGCGACATTTCTGAACGCAAACTGATTGAAAAGGAGTTGCGGGAGAGCGAGGAGAAGTTTCGTCTGCTTTCCGATCAATCGTTGTTGGCAATCGGGTTTATTCAGGACGGCTTATTCAAATATGTCAATCAGACATACTGCGACATCTCCGGATATTCATTCGACGAAATTATGAAATGGCAACCCTATGAGTTCTCCATGCTTGTGCATCCTGATGACCTTGATTTTGTTGTCGACCAGGTCAAAAAGAAACAATCAGGAGATCCAAATGTTGTCACTCATTATCAATTTCGAGCTCTTACCAAGCATAAAGAATCGAAATGGATTGATTTGTATTCAAGATCTGTCCTGTACCAGGGACGACCCGCCGATCTTGTCTCTTTCGTTGACATTACCGAGCGAATAAAGGCTGAAAATGAAATCAGGCAGATCAACGAATCTCTGGAAGAGCGCGTGCGTGAACGCACAGCCGAGCTGGAATCTTTTTCTTATTCCGTATCGCATGATCTCCGGGCGCCGTTAAGAACAATCGAAGGTTTCAGTCTTGCGCTGGTTGAGGATTACAGCGATAAGCTGGATCATCAGGCCAAAGATTATATCGGCCGAATCAGGAGAGCGACCGAAACCATGAGTGAGCTGATCGACGATATGCTGAAACTCTCCAGAATAACGCGTACGGAAATTGACAAAGCCGATATCAACCTCTCCAATATTGCGTTGACGGTTGTTGATGAACTGCGCAAAGCCCATCCCGACCGTTCCGTCAAGGTGATCATAACGGATTTCCTCATCGATTACGCCGATTCGAGATTAATAAAAATTGTACTCGAAAATCTCCTGGGCAACGCCTGGAAATTTACGGGCAAGAAGACGGATGCTGAAATAGAATTCGGTGTGACAAACAAAGGCGGGAAGAAAGCATATTTCGTCCGGGATAACGGCGCCGGTTTTGACATGGACTATGTGGATAAGTTATTCGCTCCGTTTCAGCGATTGCATAACATCGATGAATTCCCCGGCACGGGAATAGGCCTGGCCACCATCAGGCGGATTATCAGCCGTCACGGAGGAATTGTATGGGCCGAAGGTGCGCAGGATAAGGGAGCGACTTTTTATTTTACGCTGCAATGATACAAAGCATCGTGAAATACTGCTCTGTTTGCACTAAACGATGACAATGTTATTTCATAAAGCATTAATTATTTTCGAATAAAGGAGAGATTCGCATGGCTGATATTCTTCGCGTTCTTGTCGTCGATGATTCGGAAGATGACTGCAGTCTGATCATACGTAAATTACGCAACAGCGGTTTCGATCCGGAATGGGAACGTGTGGACACTCATCCGGAAATGAAAAAAGCCCTGGAGAAAAAACAATGGGATATCATTCTCTGTGATTACAAGATGCCCAATTTCAGCGCGCCGGCGGCCCTGAAGCTGGCCCAGGAGATCAATCCCAATATCCCCTTTATTATCGTTTCCGGCGCCATCGGCGAGGAAACGGCCGTTGAGGCCATGAAGGCAGGGGCTCACGATTATCTGATGAAAGACAAGCTCACCAAGCTTCCGGTCGCGGTGCAGCGTGAAATCGGTGAAGCGAAAATCAGGCGGGATAAAAAAAACACGGAGGAAATGCTCAAAAGAAGCGAAGAAAATTTCCGCAATTCGCTCGATGAATCTCCGCTGGGGGTGCGCATTGTCACGTCCCACGGCGAGTTACTGTACGCCAACCGGGAAATTTTAAATATGTTCGGTTACGACAGCATCAATGAGATGAAATCCATCTCTCATATGCAGAGATACACGCAGGAGACTTTTCTCGAATATGAAAAAAGAATTGAAATGAGAAAACGCGGCGAATACGTTCCGCCGCATTATGAAGTCAGCATTGTCCGCAAGGATGGTACCATTCGCCATCTGGAGGTTTTCCGCAAACAGGTGCTCTGGAACGGTCAAATGCAATTTCAGGCTCTTTACAATGATATCACCTCCCGCAAACAGGCAGAGAAAAACCTTCGGGCCAGCGAGGAGCGTTATCGCATCGTCGTGGAAAACGCCAGAGAAGCCATTCTCATCACGCAGGACATGAAAATTGTTTTCGCCAACAGCGCCACGTCAACGAACACCGGATATTCCCTGGCAGAGTTGAATATGATGGATTTTATCAGTCTTATTCACCCCGATGATGCCGCCATGGTCCGCAATTATCATTTAAAGAGATTGAACGGAGAAGCAGTGCCTTCCGTTTATTCTTTCAGAATCATTTGCCGGGACAAAACGGAAAAATGGATGGAGTTGAATACCTCGCTTGTCGAATGGGAGAAAAAAAACGCCACCTTGAATTTTTTAAAAGATATCACGGAAAGCAAACAACTGGAGGAAGAACGCTCCCAGAGTTTTCTTAAAATAAAGAAAACTCTGGATGCGACGGTAAGCGCTATCGCATCCATGGTCGAGACACGGGATCCCTACACGACAGGCCATCAAAGAAGGGTGTCCATGCTGGCCCGGGCAATTGCCGAAGAAATGGGACTGAACAACGACACAAAAGAATTTATCGAAACAGCAGCGATTATTCACGATATCGGGAAACTATCCATCCCGTCGGAAATTCTCAGCAAGCCCACCAGACTGACCAATCTCGAATTCGAACTGATTAAAACCCATTCTCAGTCCGGATATAACATTCTTAAGGATATTGAATTCCCCTGGCCGGTCGCCATTGCCATTTTACAGCATCATGAACGGATGAA
>Ga0116174_10002239_pt1 | contig 16953 bp, 11 predicted proteins | sample AD_UKC087_MetaG_FD_89801 | JGI IMG/M metagenome (GOLD analysis project Ga0116174, IMG submission 89801) | Active sludge microbial communities of municipal wastewater-treating anaerobic digesters from USA - AD_UKC087_MetaG | ecosystem: Engineered > Bioreactor > Anaerobic > Digestate | place: USA...
CACTTCATCGCCCTTGGCGATCGCATCGATCATGGCGCGGTGTTCTTTCTGGCGCTTCATCTGGGGGCGGATCATGACGAAATACAGCACCACGAACATCAGCACCAAGGGCAGCATGCCCGTGAGCGAAGACATGATGTCACCGCCACCAGTGGCGGCGGCAGGTGCGGTCTGGGCGAAAGCAGAGGAAATAAACACGGACAGGACTCCACAACGGATGGTCTAAACACACAACTCCGCCGCTGGCACGCTGTGCAAGCGTCTACCCAGGGCGGAGCGGGCCATTGTATGCGGGCCCCCGCCCCGCGCCCAAGGGCTAAGACCCAAGCCGACGCCAGGTGTTTGCCGCGCCGCCCGGCCCTGTCCAGGGAGGGTTGCAAAGCAGGATGAAAAGTGCCTGGTGTGAACGCTTTGTAAGCACCTTGTGCTATCTATTTGATAGTAATTGCCTGCGCCAGGCACAGACCCTGGGGGCGGGCCCCGCGCCGCGGTTCAGGCGGCCTGGCGCAATGGCGCGCCGGCTTTGCCGTCGCGCCATTGCGCCATCAGGCCGTCCCATTTTGGGCGCACCGCCTTCAGGTGGCGCTCCTTCACATGCCCATAGCCGCGGATGCCTTCGGGGATGCTGGCAATCTCCACGGCCAGCGGCAGCTTCTCGGGGGTCAGGCCGGCCAGCAACTCGGCGATGCAGGCGCGGTATTCCACGATCAAAGCGCGCTCGGTGTGGCGTTCGCCGGTCTTGCCAAAGATGTCCAACGCGGTGCCGCGCAGGCCTTTCATCCTGGCCAGCACGCCAAAGGCGCTGCGTATCCAGGGGCCAAACGACTGCTTGATGAGTTCGCCCTGGTTGTTTTTCTGCGCCATCATGGGCGGCGCCAGGTGGTGCACCAGCTTGTAGTCGCCTTCGAACATGGCGGCGATTTGGTCCGTGAAGGCCTTGTCGGCATGCAGGCGCGCCACCTCGTATTCATCCTTGTAGGCCATCAGTTTGAACAGGTAGCGCGCCACGGCCTCGCTCAGGCGGGTGCTATTGCCCAGCTTGCCCTCGGCCGCCTTCACCTTGTCGACAAAGGCCCGGTAGTCGGCGGCGTAGGCGGCGTTCTGGTAGCCCGTGAGGAATTCCACCCGCCGGGACACCATGTCGGCCAGCGAAGGTTTCTTGACGAAATGGATCACCTGCGCGGCCTGGAGCAGCGCCTGCACCGAGGCGAGGTCATGCGCGCAGCGGCGGCCCCATTCAAACGCGGCCTGGTTGTTGTCCACCTGCACGCCGTTCAATTCCATGGCGCGCATCAGCGCGGCATGGGACAGCGGCACGCGGCCCTTTTGCCAGGCGTAGCCCAGCATCAGCGGGTTGGTGTAGATGCTGTCGCCGAGCAGTTGCAGGGCCACCTGCTCGGCATCGAAACTGCCCACACCGCCAGCGCCCACGGCAGCGGCAATCGCGCTGTCGCAGTGGGCGGCGGGGAACTGCCAGTTGGGGTTGGTCACGAAGGCCGCTGTAGGCGTGCCGTGGGTGTTGAGCGCCACGAAGGTGCGGCCCGGCTGCATCACGGCCAGCGTGGTTTTGTGGGCTGCCACGATGGCGTCGCAGCCAATCACCAGGTCGGCCTTGGCGGTATCGACCTTGGTGGTGTAGATGGCGTCGGGGCGGTTGGCGATCTGGATATGGCTCCAGGTCGCGCCGCCCTTTTGTGCCAGGCCGCCGGCGTCCTGCGTGACCACGCCCTTGCCTTCCAGGTGCGCGGCCATGCCCAGCAGCGAGCCAATGGTGATCACGCCGGTGCCGCCCACGCCGCCCACCACGATGCCCCAGGCGGCTTCGGCCAAGGGCAGCACGGGCTCGGGAATGGCGGGCAGGCTGGAGAGGTCGCCCTTTTTCTCCCTCTTGGGCTTTTTGAGCTGGCCGCCCTCCACGGTGACGAAGCTCGGGCAAAAGCCCTTGAGGCAGGAATAGTCCTTGTTGCAGGTGCTCTGGTTGATGCGGCGCTTGCGGCCGAACTCGGTTTCCACGGGCTCGACCGATAGGCAGTTCGATTGCACCGAGCAGTCGCCGCAGCCCTCGCACACCAGCTCGTTGATCACCACACGCTTGGCCGGGTCCACCAGGGAGCCGCGTTTGCGGCGGCGGCGCTTCTCGGTGGCGCAGGTCTGGTCGTAGATGATGGCCGTGCAGCCCTTGAGCTCACGGAACGCGCGCTGGATGCGGTCGAGCTCGTCGCGGTGGAACACCTCGACGCCAGGCGGCAGGTCGTTGACCAGTTCGGGATGGCCGGCGTGCACGGCGCTGCTGTCCAGCCGGTGCGTGCGGCCGTGGTATTTCTCGGGTTCGTCGGTGACCACGACCAGTTTGACCACGCCTTCTGCGCGCAGGCTGTGCGCGATCTGCGCCACCGAGTGGCCCTCGGGCCGCTCGCCCACCTGCTGGCCACCGGTCATGGCCACGGCATCGTTGTAGAGAATCTTGTAGGTGATGTTGACGCCGGCCGCGATGCTCTGGCGGATGGCCAGCAGGCCGCTGTGAAAGTAGGTGCCGTCGCCCAGGTTGGCGAACACATGCGCGTCCTTGGTGAAGGGCGCCTGGCCCACCCACGAAACGCCCTCGCCGCCCATTTGTGTGAACGTGCTGGTGCTGCGGTCCATCCACACCGTCATGTAGTGGCAGCCGATGCCGGCGACTGCGCGCGAGCCTTCGGGCACGCGCGTGCTGGTGTTGTGCGGGCAGCCGCTGCAGAACCACGGGGCGCGCTCACCGGTGTCCATTTTCAGCGCGGTCATCGCGCGTTCGCTGGCTTCGATGATGGCCAGGCGCGCATCCATGCGGGCCACGATGTCGGCGGACACGCCCAATTTCTTCAAGCGCTTGGCAAGCGCCTTGGCGATGATGGCCGGCGTGAGGTCGGCCTTGGCGCGCAGCAGCCAGTTCTGGCTGGGGTTGGGCATGGACCATTCGCCGCCTGTGGCATCGCCCTCGGGCTCATCGAACTTGCCCAGCACGTTGGGGCGCACGTCGGAGCGCCAGTTATAGAGCTCTTCCTTGAGCTGGTATTCGATGACCTGGCGTTTTTCTTCCACCACCAGGATCTCCTGCAGGCCCCGCGCGAAGTCGCGCGTGATGCCGGCTTCGAGTGGCCACACCACGTTGACCTTGTGTACCCGAATGCCGATCTGGCGGCAGGTGGCGTCATCGAGCCCCAGGTCCACCAGCGCCTGGCGCGTGTCGTTGTAGGCCTTGCCGCTGGCGATGATGCCGAAGCGGTCTTGCTGGCTTTCGATGACGTTGTAGTTGAGCTGGTTGGCGCGGATGTACGCGAGGGCCGCATACCACTTGAAGTCCATGAGGCGCGCCTCCTGCTCCAGCGGCGCGTCGGGCCAGCGGATGTGCAGGCCGCCGGGCGGCATGGCGAAGTCCTCGGGCATCACGATCTTCACGCGGTCGGGGGCCACCGAGATGCTGCTCGACGACTCCACCACCTCCTGGATGGTCTTCATGCCCGACCATAGGCCTGAGAAACGGCTCATGGCAAAGGCATGCAGGCCCATGTCTAGAATCTCCTGCACGCTGCTCGGGAAGAACACCGGCGTGCCGCAGGCCTTGAAAATGTGGTCGCTCTGGTGTGCTGCGGTGCTGCTCTTGCTGATGTGGTCGTCGCCCGCAATGGCGATCACGCCGCCGTGCTGGGCCGTGCCCGCCATGTTGGCGTGCTTGAACACGTCCGAGCAGCGGTCCACGCCGGGGCCCTTGCCGTACCAGATGCCGAACACGCCGTCGAACTTCTTGCTTTGCGGGTACAAATCGAGCTGCTGCGTGCCCCACACGGCCGTGGCGCCCAGCTCCTCGTTCACGCCGGGCTGGAAGACGATGTGGTGGGCCGCCAGGTGCTTCTTGGCCGCCCACAGGGCCTGGTCATAGGTGCCCAACGGAGAGCCGCGGTAGCCGCTGATGAAGCCGGCCGTGTTCAGTCCCGCCGCTGCGTCGCGCTGGCGCTGCAGCATGGGCAGGCGCACGAGGGCTTGCACGCCGCTCATGAACGCCCGGCCTTCGCTCAGGGTGTATTTGTCGTCGAGCGAAACGGTTTCCAGCGCCTTGCGGATCGACTCGGGCAGGGGGGCGTTCACAGTGCACCTCCTGCGCAAGCAGGCCCGACGCCAAATCCACCGCGTCCGGCTGCGCTGTCCGCCGTGTATTTGTGGCGCAGCCCGCCCAGCGGGTTGTCGTCGAGCGAAACGGTTTCAAGGGCTTGGCGGATCGACTCGGGCAGGGGGGCGTTCATGGCGGTCTCCAGAAAGGGGCGTGCCTCAAGGTCCCCTTGAGGCGACCTGCGGGCGGGCAATGGCTTTTCGGGCAGTTTAGGCACTGTGACACGCTAAGTGCTTTCGTTTTCATGCCACGTTTACCCTCGATTTAGAAAGGATCTTTCTTAAAATGGATGAACCATGAATAATTTGGATAAATACGACCTCGCCATCCTGGGTGAACTGCAGACCGACGCCCGCCTGACCAACGCCGAGCTGGCGCAGCGTGTGGGCCTGTCGGCCGCACCTTGCTGGCGGCGCGTGCGGGCGCTGGAAGAACAGGGCTTCATCAAGGGCTACCGCGCCGAGATCGACCGCCACAAGATCGGCCTGGGTGTGCTGGCCTTTGTGCGGCTGGATGCCGACCGCAGCACGGGCAACCTCACCCGTGCGATGGAAGAGGCCATCCGCCAGATCCCCGAGGTGGTGTCCTGCCACTACATCAGCGGTACCGGAACGTTTGAGCTGCAGGTGGTGGCGCGCGACCTGGACAGCTTTTCGCTGTTTGCGCGCAACGTGCTGCTCAACCTGCCCAATGTGAAAGACATGCACACGAGCTTTTCGCTGGGCGAGGTGAAGGCCAGCAGCGCCCTGCCCCTCACGCACCTGGCGCGGGCACGCAGCTAATTGCTATATATTAAATAGCTAAGAGCGCTTTTTAATAAAGGGCTGGCGACTGTTTTTGCTGAATTTTTGGTGTGCGCAGGCGTGCGACGCCTGGCGGGCCGCGGGGGGCGGGCGCAGCGGCATGCGTCCATACGACGCACAATCGCAGGACATGCCACCCCAGCCCCCTCACGAAATCGCCCACAGTGTTTTGCCTGCCGCGCCGCCTGCTTCCTCTTCGTTGCCAGCCGACGTGGCCGCCGCCGCCCGCGATGCTGAACATGCCGTAACCACCAAGCTGGGCGAAAGCGCCGCCCAGCGGGCCTCCCTTTCCCCCCTGGCGCCGCTGTCGGTGCCAGTGTTTCGCATGCTCTGGCTCGCCTGGGTGGCGGCCAACACCTGCATGTGGATGAACGACGTGGCGGCCGCCTGGCTCATGACCACGCTCACCACCTCGCCCATCCTGGTGGCGCTGGTGCAGTCGGCCTCCACGCTGCCGGTGTTCCTGCTGGGCCTGCCCAGCGGGGCGCTGGCCGACATCCTGGACCGGCGGCGCTACCTGATTGCCACGCAGTTCTGGGTGGCGGCCGTGGCGCTGGTGCTGTGCGTGGCCGTGCTGGCTGGCGGCATGACGGCGCCACTGCTGCTGGCGCTGACGTTCGCCAATGGCATCGGCCTGGCCATGCGCTTGCCGGTGTTTGCGGCCATCGTGCCCGAGCTGGTGAGCCGCCCGCAACTGCCCGCCGCGCTGGCGCTCAACGGCGTGGCGATGAACGCCTCGCGCATCATCGGCCCGCTGCTGGCGGGCGCCCTCATCGCCAGTGCGGGCAGTGCCTGGGTGTTCGTGCTCAACGCCTTGCTGTCGGTGGGGGCGGGTCTTGTGATCATGCGCTGGAAGCGCACCCATGTGCCCAGCCCGCTGGGGCGCGAAAAACTGCCCAGCGCCATGCGCGTGGGCCTGCAGTTTGTGCGCCAGTCGCCGCGCATGCGGGCCGTGCTCTGGCGCATCGCCCTGTTCTTCCTGCACGCCACGGCGCTGATGGCCCTGCTGCCGCTGGTGGCCAAGGGGCTCGATGGCGGAGGCGCTGGCACGTTCACGCTGCTGCTGGCCTCCATGGGAGCGGGCGCCATCGTCGCCGCCATGTTTTTGCCGCGCCTGCGCCAGGCCATGGCGCGCGATGTGCTGGTGCGGCGGGGCTCGCTGCTGCAGGCGGCGGCCATGGCGGTAACGGCCATTGCCCCCAATGTGTACGTGGCGGTGCCGGCCATGGTGCTGGCCGGCATGGCGTGGATCACCACGGCCAATTCGCTCAGCGTGTCGGCCCAGCTGGCCTTGCCCAACTGGGTGCGAGCGCGCGGCATGTCAATTGTTCAGATGGCGATCATGGGGGCCATCGCCCTGGGTGCCGCCTTGTGGGGGCAGGTGGCCACGGTGAGCTCGGTGCCCCTGAGCCTGGCGCTGGCTGCGTTGACGGGCGTGATCGCCATGGCTGTGGTGCAGCGCCTGGTGACGGATCGCCACACGGAAGAAGACCTGAGCCCTTCGCAGGCCTTCAAGGCGCCTGTGGCGGCCACACCGCCGCAGGCCGGGCGCGTGGTGGTCACCATCGAGTACACCATCGACCCGGCGCGCGCCGTCGAGTTTCGCGCCCTCATGCAGGAAAGCCGCCGCAGCCGCCTGCGCCAGGGGGCGCTGTCGTGTGACTTGCTGCACGATCTGGCCGATCCGGCGCGCTATGTGGAGCAGATCGTGGACGAGTCCTGGACCGAGCACCTGCGCCGCTTTGACCGTGTCACGGCCTCCGATGTGGCGCTGCGCGAGCGCAAACTGGCGTTCCACCGGGGGGAAGCGCCCCCCGAGGTGCTGCGCTACCTCATGGAGCGGTGACCTGTGCCGGAGTGAACATAGAATGCTCCTGAAATAATAGCTAAAAGCCTTTATTTGTTAGGGGCATCAAGTCGTTTTCACCCAAATTGTTGGAGTGCGCTGCCCGGTGCGGCATCGCGCCGCAGCGGCCGGCTCAGCGCGGCCACAGGGCCCACAGGCGCAGCCCCTGTTTGAGCCGCCCGGCCAGTTCGCCCGCCTCGGCGCCCCAGCCGGCGAAATAGTCGGCTCGCACCGCGCCCACGATGGCGCTGCCGGTGTCCTGCGCCATCACCAGGCGCTGCACCGACACCTGCGGGCCCGTGGAGACCAGCCATACGGGCGTGCCATAGGGAATGCTCTGGCGGTCCACGGCAATCGAGCGGCCGGGCGTGAGGGGCACGCCCTGTGCGCCACGCGGGCCGAACTGGGCATCCAGCGGGCTCAGGGGCTCTTCGCGAAAGAACACATAGCGCGGGTTGCTCCACAGCAGCTCGTTGGTGCGCTGCGGGTTCTGCGCCAGCCAGGCGCGAATGCCCGGCCAGGTGGCATCGCGCGTCGCGCCCTGGTCGAGCAGCCAGCGGCCCACGCTCTGGTAGGGCTGGTCGTTGGTGCCGGCATAGGCCACCCGCACCGTGGTGACGCGGCCATCGGCCTCGGTGATCTGCAGGCGGCCCGAGCCCTGGATGTGCAGCACCAGCGATTCGACCGGGTCGCGCAGCCAGGCAATCGCCCGCCCCTGCAGTGCGGCCTGGGCCTCGGGCAAGGTGTCGATCTGCTGGCGCGTGAACCAGGGCTTGCGGGTACCGTGGCCGGCGGGCAGGCCATACACCGGCACGGTGTAGCCGTTGCCGGGCTGGCGTGCCGCGTCGATCATGGGCTCGTAGTAGCTGGTCAGCAGGCCCTCGGCATTGCCGTCGGCGGCTTCGATGCGGTAGGGCTGAAGGCGGCGCACCATCCAGGCGCGCTGCTCTTCGGTGCTGGCAATGCTGAGCTGGCGCACTTCGCTGCACAACGGGGCAAAGGCCGGCGCCGGGCGCTCGCAGCCTTTGATCCACGCGTTCCAGGCCTCGTGCAGGGCGTCATCGGCAAAGCCGGGCAGCTCGGCCCAGCGCACCGGGACCCAGCGGCTTCTGGGTTGCACCATGGCGGGCGGCAAAGGCGCGGTATCGGCCGGCAGGGCCGCGCCCGCGCTGGCCGGGGGCGTGGGGATGGCCCCAGGCCGCGCGGGGCTTGGCGTGGGGGGGGTGGAGCAGGCGGCCAGCGTTCCTACAATCAGCGCCGTCATCACAAGGCGCAGGAGTGTCAATTTCATGGGGCTGATTTTGCTTGAAGCGTTGCTGGCGCTGGTGGTTCTGGCGCTGATTGTCTGGTGGACGATGTTTTCCGGGCGCAAGCGCGGCGAGTTGCAGGTGCCGCCGGACAAAGACACCGATCCGCCCAAGCCCTGAGTGCGGGCCGTGGAGTGCGCAAGCCCTCGTCCTACACGAGGCCCGCCTGCTGGCCGATACCCTGGTTCCGGCGTAGAGTGAACACTGCCGATTCGACATCGGATTTGCATTCCGTCCATTCTTCTTCAAGGAGCTTCACCATGCGCAAATACATCCTTCCCGGCGTCGTCGCCGTTGTTGTCCTGGCCACCGGTTGCGCCGAGATGAGCGACACCCAGCGCCGCACTGCCACGGGCGCGGGCGTGGGCGCGCTGGCGGGTGCTGTGCTCAGTTCCGCCACGGGCGGTCGCGCGGGCACGGGCGCCGTGGTGGGGGCGGGCGTGGGCGCCCTGGGCACCTACATCTGGTCGCAGAACATGGAGCGCCAAAAACGCGAGATGGAACAGGCCACGCAGGGCACCGGCATCGCTGTATCGCAGACGCAGGACAACCAGCTCAAGCTCGACATTCCGAGCGACATTTCCTTTGCCGTGGGCCGCTCGGACATCCAGTCGAACTTCGCACCGGTGCTCGACCGCTTCGCCGAGGGCTTGCGCAACAACCCCAACACCGATGTGCGCATCATCGGCCACACCGACAACACCGGCAGCGATGCCGTGAATAATCCGCTGTCCCTGGACCGCGCGGCCAGCACGCGCAATTACCTCACGGGCCGGGGCATCGACGGGCGTCGCATCTCGATCGAAGGCATGGGTGAGCGCCAGCCCATTGCCACCAACGAAACGGCCCAAGGCCGCAGCCGCAACCGCCGGGTCGAGATTTTTGTGGGTGAGCGTCCCCGCGGCTAATGCGCATACGCCAGCGCATCGGCGGCTTCAGGGCCCGGTGCGCAGCAGGTTGGCCAGTTCCACCGCCGACTTCACCTGCATCTTGTCGAAGACCCGTGAGCGGTGCACTTCGACCGTGCGCACGCTGATGTCCAGCTGGTCGGCAATCAGCTTGTTGGGCAGGCCGGCCACCACCAGGTCCATGACGTCGCGTTCGCGCTCGGTGAGGTCGCGCAGACGCACCTGCAGGTCGCTGTGCTGGGCCAATTGCTCCAGGTGCGCTGCCGACTGCGCCAGCGCCTGCTCGATGCGATCGACCAGGGCATTGTCCGAAAAAGGCTTTTCATAAAAATCGAAGGCGCCGCGCTTGACGGCATCGACCGCGGTGGGTACGTCGGCATGGCCGGTGAGAAAGATCACGGGCATGGCAGCCAGTTCGCCCCGCGCCAACAGCAGGTCGAACAGGGCCAGGCCGCTCATGCCTGGCATGCGCACGTCCAGCAGCAGGCAGCAGGGCTGGCGCAGTGCGGTGCGGGTGTGCAGCATGGCGTCGAACGCTTCGGCGCTGTCGAACGATTCGCTGAGCAGGCGGCGCGAGCGCAGCAGCCAGGCGAGCGCTTCGCGCACGCCTGCGTCGTCGTCCACGATGTACACAAGGGCGTTGGCTACAGGTTGCATCAGGAGGTGGGGGTTTGGCCGAAAGGCAGGGTGAAGGTGAATACCGTACCACGCGGCGCATGGGGCTCGTAGGCCAGGAAACCACCATGCTGCTCGACCACCGTGCGGCACATGCTCAGGCCCAGGCCCATGCCCTCGGCGCGCGTGGTGAAGAACGGCGTGAACAGTTGCTGCGCCACCTCGGGCGTGATGCCGACGCCGCCGTCGGTGACCGAAAATTCAAGCCACCCGCTGTAGGCATTGGCCGCGCCGCGCCGTACCCGGATGTTCAAAACACGCGGATGAATCGCTGGATCGTCCATGGCCTGCATGGCATTGCGCGCTAGGTTTAGCAGCACCTGTTCGACCATGGTGCGGTCACACAGGACGCCCGGCAGTTGGGGCTCCACCGAGGTCTTCACGCGCACATCGAGTTTGCGGGCCTGCAAGCTGATGATCGGCAGGATCGCGTCGAGCAGTTCCTGGGGGGGCACGGTCTCGCGGGTCTGGTCGCGGCGGCGCACGAAATCGTGCACGCTTTTGATCACGCGGCCGGCGCGTTCGGCCTGGCGGGCAATGTGCTGCATCGCCATGCGCACATCGCGCAGGTCGTTGGTGTGGTCGGCAGCGGGGGCGCTGGAATCGAGCAGGTTCAGCGAACCCGTGGCGTAGCTCGAGATGGCCGCCAGGGGCTGGTTGAGCTCGTGGCTCAGCAGCGAAGCCATCTCGCCCACGGTGGCCAGCCGTGCCGTGGCCTGCAAACGTTCTTGTGAGGCGCGGGAGAGCTCCTCGATACGGCGCTGTTCGCTGATGTCCAGGAACGCACTCATCCAGCCGGTATGCAGCCCCTGGGCATTGATCAACGGCGCTTCGATGATGAGCACCGGAAAACGCGTGCCGTCTTTGCGCATGAAGATCGATTCGAAACCTTCGCGTGGCGGCATTCTGCCGGCAAAGCGCGTGGCTTGGCGCTGCAGGAACTCTTCGGCCAGTTCGGGCGGCCAGTAGGGTGCGGCGGTGCTGTGCCCCAGCAGTTCTTGCTGGCTGAATCCCACCATGTCGCAGAACGCGGGGTTGACGTAGGTGATGCGTCCCTGCAGGTCGCGTGCACGCAGGCCGGTGACCAGAGAGTCTTCCATGGCCTTGCGAAAGGCCAGGGCGTCCGCCAGATCGCGCTCTGCGCGCAGCCTGCGCCGGTTGTCCCGTACCAGCACCACCATCACCGTCACCAGCGCAATCGACATGGCGGTGACCAGCGCCGTGAGCACGTTCGGAAAGAGGTTGGGCGCGCCATGCCAGCTGTCCATGCGCAGCACCAGCGTGGTGCCCGGCAGGTCGAGCAGCTGCTGGGCCGTGAACATGCGTGTGCCGCGCCGGGCCGCGCCCAGCACCGCCAGCCGGGTTCCGTCGGCCTCGGTGAAAGAGGCCTCCTGGCTGCGCGTCAGGTTGTGCCCCACCAGATCCACCAGCATCTCCTGCAGCGCGTAGGTGGCCACCAGGAAGCCGGCGGGGCGCCCGTTGCTGTCCAGGGGCAGGCACAGCTCCATCATTTCCGAGCCCATGCCATCGCCGTGGGGCTGGAAAAAGCTGCCCGAATAGGCGGGTGCTGCGAGCCTGCGGGCATTGGTGCAGGCCAGCGCCGCATCGGTATGCGAGCCTTCGCGGCTCGCAGCGTCCCACGCCACGGGTCGGTAGGGGGTCTGGGCGGATGCGCGCAAACGCAGGTTGGCGTCACGCCACTCGACGCGGACCAGCTCGCGGCGTTGGCGCAGCAATTCGGCCGCATTGACCTCCCAGGCCAACAGGCCCGGATCGCCTGCTTGAAGTGCCTGCAGGCTTTGCACGTTGCGCGTGAGCGCGGTACGGATGTCGGAGCTGGCGTCTGCGGCGTCGCGTTCCAGCCGCGACTGCACCTGGCTGGCCTCGTAGCGCCCGGCCAGCCACACCAGTGTGACCAGCATGGACACTACCAGGCACACCAGCAGGGTCCACAGCGACCAGCGGCGCCATGCGCTGCGCCAGTGCTGCCAGGGTGTGCGGGGGCGTGGCAGTTGCGTCACAGGATGCGGTGCTCCAGTGCGGGCAGTTGCGCGCGCACCTGGCGAACGCGCCCGGCATCGAGCTCGCCCAGCACCACGCCAGGGCCCTGCACCAGTGTGTTGGTAACCTCTCCCCAGGGATCGACCAGCATGCTGTGCCCCCAGGTCTGGCGGCCGTTTTCGTGTACCCCGCCCTGCGCGGGGGCCAGTACATAAGCCAGGTTTTCCACCGCGCGTGCGCGCAGCAGGAGTTCCCAGTGGGCCTGCCCGGTGGTGTGGGTGAAGGCGCTGGGCACGAGCAGCAGGTCGGCGCCTGCGCTGGCATGCCGGCGATACAGCTCGGGAAAGCGCAGGTCGTAGCAAACGCTCAGCCCGATGCGCCAGGTGTGGCCGGTGCGGGCCGGCAGGTCGAAGTGCACCGGGGTTGAACCCGCCTCGATCACCCGGCCCTCGTCAAAATGCTCGCGTCCATTGTCAAACCGAAACAGGTGGATCTTGTCGTAGCGCGCAGCGCATTGGCCCGAGGGGGCATACACCAGCGTGGTGTTGTGCACGCGCGCCGGATCAGCCGCTTGCAGTGGCAAGGTGCCGCCGACCACCCACAGCTGCAGCTCCCGTGCGGCGCGGGCGAGAAATGCCTGCACCACCCCATCGCCCGGTGTTTCGCGCAAGGCCAGCTTGTCGGTGTCGCGTAGTCCCATGGCACAAAAATACTCGGGCAGCACGGCCAGTTCGGCGCCTGCCGCAGCGGCCTGCTCGAGCAGGCCGCGGGCCATGGCCAGGTTGTCGCGGCGCTCTGTGCTGGAGACCATCTGCAGGGCGGCGACTTTCATGAGGGCTCTCCGGCGGTTGAAGAAGGTGTCGTGGGCACTTGTGCGGCCCCCGAGGGCGCGGGGGCGCTGCCGGATTCCCGGCTGCGCCGGGGAATTCGCACGATGTTCGGATCCGTCCAGGTGCCATCCACCCTGAATTCCTGCGTGGCGGCCTCAATCAGGGGGCCGCGCAGAAACACCTGGGCCAGAAAGCTGCCCAACCCAACGATCGGGTTGATCGCCGTGGCCACCAGCGAGGCGGTCATGGCATTGATTTCAGGGATGACCACCACATGCAGGTCCTGGGTTTCGTGGTCGATGTCGGCACGGCCCTCCATGAGCACGGCCGCATTGACCCCTTTCATCTGCAGGTTGTTGGTGATGGCAACCCCCTGCTCAATGCGTACGTCGCCCCGCACGAAGTCGAACGCGAAGCCCTCGCTGAACACATCGCGGAAATCCAGGGTCAGACGGCGCGGCAGGGCCTGCAGGCTCAACACGCCAAGCAACTTGGCCAGCCCCGGATCCGCTTTGAGGAACTGGCCAGACTCCACGTTCAGGTTGATCTGCCCGGTCATGGAGCGGTAGTCCGGGCTCATGGGCGCGCCTACCCACGCCACCTGCCCTTGCATGCGTCCTTTGCCGCGGCGCACGACGTTCTCCATGCCAAAACGGGTGAGCAGATCGCCCGAGTCGCGGATGTCGAGGTGAAAGTCCATGACCGTGCGGCGGTGCGGCGCCCGCTCGCTACCGGCCAGCACGGCCCAGTTGCCGCTGCCGGTGAAGGTCGCTTCGGGTGCCACGATGTTGAACTTGCTGAGCCGCCACTCGCGCGGGGTGGCATCTCCACCCCGGTTTTGCGCTTCTATCTCCACGCGCCCCAGTGGACGGCCACGCAGTTCGAAATCGTCCACCACGATGTCCAGCGCAGGCATCGTCGCGGGTTGCTCGTCCAGCAGGGCCTCGAACTGTGTGGCGGCGCTGGGTGGCAGCTTCATGCGGGCCAGGCGGGCAAATACCCGGCCCGCTGCATGGTCGCGGGCGCCGGTCTGCCGGTATTCGACATAGCCATTGAGTTCGCTGGCGTCGAGGTTGGCGCGCCAGGTGGTGCCTTCCCGCGAGCCGCCCACCACCACGTTGTGCAAGGTGCGCCCTTGCATGGTGAGCGCCTGCGCGCGCACGGCGACGGTGGTGGGCAAATAGTCTTGTGCCGCGCTGGCCGTGGCGCTGTCGGTCCGGGTGGCGCTGTTGGCGCCCGTTGTCTGGTTGAGCACCTTTTCCCAGGCATCCACATCCACCTGTGCTGCGCGGATGTTGGCCGCCACACCGTCTGCCGGCATGGGCGCAGTTTCGCCGCCGGTCAGGCCGATGCCGATGGCGCCGCGCACCACACGCGTCTGCTGGCCCTGGTGCTCGCGCTGGTAACTGGCCGATCCGAGCGGGCCCAGGTCCAGGGTGATCTGGTCGCGCAGGGGCGGGACGGCGGTGCCTGCGGGGACCGCGGCCAGGGATTCCCGGGCGACCTGTATCTCAAAGCGCACGGGCAACACGGCCTCGGCTGTCTTGGCCAGCGGTGCCGGCAGGGCGAGCCCCAGTCCTTGCAGGCTGGTGGCGACCTGGATCTCGGGGACGCCGCGGCGAAACGCCAGTGCCAGCGTGTACGGTGTGCTGCCCGTGGCGCTGCGGGCCAGTTGCGACAGCATGCCCAGCTGCCGTGCCTGCTGCAGCCCCTCTGCGGTGGCCGTGCCTTGGGCCCGCAACTGCACAGCGCCCTCGGAGGGCGGGGCATTGGCCGGCAGCGCGCGCATTCCGCCCTCCAGCCGCAGATCACCGCCCAGCGCGCGCGCCTGCACCCCGTTCACGGAAAAACCGGTGTCGGTAAATTGCACGTTGCCGCGCGCGCGCGAAAGCAGGGGAGTTTCCGGGGTGATCTGCACCTCATTGCCCGCAAGCCCCACGCTGCCCTGCACTTTTGATGCGTTGATGTCGTTGATCGGCAGGCTCAGGCGCAGCTGCAAATCGGCCTGGCCCGTGCCGCTGGCCTGGTCGAGTGCATGGCCGGTCATGCGCGATAACGGAGAGGTGCGCAGGATCGTCAGCAGCTCGGCCAGCGGTCCGCGCGCATCGGCTTTGACGGCGACCACAGAGTGGGACAGATCGGGGATCTGCGCCTCCACCTTGGCCAGGCGCACGCCCGGTGTGCCGGTAAACCCCCCGGTGGCGCCGCGCACCTGCATGGTGGAACGCTCGAAAACCAGTTCGCCCGCCAGTTGTGTCAGCGCCGGCCAGGGCAGCGCATCGCGCGGTTGCAGTCGGGCTGGAACATAGGCATAGGTCACATCCCTGACGCGGGCGGCGATGCGGAAATCACCCTGCCGGGGATCATTGAAGGGCAGGTCGTGCAGATCGCCCTTCACGCGAAACTGCACGTTGCTGGCGTTGCCGGCCAGGATGGCATCGCGCACATAGTGGCGCGATTCGGCCGGTATGGACAGGGGCAGATAGCGGTACACGCGCGTTCCGTCGGCGCGCGACAAGGTTCCTGAAAGGTCCATCACGCCCGGAAAGCGGGACAACCGGGGGGGCTGGCCGGCATCGCTGGTGTGCCAGCTGGCGCGCAACTCGCCCTGGGCGTCCGCATTGGCAAACCGCACGTTGCTGGCCTGGACGGCCAGGCGTTGCCCGTCCACCTGCCAACGCAGCTGTGCACTCAGTTGGTCCAGTGGCAGGACCGGGTCTTCGAAAGCCCCTGGCAGAACCAGCGCACCCGAGGCGATGGCCAGGCTGGCCTTGCCCCCGGCGTGGGTCATGTCGATGTCCACGTTGGCGCCCCGCAAACCGGGAACGCTGTGCGCCGTCTCCGGCCCGCCGGCTGCCAGTGCCAGCCCTGTGACCTTGCCTCGCACCTGGTATTGCTGCAAGGCATCCAGCGGGCCGCGCCACGTGGCGTGCACCTCGTCGACCAGCCCCTGGGGGGTGTAGGTTTGCAGTGCGTGGTGGGCAGCCGCTCCCAGTGGGAAGCGGCTGCCGATCTGGGCCAGCGCGGCAAGGTCGAGGCGGTCCGCGCGCAACTCGCCCTGGGCGGGTGCCTTGCCTGTGGCCTCCGTGTACTGCAGGCGCAGGTTTCCTCCGGGCCAAACCAGGCCATCATCGGTCACGAACTGCAGCCCCTGGGTTTGAAATTCGAAGCCGCCTTCCAGCCGTCGTCCGCCCAGCCTGCCCTGGATGGAGGGCAGCGCCAGCGCCTGGAGCTGGGGGCCCAGCGTGGCGTTGACCTCGGTCAGCGCCAAGTCGGCCGTGCCGCCAACGATCTGGCCGCGCTGCATGTCGGCCCATGCGCGAACAGCGCCCCGACCCTGTGCCACCTCGAATCCCAGGTCGGCGTAGTGGCGCAAACGGGAGACGTCCACACGCGAAAAATCGGCAAACAGCTGGCCGCTCCAGTGCTGCCAGTTGCCGTCGCGCGCACGCAGCAGCGGCGCGCGAAACCGCCCGGTCAGCGTGAACCGTTCGCCCCAGGCCGGTGGTGGCGTGGCCGCAATGCGCAGGTTGTGCTGCCAGCTGCCGTTGCGCAGCAGCACATCGACGTTCTCCAGCGCCAGCTCGGGGGCGCCGCGCAACTCGTCGGTCCAGCGCAGGGTGCCGCCCTGGATGATCACTTCGCCCTGCGAAAACAGCCAGTCTGCCGCTGCGTTGTTTTCGCCCGTGGCCTCGGGCAAGCGCAGGCCGGCCACGACCAGGCGGCCGTCAGGTTCCCTGCGCACGTCGAGGTCGGGGCGTTCGATGTAGAGCTGCTCGAACCCCCAGTGCAGCAGCGAGCGGGGAGAGAGCGCCACCACCACGCGCGGCAATTGCAGCGCGGCCCGTCCTTGGGGGTCCAACAGCGCCACGTTCGACAGCTCTATCGAGGGAATCAGGCCCTCAGAACGTGCCATGATCGACCCGATGCGCACCGGTATCCCCAGTGCCCGAGCGGCCTGTGCCTCCAGTTGTGGGCGAAACTCGCCAATACGCGGCACAATCCAGCCATGCAGTGCACCCCACGCGACGGTCAGCAGCAGCCACAGGGCCAGCAGGCAGCCCAGCGACCATCGCGCGAACCCGGCGACGCATCGCAGCAGGCGTGTGGGGCGATTTAATGGCTCGATCATTGGTGGGCTTGAATGTGGCAGGAATTATGACCCGCGACCGCAGGGTGAGTTCGGTGCAAACCGGTGTCCTTATGTATGCAGCGGTCCTCCGCTCACCCCGCCATGCCAACTGCTCCCGCTGAGTTTTCCGACGGCCGTGTTGCTGTCTCTTCCGACCTGGCCGGGTACTCCCGCTTCTTTCAGCGCCTGCACCGCCGCTACGCGCAAGACCTGGCCTTGCTGCCGGCCGGAGCGCCAGGCAAAGAGGCCATGGCGCAGGCCTTCGCCGCATTGCAGGCGCGCGGATGCGATACCGCGACCGCCTTGCGCG
>Ga0116174_10002245_pt1 | contig 16943 bp, 11 predicted proteins | sample AD_UKC087_MetaG_FD_89801 | JGI IMG/M metagenome (GOLD analysis project Ga0116174, IMG submission 89801) | Active sludge microbial communities of municipal wastewater-treating anaerobic digesters from USA - AD_UKC087_MetaG | ecosystem: Engineered > Bioreactor > Anaerobic > Digestate | place: USA...
CAAAAGAAATATCTGATTTGGAAAGGGAAATTGAAGATTTTGACATGCTTTACCTTTATCTGGAAAACGGAGACGAAGAGCTGATTGAAAAAGAATTAAAGGAGTTCGAGTTCAAGACGTATTTATCAGGAAAGCACGACGATAAGGGAGCAATTTTGTCCATACATGCAGGTCAGGGCGGCACCGAAGCTATGGATTGGACATCCATGTTACTGAGAATGTACCTTAGATACGCAGAAAAAAGAAATTGGAAAGTATATAAAATAAACGAAGTTCCGGGAGAAGAGGCAGGTATAAAAACGGTAACCCTGGAAATTGAAGGAAAATATGCCTACGGATTTTTAAAAAAAGAAGCAGGAGTACACAGACTTGTAAGACAATCTCCCTTCAATGCCGATAACCTCAGACAAACTTCTTTTGCATTAGTTGAGGTTTTACCAATCATTGAAGACGACGAAGAGATAGAAATAAAAAATCAGGATATCGAGTGGGATTTTTTCAGATCAGGCGGTTCCGGCGGCCAAAATGTAAATAAGGTTTCTACAGCGGTCAGATTAAGACATATCCCTACCGGAATTGTGATTGAATGCCAGGAAGAAAGATATCAGGGTAAAAACAGAGAAAAAGCCCTGAGAATATTAAAATCCAAGCTTTATCAGATGGAGCAGGAGAAAATTCAGGGTGAAGAAAAGAAATTAAAGGGAGAATATAAAACGCCGGGGTGGGGAAATCAAATTAGAAACTATGTTCTTCATCCTTATAAATTGGTAAAGGACCTTAGAACAAACCTTGAAATAACTAATCCGGAAGGAGTTTTAGACGGAAATCTGGAAGAACTTATTGAAGCCGAATTGAAAATATAGTTTTATAACTTTTTTATTTTTCAGAAAATTTTAATTTTCGAAATCATCCCTGTTTCTCGGAAAATTTTCACCGGAAAAATCTTCTGCGTCAAAACCTGAGTCTCTTTCAATATCTAAACTATCCTCAGGAATATCATCAATAAGAACTTCCCTGCCTCTGCTGCCGCCCATTTCCTGACCTACAATCCCTCGTTCTTCCATCATATCAACTAACTTTGCAGCCCTTGCAAAACCTATACTTAATTTCCTTTGCAGCAAAGAAGAGGAAGCTTTTTTTGCAGACACAACTATGGTTACAGCTTTATCAAATAACTCGTCATCTACATCATCTCCCCAGCTTGATTTTACTACCCCGCCCTTTGATGTAACAGACGGCATACTCAAAACTTCTTCTCTATAATCAGGCGCCACACCTTGATTTTTCAAAAAGTTAACTAAATCGGCAGTTTCCTTTTCGGATATAAAAGCACCCTGAAGTCTGACCGGTTTCATAGTATCCGGCGGAACAAACAACATATCCCCCTTCCCCAGCAGCTTCTCCGCCCCGGGCTGATCAATGATAACCCTTGAATCTATCTGATTTAAGACCTGAAATGCCACTCTACAGGGAATATTGGCCTTAATCAGACCGGTTATAACGTCAGTGGAAGGTCTTTGGACGGCAAGGACCAGATGAACCCCCGTAGCCCTGCCCATTTGAGCCAATCTGATAATATTCTTTTCTACTCCGGCAGGATCCTGAATCATTATGTCCCCAAGTTCATCCACCACAATAACTATATAAGGCATGACCTGGATACCTGATTTTTCATTGTAAGTACCAATATCTCTTACTCTAGCCTTTTCGAACAGCTTGTATCTTCTTTCCATTTCTTCAACCGCCCATCTAAAGACCGAAGGGGCCTTCTCCATATCCGTAACCACGGGTGTCAAAAGATGAGGAATTCCGTCGTACACTATTAACTCTACTCTTTTCGGATCTATTAATATAAATTTAACTTCCTGAGGAGTGGTCCTAAAAAGTATTGAAAAAAGCAGGTTGTGAATAAAGATAGATTTTCCTGATCCGGTAGTTCCTGCGATTAAAAGGTGAGGCATTTTACCGATATCATAGGCCACTACTCTGCCGGCCACATCCTCCCCCAGCGCCACCGATAATTTTGAAGGTGCGTTTTTCATCGTTGGAGAAGTAATCAAAGATTTAAAATAAACCATCGTTCTTTTTGTATTCGGAACCTCTATACCAATTAAGGATTTTCCCGGGATAGGTGCTTCGATTCTGACTGTTCCCGTGGGAGATGCTAAAGCCAAAGCGATATTTCCCTGAAGTGTAGCAATTTTGGCAATGTTTGTAACCGATTTAGGCCTCAGAGCATACTGGGTAACCGACGAACCTACTTTTACGTTTTCCATATCAATATCAACATCAATTGAAAAGGATTTTAAAGTCTCTTTTATAATTTTTACTCTTTTATCCAATTCCGATGTATCAACAACACGTACCGGAGGTTCTGCCAGGAGATTGTCGGGAGGATACTCCCAAATTCTATCCGACGGTATGGCCGGGGAGGCTTTAATCAGAGACACGGGGGCCAAGGTATCAACGGAACCGTTGTCAATGTGCTTAATATCACTTAAAGGCTCGGCCTGGGGTTGTATAACTTCAAATATCGAAACCTGGGAAGGTTCCCGAGACTCGCTTGGGTGAGCTTCGGCAAAAGCCGGAGTTTTTTTGTCCTCTCTGTAATCATCAACAGTCAGTACTGAAGAGGTATCCACTTCAATCTCAGGCTCACCTGCTGCTCTCTCTTTTTTTGAAAAAATCTTTTTAAAAAGATCCGTTAGTCCGATTTTTGCTGAGAAATCAGCAATATTATTTAAAGATAGATTAAAAATTAAAAATACAGAACCCAAAATTCCTAAAAAAATTAAAACCACCGCTCCTGTGATACTGATTCCCGAAGAAAGAGCGTTTGATATTCTATAACCTATTAAACCTCCTCCTTTTCCCGCCAGGGCAACCTCATAAGAATTTTCTTCCGAAATAAAAACATGTAAAACCGCAGAAAGAGAAAATAATAACAAAAAAAGACCTATAAAAATTCGGGCTTGTTTGAATCTCGCGTCTATACGGTCAAAAAACAGAATCCCGAAACTACCGAAAATAAAAGGAATCAAAAAAGATGATTTTCCAAAATATAAGTTTAAGAAATGTTGTATCTTAGAGTTTATTTCATAATCAGGGGCAAAAAAAGATATTAAACTAACCAGAAAAAGCGCCAAAAACAATAAGGACACAATAGACCTGACGGTATCAGGTTTTGCATTGAATCTTAATTTGAACTTTTTCTTTCTACCTCTGGACATTATCCCTATAATAACACAAAGAAGGCGTTAGTAAAAAGGTTAACTACAATTTACATTGTTATAAAATGAACAATCACCATCGGACACATTCCGGTTTCTTTTTTAAGAAATTTGGCAATATCGTTTTCCAACCGTCGTTTATAGTCAGACGGATCTTTTTTGCCGGCTTTTGAATTGTGAATTCTTTTAGAAATAAATTTTTTGGATTTATCCATCAAATCCTTAGAATCCTTAACATAAATAAAACCTCTGGTAATTATTTCTAACTTATCTGCAAGGATGCTGCCTTCTTTTGAAACAGGAATAGCTACAACAAAAACCCCTTCGGAAGATAAGTGGTTTCTGTCCTTGACTACAATTGGATTTAGCTCATCGACTTTATTACTGCTGATATAAACCTCTTTAGTTTCATAGTGTTTTCCTTTTCTTGCCTTTCCGTACGAAAACTCAACCGAATCACCTTCCAAACATTCAAAAACTCTTTCCTTAGATATACCCATATTAACCATTACATTTGTGTAAGCCCTCATTTTAGTAATAGTGCCGCCAATAGGTATGTGGTATTTGGGATTGATAAGCCTCACCAATCTCTCAATGTCTCCCCGGACGGAGTGTCCTGAAACATGAAGATTATTCTGAATTTCGCTGTAGATAACTTCGCAGTTTTTTAATGTTAAATTATCTCTAACCTTTTCAACCGTAATATCGGCACCCGGAGGGTTGGGGTCACCGGAAAATATAACCATAGCATCATTTTGCAATACAATTGACTCGTGCTCTCCCCTGCTTAATCTTTCCAACGAAGATCCGGGCTGACCGTAACAGCCCGCTATTAAATAAACAAGGTCCTTTTGGTCGTAGCCGGTAGAGTCTTTTTCATTTATAAAAAAGTCATCAGGAAAAGGAAGGTAACCCAATCTTCTACCCACATCAATCATTTGTTCAACAGACCTTCCGCTCGGGACTATTTTTCTATTTACTTTCATTGCAGCATCCATAATCTGATACATCCTGGAAATATTTGAAGACATAGTTGTTACCAAAATCTGACGATTTCCGGCACGTGCAAATAATTCATGAAAAGTATTTGCTAAAGTACTTTCGGATTTTGTGTGACCTTCGGATGTGATTCCTAAACAATCGGAAATAAGACACAAAACACCTTCCCGTCCCAGTCTCTCCATAGTGTCTACGTCTGCAGGTTTGTCCAAAACAGGGTTTTCATCAAATTTGTAATCAGCAAGATGCACTAAAACGCCTTCAGGAGTATTTATAACAAGCCCCATTGATTCAGGAATAGAGTGATTGATTCTAAAAGCAGACATTTTGAAATGCCCCAGGTCTGCCACCCCGGAGTCGGGGCCAAAAAGATGATAACTAAAATTTCTACCGACCTCGCTAAAAGCTTTTTCAGAAAGTTTTACTTTTAAGAATTCACCGACTAATTTACTTGCATATATCGGTACATTTGGAAGTTCCATTAACAAGTTGGGGACAGCCCCAACGTGGTCCTCATGACCGTGGGTAATAAACACCCCTTTAATTTTATGTGAATTTTTCAGTAAATAATCAAAATCCGGAATCAAAATATCAACTCCGGGCATATCGAAAATATCAGGAAACCCTATTCCGCAATCCACTACTACTATTTCATCACCGTACTCATAAACGGTCATATTTTTATTTACTTGCTCCGTTCCGCCTATCATTATTACCTTAAGAACAGGTTTGTGGGAACTTTCCTGTGTATTTTCAGTATTTTTTTTCATATCATAATTCATATTTGTTTGTAATTCCTTTAACTTCTTATAAATAACCTATTAATTTTACAGACCTATGGACAATTGTCCATCCATACCCTTGGTCTTATCTAAGCCCTCTCCTCCAAAATCACTTTTTTGCAACAGCTCCTCCGCCTTAATAAGCATATCAGGTATTCTTTTAAAATCATTTTTAAAATCAGTCATCACCGAACCATTTCTTAAAGCTGCGGCAGGGTGATAAACCGGATATATATAATACTTTCCGGCCTTCACCAACTTACCTCTATCAAAAGATATTTTCCCGTTAGGGTAAAAGTGATTCATAGAATATCTTCCCAAGGTCACGATAAGTTTCGGAGAAATAATTTGTAACTGCATATCTAAAAAAGGAGAGCAAGCCTGAATCTCGTCAGGAAGGGGTTCTCTGTTTTCAGGAGGCCGGTGTTTAATAATGTTTCCTATCCAAACATCTTCTCTTTTGTAACCAATCTCTTTTAAAGACTCGTCCAATAGCTTCCCCGCTCTTCCGACAAAGGGTTTCCCGAAAATATCTTCGTAATACCCGGGAGCTTCTCCGACAAATACAATTTTTGAATTTACATTACCCTCACCGGGAACGGCATTGGTAGCTTGCTTGCATAATCTACATTTATCGCAAGACTTTATACTTGCCGCTATATCTTTTAATAACTTTTCTTTATCCATTATTTATTGAGGCAGATAATATTTCAAATTATCGGATGTAAGTTTAACTTCCGTTACTTTTCCTTCTACTATCTCCCGGGCAACCTTCCTGCAAATAGACTCCAAAGTCCTCCCTAAACTTCTTATACCCGAATCATATCCAAAGGGCCTTACTATACCGGGCCACAGATCAGGGTCAATCTGCAGTTCTTCGGGCCTTAGTCCGGATTTCTGAATAATTTGCGGCAATAAATAATCTCTCGCAATAACTATCTTTTCTTGGTCGGTGTAGGAAGGCATTTTTATAATTTCCATTCTATCCATAAGAGCTGCGGAAAGAGTACCGGTAGTATTTGCAGAACATATAAAAAGTACGTTAGATAAATCTACAGGATAATCTATGTAATGATCTCTAAAAGCAACGTTTTGCTTCGGGTCTAAAATTTCCAATAAAATAGCCATTATATCCGACCTTAAACCCTGCTCCCCGCTTGCTTTATCAATTTCATCCAGAAGAATGAGCGGATTTCTGACGCCTGTTCTTATTAGTGCTTTTATTATTTGACCCGGTTCCGCTTCGGGAAACGATTTACTTCTTCCTCTTAACTCAGTTGCAGAGCCAATACCGCCCATAGCAATTCTTTCAAACTTTCTGCCAAGAGTTTCGGCTAAAGAATAAGCTAAAGTTGTCTTTCCAACTCCCTGGAGACCTACCAATAAAAGTACAGGGGATTTTGAAACCGCATCTTCGCCTCTTTGTGTCAATAAAATTAATGTCGAAAGATATTCAAGAATTCTATCTTTAGCATACTGCATGCCAAAATGATTTTTATCCATACTTTCTTTGGCATACTCCAAATCCAAAATATCTTTTGTCTCTTCTAACCACGGAATAGATGTAACGGTCTCGATATATCTTGATAGCGTGTCAAACTCAGAAGCGTAATGACCTAAATTTGCCATTCTGTCCAACCTGTCCAACATCTGCTCCAAGCGGATTCTCAAATCTTCGGGCATTCCCTTGGTATCTTTAATTTTCTTAGATAACGTATTTAATTCTTCAAATAAAAAGTCTTTTTTCTCCATTATTTTATTACCAAATAAGAATCTCCGGATTCCTTAAAACTATTTAAAATTGATTTAAATTCTTCAGAAAGAGTGTTTCTTATAGTCTCGTCTAATACAATATCGCCGTCTCCCTGTTTTTTCAATAAAAACACCTGACCTTCTTTTGGCAGTATATTTTTAATAGAAACAAAGGAAGGATGGGTAAGCATATTCTTTTCAATTTCAGATTTTGCCAACTTGGCCTGATCAATAAGTTCGGGTTCATAAGAAATAAGCAAAGCATCACCTTCTTTATCAACATTAATATCATTGTTGCCTGAAAATTCAAATGAAGTATCTTTTGGAAAAACCAACAGAACCCACCCGCTTAACAGACCTTTTTTCATATAAAAAGCAGAATATGAGGGGTACATTTTACCTTTTAAACTTTCAGCCAAGGTAAAAAACTCGCCACCCAGGAAACTGAAATAAGGGTCGAGGGTTTCGGGATCCGAAAATTCTATATACAGGGAAAAATCGTAAGGAACATAACTGTAAACGTCTCTCTGACCAAAAATTCCGGATTGAAGATCCAAACCCAAATCCCGATAATTTTCTTTAGTTTCGGTTTCAGATAAATTTACGGGTTCCGTATTATAAGGCTTTTCGACATTTGTAGCCTGCGGCTTTTTAATAGCTGCTCCATTTGATAACACTTTCAGGAAATCTGTTTGAATGGCCAAAAGAATTATTGTACTTATAGAAATACCGATCAAAACACCTCCGACTACGCTTCTGATACTAATCTCACGGGATATTTTATTAACAGCAGTATCTCCTTTAGTTTTAGTATGTTTTTCCGATATCTTAACTCCTTGACTGTTAGGAGAAAAAGCCTTGTCAGAGACAACTTCTTCAGGTTTCAGGTAAAGTTCTTCGGGCAGCTCACTTCCGCAATACTCGCAAAAATAATGGCTGCTGGCAGTCAGTTCTGATTTACAAAAGGGGCAGATTCTTTTCATCTCATTTATTATAAAGCAGTTAAGAACTTGATTCCAGAATTTTTACTGATTAGATAGGAACAAAATTTATCTTCTTCTATCTCTTCTGTTATCATTTCTGAAACCACCGTTCCTGCCTCCGTTTCTACGACCGTTGTTACTTCTTTCAGCCGGAACATAATCCGGATCATCAGCTGCTCTCTTGGAAAGACTGAATTTACCGTCATCACCAACGCTTATTACTTTTACCTTTACAACATCACCAACCTTAAACCACTCATCTACATTTTCAACAAACGAATCGGTTATTTCACTTACATGAAGCAGGCCTACTTTTCCGGGTAAAACTTCCACCAAAACACCGAAGTCTAATATTTCCTTAACAGTCCCATCAAAAATCTCACCGACCTGCATACTTCTGGTCATTCCTTCAACTATTTTTAAGGCTTCCTCCGCCTTTTCCTTATCAACCGAAGAAATTACTACCTTGCCGTCCTCTTCAATTGAAATTTCGGATTGAGTTTTTTCCTGAATTTCCTTAATTACTTTTCCGCCTGTTCCTATAATCATACCTATTTTATCCGGGTCTATCATTGTTGTTACCGTCTTAGGCGCGTATTGAGACACTTGTGCTTTCGGAGCATCAATTACTTTTTGCATTTCCTTTAGGATAAACAGTCTCCCCTCTTTTGATTGTTCAAAAATCTTAGGAAGAACATCCATAGGAATTCCTTTCACTTTTACATCCAATTGGATAGCCGTAACTCCTCTGATGGTTCCGGTCATCTTAAAATCCATATAACCATTTGCATCTTCTTCGCCCGATAAGTCGGTTAATATCTGATATTTTGAAAAAGAATCGTCTTCAACAATTAACCCCATGGCAACTCCGCTGACCATATCTTTAATGGGAACACCTGCATCCATCAAAGCGAGTGTTGAGCCGCAAGTTGACGCCATAGAAGAAGAACCGTTACTGGATATAATTTCTGAAACCAACATAATTGTGTAAGGAAATTCATCTTGGCTCGGTATTACCGGTCTCAAAGCTTTTTCAGCTATCATACCGTGACCTATTTCTCTTGGATTCGGAGCGCCAAATCTTCCTACCTCGCCTACACTGTAAGGAGGAAAATTATAATAATGCAAATATCTTTTTCTTCTTTCACCGTACATATCCTGGATTAAAAGCTCATCCGAAGGAGAACCTAAAGTACATACAGTAAGAGCTTGGGTTTCACCTCTGGTAAATAAAGCGCTTCCGTGTGTTCTTGGTAAGATACCTGTTTTTATTGATATAGGTCTGACTTCATCTACTTTTCTGCCGTCAATTCTTTTTCCTTCATCAAGTACAATTTTTCTCATTACTTTTTTTGTAATCAACTCGTAAGCCATTTCCATATCGGATTTTTTATAGACGCCTTCAAAATTCTTGAATGCTTCTTCTTTTAGTTCGGCTAATTTCTCGCTCATTAACTGTTTGCCTTCGGTTAAGGTTTTCTCTTTCATGATCTCTTCAACCTTATCCATAGTTAAATCTGAAATTGCTTTTATAATTTCCTCTGACGGGAATCGGGAAACATATTCATATTTTTTACCTTCCGGGTTTATTTCTTTAACAAAATCGGATATGAAATTGTACAAATCATCAATATTATCTCTGGCAAAATTTATTGCTTCCAATATTTTTTCTTCGGGAATGACATTTGCCTCAACTTCGGCGGCTAAAAATCTTTTATCTTCACCTACAAAAGAAACCATCATATCTAAGTCACTCTCGGATTCCAATTGTTTTAATGTAGGAGATAAAACTAAGTTACCGTCTACCAGGCCGATTCTGGCAGAAGCTAACGGTCCTGAAAAAGGAATATTACTTGCCTGTAAACAAGCTGAAGTAGCTAACATACTTAAGAACTCGGGGTCTGCTTCCTCATCAAGAGAAAGAACTGTAACAACAACTTGAACTTCATCCATATAATCCTTAGGGAACAGAGGTCTGATAGCATGATCTATTGATCTTCTGGCAATTACTGCGTCGTCAGTTGCCTTTCCGTCTCTTTTAACAAATCTGGAACTTTTTATACTGCCGCTGGCATAAAGTTTCTCTTCATATTGAACTCTGAGGCCTAAAAAATCAGCCTCGGGAGAAGGATCTCCTGAGACAGCAGTTACAAGAAGTACCGTGTCTCCATAAGTTGCTTTAACGGACATATCCGCCCTTAAAGCTAGTTCTCCGGTTTCAAAAACAAGTTTCTTACCGGCAAAATTGGTTTCTTTTCTTACAATTTTATTCATTTTTTCTTACATAGGGGTTTGTTATCTAGAGGATTAAGATTCAAAATATTATGCACCCAATGCATAATAGCCTGCCTCCTAATCCAATGAATAAGACCCGCTATCCAAATTTTTACGGCTGTCCTTACTTAGACAGCTCCATTTTCTCAACTAATTGGCTGTATCTCTCTTCATCTTTTCCCTTAAGATAGGATATTAATCTTCTTCTTTTATTAACCATCTGAAGAAGACCTCTTCTGGAGTGATTATCCTTTTTATGGGTTTTAAGATGATCGGATAATCTGGCAATAGACTCAGTAAGGATAGCAACCTGAACTTCAGGTGACCCTGTATCAGCATCATGCAGCCTGCTGGTTTTTATTATCTGTGCCTTTTTTTCCTTAGATAAAGCCATAATTAACTACGATAATATAGCAAAACTTACTTAATAAATCAACTACTAAATACCTCTTCTCCTGGAAATTCCTTTTAGTAAAGCCTCCGCAGCCTTGGATGAAACCGCAAGATTCCATTTAAGAGCGTGGTTTAATACAAGCAAACTTATACTGTCAAAGCTCGGATCTACTACATTTATATTCCCAAATCTTTGATTCCTTTCGGAATTATCAATATTTAAAATATCAACTCCGCCAAAACCGCCCCCCACATCTTCCAACAATTTCCCCAGGTCATTTCTTGAAGGTGCTCCTAAGGTTATTATCAAATCATAATCAAAGCCTTTTATTTCTGATTTAACTCTGGATAAATCAAAGTCTCTGTCGATGGGACTGATTGAAAAATGCAGAACATCGTTTTCAGTTGAATAATTTACTTTAGAAGCGCTGGTACCCGAATAATCAACCGACACTAAAAGCTCTCTTGAAGAAGAACTGTTGGATATCTCAACATCGTCAACATTTCCAAAATCTTCAGGAATAGCACCCTGATAAATTATTGAAACATTCTTTCCTTCTTCTTTTAACATATAATAAAGACCAACTGCGGATGAAAAGGAATCAATACCCGCAGTTTTAGAAGGAAGAATTGCTATATTTCCCGCTTCTTCAATAAGTCTCAATATTTGGTTTGTTTTATCAAATTCAGAATTCATATTTATAGTAAAAATTTATCCGAGCAGGAAACACATAATAAGTAGAGGATGGAACACTATACCAGAACTCTAAGGATTGTACAACTTCTGTCCTATAGTGTCAAATGGCAAAAGAAGGCAAATAGTTGAGGAACAAAATAAAAACTAATTATTGAAAAAAAAGAGATACCAAAAGAAGATACAAAATGGTACAAAGAGCGGAATTAAAGTACTTCCAAATACATATCCGAAGCAATTTCTTCAAACTGAGGTTTTAGAAGCACCCCGCACTCGTTGTCCTTACCGGCAACGTCAATATCGTCTTTCCCCTTTTTTAATTTTTTTACCGAACCATAAAACAAGGGTTCATCTTCTTTTGTCAGATCAGCCGGATTTTTATTATAGACAGCCACCCGTGATTTTACTTTTAAGGCTCCGGCCAAAACCTTGCATCCGGCAATAATATCTCCCGAATCAAGTTTAAAGATTTTTAAAACCTTAGCCCTTCCTTTAACCTTGGACATTTCATTTACGGCAGTTCCTTCCAAAAATTTTGCTGAATCATCAATAAGGTCGTAAATGGTTTTGTAGGATTTTATAAAAACACCTAAAGATTCTGCCAAATCCTCTACCGCAGGAGAAATTCTAATATTAAAACCGACAACCACACCTTTTACGCTTTGAGCAAGCATTACATCCGACTCATTTATGTCACCGGTCCCGGTGTGCAGGAGTTTTAACGCGTATGTGGTCTCGGCCGAGGAAGTAACCAGATTCGATAAACTTGCCTTGACAGCCTCCAGCGTACCTTCGGTATCGGCTTTTAAGACCATCGAAACCATTCTTTTGGCGTCTTTTCCGAGTATCTCTATTTTATTATCATCTTCGGATAGTTCAGCGAGTTCACTGCCTTTCATAAGCAAAATATCTCCGACATGGGGAACGGTGCTGAAACCAAGCAACTCCACAGGATCCGAAGGATAAGCCTCTTTCATTATTTTTCCGTCATATCCGGTCATAGATTTTATTTTTGCATTAATTCCCGAAGCAGTAACTGTATCGCCGATTTTCAAGGTTCCGTTTTTCACAATACATGAAACTACCACACCTTTTTTTCTGTCAAGTCGGGATTCTATAATTACAGCTTCCATCTCACCTGACGGATCCGCCTTTATGTTAATCATCTCAGCTAAAAGCAAAATAGCATCAAGAAGAGTATCCACACCTTCTCCGGTTTTTGCTGACATCTCTACACAAATCTCACTGCCACCCCAATCTTCCACAAGAATATTTTCCTGAGCCAGTTCCTGCTTTACTTTCCTCGGGTCAGCTCCGGGCTTATCTATTTTATTTATAGCTACAATAAAAGGAACTTTTGCGGCTCTGATGTGGGATATGGCTTCTTTGGTTTGAGGTTTAACCCCTTCCTCGGCGGCTATAACCAATACAACAATGTCAGCAGCTCTTCCCCCACGGGCTCTCATCTGAGTAAACGCTGCGTGTCCTGGTGTATCTATAAAAGTTATTTTTTTACCGTTATGAGAAATTTGATAAGCACCTATATGTTGAGTAATACCGCCGTACTCTTTCTCCTGAACATTGGTTTTCCTTATACGGTCGAGAATGCTTGTTTTACCATGATCGACATGTCCCATAATGGTGACGATGGGAGCTCTGGTGTTATCTTCAGTTTTATTTTTAATGTTTTCAGACATGGTTTATACAAGCAATTAAATATTACACTTTTTTCGGTCATTGTTTGATCAAAAAATTTTAAGAACATCATCTTACCGAACCTAATTTTGTTCCGGATCGGGCAACGTTTCTTCGGTATTTTCGGGTTCTGATGCATCTTCCGGAGAAGTATCGCCTTCGGATATTTCGGGTTCTTCGGAAGCACCGCTTTTCTCGGGCATTTTTTCTTTTTTCCTGGTTTCCTCCGCCTCATTGAATTTCTTTATCTCGGCATCCCAAACTCCGACTACCTTATCGTTTTTTTCAGCTTTTGCGCCACCTTCAACAGCTTGATCACTTGAAAATATTCCTGCAACACCTTTTATATCTATTTTCCACTTTGTAAGCTTATTGGCTAATCTGGCATTCTGACCTTCTTTTCCGATAGCTAAACTTTGCTGATCCTCGGGAACGGTTACAATAGCTCTTTTTTCTTTTCTTTCAAGTTCCACCTCAGTTACTTTTGCAGGAGATAAACTTGCAGCAATAAATTTTTCTAAGTTATCTGAATAAGGAACAATATCTATTTTTTCACCGAAAAGTTCTGATATTATTGATTGGACTCTCACACCCTTTTGACCAACACAGCTTCCGACGGGATCCACTTTTTCGTCTTTTGAAGAAACTGCCATTTTAGTTCTGGAACCTGCTTCTCTGGCAATTGCTTCAATAACAACCACTCCGGAGGCAATTTCAGGCACTTCTTGTTCAAACAGCCTTACAACGAATTCAGGGTCAGCCCGGCTCACAATTATTTCGGTGCCTCTTGGTGTCTCCTGAATATCTTTTACCAGTACTTTAAGCCTTTGATTTATTCTATAAACTTCGGTAGGCACCTGCTCATTTTTAGGCATTATCCCCTGGCTTCTATTTTTACCCATATCCAAAGTTACGATTCCTTTTTCAACTCTAAAAACTGTACCCAAAACTATTTGACCTATTTTACCTTTGAACTCCAAGGTAATTACATCTTTTTCAGTTTCTCTTATTTTTTGAACCATTACCTGCCTGGCAGTTTGAGCTGCAATTCTTCCAAAACCTGCAGGAGTCACATCCATACCGTCTTTTAATATTCTAACCTCCCCTGTATCAGGGTTAAGATCAACAACTATTTCCTCAAGCTCAACGTTTTCTCCTGCTTCTTTTCGATCTTTTTTATAGGCGGTAGCCAAAGCTGACTTAACCGATTCAAGAACACTTTCAACAGTTATTCCTTTTTCGGTTGCAACCTGACTTATTGCCGCGTTAAATTCCGATATTGCCATGTTTTTTTTTGCCCTTTCAAGCAAATTACTACTTTATTAAAAAAAGTGGGTTGGCCCACTTAAATCAATCACTATTTATAAACTTGATACAGGTGAATTCTATACTAAGAGTAAGTTGAGGTCAACTAACTGGAAAATATACAAAAGAAAAAGAAGAAGAAAAAAAGGTCTCCTGATGTTATTAATGGTATTTAGAGATATTGAATGTTTAAAATAACTTTATTAGTTGGAACCTGACAATGTTGTAGGGGTATATATTCCGTAATCGAATATATCAGGCGCGTAAGGGTAAGATCTATGAACTATGACGGTTGCCTTTTCCTCACCTCCGGAACCTGTGACTATTTCTCCTCTTGATGTAAATTTGTATCCTTGAGTAGGCAAGCTGCCACTTGTCGGAAATACCGCAACTTTTGAAGAATTGTATAAAACCTTGATTCGAAGACCGTACGGATTACTGACTAACTGTACAGTATCACAAAGCGAGTATGAAGGGTTTGAATTACTCTCATTTTCAACACTAAATTTATTCGAAAGATATAAACGATTTGCAAAACCGGCCGGCTGTATACCACCTTTTTTAACACCCCCACTACTATTATATGATGAGTAGTAGATTGCCGCTTGGTTAGATACCCAGCATATCTTGATTGTACCGGACCTATATCCATCAAGGTTAACTTCTTTAATGGAACCCGGCTCTGTGGTAAAGGAATAACCATTACCTTCGTTTGAGGAAAATGTCCCCACCGTTATTATTGCTCGGGAAGAGATTAAATCCTCTGCTCCATCTTTGTTGAAAACGTACGCACATGTACCTGCTTCAGGACCGGTTTCAGCCTCAATAGCTGTACAATCGGGAGGGTTGACACCATCATATACTGCCTTATCAAGCTGGGAGTAATTTCTACTCAAGAGATTTTCAATTCCTCCCTCAGCGGTTGCAATTACTCTTGCTGAGGTATCTGTTCTTGCCACTCTTTTTAATGATTGAATGGTTCTTGTTGAAACAGAAACTCCAACAGCCGTAGCTATTGTTACCGTAACAATGACAAAAAGAAGCGTCTGGCCTTTTTCATTTTTATTTTTATTAATTTTAATTTTAGTATTCTCCATAATCATTTTAATAAATATATTCCCAATCAAGATCATAGGTTGTTACACCCGTGAAATATAGATTATCTTCGGATTTTTCTCTTTCAAGAGATGTTAGAAGATAAAGATATTTGTTATACGCCTTTGCTGATTCAGCGGGCATTGTTGCGTTATTATCATGATAAAGATCTCTTCCAAAGGTAATACCGCTAGCCGAATTCATCGAATTTTTTGCAATAAGAGGGGCAGAGACCATTATCATCTTGTCACGATTGGTTTCAGTTTTAGTACCGGATATGGACTTGAATATTATTTCTTCACTTGCAATTATACCTACCATTATGTGTGGATCTTGTGACATGTAATTAGTGGGACCTGCCGGGTAGGTAAGAGTGGTTCCAACACTTTCGCTAATTGTCACAGAACCATTTACTATTACAAGAAGTCTTCCATTACCAGGAGTGATGTTTGTAACATTATTTCTGATTACTAAATCACCTTCAAAATAAAGTATAGAAACACCGGTGCCATCAGTTATTCTATAACTATTAGGTAATTCTATGGTTCCGTGATCGTCCTGAGATATTTTATAAACTGTATTTGCTTTAAAACTATTCCCAATGGTAGAGAGCTGTACAGCACCACTTGGAGGAGTAAATGTAAAATTTTTAAGCCATTCACTGTCGTGTTCTTTTGAGTTGCCACGTAAATTATATGCATTGCCTCCAAGAGTAATCCCAAATCTAGTTTCAAATATTTTCTTTGAATCATTGGGGCTGTTTGATACTCCACCTGTCTCAGAAAAGGCAAAACCCAAATATCTATCGGTATTGCCGCTTGAGTTAATTAAAGTCTTTGCAAATCCTTGGGGTGTTTGACCGGAATTTAAATTGTCGGTAGGACCTGCCGGAACTATAACATTAAGCCTCCCTGCAAATATGTCTGAGTCTATCGCAGAGACCCATCCATCTTTGTACCCGGTTTGAAGACCTATATCAGCTGTTCTGGAGTCTCCTTTAACAGGTGAGGGGTTGGGATTGTAAACATAAACATTGGAATTTGGACATTGCAACGAGTATGTTTCGGGCGTTAATCCCCCAACCGATTTAGTGGCTGTTATGTTGAGAGCTCCCTGCAAAATCCAAATAGGACAAGTTAAGTTACCATCACTATTACTGGTGCCTGAACACACTACATTTGCTGTATCATCAGCATCTGTGACAGTAATTTGGGCTCCTTGCAAAGCCCCATCGTATATTACGGGTTCTCCGCAACGACTTGGTAAATCTATTGGCTTTATCTCAGGAAGTATTTTTTTAACATTTATAGTTAATCTGTATGTTTGTTGTTTAAGCTCCCAATGAAGATTGACCCAATCAGCATAAGGGGGCATAAGCAGATTATATGCAATGCTCCCCGGACCCGTCCGAGAATTTATTATTCCGTCCTTTAAATACCTATACTCCCAAGAACGTACATCGTAAGCATCAGGAATCTTGGTTAAACTTGCAGTTTTAATACTTTCAGGCTCTATTATGGGTGGGACAGGGGTGTTGTAAAAAACACCGTAATTAGAATTGGAGTGGCAAAACCACCCAGAAATTTGATTTAGAGGCGTTTCACCACTGACACTCATAGAAAAATTGGGAAAGGTTTTGGAAGTACTGCAACCTGAAGGTGTGTATAAACCTTTTTTCCAGTAATCACTTAATTCCTTCCCGTCTCTATCATCATCACTCCAAATGTTTCCATCAATTCGA
>Ga0116174_10002260_pt1 | contig 16863 bp, 14 predicted proteins | sample AD_UKC087_MetaG_FD_89801 | JGI IMG/M metagenome (GOLD analysis project Ga0116174, IMG submission 89801) | Active sludge microbial communities of municipal wastewater-treating anaerobic digesters from USA - AD_UKC087_MetaG | ecosystem: Engineered > Bioreactor > Anaerobic > Digestate | place: USA...
TCTGTATTGATTCCATCCTTGTCTGTCAAAACTTCCGACTCCGTTGAAATTTCGTCGGACAGGTCGTCGGATAAGTCAGTGTCAACATTTGCGGTAGAATCTTTATCTGGAACTGTCTCTTTGTCGCTGTCCGCATTCTCTCCGCTGTTACATGCCGTGCATGACCAGAAAATTAAGATAATTACTGCAAAATATTTCATAAAACCTCAAAATACTCCGTTTAAAAACTTTGGAAGATTATCTGAAAAATCATTTTTAGTCAAATAGCACAAACACTTACTTGAACGGTTGTTCAAATGTTCATTTATAGATCTGAGTGAAATATATCGAATTAATTTATTGCAAAAAATGTCGGGTTGGTTTAATCTTGTCCGCTTATTTTGAGGAGTATCGGGAGAGATCGTTGCAGGAAAATTTTGACGAATCATTGGTTTCTCTTTACGGCGAAGCACTCGATTTTGCCGAAAGGATGAAAAGCAGACAGCTTACAAGTATGCACTTTCTTCTTGCATATTTTTCAGCTCCGAGCGAAGCGGCTGTAATTTTTGAGGAAAAGGGCACAAGCTATAAAGAGATCGTTGACTGCTACAACGAAATGGTGAAAATGGCAAGACATTCCGGAAGCGCTTTAAAAGAGCCAGTCGATACTGTAAAAACTCTTGAGGAAAGCTCTTTGAAAAAACTACTCAATAAAGGGCAGAAAGTTTCGGCGGTACATTTTCTTGCCTCAATGACAACTGCAAGAAATTCAATAGCTTACAGAGTTCTGCACAAACTTGAAATACTTACCGACATCCGGCTTGCCGCAATGAAACTGATAGATGAGCCGGCAAAAAGAATAAAAGAGCGTGCCGAGGAGATGCGGAGAGAATCGACAAGAGTCGTTCCTGCAAACGCAAAAAAGGAAAAAGAAAAAACAGCCGAGAACACAACTGAAACTGGCACAGCATCAAACGGCAGATCAGAAAAAAGGGATGACGAAATTCTTGCAATGTTCGGCAGAAACCTCACAGCTCTTGCAAAGAACGGTTCAATTGATCCTGTTTACGGAAGAAGCCGCGAAATAGAATCGATCGTTGATATTCTCGGAAGAAAAAGGAACAACAATCCTCTAATAATCGGCCCTGCCGGAAGCGGAAAGACCGCAGTTGTAGAAGCAGTCGCGCTGAAGCAGACAGAAGGGCTTATGCCTGAAAAAGAGATATGGGAACTCAATCTTTCCTCTCTTGTCGGTGGAACGGAATATCGCGGCTCTCTTGAAAAAAGGATTGGTGATCTGATTGAATTTGTTGAGAAAAACTGCGAAAGGATAATAGTTTTCATTGATGAGCTGCATCTTCTTTTCTCTTCGGGCAACGATGTAGTTGCGAACATGCTTAAGCCGGCACTTTCCCGTGGAACATTTCCACTTATCGGAGCGACAACAACAGCTGAATTTAATAAGCACATTGCCAAAGATCCGGCAATGGAAAGAAGGTTCACTCTTGTAAAAGTTGAAGAACCGAAAGGCGAAGACCTTTACAGAATTGTCATCCATGCAGCGGCGACACTCAGCAAATATCATGGTGTCAGCATGAACAGTGAAGATATCGTCAGAAGCGCAATAAGTTTGAGCAACCGTTATATTTCAGGAAAAAGTCAGCCGGACAAAGTTCTTTCACTTCTTGATACAGTGGGAAGTGTCTTGAAAAGAGAGCGGCGTGCAGAACCATCTGTGGAAGATCTGATGTCGCTTGTAAGTGACATGACAGGAATTCCGGTCGAAAGTCTCCTCGTTGACACTTCAAGGATAGTAAAAGCACTTCCTGTGATACTTGACAGGTCGATAATCGGTCAGGTGAGTGCAAAGGAAAAAATAATCCGGCTCCTTGCAAGGCGTTTCGGTAACAGGGCAAACGGCAAACCTCTTGCCTCAATGATATTTGCAGGTCCGACAGGCACAGGCAAAACGGAAATGGCAAAAAAACTTGCATCTTTTCTGTTTGGACACGAAGAACGGCTTGTCGTTTTTGATATGAGCGAATTTCAGGAACTTCACTCGGTTTCAAAGCTTATCGGTGCACCTCCGGGATACACAGGGTTTGAAGACGGCGGAAAGCTCACCGAATCGTTCAGGCGGGAACCTTATCAGCTTCTTCTTCTTGATGAGATTGAAAAGGCGCATCCTAAAGTTCTTTCGATCTTTCTCCAGATACTTGAAGAAGGAAGAATTACAGACACACGCGGCTTTACAGCAGACATGACTGAGTCAATTGTTATCATGACAAGCAATCTCGGAGCGGAACTTTTCTCTATTTCCAAAGTGGGTTTCGGCGATTCCGGACCGGCAGGGGTCAAAGATGAAGATATTTCCAATAAGATCGAACAGTTTCTGTCCCCTGAGCTTTTAAACAGAGTTGACGATGTAGTTGTTTTCAGACCATTTTCAGATAACGAACTTAATTCCCTTGCAAAGAATTATATTGATGAAGTGATCTATAGAGCCAGTGTGAATGAACAATGCTTTGTAACACTTGAAAATAGAGATGAAGCATCGGCTTACATTGTTGCCAAAATGAGCTCGAAAGATAAAATGATGGGTGCCCGTGCCGTCAAAAGAGCCGTCGGAAGACATTTTGAAAGCCCTCTGCTTGAGCAGTGCTATTCAAAAAAAGATCCTGAAATATCGATAAATATCACCATTTCAATAACTTCAGAAGGACTTTTTACAACAGTAGAATAGTTGTCCGATAACTGGCTTCCTCTAAAATTGCAATGAATTTATTGTCTGTTATAATGAGCCGTTGAGTTTTTATCAATATTTGGAGGGTATCATGAAAAGACATCAATTGGCAGCCGACATCATTAAGGAAACCAGAATGTTAGACCGTTTTCTTGAATATGTTAAAGAAGACACTCAGGCGGTTCCTGGAAGCGAAACTTTCCCTTCTTCAATGAAAGAAAAGAATCTCGGTGCAAAACTTGTTGAAGAGCTTAAAGGGCTTGGAATCGACAACGCTGAAATGGATGAGAACGGCTATGTTTATGCAAAATGGGAATCAAACTGCGGCGTTACAAAAAAAGTTGCTTTCATTGCCCACATGGATGTCGCTACAGACTGTGCGGGTGAAGGAGTTAAGCCGGTAATTCATGAAAAATATGACGGCTCTGTAATTAAGCTCAACGGCGGAACAGTTATAGATCCCGATGATTCCGAACATCTTAAAAATCTGATAGGCGACACTGTTATAACTTCTGACGGAACTACACTTCTGGGTGCTGATGACAAGGCGGGTGTTGCCGCTATTATGTCAATGATCGAATATCTCAAGAAACATCCGGACATCAAAAGACCTGAAATTAGAGTTTGTTTCACTCCTGACGAAGAGATCGGCAGAGGTGTCGATTTCATAAACCTTAAGAAAGTTGATGCCGAATTTGCATACACTCTTGACGGCGGAACACCTTATGAGGTTAACTACGAAAATTTTAACGCATACGGCGGAAAAGTGACAATAAAAGGTGTTTCAATACATCCGGGATATGCAAAAGATAAAATGGTCAATGCAATAAGATACGCAGGAAAATTCATAGACATGCTCCCGAAAACGATGTCACCTGAAAGAACTCACAACCGCGAACCTTTCATCCATCCTGTGAATGTGACAGGAGGAAGCGAAGAAGTTTCAGTTTCCATGATACTTAGAAGTTTTGTTCCTGAGGACATCGACCGCGAAAAACAGATAATTCTTAACATCATCGAAGTTCTTAAAGCAGAAGAACCGCGGCTTGAGGTCAAAGCTGAATTCAAGGAAAGCTATCTCAACATGTACGAAATCATGAAAGACAAGATGTATGTATATGATTATGTCAAAAAAGCGATCGAAGATCTCGGTGCGACACCCGACATTCACCCGATAAGAGGCGGAACCGACGGTGCACGCCTTTCATTCATGGGACTTCCCTGCCCCAACATTTTTGCAGGAGGGGTCAACTTCCACTCTCAAAAAGAATTCGTCGCCCTCGAAGATATCGGACTTGCTGCGGCAGTAGCTGTAAAAATATGTGAGAATATCAAATAAGACTGCTGAAGACATTACTACTGGTTTTTTAAAAAATATTAGAGAGATAAACAAATCATGAAAAAAATTTACATGATGTTTTTTATCCTGGTTTTTATTTTCTTTTCATGTCATAGCGAAAAGAATTCGTCCGAAAATGATTTTGACGAAACCGGAATCGATTCAGATAACCTTAATGATGCCGTTGAAGAGAGTGATCTTTACGACTCTGAAGCTGATGAAGATACTGACAAAGATGAAAAGTCTGATGATGACTCTTCCGGGGTTATAACAATTTCAAAAATCCCCTCTAATGTGGTTCCGGATAAGCCTTCCTACCCATATTCTTTTACAAAAACAGAAAACGGCATCCTCTTTTTTGCCACTAACGATGCAACAGGAATTGAACCATGGATCACTGATGGTACTGAAACAGGAACAAAAATATTGTTTGACACCTGCCCTGGAAAAATGGATTCATATTCAAGACTGATAAACAGCGATGGTGTTCAGACAATTTTCTATGCTTGCGGTCTGATCTGGGCATCTGACGGAACCTTTGAAGGAACGACTGTAGTAAGCAACTCAGAGGACGAATCTCTTTCCTTTTTTGCCATCAACGAACCTGAACCTCTTCTCGAAAGCATACAGTTCCAAGAAAAAGTATTTGCATCCATTCCTGTTCATGACAGCTCTGTATATGAAAATCCCCGATGGGAAATAATTATAATAGATAAAGAATTGAAAACTTTTACAAAATTTGCTGAAGTTAATCTATTTCAAAAGATACTCGGAACAAAAAACGGTAAAATATTTTTTCTGGCTGGCAATAATGACGACAAACTTCACTTATGGTCAAGTGACGGAACTAAAGAAAACACTGCGCCTGTAGTTGAAATTTCACCTTTTAACGAAACCGATCAATGGTATGTGATAGATATGGCTGTGAAAGAGAACTTTGTTTTCATAATAAGCACAAGTGATTACGGGGATGATTTCAAATTTGTTGTAACTGACGGCGCTGTTACCGGAACCGTGATCTTTGATAAAATCTATGAAAGTAGAGGATTCGTTAAAATTGAAGCAACTGATAAAAACCTCTATGTATCTGAATACGGTGGCAAATTTTTCCATTTTGATCCCTCAACCGGAGAACTTGAGCAAATTGCAGATCTCGGCAACGACTTTTCCGCAAGTATTTATGACATGATAGCTTTTGGGGATTCTGTTTTCCTCCTTGTTTCAATAAATGATATTTTTGAAATATTGAAATTTGACGAGAAAACCGGCGATTTTGTCTCATTTCATAAATTAAATGAACCAGAAAATGACTATAGCATGCTTCCGCTCTTTTTTAAGAAGGATAATACTCTGTGCTTTGTAGACAACGAAAAATACAGGGTTTTCTCATCGTATCAGTCATATACTGATGTTTTAAACATCTACAGTGTAGATGAAGATAAAACTCGTGAGATCAAATTAAACAGCCCTTTTTTCTGGGAAGAAGACATATCATACAGAGATCGTCCCAAAAATTTTGACTTCATCGGAAACGACATCTTTTTTGGCGGTAATGAAATAATAATTCCAACTTCCAACAGCTGGTACCATGTGGGAAACGAGCCAAAAATAATAAAAGAAGCATCTGCAGAAGCCGAATTGTTAAAAAATATAAATCATGAAGTGCTTTCAGATTATTATGCCGTTTACAGTCCGTTCTTTTATGACAATATTCTCTATTACAGCACTCCTAATGTTTCCAGCGGATACCCCGAATTGAATATGACTGATCACGGAGCCAACCGCAAGGAAAAGACTGTTGATATCGGTGTTACTGATTATATCATTTTCCAAGAAAACTTGTATGTAAATTCAACAGACGCAATGTTTCTGGTGGATCATACATCGGAATCTGTTTTTACCTATGTAGCAGGTCGGGCAATTTCCATATTTCCTCTTAAGGACTTCATCTTATTCAGTTCAAGCGACTCTTTACACGGATATGAACTCTGGAAAACTGACGGAACTGAAAAAGGAACAGAGTTTTTCAAAGACATCTTTCCAGGTGAAGAAGGAAGTTTTCCGCCGGAAGATTTCAAAGCCATTGAGAATAAAATGCTTTTCAGAGCAAAAAACAGCGAAGAAACAGGATGGGAACCATATTTTACTGACGGAACTCCTGAGAATACAAAACTTCTTGTAGATGCTTTGGAAGGATGGGATTCTTCAGATATGTTCCTTATGAAAGTGCTTGATGATTATTTTTATTTTGTTCCATACGATCAGACAGCAGACTTTTCCAGGATTTATAGAACTGATGGGAACAATACTGAACTGCTTGCAGATATTGTCATGTCAACCGAAGGGTTTGTGAGAATTATGGAACCGTTAAAGGACAAAGTTGTCATAATAACAAGCAATTATCAGGAAGTTTCAGTATATTCAATCGACCACAAGACTACTGAGTTCAAGAAAACATCATCGATCCCAGCAAGATTCGTTTGGCAGGAAGCATTCGCCAGAATTGACAATAAGGTTCTATTTCTTGTTCAACTAAACAGTCCTGGAAGGCAGTATGAATTGTGGATAACAGATGGAACGGCAACTGGGACCAAAAAGATTAAAAGTCTTTTTCAAGATCTCGCAAAAACATATAATTATAAAAACTATATGTTTAATTCAGGCGGTCAAGTGTTTTTTTCAATCTCTGATGGAACTCATGGAGATGAATTATGGATAAGCGACGGCACTGAAACCGGAACAAAAATGGTAAAAGACATTATGCCGGGGCAAGGTCAATCAAATCCGAAAATTTTTCTTGAACACAAAAACATCCTTTATTTTACTGCGTCTGACGGAACACATGGAAATGAGCTCTGGAGAACTGACGGCACTACGGACGGAACATATATGGTCTTCGACTTATTTAAAGGTCCCGATTCTTCCTCAATTAATGCAATCTTTTTTACTGACACTGATGACATAATTGTAAAAAGTTACGACGAAAAAGACGGATATCAATTAAGAAAAATACCGGCTGATATCTGTAATTGATTTATTGCTCTTTTTCCGGAAATATAAAATTATCAGACAACATCTTCAAAAACTTTTTCAGCAAGATCATCTTCAAGCTTTTCTTTGTTCTTTCTTAAAAGCAACATGTCCGACTGAAGCGCTGAAAGGAATCTGTATGCCATTTTTTCAGGGGTGTGTTTCGCCTTTTTATTTTTAAGATATTCAGCGAACAGAGATGTTATCCTGTCTCTGAAATCTTTCAGAACTACCGGCCTGTCCTTGGGATCTTCGACAAGATATGAAACAGGCAGACCTGAATTGATAAAATATTCTGCAACTATGCTGGCAACCGTAACAATTCTCATTTTTGCAGGCATGGATGAGGGAAATTTTATGAATGCTATGGCTGTTATTTCTTTCGTTATCAGACTGTTCCCGGCCGCAAGAAGCTCATCTTTGCCTGAAAAATAATGATACAGTGTCGGGGCTGTTATCCCGAGCTCGTTCGCAACATCTATCATCGTTATCTCTTCCTCGTTGCGGGTGAAAAGCATGTCTCTCGCCTTTTCAATGATCTTAAGTTTTGCAGAATCTTTCATCGTGATCTCCTTTGTCAGATTATGTTTTTAATGAACGCCGTTATAAATGTAACTGCATTTTCCATTCTGAGGATAGGTGTTTTTAGTGAGAACGATTTAAATCCCGCCTTCTTAAAGAACGCCGTCTCTTTTTCTGAAAATCCCCCTTCCGGACCTATCCAGAGCATTTTCTCTCTTTTGTCCACCGGCTGATAACTTAAGATGTTTTCCGGTGAATAAGGGTGAAACACAATATGCTCACAATCTATTCCGGCAATTTCCTCCATTGTCGAAAAATTAATTTCGGGAAGATGCCCTCTCCTTGACTGACTGGCGGCTGAAACAACAATGGTTTTCAGTCTTTTCATTCTTTTTTCAACAACAGAAAGATCTGTATTGGAAAACTCCGATCTGAAGATGAAAAATTCATCAGCACCTGCTTCAACGCCATTCCTTACCGATTCCTCTACAGCACTAATGTCTCCTGATGCAACAGCAACAAAAAGTCTGGATGAAGAATGGCTTCCTATCGTTTTTCTGATTATTTTAAAAACCGGTTTTCTGCCATCAAGATCAAGAACGGTTTCATAGACGACCCCCGAAGTTGAAAAATGGACAGCATCACCTTTTTTAAGGCGTCTTACTTTAAGCAGATACTTTGCTTCATCATCTGAAACAGAAATAAAACCGTCAACTATATTAAGGGATTCTCTTACAAGATATATCATGCCCGCTTAATGATGAATTTCATCAGCTCCTTCTTTTGTCTGTCATCTTCAAAAATGAATTTAAATCCTACTGCATAACTTGAAGCACTATCATCTTTTTCCGGCACATTTCTGAGAATAACAGCTTTTACAAGGAACTGCTTACGGATGGACTTATCTTCAAACACCACGAGAACTTCTTCACCGACAGGAAGTTTTTCAGTGGTTGTAACACACATTCCGTTCAGAGAAATATCAACCGTGTTGAGCTTTTTTGTCTGGTTCTTGATAAATATTTCAATAGGGATCATTATTGTTATTCTTGGATTTGCCCTTTTTTCGCTGAAGTCCGACGCCTTCCTGCTTTCAATGTTGTATTTTTCAGCAATATCAGTTCTGACCTTGATGTAGTTCCCGCCTATCATGTTCTCATCTATGTTGCTCAGTTCCTTGAACAGTTCCTTGAAGTGAAGCTTCAGAAGTTCTATGGAAACTTCATCAAATTCTATACCAAGACCTGCGCTTATCCTTCTTCCAGGCAGGTTGATATCCTTTAGCCGCTTCCATCTTACTTCGCCTGCAAGATCAAGAGTCCTTTGAACATTTCTTATCTGAAGGGTCATTTCAACTGTATCGCCGACAGAAACTTCGGAAGGACTTTCAATATACTTAAGCGGAAGGGTTATCTCTTTTCCCTCGTCGTTTTTAATGAATGTCTCCTTGAAATCTTCAAGTGTTCTGACAACGATAGTTATCTTGTTCATGAAAACAGCGCCTCCGTATATTCTTCAGGATCAAAAGGTCTCATATCTTCAACTTTCTCACCTATGCCTACAAAATATACAGGGAGCGATAATTCTTTGGCTATTCCTATCAGAACACCCCCTTTTGCAGTACCATCAAGCTTTGTCACTATTATTCCCGTCACATTTACCGCCTCACCGAACTGCTTTGCCTGGGAAAGTGCGTTCTGTCCGTTATTTGCGTCTATGACAAGAATGGTTTCATGCGGAGCACCTTCAAGGGCCTTGCCTGCCACTCTATTAATTTTTGAAAGCTCGTCCATCAGGTTCACTCTGTTCTGAAGACGGCCTGCCGTATCTATTATAACAACATCTGATCCTCTGCTCTTTCCACTGTTTATTGCATTGAAAGCCACCGATGCAGGATCTGCACCTTCTTTATCGCTTATTACCTGACATCCGGTTCTCTCACCCCAGACCGTCAACTGCTCTACCGCCGCCGCTCTGAATGTGTCCGCAGCGGCAAGAACACACTGTTTCCCTTCACCAGTAAATTTGCTTGCAAGCTTTCCTATCGTAGTCGTCTTTCCTGCTCCGTTTACGCCTACCATCAAAAAAACAGCCGGCTTCAGATCACGATTCTGAAACTCTCTGTGTGTCCCGGCAAGCACATCCCTTATCTTTTCCTTTATGAAACCTTTAACATCATCTCCGCTCTGGAATGAGGACCGGTTCTGATTGACCTCACTCATAAGCCAGGAAACTGTTTCAACACCCATGTCGGATGTGTAGAGGATCTCTTCAAGTTCATCGATAAGCGATGCATCAACCACTGAGGTCTTGAAAAGATTTTTGAGCTTTGAAATAAAGCCGTCTTTCGTTTTTGAGAGTCCGTCTTCCATCGTTGCATGCTTTGATTCAGAAACATGTTCCTTCGGTTGATCTTCAAGTTTTATTTCAATGGTTTTGAACGGACCGGAACCTCTTGTAAGATCGATCGTTTTCAACGGGACTCTTTGTGCTTTAACTTCAGGCGTTATTGGTGGCTTAATTTCTTCTTTCTTTTTGTCAGGGATCAATAAGACGATTAGAAGCATTATCAGAAGAAAAGCGGGAATGATGTAAAAGAACAGCTCACCGTTCTTATAACTTAATTCGATCCAGGATAGAATACTCACTGCAAACCTCTTAACAATTCAGGAAAAAATACATTTTTATCGTAAAAAAGTCAAGTTAATACCTGTAATGGTCGGGCTTAAAAGGGCCTTTTGGACAGACACCTATATACTTTGCCTGCTTTTCGGAAAGTTTTGTCAGCGAGACTCCCAGTTTTTCAAGATGAAGTCTTGCAACTTCCTCATCAAGATGCTTGGGAAGACGGTAAACGCCGAGTTCATGGTTTCCTTTCCAGAGTTCGATCTGTGCAAGAACCTGATTTGTAAATGAATTGCTCATTACGAAACTCGGATGCCCCGTTGCATTTCCAAGATTAACAAGCCGTCCTTCGCTCAGAAGTATTATCGAATGACCGTCAGCAAACTCGATCCTGTCAACCTGCGGTTTGATATTTATCTTCTTTACACCAGGCAGATTATAAAGGGCATCGACCTGAATTTCGTTATCAAAATGGCCGATGTTGCACACTATCGCCATGTTTTTCATCTTTTCCATATGATCTGTTCTTATAACATCACAGTTGCCTGTCGCAGTTACAAAAATGTCTCCCGACGAAATGACCTCTTCAATGATCCTTACCTCAAATCCCTCCATAGCCGCCTGAAGAGCACAGATCGGATCGATCTCAGTAACAACAACCCTTGCACCGAATCCCGCCATCGACCTTGCACATCCTTTCCCTACATCACCGTAACCGCAGACAACAACGGTTTTACCGGCAACCATTATGTCGGTACCTCTTTTAAGACCGTCCGCCAGCGACTCTCTGCAGCCGTAGAGATTGTCAAACTTCGACTTTGTAACCGAATCGTTGACATTTATTGCAGGAAAAAGAAGTTCGCCGGCTTCAAGCATCTGATAGAGACGATGTACACCTGTTGTCGTCTCTTCGCTTACCCCTTTGATGTCTCCTGCCATGCGATGCCATTTATTATTGTCTGAAGATATTCTCTCTTTATAAGATCAACTATTATTTTCATTTCGTTGCTATCGATCTTTCCGTCAAATATAGAATTGTCATTTTCATACTGGAACCCTTTGTGTATTAGAAGTGTCGCATCTCCTCCGTCATCAACGATCATCTGTGGCCCTAGCCCTTCCGGAAAGGTGAGCGCCCTGAGTGTGCAGTCCCAGTATTCTTCAAGAGTCTCTCCTTTCCATGCAAAAACAGGAACGCCGAGATCTGCAATGGCAGCGGCAGCATGGTCCTGAGTTGAAAAAATATTGCAGCTCGCCCATCTTACATCGGCACCGAGAGCTTTCAATGTCTTGATTAGACCGCAGTCTGAATTGTCATATGCAGACTTCCTGTTATCCTTGCACCCTTGAGCGGTTTTTCCTGTCCGTATTTTTCAATAAGTGCCATCAATCCCGGCATCTCTATTTCTGCAAGAGCTATTTCTTTGTGTCCGAAATCAGCAAGTGAAATGTCCCTGACTTTGTAATCTTTCATTTTTTCCTCGTATTGTTTTTAATGTTTCAAAGAACCTGAATTAATATCATATCAATTATATATAGTCAATCGGGAGGCATTTTTTTCGTGAAAAAATTTTTTTTCTAAATAAAATTGTCCGGGATTGTGAACTAAATCACCGTAATTTTTACCCACAGGAGGGGATAATGAAAAAGCTGATCTTTATGATTGTTGTTTTTTCAGCATCAATAATGTTTGCTGAAAGTGTAAAATGCGAAAACGAGAATGGAAGTTGTGAATTTATGGATGACGGAAGCTTTACCTGTGAATGCTCAGACAACTCCGGCTGGGGCGGAGACGGTGTCGCAGGAAGTCCATCGGAAGAAGAAGTTGAAATGCCGACTGCTGAAGAATGCCTTGAATGGGTTGATGACATGTGCGGACTTCCGGAAGGGGCTGAGACTTGTGAAAATCCTGCAGGACATTGCATTGTCTATGCTGAAGGATATTACGACTGCAAGTGTCAAGACGGAAGCTATGGCGGATCAGGCGGCGGAGAAAGCGAACCCGGCGATCCCGGTGTATCTCCCGAAGTAGACGGTGAAGACAGCACTGAGCCACAGCCGGTTGATGAAGATGAAGAAGTTCCTGACGAGTATCCTACAGAAGAATGTGTAGCGGATGAGGACTGTCCTGAAAAATTCATCTGTGTTGACGGCTGGTGCCAGTTCGATTATGAAAATGTTGAAAAACCGGTTTGCGCTGAAGTTCTTGTTGAAACATGCGGAACAGAAGCTCCGGACATCAACAACATATGTGATGACAAATCATTTCCGTATTGCTCAGATGCTTACACAACCATAATGGATAAATGTGAAGGGGTTGAAATTCCTGCTGACAAGATCAAAGAGCTTGAAGAAGGAAAATGGAACGAATACGGTAGAGATATTGCAGACTGCTGCAGAGATTATGAATCTGCAAAACCTTTTATTGATGACATGCTCAAGTGTCTTGAAACAAAAAGCTGTGAAGAATGTTACGAACAGTATGAAGAAGTTGTTGATGAAGAAGACAAAGGCAACACGGGTGATTCAGGTGATACAAGCGACAGCGGCAATACTGACAATGAAGAAGGAGCCGGATCTAATCTTGAAGATGACACACCAAATGAAAAAAGTGACGGAACATCAACGGGCTGCTCAGTAGTGGCTCTCTGATATTTTTCAAAAAAATTTTCTGCAACTTTTTCCGGACAAAAAAATATCTCCGCAATTTTTTTAAGTATTTTGTATCATTTTCGTTGACTATGGAAATAGTTTAGTTTAAATTATAAACAAATGCGTTTTATACAGCGTGTGTTTTATTCATTTTTTTGTGGAGAGAAAAAAATGGCAGAAAAAAAAGCAGTAGCTAAGAAACCAGTTGCTAAAAAAGCAGTAGCAAAGAAACCTGTTGCTAAAAAAGCAGTAGCTAAAAAACCTGTTGCTAAAAAAGCAGTAGCTAAAAAGCCAGTTGCTAAAAAAGCTGTAGCAAAGAAACCTGTTGCTAAAAAACCGGTTGCTAAAAAAGCAGTAGCTAAAAAACCTGTTGTAAAAAAAGCAGTAGCTAAGAAACCTGTTGCTAAAAAACCTGTAGCAAAGAAACCTGTTGCTAAAAAACCAGTAGCAAAGAAACCTGTTGCTAAAAAACCTGTTGCTAAAAAAGCCGCTCCAAAAAAAGCCACAAAAAAATAGTTCAACTTTTTAACCCTTAAATAACCAAATATTTTTTTATAAACACTAACTTTTCTTCATTTATCCCTGACTTTAGGGAGAATTATGCCAAAATTATGGTTGACTTTAGGAAAAAAAAGATGAGAATTATGGCTGACTTTAGGAATTTTGGAGGCGTAAGTGTTTGAAAGATCTATTATAAATCGTCTAAACGCGTGGCGGAACAAGCCGAATCGAAAACCGTTAATTCTGAGAGGTGCCCGTCAGGTTGGAAAAACAACTGTTGTAAAGATGTTCGCCCGCCAGTTTAAACACTCTATTTTTCTAAACATGGAAGACCCGCACCATCGACAACTTTTTAAAGAATCATTATCTTTTGAAGAGCGGATCGACGCTGTTCTTCTTCATGGATCTATTCCAAAAGATGCAGATGATATACTCGTTTTTATTGACGAGATCCAATCAGAACCTTCGGCAGTTGCAACTTTACGATATTTTTATGAGACAACTCCGCATATTTTTGTTATTGCCGCAGGTTCGCTTCTTGAGGCGGCAATTGACCTTAAGGCGAATTTCCCTGTCGGAAGAGTTGAATATCTCATTATGCATCCCTGCTCTTTTAAGGAGTTCTGCATTGCAACAGGAGAAACAGAGCTGGCTTCTATTTTAGAAAAAGTCCCTCTACCTGCCTATGCTCATGATAAAGCGATGAATGTTTTTAAGAAATATATGCTCATAGGCGGAATGCCTGAAGCAGTCGATGTTTATGCAAAAACACAGGATATGATATATGTAAATTCAGTGTATGAAAATCTTTTAACATCTTTTGTTGATGATGTTGAAAAATATGCGAAGAACGGATTTGTCAGAGTTGTCCGTCACATTATAAAATCAGCGTTTGCTGAAGTCGGCAGCAGAATAAAATTTCAGGGTTTCGGGAAGTCAACTTATTCGTCAAAAGATATAAGTGAATCATTTGATCTGCTTGAAAAGGCAATGCTTATGAAGCTCGTTTATCCCACAAGTTCAGTGAAAATTCCAATTGAATCTGATCTGAAAAAATCACCCAAACTGATGCTTCTGGACAGCGGACTGCTTCATTATCAGTCAGGTCTTCAAAGTGAACTTTTTATTTCCGAAGATCCTGAATCGGTAGCTTTCGGAAGACTTGTTGAACACATCGTCGGCGTTATGATATATTCAGGGTTTTCCAATCCTTCTGCCGGATTAAATTTCTGGGCAAGAGAAAAAAAACAGAGCAACGCTGAAGTTGATTTCGTATATCAGTTCAAAGGAAAAGTCATTCCGATTGAGGTTAAATCAGGAGCAACAGGGAAACTCCGCTCACTGCATCAGTTTGTAGATCAGTCACCGCATCAATACGCAGTCAGATTCTGCAACGCAACTGTTTCAATTGAAAACGCCGTCACCATCAAAGGCACAGAATACAAACTTCTGAATCTCCCGTGGTATCTTGCCGAAGAACTCGAAAACTATCTGGAATGGTTCGTGAAAAAATAAATTAATACTATCTAAACACAGTCTTTATCGTCCTTAAAACGATGAGCGGGTTGTGGTGTCCTTTGTAGATGGGTGTGGGCAATTTATTGAGTTTGAGGAGTTTATAAACTGCGGTTTGTGCTGATCTCACAGAGTAATCAAGTGTGAACACAATGTCATCAGGCATTTCGCAGTATTGTCCGATAAACGCGAAATTTTCTGAATTTTCCGGCACTACAAAAGGTCTGTCACCAATTTTGCGAGGCATGAACTGGCTTGTGATATAAGGCATCAGACATGGAATACAGACAGATGAATTGATAATTTTTTCAAGGTGTTCTTCAAATTTCAGGTGATGAAGAAGTTCTGTGAGTATTTCTCTTCCTGTGCATTCACTCATTTTCTTTTTTACAAAATTTCCTGATTCATCCGGTCGAAGTCCGTATCCCCACAAGAGATTGACATTCTCCGGCTGTTCTTTGAAATGGGGATGATTCGGAAGAGCAAAAGAGAGAAACCAGTTTGAATCGGTTATGGTAACAGGTCCTTCAGTTCCCGCTTTTCTTTTTGTGATCTTTTCAAGCAGTTGTAAAAAAAGCTGATCTTTGAGAGTAACAGTGAATGAAACCCATTTTGATCTATCGATATCGCTATTGAAAACTGAAGGATTTCCGAATTCGGGCGAGATTTTTGAAAGTTTTTCCCAAAGAGCCCACGAACTCTCTTTCTTTTCTGCAACCTTTTCGGGAGCTTTATCCATTGATCCGGCAGTAAAACCGGCCGTCATTGATCCAACAGAAATGAAAACGGCATCTTCTTCTGAAACCTCGATCGTTCCAGGGTTTCCGTTAACAATAAGAATCTTTGAAACTCTTTGTTTTTCTTCTTTTTTCTCAAGATAGATGTCACTTACTGAACAGTTTCTTTTAAACACCACCCCTTTACTTTTAAGTACTGTTTTAAGCGGCTGCACTATCGATTCAAACTGATTAAGAGGAGTGCTTCTGATACATTCCGAAGTATCCATCTGGTGTGCATCCTGAATGAATCTTAATATATAACGCTTCATTTCAACAACTGAATGCCACGGCTGGAATGAAAAAGTTGTTGAAAATTCATACCAGAGATTGCTTATAAAAAATTTATTGGAAAAATATTCATCAATACGGACTTTTTCAAGTTTTGCTTCATCTGTGACAAGAAGTTTGAGTACTCTCATTCTATCTGAAAAACTCATTCTGAAAGGTCTGGCATCTATCGCTTTGCCATTTTTTAAAAGTCTGGAAAGTGCCAATGTCTTAACTTTTTCATTAAAATCTTTGAATTCATCAAGAACGGTTTTTTGTGGATCATCAAGAGATGGAAGATAACCCATCAAATCAAAAACAGCAGAATAAACATAACTTTCAAGCATCCTGAATCCGCGCATGAAATAACCGTCATGTTCAGGATGTATAACGGCATCAAGCGCTCCGCCTGCAATATCGTTCTCTTCAAAAAGAGTAATGTCATTTCCTTTAAATCCGCCATCTTTTATAAGATAAAACGCAACAGACAATCCCGAAAGCCCGCCACCGATAATATATGCTTTTCTATTCATAGTCCTCAAAAACAAAAAACCGGAAAGATTATATCTGTGAAAAGTGATGTTGCAATGTTAATAGTGATGGTCTATCGGAGATATCGTATTGCACGGCCTACAAAGAGCAGTAGGCAGTCCTGAATTGCGACGAGTTCTCCCTGAAACCGCCTGAAACACAGGACCGCTTTTATCTTCGTCACACTGGATGCAGTCATTGAGAGATCCGTCGGGATTATGGTAGACTGCGTTCTGAAGAGGCAGACATGTCGACATGCACACTTTTTTTGTATTCTTTCCGTTATACATCCATATTTTTGCGCAGTTCTCGTCAAACCCCAGTTTCTGCAGACACTCCATCAGATAATCATCTCCCATAAGAATGCTGTCGAGAGTACA
>Ga0116174_10002268_pt1 | contig 16831 bp, 9 predicted proteins | sample AD_UKC087_MetaG_FD_89801 | JGI IMG/M metagenome (GOLD analysis project Ga0116174, IMG submission 89801) | Active sludge microbial communities of municipal wastewater-treating anaerobic digesters from USA - AD_UKC087_MetaG | ecosystem: Engineered > Bioreactor > Anaerobic > Digestate | place: USA...
AGCGCGGGTTCGCGCTGTTTCGAAAGGTGGTCGGCTGACCGGGCCGGGGGCAGGGGCGCCAAGCGCGCTCCCGCCCTCGACTTGTCGCGCGCGAGAAGCGATTCATGATACGCGGGCAGGGAGCCCGCCGACGCGGGAGAAACGAACGTGCTCTACTTTGCCTATGGCTCGAATCTCAACGAAGCGCAGATGCGCGAGCGCTGCCCAAGCGCCGTGCGCGGTCCGCGCGCGCGCCTTCGCGGCTACGCGCTGACGTTCGGCGGGTTCAGCCACCGATGGGGCGGCGCGGTGGCAAGCGTCATCCGGGCGCATGGAGCCGAAGTGCACGGGCTCCTCTACGCCATCGACGCCGAGGACATCGCGGCGCTCGACCGCTGCGAGGGCCACCCCTTCGCGTACGAGCGCGTGGAGCGCATCGTCATCGACGAGGAGAGCCGCCGCCGGCGCGTTCATCTCTACCTCCAGCCCGAGGAGGGCTTCGAGCCGTGGGAGCCCGCCCCGGACTACTACGCGGTCCTGCGGCGCGCGTACGCCCGCTTGGGCTTCGACCGGAGGCGGCTGGCTGCCGCAGCGCGGGTGGCGGCATGAGGCGCGACGTGAGCCAACGTGGGGCCAGCACGCGCGTGTTCGTCTACGGCACGCTTCTGGAGGGCGAGGGGAACCACGACCTCCTCGCCCGCGCCGAGTTCCTTGGCCCGGCTCGCACGCCGCCCCGCTTCGCGCTCCACGACCTGGGAGGCTTCCCGGGTCTGGTCGCCGGCGGCGAGCACGCGGTCGACGGAGAAGTGTACATCGTCGGGCCGGACACCCTGGCCCGGTTGGATCAGCTCGAAGGCCATCCCCGGTTCTACCGGCGCGCTCCGATCGCCCTCGAGGACGGCTGCACCGTCGAAACCTACCTGCTGCCCCGCGACCGCGTCGAGGGACGTCCCGTCATCGCGTCGGGCAGCTGGCGCGCGCGCCGGAGAGAGAGGGTCGCATGAACATCGTGATGCGTGATGGCCGCGTCTTCCGCGGCACGGCGGTGCAGATCGTCAAGGCGATGCAGGACATCGCGTTCGGTGTTGAGCAGTTCACGCTGCCCGAGTACATCGACTGGGTCGTGCAGAACGCCGCGAAATTCGAGGAGGTCGAGCTCAAGATCACGGGCGAGACCGACGAGGAGAAGGCGGCGTCGCTGGTGGCGGAGATGATCAGGACGGGTTTGACGCGGAAGATGTGAGCGGCGAATTCCGTTTGGATAGAAGCAGTTCGTCGACCGCTTCCGATTTCCGGCGCTTGGGTGCCGCGCTGAACACAGATTCGTGGGGCACATTCTTGGGAGTGAAGAAACAGCGGGACACCATTCCGCTGAGAGTCTTGTATGATCGCCAGGCTGCCCAGAGGAGGTACGAGCATGGTGACCATCGAGCTACAGCGATCGTTCTGGGTGAGTGCGCTGTTAACAGCGCACGAGTTGTACGAGTTCGCCGATGAGAACGAGCAGATCAAGTCGATGGAATGCCTCGGCTGGTGCTGGGGCGATCGCAACCACGCGCGCAACCTGTTCGTTGTACGCTACGCGAGTGTGACGCAGCTTATCGAGCACCGGGATGAGGGCTCAGTGCTGGGGCCCGACCCGTTCACGAGCTTGTTGCACCAAGCGTGGGCGGGCCTCGACCTGGCCGACGTGAACCCACTCGGGAACTTCCACTCCCACCCGTGGTCCGCTGCCGAAGTCGACCAGATCCGCGGCAACGGCGAGCCGGACACGTTCTTCTGGGAAGCGTCCGACGCCGACAAGGACAGCATGGGGCCGGACATGATTGAGGTGATCATCGCGCTTCGCCCGATCGGCAAGGTCGACGCGGCCGAGCACCAGTGGGCCGAGCGCGGCCTCATCGTTTCCGGTAAGCACGATGTGAAGCACGTGGCGATCTCGGGGTGGCACAAGGACGATCAGGGGACCGTCACACAGGCAAAGGTTCGCTTCCCGGACTGCGCATTCATTAACGACCTGATCGCAAGGATTGATGCGCGGCGCTAAGCCACCTCTGGTTGCGCTTCTTGCGATACGGATGCTTGTCGACTTTCGCCGGCACTAGCGATCGTTCGCAGGGGACCTTCACCGGTCTGGTTTGGTAATAGTGTGAATAGAACCTTGTGCCCAGCTCGCGGGCGGCGGCAGAAAACACCTTCTGGACACCACACAGCGCGTCAACTACACCGCCGCGAAAACAGGGTACTTGACGAGCTGTGATTTCGCCAGGATCTGTGCCGATACCGAACACGGATGGGCAGGGTAGGTCAGTCCAGGTCGAGCCTCTTGGGCGCGCGCTCCGTCGCGGTCAGTTGGTCGATCGTGCTCGCTCACTGCGTGCAGGATGGGCGACGCCCGTCGCAGCCGCGAGTTCGGCGATCACGCGCTCGAGGACATCGCCCGGGCTCCCAGGGTCGCCTGACACGCGCACGAACCGTCCGACCACGTCCACGTGCGCGCGCCGCAGATGCTCGTCGCGCAGGCGGCAGTCAGCGTCGGCCGTGATGGTCTCCAGATCCTCGGCGCTCGTTCCTCGGCGGTGCAGTCTCGCGACGCGCGTCGCAAGCGGTGTGTCCATGTAGATGGTGACGTCCGCAGGCCGGAGCAGCCGCTGCACATCGTCGACCTCGAGCCGCGATCCCCTGAAGGCGGCGTACGCCTGGGTCGAGAGAAAGTAGCGGTCGAGGACTACCGAGCGACCTCGCTTCAGCAGCGCGGAGACCTCTTCCGACGCTGCGAAAACGGTGGCGAGGTAGAAGAGTTGCTTGGCCTCTTGGCTCGAGCCGAGGGTCTCGACGAGGTCGTCACGAAAGCTCCGAACGCGTGGCGAGGGGGTCGTCATGAATTCGGCGCTGATGCGCTCGGCGAGTTGGGCAGCGCACGTGCTCTTGCCGGAGCCGTCCAGGCCCTCGAACACAATGAAGGTCGGCCGGGGAAGCGTCATGCCGCCTCCTTCGTGCTCGCCGGGATCCAGCGGAAGAGGTCCGGCTCCTGTGTGGCGGCGAGCATCTTAAGCTCCCGCATGTCCTTGGGGTGGCGCCCCTCCGTGAGCCGCAGCGCTTCGGAGAGCCGCGCCATCGCGCGCCAGTCGTCGATTTCGAAGGTGCTCGACCGGAGGACCATGGGCATCGCTCCGCCGCTGTCGCCGAGGCTCCACTTGTCGCGCTCACGCTCGATGGCCGTCCCGCGCAGCAGCAGGAGCGGGAACGCCTTGATGACGGGCACCTCACGCTCGAGACACCAAGCGACACTCGCCTCGAACGAGTCCACGGTCTGCAGCGGCAGGCCGAAGATCAGCGACACCTCGTGAGAGATGCCGCGGGACCGCACCCCCGCGAGCGCTGCGTCCACCCGGCCGATCTGGTTGCGACGTGCGATCACGCGCCCCTCGGCCGCGTGGATCGTCTGGAGCCCGAACTCCAGGCAGACGTCCAGAGCTGACGCCGCGTCGAGGAACGCATCATTCACCGCCTCCGCTCGACACTGCAGCGACAGACGCCCCGTGAAGCTCCGCTCCGCGAATCGCTCGAGGACGCCCACGGCGTGCGGTGCCATGTTGAAGATGGGGTCCAGCACGGCGATCTCGCGCACACCGGACTCGCAGAAGAGATCGATCTCGGCTTCGATACGCGGAAGGCCCAGGGCGCGCTGCCGCAGCCGCGCACCTGGCTCGCGGTGCTGGCAGAACGCGCAGCGGAACGGGCAGCCGCGCTGCGTCTCCCACCGGATGAACGACTGGTCGGTCAGCGGGATCGTCCCCGTCAGCCACGGCGAAGGAAGCGCTTCAAGGTTCACCGCCGCCTGCGCGAGGGCGTCCGGCGTCCCCGCCCAGTGGACGCCAAGGATCGGATTCGGCCGCGTCGTCGCCGCGAGAGTCGCCAGCGCTTCCTCGCCGTAGCCGCGGATGAAAGCATCGACGTCGGGGTAGATGCGCTCGAGACCGCGCCCGCTGTAGGAAATCTGAGGGCCGCCGAGGATCAGCCGGCCGCTGAAGCCCGCCGCCCGTAGTCGGCGGACCACGCCCTGCAGCAACTCCTCCCCCCACACGTAGGCCCCGAACGCGACATCGACGTCGGCGGGGTCAATGCCCTGCATCTCCTTGAGGATGGTGGCGGTGATCCCGGCAGCGTCGAGGTCGGGTCCGTTGACGGCCACGACGATGGATCGGACTTCCAGCCCACCTCGTCCGCGCAGCGCGGTGAGGATGGACGCGTGACCCAGTGGGACGCGCGGGTCCTTGTCGCGCGTCCAGTAGAAATCGACGAGAATGCTGCGGCGGTTCAAAGGGCCTCCTCGGCTCGGGCAGTCGCGATGACCGAGACGGCGCTGGATTCGGGATGCGGACATCGGACAGGAAAGATCGACGGAGCTACGAACTCACACGGAAGCGTTGTCCGCATGGGCTGCCGCTGCGCGTCTACCTCCCGACGCATGTGACCGGGAGCAGCGATGAGATCCTTTGATGACCTCTTGAGACGACTCGACGCGGCCGAAGCCAAGGACTGGGAGGAGGAGTACGCAAGGGCCGCGGTTGAGCTCACGCGAGACCAGGCTTCCGCGGTGGTGTGCTCCGAGCGAGTCTACGCGCACTGGTTCGCGTTCCGGTTCGACGCGGGACCGCCCGGTGAGCCGCTTCCAACCACCGAGGCTGCCCTCGAGGCCGTTCTGCTCGGCAACGACGGATCGCCGCTTGATGCGTACCGCGTCGTGTTCGGGTCGCCGCCCGTCGCAGAGGACGCTCCGGTTGACCTGCGACTGGCTCTCCTCTGCAACGCTGCCGCCTGCGCCCTGAAGCAAGATACGTCCTGGTTTGCGACGTGGCTTGCCGCTTGTGCTGGTTTGGCAGCAATCGCCCTCGGCTCGCCCGAGCGGGCGTGGCCGTTCCTCGACGGCCTCACTACCGCAGGCCGTCGTCATCCGCACCTGGACAAGCTCGCTATGTTCGAGCCTCTGCGTCGCAGCGAGGCCGCCCAATGGAGTCCGTGGGTGCGCGCTGTGATCTGCCGCCTTTGGCCCAAGCTGGGCGTGCCCGTGGTCCCCTCGCTGCCGTTCCCGGACGTGGGGGCCGACGAGGCTCCTCTCGAAGACACGCTCGACGAGCTCTCTCGCATCGGCGCGATCGAGGTCCGCGCCCTTGTCGAGGCTTTCGTCGAGGAGTTGGACTCGGTGGATCTCGAGCGCCGCGCAGACGAACCTCTCGTTCGCGAGCTCCGCGCGCGGGCCATGGGAGGGAATCTCGTGCCGCCGACCGTCGACCGCGTGCCATCGTGGTTCCCGGGTTGCGCGCTCGCGGTGGCCCGCGCAGGCGAGGCGCACCTCGCGCGGCTGGCGGGCCTGGTCCTTCGCGGGGTGGACTCCGATGCGGAGCAGCTAGCGGCCATGCTCGTGCTGCCCGCCGCCCGCGCGGCCGACCTGGAGGTGCTCGCTGAGGGGCTCGACGCTCCCGAGCTACAACCGCTCTTCGCTGAACTCACGGTCGCCCGAGAAGCGCTCCCCTTTGAGGTGGCAGACGCATTGGTCGCAGCTGCGCTGCCCCGTCACATTCGTTACGTCGAGGCTCTTGGTGTACTGGCCCAGCACGTCGAGCTGCTCCAAGGTGTGGGCGCTACGCCCGGGGGTGTTGTCAACCACATCGCAACGACGTTGCGGGCCTTGATCGAGGGGAGGCAGCGAGAACACGAGGTCGTTCGTCCCATCCTCGAGCGAGTAACCGCCGAGGTCGGCCGTGAGGCCGGCCGGCTGAGCACCGTTGGGAGGCGCCTCAGCGCGGCCGACGTCGAGCGGGCTTCCGCGAAGATCGGAGTGCCGGAGGTCACCACCGGCCTGCTGGAAGCGGCCACCGAAGCCACTTCGGGACTTCCGGTTCTCAATCGACTGCTGCTCGCCCTCGCGCTCCGACGAGCGGTCGGCGAGACGGACCACAAGGATCACTGGGAAGCGCCGCTCGCAAAGCTGGCTTCTGATTCGATCTACGCTCTTGGTGAGCCGCAGCTGTTCGACCTGCGACTGCGCCTGCTCGACGAGGCGATCCAGGCCGCCCACCCCGGGATGCCGAACGCCAAACTCTACTTCCAGCGGGCGAACACTCGGGGGGCGACCAGGGCCGGAGACGTGCGATCGACCGAGCTCGCCCTCGCCGATCTGCACACGGCGATCCGGCTGGCGCGTGCCGAGGGGAACTCAGGTCTGTGCGCAGCGTCGACTGCCGCCTGGGTGAAGGCCCTCGTGTGGAGCGCCACTGATGACGGTGCGGGTCGCTCCGATCGACTCGCCGAGGCGGAGTCGGCCATCGCAGATGCCCTCGAACTGCCCCTCGATCCCATCGACAGGGCCGCGGTTCACCAGGCGCGCGCTCACCTCGTGCGGCTGGGGAGCCCCGCGGAGTCCGTGAGCGCCTTCGAGGCCGCGCTCGCGCTGCTGATGCCCGAGGACCCGTTTTGGACCGAGATCGCCGCCGAGATTGTGGCGACCCTGCTGCGCGTGGATCGCCTCGAAGAGGCAGTGCAGCGCGGGACCGAGTACCTGAACCAGGTCCGGGGTGACGGCATCGGGATCGCGTTTGGGATGCTTCACCTGGCACTCGGAGAGGCGCACCTTGCGAGCGGGCACTGGGATGAGGCGCGGCGACAGCTCGAGAGCGGACTTCAACTGGTCCGTGGGCGCGACACCCTGAACGAAGCGCTTGCCCGGCTGCACCTCGCACAGCTTGGGCTGGCCGCTGGCGACAACGCGTTGAGCGAGGAGCATCTCCGGTTCCTGCGGGACCATCAAGAAGAGTTGGACCCGTTGACTCGCCGCGACCTCGACATCCTGGAGGCCGCCGCCCTCGCGGCACAAGGAGACACGGCCCAGCAGCGTGCGATGCTCGCCCGAACGCTCTCTACTGTCAAGGATGAGTGTGTGAGCGTTGGGCTGCGCCTCGAGATCGCGCGGCTCGACCTGGCCGCGGGACGTCCGGTCAACGGCCTCGACGGTCTCATCCTGCTCGGCCTTGAGACGGAGCTCGAGCCTCGCCACGAGGCGGTGCTGACCGATCTGCTCTGCGACCGCGATGAGTCGTTGGCTCCTTCGACGCGCGAGGAGGCGCTCCGTTGGGCTCGCCAGCGTCCGCCGAGCATCCTCGCACGGCTACAGCACCAAGCCGGCCGAACCGCGGAGGCCCGAAGCACGTTGCGCGCTGCGCTCGCCGGTGACCTAATAGACAACCACGAGCGCTTCGGCTGCACGCACTTGCTCATGACCTTGCTCGACAGCGAGCAGCACGACGAGCGGCGAGCGTTATGCGGCGAGCTGGAGCGGCTGCTCGACGCCGTCGAGGACGTGCCCCACGTCCGGCTCGATCTCGCGGCGGGGATGTGGATGGCAGCTAGCGACGAGCTGGGTGTGGTCCTGCGAGCGCGGGCGCACGCGCTTCGAGCGCTAGCTGCTCCTCTGGACCCGCGAGAGCGAGAGTTCGGTCATCGGACCATGGGGCGGATCACGATCGATCTGCTTCGGCTGTCGTTGCCGCTGTCGTCGCCTTCGCTCGCGCATGACGCGAGCTGGCTGCTCGAGGAGCTTGCGCTGGGCGAGCCGGAAGCCTCGAAGCTGCGGTTCGCGGCCGCGCATCTGCTGTTGCTGCCTGGCCCTCTGATGCACCCCGACGCGGTGAGCGTCGCGGGTCGCATGCTGGGCCTCGTGAGCGTACCGCCCGACGCACGGGCGTTCGGGGCGCTGGTTGAGCGTCTCCGATGGGTCCGAGACCTGGCTGGCCCTGCTTCGCCTGTGGTCCCGCCGGCAGCCGAGCTCCGCGGCCCGTTCGACCACCTCCCCACCTGGCTCGTTGACCAGGTGCATGGGCGCGACGGGACAGTCGCCCCGGACGAGCTCGCACTCGCTGCCTCTTCCCTTGCCACGGTCGTCCGAGCCCGACCGGACGTTGCCGACCCTCTGCTCGCGATGGCCATCTCCGCGCAGCACAAGCTCTCGGGGAGGCAGCGGAAGGAGCTGCTCGACGCTGTCTACTCGGCGGTTCAGTCCGCCGGCGAAGTAGGGAACGAGACCTGGCCGCGTCTGCGCGGAGCGCTCGACGGCGTCCAGAAGAAGCACCACCACCCAAAGCTTGCGAACATCCGGTCGGCGACAAGGCACTCGTCGTCCTCAGAGCGTCGTGCGCCGATGACGCGGCAGGGCACGGCCAGCGTGCGGAAGCACATCACCACCGTGCACGTCGGAGGCCGGCAACGAGCGAGGGATTGCTTCGAGCGAGGCGTGGGGCTGATGGATAGCCTTCGCCTCGACCGCTACGCTGCTGACGCCGGCCTGCGGCTCTCCCAGTCCCGCGCGCTTCTGGAGGAGGCGGTTGCCATCGCCCGGAAGAAGCGGATGCCTGAGCTGTTCGATTTCTTCGTCTCCTACGGCAACGCCTGGAAGATGAGCCCGGACGAGGACGTGGCAAAGGCGCTGCGCATCTACGAGTCCGCAGCGAAGCTCGATGCTCTGCCGGAGCAGCAGGCCAAGCTCTGGAAAGTCCAGGCGGACGCTCTGCGGCTGAGGGGCACCGCGGATGACCTCCGACGAGCTGACCGACTCCTCGAACGAGCGTGTCGCGTCCGGAGCGGGCGCTGGCTCGCCGAGACCCTGATGTCCAGGGCGGAGGTTGCCCTCGTGCATCCCGATCTTGACGACACCGCTCGGGAGAGAGGGGCCGCCTCCTTCACGATGGACGCGGTGAGGGCACACCGTGGCTTCGGAGACCAGGATGGGGTTGTGGGCTTCCTGCTTCATCGGCTCTCGGCATGGAAGAGGCTGCAGCCCAACGACGCAACGCCGGCGCGAGTTCGCGACGAACTCAAGGCTATCTACCCGTCCCGCGCCGCTCAGATCGATACCCGGGTGCTTCGCCTCACAGACCGCGAGGTCGAGAGCATCGTCGCGGTGATGGGGCACCCCGCAGGCAACGCCTTCCTGAAGATCCGAACGCGACTGATGGCCGCCAGCGACCGTGGCCTGGACGGTTTCCTGAACCAGTTCGGCCTCCCGGCGAAGGAAGCGGTAACGGAACAGATGGAGCGCGACTCGCTCGTTGGGCGCCCCGACCTCGCCGAGGAGGTCCTCGCCTCGTTGGTAGTCTCCGCAGACGAAGCGGCGCGCCCAGGCATGCTCGCGGGACGAGTCGTCCTGTTGGCGTACCTCGCTCGCATCGGGCGACGGACCCTAGACGAGGTGCGGACAGCCACCGCCGAGGCGATCGCAGCAATCGGTGACGTCGAGGAGATCCTCGTTCGGTCGACGCTGCTGCGAGAAGTCGCGGTCGCCTGGGCTCCCGACGACCACGCCGAGGATCCCGTCCGCGACTTCGCCCTCTCGGTAGATCTGCTCCGACGGTGCCTCACGTGGGAGGGTGGAGAGGAGAGCGCGGTGGGCGACACCCTCGCCTTCCTGGCCCGCGCCCTACGCTACTCGCCCGCCGGCGACCTCCAGTCGAATCTTCGTGAGGCTCGACGGTTGTATGAGCTTCGCCTCGAGCGCGCGCGTGCGGCCGACGGCCCAGACGTAATCGCCAACCTCGTGCACAACCTGGCGGACGTCGAGAGCCAGATGGGCACGGGGAGCCGCCTTGAACGCATGCGCGCCGCCGAGCAGCGACTGGAGGAAGCAGCCTCGACAGCGCAGTCGCCCCACAAGAAGGCGCAGTACATAGGCAACCTCGCCTGGGAGCGAACGCAGATCGGCACGTTGATCGGAGGCTCCGAAGGCAGGGGGTACATCGAGAAGGCCCTCGCCACCTTCGACGAAGTGGACCAGACGCTGCTCGACGAACATGGGAGGAGGAACGTCGCGGGCAACCGCCGCGTGTGTGAGGCCACCCTCGCCAGGCTCGTCGGCGGACGAGTCGCCGAGATCGCGTCGTGGCGGGAGCACCTGGCGACGCTCGACGACCGTGCAGCCCCGAACAGCGTCGCGACCGCGAAGCACAACCTCGCCGACGCCCTGATGTTCGGCGAAGACGTCACTCGCGCAGCGCTGGCCGAGGGGCTCCGGCTGTCGCGCGAGGCCGCCGAGGTGAGGACGCTCGAGGCGAACCCGCGGCATCACTGGGAGACTTCTCTCAACATCGGGCGCGCGCTCGTCGGCGCCCTGGCGACGGGGCGCCTCGACATCCTTCCGCTCCCGCCAGGCCAGGCGGCGGCAGAGGCCGGATTGTGGCTGCGTCGAGCGGCCGCCGCAGCGCGCATCCTGGGGCCCGGCGAGGAGCTCCTCGACGCGGCCTTCGCCCTCTGCGCGCTCGCTGCTGGTGCGCCCACGCCGGAGGCCTTCATCGATCACACCGAGGAAGCGTGGACGCTGGTTCACGAGGCTTTTGCTTACCTACTGCTTCACCCCCAAAGCCGAGGGCGCGAGGCCTGGTCGGCTACGAGCATGGCGGCGCAATTGGCATACAGGCTCGCGGAGCGCTCCCTCGCAGTTCCATCGCGCGGGCTCGCCTTCGTCCTTCACGGCGAGAGCGCTCGGCTCGTGGAGCGCTGGATCGTCCGAGCCCAGCAGCCCGCGAGGCGACCGCTTCAAGCACGGCTCTCCCGCCCGGAAGCTGTGTCGGCGTCTGTATGGGACGCATGGCGGAACGCCGTCGGATCCAGCGACCAGCGGCAGATGGCGGACGCGCTCGATCGAGTACGAGAGGCCGCCCGCTCGTTCCTCGCCGAGGATCACGCCAACGACGTGACGTTGCGCTGGCTCCAGGCACGGCCGGGCAGCGTCGCGGTGGCCCTGATCCTCGCCGAGCCCGTGTCCCTGGCGCTGCTCATGCAGGCGGACGGGACCGGCGAGCGCAAGACCTGGGTACTCGGTCTCGAGCTGGGGCCACCACCGCTTCCCCTCGATGCGCTGACGGGCTTGATGAGCGGGGCCGTCCCAGGGCCGAGCGCCCACGCTCTGCTCGACGCACTCGCTCAGTGGATCAGGCGGGGTGTATTGGAACCTATCGAGCGGTTTCTTGGCGAACCCCCGACCGCGGTCTTGTGGAGCCCAGGACCTGGCCTTCGTCTCGTCGCGCCCAGTGCCGTCTGGCGCACTGTCCCGGTGGCAGCGACGACTTCCCTCGTGCTCCCTGACCTCACCTCCTCGCCGAGTCGGCGCCGCTCATCGCTGGTCATGCTCGCCGACCCCGGTGCCCAGACGCCAGATCCGCGGCTCGACCTCCGCGGTCAAGGCGTGCCGACCTTGCAAACGCTCGAACGCGCGGCTGCTCGACGGGGCCCCGTGCGACTGCTGGGGAGCGTCGGGGAACGCTTCGGGCGAGCGCTTCTCGGAGAGCGCTCGGAGGTTCGCGACACCCCTGCCAGCGCCCGCGACGTCATGCTCGAAGCGGCGGAGCACGAGGTCATCATCCTCGTCGCACACGGCGAGGTTGAAACGCTGGGGGATGCGGCGGTGCTGTGCCTTGATGCATCCGGAAGCATCGACCGGCTCGACGTCGCGCAGCTTGGGCGGTCACCCGATGCTTTCGCTGGGGCCACCGTGCTTTTGCTCTCGTGCGAAGGTGGGCGGATGGGCGACTCGTTGATCGAACCAGGAGGCCTCGCAGGAACACTGCTCTCGGCCGGCGCCGCTTGTGTGGTCGCCCCCTTGTGGCCGGTGCGTCTGGACGCCGCCGAGCAGGTCGGTCGGGCAGTGCTCGAAGGCATGGCCTCGGGCGACGAGCCGTGGACCGTCCTGGCGAAGCTCGACCTGCACGCGCATGGCGACTCACCGACGTTGGGCAGGCCGGCACCTTCGCTGTCGGAGCGACGAGCGGAGCAGGCTCTTCAGCGCCTAGCCTTCGTCGCATGGGTAGGCTGAAGCTCTCGTGCACGAGCCACAACGTCGCCCCTTGTGGACGCCTCCTTCAGCACCTGCGCCATGCTCAGGCCGACGAGCGGCGTCTCCCCCGCGATGATCACGACCAGTGCCTGCTCGTGTGCGCTCAGTCGCCACAGGTCCCCGTCGACGTCGGTGAAACGCTCGGTAACTTCCCAGCCGTCCGGGTGCTCAGCGTCAACGACGAAGACGCGGTAGTGAGGCGCTCCGGGAGCTGGACGCCCGCGAACCGCCCACTCGTCGTTGGCGACGTCGGACCCACCCATCGTGGGCGCCAGATGCGACATGGTCAGCCCCTCGATGCTTCGATCGATCCAGGTCGCCGCGGCGTCGGTCGCTCGCGTCGCGATGTCCGCGATCTGGTCCCGCCAGCTAAACCACCGAGGCTCTTGCGGGATGAGGTCATCGGCGAGTCGTGAAGCTGGGCGGATCCACGGGGCCCCCTCCCGCGCGAGCGCCGCCGTGCATGCATCCTCCACGGCGCCCCACAGCCGCACAGCCAGGCTCGGCTGTGCTGCGAAGGCGTGCACGCGATGACGCGCACGATCGCCGATGTGCGCCCACTCCGCAGGCAGCCACGGAAGCAGCATCTCTGCCTCATCGCAGAACGCCTCGGCCTCTGACTCCGCACCCACGGCGGCGGCGACTGCGAGGAGCTCCTCGGCCTCAGCAAGGACGGCTTCGAGATCTTCCGGGCGTGCCTCCTTGAGGGCACCCGCTAGCCGCCCCACCAGAGGCTCCCATCCGAGAGCCCCTCGTAGCTCCTCCATTACCGAGTCGGGCGTCCCGGAGAGGGACTTCTCGGCGGCGGGTAGCGCGTCGCGGACCGCGGGTACATGCCGAAGGAGCCGACCGTAGCCCACAGCCGATGCCTGCCACCACAGCTCCCTCGCCGTCGAGGGCAGCCTAGACACACGCCGGAGGTTCTCGGCAACGGTTGGTGCAAGCTCATCCACGTTCACGCCGGTCTCCTTCCGGAAATACCAGACCCCATGTCGGCGGAGTTCGGCCTCATCCCAATCGACGTCTTGGAGCGGCGGATGCGGACGAAATGCCGTGACGACCCAACTCCGAGGCCGGTCGAGCTGGACGACGATGAAAACGCAGCGCGGGGTCAGCGCCTGGTGCCGGTGCGAGGCGTCCATGGACGGCGTCCAGACCGTCTCGAGGGACGACATCTCCGCGGAGTAGGCGGGCGCGTAGGCGGCATCGTGGTGAGCGACTAGCAGATCCCTCGCTCGACGCCATCGCTCCCCGGCCAGACGTGGGAGCGCGCTATTGCTGGCACGAGCGGCGCCCACGACGTCCTCGGCTTCGAGACGCATTGCCGCGACGTCGATGCTGCAGACCCGCTCCCAGTGCTCGTGCGGGTTATAGAAGTGCTGCCAGACCTTCTTCGGGCAGAGCTTCCGCGGGATGAGCTCGATCGGTCCCAGCGACGGATGCGTCCATGCGCTCATGCTCCGTCCTCCTCGAGCTGCGCCCTCAGCTTCTCGCGGGCCCTGGATCGACGACGGCGAAAGCGCTCCATCCTCATCCGACGGATCTCGGGATCGTCCGGATCGTCATCGCCGGGATCGAATATGGTCGTGAGTGCGTACATGTCGTCCGCGGCGTCGATGGCATCGCGAAGGCCTGAGGCATTGGAACCTGTGCGCTCGGCGAGCCAAAAGACCTCTTCCTCAGTCAGCCACTCCGGGGCGAGTTCGAGCTTGAGTACCACACGGTCGGCCGGCGACAGGCGAGCGAGGGCAGCGTGAACTCGCGCCCGCTGCTCGTCGCGCAGCACAGCATGAAGTGGGGAAGCCGAAGGCTCCGCCGGGATCTCCCACTCACCTGCTCCAGTTTCGAGCGAGGACTCGCGCTTGCGCGCGCGAGCGCGATAGCAGTCGATGCAGTGGTTGCGGAACGTGCGTCTCAGGTAGGCTCGTAGGTCGGTGATGTCGTCCGGGAAACGGCTCTCCACGAGCCGCACGAGCAAGTCCCGGAGCGCATCCTCGACGAGGTCTTCTGGCCAGGAGCGGCGGACCAGCGCTGGAGTCATCAGTCGCAGCTCGCTCTCGATGAACCGCAGGACCGAGCGCCCGACTTCCGGGCGACGCTCTTCGTGCCACTGCACCAAGAGGTCTAGAGCGTTGTCCCAGGATGCGCGCTGCTCCTCAGTCATCGCGCTCTCCGTCGGGCGTCGCCGGACGCACCCGCTTGTCGATCCTCTGGGCCATCGTGTACGCGGTCTTCTCCCCGATCTTGAGGAGGGCTGCGAGCTCACGGATGGTCAGGATCTCGTCGTCCACGCCGGGCACCTCGCGCCAGAGCGACGACCGGTAGATACCAAAGAACACCAATGTTCACAACGCGAGTCGGCCCGACGCGGCCCGACGCGAAGCGATCGCTGCTCGTCCTCGCGCCGACGCGTTGGACCGCGTGCCGGAAGGACCGGCACGAAGATTTCCTGGCAGCGGCTCCGGACTTAACGTCAACGTCGATCGAGAGCCCGGTGCACAACGAAAGGCGCGCGCCGGACTCGGCGAGGGGCGCGCAGAAACCTACCCGGGGATGACCCGGGCAAGGCTCCGCGCGCCTACTCTCCTGTAGAAAGCGTCAGCCAGTTGAGGAGCCGGATGAGCCGGATAACTCGTCGGGGCCGCGCACGCCGCCCTCGCCATCGAACGCCTCCGCATCCACACCACCGGCGTCGTGGAGAATCGTCGCGTAGTTCGCGCGCAGGTACTCATCCGTGAGTGCAACAACATCCTCCGCAGCTCCAGCGACCTGAGTGTTCGTCGCGCTCGTGACTTCGCGCGCTGCCGCGTTCAAACGCCAGGCCAGTTGAAAGAGGTCCTCTGCGATGGCGTGCTCGGCCATTCCAACCATTTCCTCCGGTCGAACATAGAAGCCAGCGATCATCGCGTTGCCAAGGGGCTCTACAACGCCGTTGTTCAGGCACGGTACCGAGCCCTTGCCGGGGAACTCGTGAAAATGGAATCCGACCATCTCCCGCCATCGCTCGTCTTGAACGCGCCGGAGGAAGCCATCGAATGCCCCGACGGTCGCAATGATCCATCCGTTCGGGCTTACTTCGCCCTCTGGTCCGGCCATCGGGAGTATTGCAAGCTGGGCGAGGACGAGCCACGGATGGATGTTGCCGATCATCGCCGACGGTTCGGGCGTTTCGATCTCTCCGAGCACGCGGCCACGGAAAGACACCTGCAGGGTGGACCCAGCCGGAATGGTCTCGGTGCTTGGCGAGTCAGATAGCGCTTGTTGGATCATGCGCGAGAATCGCGCGGCGTCTCGATCTGCGAGCACTCGGAGCGCCCCGGCACCAACGATGTCGCCCAACGGCAGCAGGTCGCTCCGCGACATCAGCGCCTGGTAGGCCTCGTCAAAGTTCGCGATGGTCGACACGATCTCGCCGAGTTCAAGCGCGGCCGCTTTGGCGAACAGTTCGAGGTGGCGCGGCAGAAGAAGCACTTCTTCATGCGCGCCAAGCCGCGTGGACAGAAAGCTGTGTTTCTGGAGCCACGCCAGCGTGTCCGGCTGCATGAGCTTCGAGGCGACATCCTGTCGCATCGCGGCAGCTCGGTATGATGCGAGCTGGAGCTCAGCGTCGCTCGCTCTCGTCGCAACGTCTTCGAGATATGCGCGCGCGAGGTGTCGCAGCCCTGCCACGAGGTCATGGTTGGAGCGGACCAGGGCGCTCCACGTCATGTCGACCTCGCTGAGCGTGGTGGTGCTCGGAAATTTCAGGCAGGTCCCGTCGTCTCCCGCGGCGCGAGGCGGCAGGCGCCCCGCAATCACTCGAAGGACACGTGGCTCGCGGTACTCGATGTTGTACTGGCCGCCGAAGTGAGGCTGACTGCGTGTTGCCTCGAAGAGTTGCGCCATCGCCACGTTGAACTCCCGGTCAGAGAGGAGTTCGAGGTGGACGACCTCGGCACGCAGACCGAACTCCGTCTTCGTCTGACGTCCTGGTCGCAGCGACAGTGCCTTCCAGGTGTTTGGATCGAGAGCCGTGACGATAGAGAGCGGCGATGCCGCCCCGAGTGCGAGGAGCTCATCCAGATCGCCGAGCCAGGTGTCGTTCAGCTCAGGCACGATCTCGTCGAGGAACAGCACGAGGCGCGTCTCGTCGTGCAGCGTACGCAGAGACGTCGAGAGCCACTGCCGAACCTGCTCAAGGCTGGTGGCCGTGAAGAGGTTCTTCGCGAAGACGGAGGCCAGCAGACGAAGCGGGCCGTGACGCGCGCTGCTCGCGTCGACGTACAGTGGAACCAGACTGCCGGTCGCGAGTTTCTCACAGCACTGCTTGAGCACGACCGACTTGCCCGAGAGCGGAGGTCCCACGACCGCCACGGCCGGCGCGTTCTTGCGTAGCTTGCCGAGCACTCGAGCAACAAGCTCGCGCTCGACTGAAAACCCCTGAGCAAACGGGAGGCTGAAGTTCTTGATCTCTCCAGTCCGCGCCGCGAGGGCGTCCGCGGTGTGTTTGCGAAGGAAGTCAGCCCACACGCTCGGGTTGGCCCCCAGCAGGCTGCGGATTGCCTCGTCACGAGCTGCGGCCGCTACGGCAGCGGCGCCCGCGATCAGGTTGGCGAAAACGTCGTCGCTGATGCCTTGGCGCTCCCAGGGAGTCCCGTCGATGGTCTTGTAGAACCTGGTCGTCCTTCCGTTCGAGACGATCACCAGCGGTGGCATGGGCGTTAGCAGTCGCGCGTAAGACAGCCCTTGGTCGCGGTCATCTTCCGTCAAGTCGATGTCTGGGCGTTTCAGCTCCAGAACCGCAACGTGGCCAACCTCGGCCGTCAGGAGCACGTCCGCTCGGCCCTTCTTTTCCCAGCCCTTGCGGCCATCGGCTTCAAAGTCATGGTGACCGAGCCGGACGGTGAACTGGAGCTGGTGGGTTACTTGAACGCCACTTGTCGGAAAGAGATCTGCAAGCACTGCGCCCAGATGGGTTTCGAAGGTGGCCTC
>Ga0116174_10002273_pt1 | contig 16812 bp, 16 predicted proteins | sample AD_UKC087_MetaG_FD_89801 | JGI IMG/M metagenome (GOLD analysis project Ga0116174, IMG submission 89801) | Active sludge microbial communities of municipal wastewater-treating anaerobic digesters from USA - AD_UKC087_MetaG | ecosystem: Engineered > Bioreactor > Anaerobic > Digestate | place: USA...
CAAATCTTGTCCATTAAAATTTCTGCAAATAAAATATTCATCCAATATTTTTATATCCCGGAGATAGTGTAATCTATATTTGATGAATAAATGCAGGTAATTTAAATACAATCGTTAAAATTTTCCAGAGACGGAATGTTGTTTTCAATGAAAATAGATTTAAAATTAAAAAAAATTCATGCACTGCTTCCCACTGATATTTTATTTCAAACATCGTACTGGGGTCGGGTAAAATCGAGCCTCGGCTGGTCCCCCATGGCTTTTGATCTGCAATCTTCAAGCGGCCAGTACGGTGATATCCTGATTCTTATCCGGCCTCTTGGTCGCAACCTTACCGCAGCCTATGTCCCTCAAGGGCCTGAAACCCAACCTGATCCGGAACACTATGGCCTTTTTTTAGAAACATTGTCGCAGGAGCTGATTCAATATATGCCTTCATCGGTTTCATTTATTCGTTACGACCTGCCCTGGCGGGCTCCGTATGCGCTCACAACGACCGATCAAAAACAATGGAACGGACACCCGTCGCCACGACACAGGGAATTCCGGATGAATATTGGCACACAAAGCTGGAATCTCAGAAAGGCGACTGTTGATCATACGGTTGCCGATACACTGCATATCGATCTTACAAAAACAGAAGAGGAACTGCTTGCCGTTATGAAGTCAAAGACGCGCTATAATATACGGCTTGCTTGCAAAAAGGGTGTTGTTGTATCTGTTGCCGCTGAAGAAAAACTGCCCGTTTTTTACGATCTTTATTTGCAAACAGCAAAACGTAACGGCTTTGATCTATGCTCCTACAGACATTTTTCCGCATTGTTTTGTTCATCCGACAACAAGGCCGAATCGCACAAAATCATTTTCCTTCTTGCAACAAAGGGACAAGACGTGCTTGCCGGGGCAATTCTTGCTGTTTCCAGACAACGCGCCATATATTTATTCGGGGCATCTGCCGACACACAGCGTAACCTGATGGGTTCTTACGCATTGCAATGGAATATCATTAAGCTGCTAAAAAAGAGACGGTGTCTTGTCTATGATTTGGGCGCTGTATCTCCGACCGCCGATCCGAATCATCCTTTTTACGGCATGTACCGGTTTAAAACCGGTTTCGGCGGGACCATCATTCATCGCAACGGATCGTGGGATTATCCGATTCACATGCGGGGTTATAAAGCTTTCTGCCATTATGAATCTTTATCAAATATCGTGAATTGTTTTTAATGATAGGAGGGTGAGAAGATGAGTCGTTTATCTATTATCAAATCGGTTTATAACACAGGCCGACACAAGCGCTTGTTTGATTCCTCCCCAACGCACGAAAAGAAACGGGCTTGTTCATCAAACAAAGCGTCTATCAGGAAAACTGCGCCTCGATGTGACACGTTTTCAAAAAACAGACCAGCCGGAATCACCTAATCGATGACATTTTCGTGTCGGCATGACGATTTTCCTGTCTTGCTATCAGAGGGAGAATAAATAACATCAGGTGGCCATCGCTTTGTCTTGGCTGTAGATTTTTTTGAGGGGAAAATGCAAAATAATTTTTGGAATATTTCCATTCCCGGCAAAGGCTATAGGGCTGCCGGTGTTTTTAAAGTGATTTACGATTAATGAATTTCCCCTCAGTGCAGGATTTTTATTGATGACGTTTTTTCTAAAACTTTTTTTCACAATTTCTTTCCGGAAAGGGTTGACCATTTTTCCAAACTATTTGAGCCGTAGAGCTCTTTAAAGAAGGAGGATTCGAAAACATGGCTAAACCCCATAAGGAAATTCCGTCCGGTATGTTTGTCGTGTCAAAAGGGATTAAAGAAAAAAACCAATTGAATGGATGGATAAAACATTTTCATGAAAAAGGCATAAGCACAAAAATAATAAGGGATTCCAACGGCATGTATTATTTATGCAGAGAAGGACTGGAAAGTCGAGGTGGATGGTGATCTGCAAATCATCCACGATGGCTTTTTCTCTTTTCAATTTTTTATTGTAACTCGTCCATGAACGTCAATCGTGACTGCAAATTTTGTCCAAGGAGATGTCAACAATGACACCTGAAGAATTTAAAAATATCATGGAAAACTTCAAGCAACGATGGGGAGACCACACAAGAGAAATACTGCATTGCGAAGCCGACAAAATCGTCGCCAATATACTGACGGAACTGGGATATGAGGAAGGGGCTAAAATCTACAGTAATCTGCCAAAATGGTACGGCTGGAGAAGGAGTTTATGGCAAAAACCCGGCGGAAATTCAGACTAGATAAAAGAATATTTTTCGTTTATAAGACTTCCTGCAACTCAGATAAACAGTCTCCAAATCAATCTATTTTCAATTCACATGACGCGTTCGTCAAATCGTGATTCTTTTCGCAAATCAACGACTATAAACACAAAACAGAAGCTCGGATTGTTTCTTTAAGATATTGTTTTTTTAATTAGCGCGAAAAGCCAGGCAACCTCGGCGTCGTCCAGCCCCCGTGCAAATTCAACATCCACGTTGTCGCTGCGGGCGATGATGCCGCGGGAACCGGCCATTTTCATTAATGCCAGTAAAAATCTCGGCATCGGGCGCCCGTCGGGCATCCGGGCAATTCCTGTCCTGCCCAAAGAAACATTCTTCATGCCGGGATAAGTAACCGCATCCATGATTTCCTGCCTGGACGGAGCCACAAGATCTTCCAGTTCGGAAACAGGAATTTCCACCGTTGTCTGTTTTCCATGTCTTAGCGCCTCCACCCGAAGATTTGTTTCCGTCACGGTAATGACTTCAAAAGGCGTTTTCATGCCGACCTTTTTCCCCAGAATCACGAGGGCGGGTACGGCAAAAAAAATCCTATGAACACCAGAAAAAAGTAGCGAAAGATAACCGGCATGGAATCGAAATCCGCTCGCGTCAGAAAAAACCAGACCACCATGCCGACAAAAACAAGCGGCGCCAGAGCAACAAGGAATTGAATCCGTCCGGTAGGCGGTTCGGCAATCGTGATGGTCAATCCTTCCGAAGTATGTTCAACGCGCGAACGCTTATGGACAGGTTCCATCGGCAGGATACTTGTGGTTTCGCCCTTTCTTCGTATCCGGTCTCTGTATGATTCATTCAGATGATCGGAATCACGCTCAATTTTTTCACCGGTGGAAGAATCGACCAACGGTTTTCGCAAAAAACGGGAGAGTTCCTCGGCTACTTTCCTTGCCTCCGTAAAACCCGCGGGCTGCACAACGGATAGGGGCTTTGCAATATTCCGGCCGGATAGTTTTATCGGCCAGGTTGCCGGAGAATCGTTGTCGCCGGGGGAGAAGTTCATTTCCACCTGTTCCACCGAATCCAGCAGATATTCGTTGCGCTTCATCGGTACGAGTAAACCATACCACTGGATAATGCGTCCTCTGCTCCGATCCAGGATGATTCCGCTGCGTCCGAACACAAGCAGAGCTCCCACCAGGGCAAAGACAGCGCCAAACGGTATAAAAAACAGAGAAGATGGCATGTCCGGTGATCTGTTCACAGGAATAATTCCCATCGGAATCTGCATGACGAAGAGACCGACCAGGAAAAAGGGGAGTCCGAAGATGGCAATACAACCGCCCCCGCTGCGAATTTCCAATGTAGCCTGATCCCTGTAGGTCAAGGGACTCTGTTTCGTATCGATCGCCGACCGATTAAAAATATTCATATTTAATTTTTGCATGACTCCCCTGCATCACGGCCCGGCCTGAAAGCAACGTATCGCTCCGTCACGTCTGTCAGGCTAAATCCACTTGAGAATACCCGCAAACACAATCAACGCTATTGCATTGACAGCAAAAAGCGAACCGATGAAAAGTTTCTGCGCGCGCGGCTCCCAGTCATGCACGTAACAGGCGGCTGCGAAGAACGGGATGTAAACCGTCACAAAAACGGGAAAGGCACCCCACCAGTTATATACCCAGACAAAGGTGGGCGTGCGCACCAGAAATATTTCCAGAATCGAGGCGAAAGCGGCGTTGGCAATGGAAAAGACCAGGCGGTTGTTGATGCCCAGAATTTTTACCGTCGGATCTTTGGGCATCAGTTTGCAGACAACCAGTCCGGCGATGGAAAACATCAGACTGATTTCAATACCGACCCCCACCATGATGACAAAGGCCGATCCGGCGGGAACCGTCCACAGCGCATGGCCGGAGAAATACTGAATCAGAGCGTTGACGATCTCCACGAACCAGTGCACCATGTAAAGAGCCAGCCCGCCGGCAATGACGCGGAAATTGTTTTTTTCGTATTCGTTGGCATAAATATATAAGACGATCACGAGCAGGGGAATAACATACCACTGAAAAGGATCGCCGCTCCTTAAAAGGCTCAATGCCTGCTGGGTTGCTTCAGGATTGTTCAAATTCATGGCCGTCCCTCCTTTTTGTATTCAATTTTTTGTCGGATTCCATGTGATTTTTGTCGTTTATTCTACATGGAAACAAAAAAAAATAACAGTCCGGATTTTGGAAACCCGGCCGTAGATCAAGCCGGTTTGACAAAGCACCGCAGCGGGTGTAGATTGTAGGGAAACGGATCAAGGAGGTTTTTATGAAAATATCTTTGATTGAACTTTATCATGTACAGGTCCCGTTAAAACAGACTTTCTGGCCAACCTGGATTCCGGGTTACCCGCAGACACACAACGGCTTTACGCTGATCAAACTGGTGACCGATGACGGTATCGAAGGGTATTCGGCGGGCTCCGCCCTCGGTTATGAAAGAGAGGGGTTGGGCGACCTCATCGGCGGCTATCTTTTGGGCGCCGATCCGACGGACATCGAATCCTGTCAGAATTTATTGAAACAGGCCGGCATTCTGGGCTGGAGAAATTTCTGGATCGAACCGGCGTGCTGGGACATTATCGGCAAGAGCAAGGGCAAGCCGGTTTATGAACTCCTGGGCGGCGAAGCCAGACCCATTGAAGTGTATTGCTCCACTGGCGAGATGCATGAGCCGGAAAAAAGGGTTGAAGAGCTTCTAACCATGAAACAGCGCGGATTCAAAACGTTCAAATTGCGTGTGAAAAACAAGGCGCTGAAGGATGATATCCGGCACATCGAGGTGGTCAGAAAAGGTGTCGGCGACGATCTCGTTTTAGGCGTGGACGCCAACCAGGGATGGCTGGTGACCATCGTGGATAAAATTCCCGCGTGGGATTTGAAACGCGCCACGGAATTTGCCGATGCCTGTTACGCCAACAATTATAACTGGCTGGAAGAGCCTCTGGATTCGAGAAATTATGACGGCAATGCCGCTTTGAAGAAGATCTCCAAAGTGAAAATTTCCGGCGCTGAACTCAACTACGGCTGGGATGAAATCAAAATCATGTTCGAGAAAGATTGCTTTCACATTTATCAGCCCGACGCAACCTTCGCGGGAGGGATCGCGCAGGTGAAAAAAGTGATCGATGCCTGCCACACCCACAACAGGGAATATTCGCCGCACACCTGGACGAACGGCATCGGGTTTTACATTAACTGGAACATGGTGCTGGCCGACAAGGGAAACAAACTGCCGCTCGAATATCCGCTGGAAGAACCGTCCTGGATTCCCGAACAGCGCGAAGGCATTATCGACCCGATTATTCCGGATAAAAGCGCGATGCTGGCGCCTTTTACGCGACCGGGCCTCGGTTTTGAGATCAATCAGAAACTGCTGAACAAATACGGAAAGTGCTTCTTCAAATTCACTCCGACAAGACAGACGATAAAAGTCATTCGGCAAAAAGGACTCAAGGCAGCGCTGGAACTGAAGAAGAGAAAAGAAACACTGTAAAGTATTATTATCCTGTCGCGGTTTTTGACAGCGAAAATACAGTAAGGAACGGCTTTACAAAAGCAGCCGGGTTCATGTTTGAAATTTTGTCTTTTAGATAACTGTAATCCGGACTCTGGCCTTGCCCTGCTTTATAAAACCCAGCCGGCGGGCCGCTTCACGCGACAAATCAATAAAAACATCCTCGTGTTCAAGACATCGGTCATTGATTTTGACGACCACCGATTTATTGTTCTCCAGATTCACCACTTTGACCAGGGTTCCCAGCGGCAGGGTCGGGTGGGCTGCCGTCAGCTTTTTTGACTGATAGATTTCACCGGACGTTGTCCTTTTACCGTTGAAACTGTTCGCGTAATACCGGGCAAATCCTTCTGCGCCACCCGGCATATAATACAGAGCCGTATTATCGCCGATCAATGATTGTGAAATTGTCTGACAGCCGGCGATCATAAACAACAGTAAAACCAGCCATAGGATTTTTTTTGGCATCTTCATGGCGTTCTCCCCGAGACCTGATGGATCTTCAACGTCCGGCAAAACAATGCGGCTTTTTTCACAGGCCCGATTTTTAACATTCTTATATTTTCGCATCCCCGTCGTCATCCCGGAGCAAATTTCATACACTCCGACATAACCGTCACCGCATCCAGGAGCGTGTTTCGTTTTTCCTTGCAACGCCTATTTAACCTGTTCTTCCAGTTTCGCAAAAATATTTCCGGGAACAATCGGAGCATCGCTTTTCCGGATAATCGCCGTAGCCGTATGATCCTTGCAGTTGATGACCTGAATGGTCCCGTTCGTGACGGTATGATGATTCACTGCCATGGTCTTGAACATATCCCCTATTTCAATACCGTCTTTGCATCCTCTGTCGAGATAAACAATATCTTCGGACGCACTGACAATCGTCTGCCGGGACGCGGCGATAATCATGCCGTTGACATCAGGACTGCGGAATTTTCCCGTGGTCATGACCGGTTTAATCTCATAATACGTATCAAGAATATCCCCCCGGGCAATCTCGCTGTAGGATTTAATGATTCTGGCCCTGGTATCGCCATTTTTTACTTCCAGCACCTTTGCGATGCCGCTGATCGTAACAACATGGCCGATCGTATCTTTCGTAATGGGGTGTATTACCTCATCGGAAATATGGACCACATAAAATTTATCTCCCGCCTTGGCGGGCTGGTCGACGTTTAAATATACCACGTCATTGACACCGTACAGCGTCCTGCCGGACGCGGAATCGTTCACCTGTCCGACATCGGGGTTCGTATTCCGGAAAGCGGCTTTCCCGGTCATGCACTCGTCAACCTTCCCGATCACCGGAATCATTTCTGCAATATAGCCGGCAGACACAATCAGATGTTCATTGACTACGGGAAAGGAAACCACAGCGGCTTCCTTTTTGATATCCACGGCTTCTTCCTGAGCGGGCTCCCGATATGTTTCCTTCGGTTTGCGCACCGCGTCTTTATCGCTTTCATCTTTTTGAATCAGAGAAGAAGGAATCCTGATGATCTGGCCCGGATAAATCCATCGGGGATTTTTTATATCGGGATTGGCTTTCCAGATCGCGGGCCACATGAAGGGATCCTTTAATTCTTTTTGCGCAATACCCCACAGCGTATCGCCTGCCACTGTTTTATGTTCTTTCACATCTTCCGTCTGCGCAAAAGCGACGGTCATGAAAAGCAGGCAAACAGCAAGGACAGTGATTATGGCTTTAGGTTTCAACATGATGGGTCTCCTTCTTTGAATTACTCCTTTTAATCGAAGAATCCAAAATTGATTTAAATTCCATAAAAATATTCAGCATTCTATTTTAAAATTATAACGCTAATTTTTCAAAGCGATAAATAATGCAACAACAGCAACAAACGCAATGATCATGGGGTTTTGAAAGGTGTTAAGACCTGCGATTTTTTCCGGCCCCATATATTGTGACAACTGAAGCCCAAGGTATATCACCAGTCCCAAATTGATTATCACACCCAGCACTTTCAGCATAGGAATCTCCTTTTTCCAGAAATCCGTTAACGTCAGGTTTGGTCTGTCGCTACAATTAAATGATTACGGTGATAATAAGCTGTGTAAATATAGAAAACGTCAGCAATGATGTCAAGACAATCTTGACGGCACGATACCTTTCTGATTGGCGCCACGCAAATGAAAATGCACAGCCACCGGCGGGCTAATGAATTATTGTTTACAGGATTATTTAAATCTGCCTGGCAGATTCACTGTGCGATGCGGCTTATTTTTGGAAAAACCCGTTTTACTGCTTTTCTTTTGCGGATTGTTTTTTCATGGCATTGAGTTTCGATTGTGCTTTTTCATCCCCCTGCCGGGCCGCCCGCGCATACCATTTCTCAGCCTCAGCATTATCCTGGGGCACAAAAATCCCGTCCTGATATATGTCGCCAAGCCAGATCTGAGCTTCGATATGGTCCTGTTCGGCGGCGGCGCGATACCATTTGACGGCTTCTTCAAAATCCTGTGCGATTCCTTCGCCGTAGAAATATTTTAATCCCAGATTGAACTGGGCTTCGGCATTGTTCTGCTGTGCCGACTTGTGATACCAGTTTACGGCTTCCGCAAGATTGTGCTGAGTTCCTTCACCTTCCTGATACATCCATCCGAGATTAAATTGCGCGACAGGATCGTCATTTTCGGCGGCTTTGAGAAACCATTTCAGCGCCTCAGTATAATCCTGCGGAACACCCGTGCCGTCCTTGTACATTTTGCCCAAGACGAGCTGGGCGTTGACCTGTCCCTGTTCAGCCGCCTGGACATACCACATCACGGCCTCGGCGGGATCCTGAACAACACCCCTGCCCGTGAGATAGAGCATGCCCAGATGATTCTGCGCAACCGCATCTCCCTGTTGGGCGGCTTTTAGTAACCACCGGACCGCTGCGGCATCATTTTGCTCCACACCCTCGCCCGTTAAATACATGTTCCCCAGAGCGCTCTGGGCAGAAATGTCTCCCTGTTCGGCCGCCTTCAGATACCATCTGACGGATTCGGCGTAATCCTGTGTAACGCCCCGCCCCTCGCGATAAATAAACGCAAGATGAAATTGGGCATCGACATCGCCTTTTTCAGCTTTTCTGAGGTACCATTGGACTGCCGCCTCTTCATTCTCCGGCAGGACATCCTCCTCCGGAGCAGGTTCTTCAACTTTCGTCTCGGCTGCAGCTTCCGGCAACGCTGATATTCCTCCGGCTGATTCAATCTCCTCTTTCGCCTCCAACGGTGTCTCGATGTTGTTTTCACTTTCTTTGATGCTCACCGATTCCCGGTTCGCCTCAGCCGTCTCATGAGCGACTGGCTCTCTTTCCGCTTCGACCAGATCGGCAAACGGTTTTTCCGCGGCTCTTTCGTCCTTTATTGATTCCTCTTTGCGTTCTTCCGGTGTTTCCCTGGTATCCTCCTGCGTCTCCACCTCTTCTTCCAGGGAAGAAATAATCTCCAGCGCACTTTTTGCTTCCGCGTGCCCCTGGTCGGCCGCTTTACGATACCACCGGGCCGCTTCGGCATAATCCTGTTTTACCCCCTTGCCTTCCACATACATCATGCCCAGCAAGTTCTGAGCCTCGGCATCCCCGCGTTCGGCCGCCTTGATGTACCACTTGACGGCTTCGGCATCATCCTGTGCGACAAATATGCCTTCTCTGTATATGGCGGCAAGCCAGTTCTGAGCCTCCATGTGTCCCTGCTCGGCCGCAGCGCGATACCATTTAACGGCTTCTTCATCGTCCTGATCGATACCTTCTCCGTTATGATACATCAGGCCGAGATTAAACTGAGCATTCGGATCTCCTCCTTCAGCGGCTTTGATATACCAGCGGGCGGCTTCTTCATCACTCTGGGGGACACCCTTGCCTTCCTGATACATCCAGCCGATGTGAAACTGCGCCTTGGCATCGTCGAGTTCCGCTGCCTTGAGAAACAATTTTGCGGCTTTTGCGTAATCCTGAACAACGCCGTGACCTTCCTTATACATGATGCCCATGATCGTCTGGGCGTCCACTTCTCCCTGCTTGGCCGCCTGCCGGAGCCACTTGAGCGCCTGCTCATAATCCTGATCGACACCCAGTCCCTCCTGATACATCACGCCGATATTGAATTGGGCGGTCGCAATACCCTGCTCGGCGGCTTTCAGATACCACTTGGCCGCCTCGGCATCGTTTTGCGCCAGGCCTTCACCCTCCTGATACATGATACCGAGATTGAACTGGGCGCGGGCGTTGCCCTGGGCAGCCGCCTGCAGATACCATTTGGCCGCCTCCGCGTCGTTTCGCGGCACACCTTTCCCTTCCTGATACATCCAGCCGAGATTAAACTGTGCCCGGCCATCTCCCTGTTCAGCCGCCATCCGGAACCATTTGGCCGCCTCGGTATAATCCTGAGGCACACCTTTCCCCGTAAGATACATGACACCCAGATTGTTGCTGGCGTCGATGTTTCCCTGCTCAGCGGCTTTACGAATATCGGTTAAGGATGATGCATTCATTTTTCCATCAATTCTTATTAGGAAAATACGATCGATTCAAAATATTTCCTGACGCCTCCGTTGCCTTTTTTATAAGATAGAGCCTTTCTGCCGTATCTTATTTGTCCTTCATTTTATCCAGTCTGAGTTTGGCTGTGGCATGCCCCTGTTCGGCGGCTTTGCGATACCACTTCGCGGCTTCCTCATCGTCCTGAGGAACTCCTTCGCCGTCCTGATACATACCGCCCAGATTGAACTGCGCAACGGCAATGCCCCTTTCACACATTTCCATCAGTCTGTTTAACGCGTCTTCGTGTTCCTGTTCCGCCGCCCGGCGATACCACTTCGCGGCTTCGGCTTCGTCCTGCAGAACACCTTCGCTCTCCTCATACATCAAGCCGAGATTGAACTGGGCAATGGAGTTGCCCCGGTTACACATGGCCGTCAGATTATTCAACGCTTCCTCGTCTCCCTGACGGGCGGCTCTTCGATACCACATCACCGCTTCCGCGGCATCCTGCCTGGTTCCCTTGCCTTCCTCATACATCAGACCGAGAATACACTGGGCGCCCGCCTCATCCTGCCGGGCGGCTTTGAGAAACCATTCGATCGCCTCGGCATCATCCCGGGGAACGCCTTCACCGTTGCGATACATCAGCCCCAGGTTATACTGGGCTTTTGGATTTCCCTGCTCAGCCGCCTTGCGATACCATGTTATCGCTTCGGAATAATCCCGGGGAACGCCTTTGCCGTTCAGATACATCACGCCCAGATTATTCTGCGCATCGGCGTGTCCCTGATCGGCCGCTTTACGAAACCATTTAGCCGTCTCGGCATCATCCCGTGAAACACCCCGCTCATTCAGATACATTACACCCAGATTATTCTGCGCGACGGGATCGCCCTGATCAGCCGCCTTCTTCCACCACTGCACCGCTTCTTCGTCATCCTGCTCGACACCCTCGCCGTTGCGATACATCAAACCGAGATTAATCTGGGCCTGCACATGCCCGCGCTCTGCCGCTTTACGATACCATTTGGCAGCCTCGGCATCGTCTCGTGCAACTCCTTCTCCCATTTGATAAATCACACCCAGATTGTTCAAGGCAGTAATATTATTCTGCTCGGCGGCTTTGAGAAACCATTGAACCGCCTGAGCATCGTCCTTCGAAACCCCCTGACCGGTTGTGTATTTTACACCCAAATTACATTGAGCGTCGGCATGTCCCTGCTCCGCTGCCATGCGATACCACTTCACCGCCTCGGCATCGTCCTGCTCAACACCCTGACCGTTTTCATATTTTACGCCAAGAGCAAACTGCGCCTCAACATGCCCCTGTCCTGCGGCCTGCTGGAAATATTTTACGGCTTCGGCAGCATCCTGGATCATACCTTCGCCATTCTGATACATCTCAGCGAGATTGAATTGCGCAGCGGCATGGCCGCGATCACTCATCGTCCGGAGATAATTCAACGCAGCAGCGTGTCCCTGCCGGGAGGCCTCACGATACCACTTGACGGCTTCAGCGTCATCCTGCGCAACGCCTTTTCCCTGCTCATACATCAGACCAAGATGGTATTGGGCCACCATATTCCCCTGTGCAGCCGCCTGCTGGAACCATTTGCAGGTCTCGGCTTGATCCGCCGGAGAATCTTTTCTGTTTAAATAAATCAAAGCAAGATGAACCTGCGCTTCAGCGTTGCCCTGCTCGGCCGCCTGCAGAAACCATCGACAGGCCTCGGCATCATCCTGCGCAACACCTCTCCCTGTTTGATACAGAGTGCCCAACCGGTTGCGCGCCCCGGCGCTTCCAAGTTCGGCGGCCTGCAGATACCACCGGACGGCTTCTTCATCGCTCTGCTCGACGCCTCTGCCGCTCAGATACATGGCGGCAATATTATTCTGCGCTGCCACATCTCCCTGACCGGCGGCTTTGATAAACCATTGAACGGCCTCGGTGTCGTCCTTCGGAACGCCCTTGCCGCTTTGGTACATTTCGCCCAGATTGAGCTGCGCTTCGGCATTGCCCTGTTCAGCCGCCTTGCGATACCACTGCACCGCTTCGCTATCGTCACGAGTGACGCCTTCGCCCCGCTGATACATAAAGGCCAGATATACCTGGGCGCGAACATCTCCCTGCCCGGCGGCCTTCCGAAGCCATCGGGCAGCTTCGCTGCCATCCTGAGGCACATCTTCCCCTTTGATATATTTCATGCCCATTTTAAACTGGGCTTCCGCATTGCCTCCCTGCGCGGCCTGTAAAAAGCACCGTACCGCTTCGTCCTTGTCCTGTTCGACACCGCCGCCTTCCTGATACATCTGTCCCAGATGTAATTGCGCAATGGGACTCCCGCTTTCAGCCATGGCTTTCAGATTATTGAGAGCTGTTTCATGGTCTAGATGAATCGCCTTGAGAAACCACATGACCGCTTCGGCGTCATTTTGAATAACCCCTTTCCCCTGCGAGAATAGAACGCCCAGATTATTCATCGCACCGGCATGTCCCCGCCCGGCGGCCTTCCGATAGCATGTGACAGCTTGAGCCTCATCCTGAGCAACGCCTTTACCCTCTTCGTACATGACACCCAGATTAAACTGGGCCTCGGCGTCGTCTTCCCGTGACTCGTCATGCAGCCAGCGAAACACAGCAGCCTCATCATACGAGGCGTCTTGATCCGATTGGGATATCATCCCGAGCATGGTTCGGGCGGATTCGATGCCCTGCCCGGCCGCCTTGGCCAGCCACTTTGCGGCTTCGTCATAATTTTTTTCCACGCCTTGGCCGATGACATACAGCATGCCGAGGTTATTACAGGCGCCGCCGTCGCCCTGCCCGGCCGCCTTGAGATACCATTTGGCCGCTTCGGCATAATCCTGCAAAACACCCCGACCCATCCGGTACATCAAGCCCAAATTGCTCTGGGCATACGCGTTACCCTGCCCGGCCGCTTCACGATACCATTTTAATGCCTCGGCTTCGTCATGAGGCAGCCCTTCCCCTTTCTGATGCATATCGGCCAGATTGATCTGAGCGCGAACATTCCCCTGCTCGGCGGCTTTTAAAAACCACTTGGCCGCTTCCGCGTTGTCCACAGCAACGCCCTTGCCGGTCCGGTAAAGCAAACCGAGATTGTACCCGGCATCCGGATCTCCCTGCTCGGCGGCTTTACGAAACCAGTTGATCGCTTCGGCATCATCGAGGGGGACCCCTTCGCCCAGTGTGTGCATCACGCCCAGGTTAAACTGCGCGACAGCACTGCCCTGTTCAGCCGCCTTAATTAACCATTTGGCCGCTTCGGCATCGTCCGGGGCAATTTCTTCGCCATATCGATACATCAATCCCAAGTGGAGATACGCTTCCACGAATCCCTGTACCGCTGCTTTACGAAACCATTTCGCCGCCTCGGCGCCTTCCACCGGAAAGCCGTCGCCTTTAAGATACATCAACCCCAGATGAAATTGCGCCTGGGCAAGATCCTGTCCGGCGGCCTTGCTGTACCATTTCACGGCTTCCGCGTAATCACGGGATAAACCTGCGCCCTCCTCATACATCATCCCCAGGTTCAACTGCGCAAAAGCGATGCTTTTGTCAGCCATGGCCTTGAGATTGTTCATCGCCTCGGTATTGCCCTGCTCGGCGGCTTTACGATACCATTGCGCCGCTTCGGCATGATCCTCCTTGACACCGTTGCCTTTATGGTACATCACGCCCAATTTGCACTGCGCTCTGGCGTCGCCCTGCTTGGCCGCTTTACGATACCACTTGACGGCTTCCACATAGTTTTGCGGAACGCCATTACCATTGTGATACATTACGCCCAGATTGCACTGCGCTTCCGTGTCACCCTGTTGAGCGGCTTTACGATACCATTTGACCGCTTCGGCGTAATCCTGAGGGACTCCTTCTCCATTTTCATATTTAACAGCCAGTTTACTCTGCGCTCCCGCGTTTCCGTGCTGGGCGGCTTTGCGGTACCATTTCACCGCCTCGGCATTGTCCCGCGGCACGCTTCCACCTTCATCATATATCAGCCCGAGATTGAACTGGGCTTCCGCATTGTCCTGTTCGGCGGCCTTGCGGAACCACTTCAAGGCATCGGTATGATCCTGCGCAACGCCGTCACCGGTGCGATACATCAGGCCCAGATTGCACTGCGCTTCCGCAAGGCCCTGTTCGGCCGCCATGCCGAACCATTTGGCTGCTTCCGCATCATCCTGGTTGATGCCCTCGCCGTTGCGGTATCTTAATCCCAGAGTGTACTGAGAACACGCATCCCCCTGCTGGGCTTCGCGGCTATACCACTGCACCGCTTCCTCGTAGCTTTGCGGAACGCCTTTCCCGTTCTCATACATCCATCCCAGGGTATTTTGCGCCACGGAGTGTCCCTGTTCAGCGGCTTTGCGATACCATTTGACCGCTTCGACGTAATCCTGGGCAACGCCGTCGCCGTTATGATACATCACCCCGAGATAAAACTGAGCGGCTCCAAATCCCTGATCGGCTGCTTTCAAAAGCCAGGACATGGCCTTGTTTTCATTTTGTTCAACGCCTTCGCCGGACCGGTACATCAAACCGAGGTTGAACTGAGCCTCCACGTCTCCGTGTTCAGCCGCTTCCCAGATATCAGTTAAGGATGTTGCTTTTTTATCCATCGGCACTCGTCTCTAAAATATTTTTCCTGACATCGGACATCCGCAAACGATTTCATCCGTTATTCGTCTTTGAGATGTTCCCTGGCGGTTTTCAGCGCCAGTTCAACATCTCTGGTCCACATCCACCACTGTGGTTTCGTCGTGTGCGGCCCCTTTTCCTTATCGCGCCCGCGGCAATAAAACCAGTTACCGAAGCGTTCCACGGTGGCAAAAGGATGATCCCCGGTGCAGAGAATGGAACAGGGGCGAATCTCCTTGAAATAAATCGTTTGGGCCGGGGATTCTTCCTGAAGCATTCCTTCAGGCACCGAAACATGCGAAACATCAAAGCCTTCTCTTTCTTTCTGATCCAGCCATTTTGAAATTCCCATGACGATCTTCTCCTGTAATTGATATGGCGACCGTGTTTTTTGCCTTTCGGGAATGGGTAAATAGGCATTGAATAAAAAGAGATACCCCGAGTGGATGGGTATTTCTATTTTATCCCCCTGCTTGCTTGCCGGGAATCCCGAAAACAGTATAATTATTTCTTATTAAAAACCGGCTGATGCGACTTCCGGCCGTACACACGTTCGTAAGCTTTACAAAAAGGACAGAGATCGCTCTCGATTTTTTGAACAAACCAGAATGCGGCGCCTTTTTGTGTTTTCCGGGCATGCTTGCATACCGGGCAGTTCACACAGACTTTGGCCAGCTGGCGGTCTCTTTCCGAAATTTTGCGCTTTGCAGGCTTTGCGTTCACTTTGTTTTTTGCCATGGCAGTCTCTCACAAATGATTGAATAAATTTAACTAAAGCCTTGTAAGTATACCAATATGAAATTTTTGTGTCAAAGTTCTTTTAGCAATAAAATATCATGGATCATGGACCATTTTTTAACCGCAAAACAACGTGTTCAAAAAGAAAGGCAGAAGAAACGTCTTCTGCCTTTCGTCGACAATCTTATGTTATTCAGCGGCAACATGGCGGGGGAGGAGCATAACCGTTATTTTCCCAGATGCGGTTGTGAGAATATTCATACGGCCTGCCGCAATGGATGATATTCATTTTATAGAGTGTCTTGCGCCATTCGTATTTGATCAGGATGGATTCAACAGCTTTTCTTTCCGGTTCAAATTCAACGCGATAGGAAGGCGAATATTCCTCATGACCGTAGCCGGTGCCCGCGCTTTCAGAGGCCTGAGATTTGCCCAGAGCGGAAGGTGCCGCCATATCTCGGGCTGACTCGTTTTTTGCTCCATCTTTGGTCCGGTGAGAAAAATACGGAGGTTGCGGACAATGCCGGATTTCCGGGTAAGCGGCAACGGCAATCACACCCATGGCGGATTCGTCGCCGAAGGCCGCCGCATAGGAATCGGGAACATCGGTAAAATAAAAACGGTTAATCTTATCCTGCCCGGTGCGCCATCCTGAATATTCGTTGGTGGAATACGGGTCAATAATATACATCCGTTCCGTGTTCTTCAGCCATGATTTTTCACCGGAAATAATATTCCTGCCGTCAACCGCAATAACCACGCCCACCCGGCGATTCAGTTTGTTGCGTACGACAATCCGGTAATAATCACCCCTGACGGCTTCAGCATAAACCTTCTTCAGATTATGGCGGCTTTTGACCTGATAAAAAGGCAGCATCCTGCCATTATCGGTAATAACACTGACCTCAACCGCATTACCAATAGTTGACGCCGCGGAAATACTTGCCCAAACCAACAACATAAAGCTGACCATTATTATTTTTTTCATATGTTCCTCCTTCTAAATTTTCCGGCTTTTGCTTGCCTTTTGCAGGTTAGACAAAAGAAGAGCCCATAAAGTTCCCTTTTTTTTGGCCCCGTAAAGATTGCCTCGCAGGCGTAGCACG
>Ga0116174_10002276_pt1 | contig 16788 bp, 16 predicted proteins | sample AD_UKC087_MetaG_FD_89801 | JGI IMG/M metagenome (GOLD analysis project Ga0116174, IMG submission 89801) | Active sludge microbial communities of municipal wastewater-treating anaerobic digesters from USA - AD_UKC087_MetaG | ecosystem: Engineered > Bioreactor > Anaerobic > Digestate | place: USA...
CCGCACGTCAGTTGCGCTGAAGGCTCAGCAGCCGTGAAATGGTGCGCGCTGCCTTCAGCAGGGCGGGCAGCATGGTGGCCTGCATCACCTCGGCGCTGGTGCGGTTGGCCTGGCCGCTGATATTGAGGGCGGCCACGGTCTGGCCCGCGCGGTTGGTCAGCGGCGCGGCAATGGAAATCAGCCCCTCCTCCAGTTCCTGATTGATCAGGCACCAGCCCTGTGTGCGTGCCTGGCGTATGCGTTCGAGCAGCGTGGCCACGGCCACGGTGGTGTGCTGGGTAAAGCGCTGGGGGTTCAGGCCCTGCAGCCGCGCCACCAGTTCTTCGTCGGGCAGGCCCGCCAGCAGCACCCGCCCCATCGATGTCCACGGCGCGGGCAGGCGCGAACCCACGCCCAGGTTGGTGCGCATGATCTTGTGCGTGGGCAGCCGCAGCACATAGACGATATCGAGGCCGTCCAGCACGGCCGCCGAGCACGACTCGCGCACCTGCTCCACCAGCTCTTCCATCACCGGCTCGGCCAGATCCCAGATGGGCATGGAAGACAGGTAGGCAAAGCCGAGGTCAAGGATGCGCGGGGTCAGGCGAAACAGCCGACCATCACTTTCCACATAGCCCAGCGTCTGCAGCGTGAGCAGGATGCGCCGCGCGCCGGCGCGCGTCAGCCCCGTCTGTGCGGCAACCTCGCTCAGCGTCTGCTGCGGCGCGGTGGCACTGAACGAGCGGATCACTTCCAGGCCGCGCGCAAACGACTGCACGTAGCTGTCGCCCGGTTTCGGGCTGGCGGGAGGGGTATTGGTGTTCATGAAATGCCCGGTTTATAATTCTCTATGCGAACATTTGTTCATTATACGAACAAATTGGTGGCACTTTTTTGACACTTCCCGGAAGACTTTCCATGATCAACAAGATAGCGGACTCGGTGGCGCAGGCACTTGCGGGTGTGAAGGATGGCGCCACGGTGCTGATTGGCGGCTTTGGCACGGCGGGCATTCCTGACGAACTGATCGACGGCCTGATCGCCCATGGTGCGCGCGACCTCACCATCGTGAACAACAACGCCGGCAACGGCGAGCAGGGCATTGCTGCGCTGCTCAAGGCCGGCCAGGTGCGCAAGATCATCTGCAGTTTTCCGCGCCAGGCTGACAGCTATGTGTTTGACGAGCTGTACCGCAGCGGCAAGCTCGAACTCGAACTGGTGCCGCAGGGCAACCTGGCCGAACGCGTGCGTGCCGCCGGTGCCGGCATTGGCGCATTTTTCTGCCCCACGGCCTACGGCACCGAGCTGGCCAAGGGCAAGGAAACCCGCGAAATCAACGGCAAGCACTATGTGCTCGAATACCCCATCTACGGCGATGTGGCCCTGGTCAAGGCTGACAAGGGCGACCGCTGGGGCAACCTCACCTACCGCATGTCGGCGCGCAATTTCGGCCCGGTGATGGCTACCGCCGCCAAGACCACCATTGCCACGGTGCACGAGGTGGTGGAGCTGGGCGCGCTCGATCCCGAAGCCATCGTCACGCCGGGCGTCTATGTGAGCCATGTGGTGAAGATCGCCCGCGTTGCCACGCAGGCCGGTGGGTTTAAAAAGTCTGCATGAAATTGGCCTTTGGTCCAAAAGGAGCAAGCGTGATTAGCTATCAAAAACGTAGTAAAGAAGAGTTGGCCAAACGCGTGGCGCAAGACATCCACGACGGTGCCTATGTCAACCTGGGCATTGGCCAGCCGACCCTGGTGGCCAACCACATTCCGGCGGGCCGCGAGGTCATCCTGCAAAGTGAGAACGGCATTCTGGGCATGGGCCCGGCACCGGCCGCGGGCAGCGAAGACTATGACCTCATCAACGCCGGCAAGCAGCCCGTCACCTTGCTGGCCGGTGGTGCGTATTTCCACCATGCCGACAGCTTCGCCATGATGCGCGGCGGCCACCTGGACATCTGCGTGCTGGGCGCGTTCCAGGTGTCGGCCACCGGCGACCTGGCCAACTGGAGCACGGGCGAACCCGTTGCCATTCCCGCCGTGGGCGGCGCCATGGACCTGGCCATCGGTGCCAAGCAGACCTGGGTGATGATGGACTTGCTCACCAAGCAGGGTGCGAGCAAGATCGTCTCCCAATGCACCTACCCGCTCACCGGCATCGGCTGCGTCAAGCGCATCTACTCCGACCTGGCCACGCTGGCTTGTACGCCGCAGGGCCTGCAGCTCATCGACATGGTCGACGGGCTGGACCATGCCGAACTCGAACGCCTTGTCGGCCTGCCCATCCAGGCCTGAAGCCCCTTTCAACCCCCAAGACACCAGGAGACACCATGATCCAAGCATTTATCTGCGACGCCATCCGCACCCCCTTCGGCCGCTATGGCGGTGCGTTGTCGAGCGTGCGCACCGACGACCTCGGCGCCATTCCCCTGAAGGCGCTGATGGAGCGCAACCCCTCTGTGGACTGGGCTGCCGTGACCGACGTGCTCTATGGCTGCGCCAACCAGGCCGGTGAAGACAACCGCAACGTGGCCCACATGTCCAGCCTGCTGGCGGGCCTGCCGATCGAAGTGCCCGGCGCCACCATCAACCGCCTGTGCGGCTCGGGCCTGGACGCCGTGGGCACGGCAGCGCGCGCCATCAAGGCGGGCGAAGCCGGCCTGATGATCGCCGGCGGCGTGGAAAGCATGAGCCGCGCCCCGTTCGTGATGCCCAAGGCAGAAAGCGCCTTCTCGCGCAACAACGCGGTGTATGACACCACCATCGGCTGGCGCTTCGTCAACAAGCTCATGAAGGCACAGTACGGCGTCGATTCGATGCCCGAAACGGCCGAAAACGTGGCCACCGAGTTCGGTATCGAGCGCGAGGCGCAGGACCGCATGGCCATGGCCAGCCAGCTCAAGGCTGTGGCCGCCATCAAGGACGGCCACTTGGCGCGCGAGATCGTGCCTGTGCACATTCCCCAGAAAAAGGGTGACGCCATCATCGTCAGCCAGGACGAGCACCCGCGTGAAACCAGCCTGGAAGCGCTGGCCAAGCTCAAGGGCGTGGTGCGCCCCGATGGCACCGTCACCGCCGGCAACGCCTCGGGTGTGAATGACGGCGCCTGTGCGCTGCTGCTGGCCAACGAAGCCAGCGCCACCAAGTACAGCCTCACGCCGCGTGCCCGCGTGGTGGGCATGGCCACGGCCGGCGTGGCGCCGCGCATCATGGGCTTTGGCCCCACGCCCGCCACGCTCAAGGTGCTGGCAAAAACGGGCCTCACCATCGACCACATGGACGTGATCGAGCTCAACGAAGCCTTTGCCGCGCAGGGCCTGGCCGTGCTGCGCGCCCTGGGCCTGAAGGACGACGACGCCCGCGTGAACGCCTGGGGCGGCGCCATTGCGCTGGGCCACCCGCTGGGCGCCAGCGGTGCCCGCTTGGTCACCACGGCCGTGAACCGCCTGCACGCCACCGGTGGCAAATACGCGCTGTGCACCATGTGCATCGGCGTGGGGCAGGGCATTGCCGTCATCCTCGAACGCGTCTGAGCGCCGTTCTGAAAAGGTTGACCGTGCCGGAACAAACCATTGAAACCCCCGGAGGGCGCCTGCGGGTGCGCCTGGACGGGCCTGCCGACGCGCCCGTGCTGGTGTTGTCCAACTCGCTGGGCACCACGCTGGAGATGTGGGACGTGCAGGCGCAGTATTTCGCCAAGACCCACCGCGTGCTGCGCTACGACACGCGCGGCCATGGCGGCAGCGGGGTGCCTTCAGGCCCCTACCGCATGGACCAGCTCGGCGGTGATGTGCTGGCGCTGCTGGACGCATTGGGCATTGCCAAGGCCAGTTTCTGCGGCATCTCCATGGGCGGCCTCACCGGGCTGTGGCTGGGCGTGCATGCGGGCGAGCGCCTGAACCACCTGGTGGTGTGCAACAGCGCTGCCAAGATCGGCACGGCCGAAGGCTGGCAAACCCGCGCCGCGTTGGTGCGCGACAAGGGGGCCGCAGCCATGGCCGAGCTGGCAGCGTCTTCGCCCGGCCGCTGGTTCACCGAATCCTTCATCGCAGCCCAGCCCGCGCTGGTGGCAACGGCGCAAGGCTGGATTGCCGGCATTGCGCCCGAAGGCTATGCCGCCTGCTGCGAGGCCCTGGCCCAGGCCGATCTGCGCGACGCCATTGCCGGCATCCGCGTGCCCACTTTGCTGATTGCCGGCGCCAGCGACCCGGTGACCACCGTGGCCGACGCACAGGCCATGCAGCGCGCCATTGCCGGCGCCCGCCTCGTCGAGCTGCTGGCCTCGCACTTGTCGAACCTGGAGGCACCGGCTGCGTTTGACGATGCGCTGGCTGCCTTTTTGGCCACGGGCGCCTGAGCCCTTCGCGCGCCACGCAGTGCACTGGAACACACCATGAGCCATTTCAACGCAACTCCCGCAGGCGCGCCCGAGCGCGTGCTGATCACCGGCGGCGCTGCCGGCATTGGCGCCGCCATTGCCGAGCGCTGCCGTGCCGAGGGCTACCTGCCGGTCATCATCGACCGCGTGGTGGACACCGTGCACGGTGGTATCCGCGCCGACCTGTCGGATGCAGCAGACACGGCGCGCGCGCTGCACGAGGCGCTGGCCGGTGGCCCCATCACCCGGCTGGTCAACAATGTGGGCGTGGTGGTGCCGGCCGATGCCGAGCATCAGACGCTGGCCGAGTTCGACCTGGCGGTGTCGCTGAACCTGCGCTGCGCCTTCCAGTGCATGCAGGCGCTGCTGCCGGGCATGAAGGCGGCGGGTTTTGGGCGTATCGTCAACATGTCCTCGCGCGCCGCGCTGGGCAAAGAGCTGCGCACCGCCTATGCCGCCACCAAGGCCGGGCTGATCGGCATGACGCGCGTCTGGGCGCTGGAGCTGGGCGCGCATGGCATCACCGCCAACGCGATCGGCCCCGGCCCCATACGCACCGAACTGTTCGATCGCGCCAATCCGCCCGAGGCCCCGCGCACCCGCGCGATCATCGAGGCCGTGCCCGTCAAGCGCATCGGCACGCCCGATGATGTGGCCCATGCCGCCAGCTACCTGCTGGACGCGCGCAGCGGCTTCGTCACGGGCCAGGTGTTGTACGTCTGCGGCGGCATGACCGTTGGCGTGGCCGGCGTCTGAGCCGCTGGGCGTCTTGCGCACCTGCCTGCCCACGGTGCTCCGCCCGGCCCCACCTGCTGCGCAAGGATGCTCCAACGCCCGCCGAAGCAAACTCCACTCCCAATTTACACAGAGGAAACCACCATGACCACTTCCACACACCACCGCAATCTCCTGACTGGCCGCCGCAAGGCCCTGGCAGTTCTTGCCAGCCTGGCCGCAGGCACGGCGGCCCTGCCGGGCGCGGCCCTGGCGCAGCCGGCATATCCTGCCAAGACGATCACCATCGTCGTGCCGTTCTCGGCCGGCGGCACCACCGACATCCTGGCGCGCCTGGTGGGCCAATACCTGTCGACCGAGCTGGGCCAGCCGGTGGTGGTGGAAAACAAGGCCGGTGCGGGCGGCAACATTGGCGGGCAATATGCGGCCAAGGCGGCAGCAGACGGCTACACCCTGTTCATGGGCACCGTGGGCACGCATGCCATCAATGCCAGCCTGTACAAGAAGATGCCCTTTGATCCGATCAAGGACTTTGCACCGCTGACGCGCGTGGCCAATGTGCCCAACCTGTTGGTGGCCAACCCCAAGCAGCCGTTCAAGACGGTGCCCGAGATGATCGCCTACGCCAAGGCCAACCCGGGCAAGATCAACTTCGGCTCCCCCGGCAACGGCGCTTCGCCGCACCTGTCGGGCGAACTGTTCAATTCGATGGCCAAGGTCGAGCTCACGCACATCCCTTACAAGGGCAGCGCACCGGCCGTGACCGACCTGCTGGGCAACCAGATTGCCATCATGTTCGACAACCTGCCCTCGGTGATTCCGCATGTGCGTTCGGGCAAGCTGCGCGCCATTGCGATTTCCACCGCCAAGCGCTCGCATGAGTTGCCCGATGTGCCCACCATCGCCGAAGCGGGCGTGCCCGGCTATGAGGCCATGTCCTGGTTCGGCCTGTTCGCCCCTGCGGCCACGCCCAAGCCGGTGCTGGACAAGCTCAGCGGCGCGCTGGCCAAGGTGCTGGCCAACCCCGAGGTCAAGAAGAAGATCGTGGACCAGGGGGGCGACCCTGTCAGCGAGACACCCGCCCAGTTCGCCACCTTCATCCAGTCTGAATCGGTGAAGTGGGGCAAGGTGGTCAAGGAGTCGGGCGCCAGCCTGGATTGATGGCGCATGGCGCTGATCGCTGCCTTTCTGATGAAAAGTGACTCCGGTGCTTGTGTTGCAAGCGCTGGCTGCTATCAAAAAAGCTTTCAGTGAGGCAGGGCGGGCGCGTTGACCGCCCCGCAAGCCCGCCACCCATGCCCCATGGGGCATAAGGTGGCTTTTTTATGGGCGAAATTTGGCTCTCATGCTTATTATTTAAGCAGTATTTGCTATTAAATTGATAGTTATTGGGTGGGCTGTGCCAGCCTCCTGCACCTGCTCACATCTTCCACGGCGGCAGTTCCCAGTTGCGCCACAGCGCCAGCACCCGCAGTCCGGCAGTGACCAACACGCAGGCCAGCAGCGGGATCCAGTCGGGCTCGACAAACTGGCGCAGGGCCACATCGACCCAGGAGCCAACGAAAGCGCACAGCGCATAGGGGCGGTGGTCGCTGAACGCCTGGGGCACTTCGTTGCACAGCACATCCCGCAGCACGCCGCCAAAGACGCTGGTGACCACGCCCATCACCACGGCAATCAGCGCAGGCATGTCTGCCGTCATGGCCACATCCACTCCCACGGCGGTAAACAGGCCCAGGCCGATGGTGTCTGGCAGCAGCATGGCGCGCTCGGTGGGCTTGAAGTGGCGCTGGCGCATGAACAGCATGGCAGCCACGCACAGCGCCATGATGCCCCAGACATAGCCGGTGTGGCGCACCCAGAAAAAGGGCCGCTGGTCCAGCATCAGGTCACGCAGGGTGCCGCCGCCAAAAGCTGCAAAACAAGCCACTGTGCACACGCCGACCACGTCCATGCGCTTGCGTGCGGCGGCGATCATGCCCGACAGGGCAAAGGCGGCTGTGGCTGCGATTTCCAGGGCAAAGCGCAGGGTGTGAATCCATGGTGTTTCGGGCAATGTCATCGGGCTGGAAGAGGTCGGTGTGGGAGGGGATGCGGTGGCCAAGGCCGGGGCGGCACGCAGGCAGGTCGTGCTACCGAAGATATACCAGCTGGGGCGGCGCACGCAGCACCAATCCCTGAAGTTTGACGAAGATCAGCGCTCAATTTCGGGGCGCAACCTGCGGGTCGGGCGGCTCGGCATCGGGTGGCCGGTCTTGCGGCGGTTGCTTGTGCTCTTGTCGCTCCTGCCGTTCCTTGATCATCTGTTCGACCAGCTGACTGCGGCCTTCCCGGGCCACGGCGATCATCTTGGCGCGGTCTTTGTGGTGAGGGTACATGCGGTCGGCCAGCGCAATGTTGTGCGTGCGAAAGCGCTGGGTGATGTCTTGCGCCTCGCCGGGCGGCAGGCCCATGAGTTCGAGCACGCTGCGGGCGCTCAGCAGGCTCGATTCGAACAGTTCGCGCTGCACATTCGTCACACCCAGGTCGCGCAGCGCGTTCCAGTGCGTGAGGTCGCGCGCACGTGCCACCACGGTCAGCTGGGGGAAATGCTTGCGCGCCAGCGCAACGATCTTGAGCGACTGCTCGGGGTCGTCCACCGCCACCACCAGCACGCGCGCCTGGCTGGCGCCGGCCAGGCGCAGCAGGTCTAGCCGGGTCGCATCGCCATAAAACACGCGGTAGCCAAAGGTGCGTGCCACTTCCAGGATCTCGACACTGTGGTCGAGCACCGTGGTGGGCACGCCCTGCGCCAGCATCACGCGGGCCACGATCTGGCCGTAGCGGCCAAAGCCTGCGATGAGCACGGGCGCTGCCTGCGGCTCGGATATCTCGGCCGCCTCAGGGGGCTGCGGGAGGTGGGCGTAGCGGCGCAGCAGCAACCGGTCGAGCAGCACCAGCAGCAGCGGGCTCAAGCGCCACGGCGCCGATCAGCAGCGAGGCCGTCTCCGGGGCCAGTACCCGGGCGCCTGCGGCCGCCTGGAACACCACAAAGGCGAACTCGCCGCCCTGGGCCAGCAGCAGCGTGAACACCGGCCGCTCCTGGTACGGAATCTGGGCCGCCCGCGCCAGCCCGAAGATCACCAAGGCCTTGGCGGACAGAAAACCGAGCACCAGGGCGGCCATCTGCCAGGGCGATTGAAGCAGCACGCCAAAGTCGATGCCCATGCCCACGGCGATGAAGAACAGCCCCAGTAGCAGACTTTTGAAGGGCTCGATGTCGGCCTCGAGCGCGCGGCGGTATTCGCTGTCCGCCAGCAGCACACCGGCCAGAAAGGCACCCAGCGCCATCGACAGCCCCACCCACACCATCAGGTAAGCAATGCCCACCACCAGCAGCAGCGCAGCGGCGGTGAAGATCTCGGGGGTCTTGCTCTTGGCGATCCAGCGCAGCAGCGGGCGCAGCAGCAGCCGGCCCCCCAGCACGATGGCGCCGATCACGCCCACGATCTTGAGCGCCTCCAGGGCCAGCTCGCCAGCGCTGAGCTCGGGGCTCTGGCCTGCGGCGGCGCCCAGCAGCGGCAACAGGGCCAGGATGGGGATTGCCGCCAAATCCTGGAACAGCAAAATCGAAAACGCCGCCTGGCCACTGCTGCTGCGCAGCAGATTGCGCTCGGACAGCAATTGCAGCGCGATCGCCGTGGACGACAGTGCCAGCCCCAGCGCGCCCACCAGGCTGACGCGCCAGGGCAGCCCCGCCAGCCAGCCCAATGCAAACAAGGCCGCCACACAGCCGAGCACCTGTGCCGTACCGAGGCCGAAAATGGGCCGGCGCAGGCTCCACAGGCGGCTGGGCTGCAACTCCAGCCCCACCAGAAACAGCATCAGCACCACACCGAACTCGGCAAAGTGCAAGATGTCCTGCACGTTGCTGACCAGCCCCAGGCCCCAGGGGCCGATGGCAATGCCCGCTGCCAGATAGCCAATGATGGCGCCCAGCCCGAGGGCCTTGGCAATGGGTACGGCCAGCACCCGCCGCGCCCAGGTACAAAAAGCCGTAGGTGAGCCAGGTGGGTGCGTGTTCCATGGGGTGGGGACAAGTGTGTTGGCGGCCTGCCAGCGCAGGGCCTGTGGCCGATTCTGGCACCGCTTGCGAGTGCCATTTTGATGTCGGCCCGGAGCAGGTCACTTTTTGGGAGCCGCCCCTACTTGCCCACGCCATGACCCTTCAGGGTCGCCGTGTCCATGTGCTTCGCGCCCCAGCCTCTCGCGGGCCACGCCAACCTGGATACGCAGGGGCTTCCCCAGGGCCTGCTGCGGCGTTCATCACGGGTGCGTAGGGCGTAGCGGTCGGGCGCTCCACAAGGGGGGTGAACGACAGCGGGCTCACTTACCCATAGCGAATAGCCACAGGCACCACGACAGGCTGCTGTTAGATGCGCGGGGGAATGATTTGCCATGCCTGCAGGCCTGATGCCAGGCAGCCGGCCAGGGCCAGAATGCCGAACCAGCGTGCGGGCCCTTTGGGGCCTCGCACCAGCCACAGCGCGGCCAGCAAGCCCATGCCCAGCAGGCCCAGCCAGATGGCATGCAGCAACCAGAAGAAAATCATGGCCAGACCGTCGCGTGCGCCTGAAGTCACGCCCCGGGGCAGGGCCTGCACCTCCAGCCAGGCAATGTAAAACTGGGCTGGAAGCAGCACCGCGAGACCAAGCATGGCGGCCTTGGCGATGCCGCCGAGTGAACGCCAGCAGACGGCGATCAACCCCAGTGTCAGCAGCAAGGGCAAGAACAAAAGCCCGGCCCCTTGGGGGTGCCTGTGGATTTCGTCCGACCAGGAAAAGGCCGGGGAGGGCGATGGATCTTTTGCGGCGGGTCGCTGTGTTTCCTTGCCAGGCCCAGGCGGCGTGGCCGGTTTGACGGGCTCTGGTGGCCGGTTGTCGGGGGGCTGCCCGCGAGCCACTTGGTCGGCATAGGCGTACCAGCCGGCCACGATGCGCTCGCATTGCGCGCGGTCAGGGGGCGGCTTGGGACAATTCGGATTGGACTCGGGAAGCAAGCCCCGCGCTGCCTCCAGGCAACACAGCTCCAGGGGACGGGGCATGGTGGCATGGGCGGGGAGCGCCACCGCAACAGCCAAAAGCATGGGAGTCGCTATTGCGAAGATCCAGCGGAATGCAGCAGGAGTTACGGGCAATTTTTTCTCCCCCAATGGGGTGCTTTGACACGGCGCCTTGGCCGCCAGTATGGGCCATTGGCGAATGGCGGCCCGTGCGCACTGGTTGCTCCAGGCCGCCGCCAGAAGCTCCCGATCGGTGCGTTCAAGCGCATTTTTTCAGCAGAAGTCGCAGCGTCCTTTGCATCGGCCGGGATGGGCGGGCACAACGCGTGAGCGACGTCACCGCGTTGCCCTAAGATACTTGTCCTTGTTGTTTTGGGGTGTGTGCATGGACTTGCAGACTTGGCTGGCATTTTTTGCGGCGTCTTGCCTGATTGCGGTGTCGCCGGGGTCGGGGGCTGTGCTGTCGATGAGCCACGGCCTGTCGTATGGCGTGCGCAAGACCGGGGCCACCATCGCCGGGTTGCAGTTCGGGCTGCTGCTGATTTTGCTGATCGCCGGGGCGGGTGTGGGCTCGCTGCTGCTGGCGTCGGAAGTGGCTTTCGGCGTGGTCAAGGTGCTGGGCGCTTGCTATCTCATGTATGTGGGCTGGTGCCAGTGGCGCGCGGATGCTGTGTCACCCATGGCCGGGGACGATGCGGCGCCGGCCGGCCCGTGGCAAAAGCGCTTCGTCACGGGCTTTCTGACCAACGCCACCAACCCCAAAGGCATCATCTTTATGGTGGCCGTGTTGCCTCAGTTCATGACCGATGGCCGCCCCCTGTGGTCGCAGCTGCTGGTGATGGCCGCCACCACGGTGGCGGTGGATGTGACGGTGATGCACGGCTACGCTGCCGGGGCCAGCGCCCTGCGCCGCCTGATGCACAGCGCCCGTGCCGTACGCACGCAAAACCGCTTGTTTGGCGGGCTGCTGATGGCGGTGGGCGCGGGGCTGTTCTTTGTGAAGCGGGGCGGGCCGCATGCATGAGCTTAAAGTTGCTTTTGTTTTGATAGCTTTCAGCGCTTGATTCATAAGCACGACAGCCATTTTTCTCTTTGTTTTTCGGTTGGTTGCGAAAGGATGCGTCATGCCAGTGGTCGTTGTTGCCAATCCCAAGGGTGGCGTGGGCAAGTCCACGCTGTCGACGAATGTGGCCGGGTATTACGCCCGTCAGGGGCATCCGGTGATCCTGGGTGATACCGATCGCCAGCAGTCCGCCCGTCTGTGGCTGGGCCTGCGCCCGCCCGCCGCCCGCCCCATTGGCACCTGGGACGCCAGTGCAGACGATATCGCCAAGCCGCCCAAGGACAGCTCGCATGCGGTGCTCGATACCCCGGCAGGCCTGCATGGCCGGCGGCTGAGCGATGTGCTCAAACTGGCCGACCGCATCATCGTGCCGCTGCAACCCAGTGTGTTCGACATCTTTGCCACGCGGGCTTTTCTGGACCAACTGGCCGAGCACCGCCGTGCCGCGGGCGTGCCGGTGGGCATTGTGGGCATGCGGGTGGATGCCCGCACCCATGCCGCCGACCAGTTGCAGCACTTTGTCGACAGCCTGGGTTTGCCGGTGCTGGGCTATCTGCGCAACACGCAGAACTATGTGCACCTGGCAGCGCATGGGCTCACGCTGTTCGACGTGGCGCCTGCGCGCGTGGCGCGGGATGTGGAGCAATGGCGGGGAATCTGCTCCTGGCTGGATGCGTGAGAGGGTGTGAGCGCCGACCCCCGGCCTTGAACAGGTTTCAAGGCCAGTGGGCGCACGCTGGCGGGCCAGGTGGGTGTGCGGGTGATGTGCGGGGTGTGGGTCGGCGTCAGAGTGGCTGTTCCGGTGCGGCGCTCGCCACCGCGCCGGGCATGCCAAAGCGGTTCTGGCGCCAGGCCTCGAACACGGTCACTGCCACTGCGTTCGACAGGTTCAGGCTGCGCTGGCCGGCCACCATGGGCAGCCGCACACGCTGCGCGGGCGGGAAAGTTTCGCGCAGTTCGGCGGGCAGGCCCCGGGTCTCCGCCCCGAAAACCAGCCAGTCGCCAGGTTGAAAGCGGGTGTCATAGGCGCTCTGGCTGCCGTGCGTGGTCATGGCAAACATGTGCGTCGGGTCGGGCTGGGCAGTGCGCAGAAACGCCGTCCAGCCCGGATGCCGCAGCACTTGGGTGTATTCGTGATAGTCCAGCCCGGCGCGGCGCATCAGCCGGTCTTCCATCGAAAAACCCAGGGGCTCGATCAGGTGCAGCGTGCAGCCCGTATTCGCCGCCAGGCGAATGACATTGCCGGTGTTGGGGGGGATTTCGGGCTCGACCAGAACGATATGGAACATGGTCCGTATTGTCATGTGCACGCGAGGGCAGCTGCGCAGCGCCGTCGTAAACAAAGGTTTCAGGTCCGGTCCGTGCGCGCCACCACCAGGGCCGTGATGTGCGCAGCGCCGGCAGCGCGCAGTGCGTGGCCGCCGCATTCAGCGTGGCACCAGTGGTCATGACATCGTCCACCAGCACCAGGCGTTGCCCTTGCAGGGCGCTCGCGCGGGTCGGTTCGACGGCAAACGCGTGGCCCAGGTTGCGCAGGCGCTGGCTGCGGGGCAGGCCACTTTGCGCCTCGGTGGCGAAAAGCCGCAGCAGCAGGGCCGCGTCCATCTTCGCGCCTGCGATGTGACGCGCCAGCAGGGCGGCCTGGTTGAAGCCGCGTTCTTGCAGCCGCTCGCGCGACAGGGGGACGGGCAGCACCCGGTCGGCGGCTTCCAGTGCCGGTTCCACCCAGGGCGTGCTGCGCAGCAGCGTGGCCAGCGCTGCGGCCCAGCCGGGATCGCCGCGGAACTTGAATTCGGCAATGGCGCCGGCCCACGGGTAGCCATAGTCCACTGCAGCAAAGCATGCATCCAGGCCAGGCGGCTCACGCAGGCAGGCGCCGCATTCCGCGACACCTTCGGGCACCGGCATGGCGCAACGCCTGCAGCGCGCGCGGGGTTGTGCGAACCGCGCTGCACAGCCATCGCACACGCGGCGGGCGGGCCAGGCGTGGCAGATGGCGCACTGGCTCGGCAGGCGGTCGATGAGCGCCTGGATGCGCCCGGATGCCCCTGTCAGCAGCTTGTCAAACATTCCCTCAATATACTCACCCGCTCATTTTCTGCAGCCATGTCCACCGAGCATCCTCCCACCATTGATCCCGTTGCCGCCGCCCGCTGGCATGCCGCCGCGCCTGCACAATCGCCTTGGCTGCACGAAGAGGTGGCCCGGCGCATGGATGAGCGGCTGCAGTGGATTCGCCAGGCCCCCGCAGCCTGGTGCCACTGGGATGCCGTGCGCGGCGGTCTGCAAGGCCATGCACTGGTCAGTGCGCGCTATCCCCAGGCGCTTTGCCAGGTGGCTGAAACCTCGCCGCATTGCGTTCCCGTCGCCATGCGGGCACTGCACCGGCCGTGGTGGAACGCGGCGCGCTGGAGTGCGGGGCGTCCGCGTTTCGGCTTGCCGCAGGCCGGGAGTGTGCAGATGCTCTGGGCCAACATGGCCCTGCACATGGCGAATGATCCGCAGGCACTCATTGCCCAGTGGCATCGTGCGCTGGCCGTGGATGGTTATCTGATGTTCTCGTGCCTCGGCCCCGACACTGTGAAGGAGCTGCATGCGGTGTATGCCGCGCTCGGCTGGCCGCCCGCCGGGCATGCTTTTACCGACATGCACGACTGGGGTGACATGTTGGTGCAAGCCGGTTTTGCCGAACCCGTGATGGACATGGAGCGCATCCGGCTGACCTTTGCCACGCCGCAGCGCCTGCTGCAGGAACTGGCAGAACTGGGGTGCAATCTGCACCCCCAGCGTTTTTCGGCGTTGCGTGGACGCCACTGGCGCAGCCGCCTTCACGAAGTTTTACAGGACAAGCTGGGAGACCCGCAGCACGATGGGCAGCTGGGGCTGACCTTTGAAATCATCTATGGCCACGCCTACAAGCCCAAGCCCAGGGTAAAGGTGAGCGCCAGCAGCGCGGTCTCCCTGGAAGATATGCGGGCCATGCTGCGCGAAGGCGGCGCGAGTACAGGGTCGTAACGACTTGTCAATGATGTGAAGCAAGGCGCGCTACAATTCTTGGCAAACCGGAGTTGGATGCCCCTGGGCATTCAGTGAATGCCTCGGGCGCTTGCAAAGCGTTGGGGGTGACAGGTCTGTTTTTGTTTTGCCATGGCCCCGAACATGTTTTGACGGGCAGCCGGCACGCAATGGTTCGGTAGCTTGTGCATGGCTTCGGTTGTGTGCGCTGGCGGTGGCTTGGTCCTGCTTTTCTGGACGACTGGCGCCACGTGGCGAGAGGGTTGCTTTGCAAGGCGTATGCCTGCGGGTGGACAAGGAGACTGCAGGCAGGGGAGCCAGCGTTGGAACGGAGTCGGGTTCGTGGAGAACCCAGAACTGCGGACCGCGCGCTGTTCCTGGTGCCTGTGCAGGGGCGTTTGGTGCAAGTGGGGCGCTTCGTGCGCCCCGCGCTTCGAGCGGCCCTGGCATCGGAGACACGCAGGGCCTGGTGTGCTGCCCGATCCTGCGCAGGTGCGCCAAGTGATTGGTTAAATTGAGGCTTAGAAGTAAGTGAGAACTATGAAGAGCATTTCCAACAAGCTGGCTTCTCTGCTGCTGACTGCCGGTGCATGGGTGGGCACTGCAGCCCATGCCGTTCAAGACCTGCCCGGCGGCCCTGCGGTCAATCAGCTGAACCTGGCGCCACCTGCCACCAAGATTGCCGAAGAGCAGCATTTCCTGCACTGGATGATGTTGATCATCTGCACGGTGATCTTTATTGCGGTGTTTGCCGTGATGTTTTATTCGATCTGGAAACACCGCAAATCCAGGGGCGCCAAGTCGGCCAATTTCCACGAGTCCGTCACGGTGGAGGTGGTCTGGACAATTGTTCCCTTCATCATCGTGATCCTCATGGCCCTGCCGGCCACGAAGGTCCTGGTGGCCCAGAAAGACACCACCAACGCCGACCTGACCATCAAGGCCACCGGTTACCAGTGGAAATGGGGCTATGACTACATCACGGGCGAAGGTGAGGGTCTGGCCTTCATCTCCACGCTCGACAGCAGCCACCGCGCCATGTCCGACAGCGGCAATGTGAGCGAAGCGCCTGCCAACTACCTGCTCAAGGTGGACAACCCGATGGTCGTTCCCGTGAACAAGAAGGTGCGCATCATCACGACCGCCAATGACGTGATCCATGCCTTCATGGTGCCGGCTTTCGGCATCAAGCAGGATGCGATTCCGGGCTTTGTGCGCGATACCTGGTTCCGCGCCGAGAAGGTCGGCGACTACTACGGCCAGTGCGCCGAGCTGTGCGGCAAGGAACACGCCTACATGCCTATCCATGTGAAGGTGCTGTCGGCCGAGGATTACAGCCAGTGGGTAGCCGATCAGAAAAAGAAGGCAGCAGCCAAGCTCGACGACCCTGCCAAGGTGTGGGCGCTGGGCGACATGCTCAAGCGCGGTGAAAAAGTCTATGCCGCCAATTGCGCAGCCTGCCACCAGGCCAATGGCAAGGGCGCCGGCCCCATCAAGCCACTGGATGGTTCCGCCATCGTGCTTGATGCCGACCATGTCAAGCAGATCCAGGTGTTGCTCAAAGGGGTGAACAACGGTGCCATGCCCGCGTGGACGCAGCTGAGCGATACCGATATCGCTGCAGTGGTCACCTACACCAAGAACAATTGGTCCAATAAGACCGGGCAGCTTGTACAGCCAGCGGAAATTGTGGCCCAGCGCGGCAAGTAATCACCGCCCCACAGCATTGAGGAATTCAAAATGAGCGCAGTTCTCGACAGTCACGGGCACGCACACGACAGCCACGACCACCACGCACCTTCCGGCTGGCGCCGCTGGGTGTACGCCACCAACCACAAGGACATCGGTACGCTGTACCTGCTGTTCGCTTTCACCATGCTGATGATCGGCGGCGTTCTGGCGCTGCTGATCCGTGCTGAGCTGTTCCAGCCCGGCCTGCAGCTGGTGAATCCCGAGTTGTTCAACCAGCTCACCACCATGCACGGCCTGATCATGGTGTTCGGCGCCATCATGCCGGCCTTCGTGGGTTTTGCGAACTGGATGATCCCGCTGCAGATCGGTGCTTCTGACATGGCCTTTGCGCGCATGAACAACTTCAGCTTCTGGCTGATGATTCCTGCCGCGCTGATGCTGGTGAGCTCGTTTTTCATGCCCGGCGGCGCTCCTGCTGCGGGCTGGACGCTCTATGCACCGCTGACGCTGCAGATGGGTCCCTCGATGGATGCCGGCATTTTTGCCATGCACATCCTGGGCGCCAGCTCCATCATGGGCTCGATTAACATCATCGTGACCATCCTCAACATGCGGGCCCCCGGCATGACGCTGATGAAGATGCCGATGTTCGCCTGGACCTGGCTGATCACCGCCTACCTGCTGATCGCCGTGATGCCCGTGCTGGCTGGTGCCATCACCATGACGCTGACCGACCGCCACTTTGGCACCAGCTTCTTTAACCCCGCCGGCGGCGGTGACCCGGTGATGTACCAGCACATTTTCTGGTTCTTCGGCCACCCCGAGGTGTACATCATGATCTTGCCGGCCTTCGGCATCATCAGCCAGATCGTTCCCGCCTTTGCGC
>Ga0116174_10002277_pt1 | contig 16784 bp, 13 predicted proteins | sample AD_UKC087_MetaG_FD_89801 | JGI IMG/M metagenome (GOLD analysis project Ga0116174, IMG submission 89801) | Active sludge microbial communities of municipal wastewater-treating anaerobic digesters from USA - AD_UKC087_MetaG | ecosystem: Engineered > Bioreactor > Anaerobic > Digestate | place: USA...
CGGCCCTCGCGGTGTCCGCCGCCGCCCACGCGGCGGGCGTCGGCGCCGTGCTGGAGAACGCCCGGGAACTCACCGTCTCCGGACAGCCCGACCAGGCGGTGGAGGCCCTCCGGGAAGCCCAGGTGGACCATCCCGACGCCGTTGAATTGAAGTACGCCCTCGGCGAGGCCCTCTACGCCGCCGGAACGGCCCGCGCCGAGGCGGACCCGGCGGCCGCCCGGGAAATGTACGCCGAGGCGGAGCGCATGTTCGGCGCGGCGGAATCGGCCGCGGATCGCGCGTGGAAGCCCCGGGCCGCCTTTGCCCGGGCCGCGGCGCTGGCGCGGGCCGCCCTGGCGCACCCCGCCGAAAAGGAGCAGCACCAGGAGGCCGTCGCCGCCCTGCGGGGCGCCATCGCGGCGTTTGACAAGTTCCTGGAGGAGCATCCCGAGCATCCGGGCGCCCAGACCAATCTCGACCACCTCAGGCTGCGCCTCAAGGAGCTCCTCCAGAAACCACCGGAAAAGCAGGACGGCCAGCAGCAGCAACCGCCCGAAAACCAGGACCAGCAGCCCCGCTCCTATTTTCTGAACGTCGGCACCCAGTGGCCCGGCGCCCGCGTGGAGAGCGAGGGCAACGCGGCCCGCCTTGTGGTGCCCGAACCGGCGGAGGGGGAGAGAAAATGACCCCGTTCCTCCGACGGCTCCTCGTGATCCTCGCCGCCGCGGGCGGCGTCTCCGCAGCAGCACAACTGCTGCCGCCCGCCGCGCCCCAGGACCCCGGCGGGGCGCCCCCGCCGGTTCTCTGCGCGGTGACGGCCGTCTGCGGCGTCAATCCCCCCGTGGCCGCCCCCCCCGCCGACGACCGTTTGGCAGCGCTGGAGGGGGTGCTCAAGCCGCTCGGCTTCGCCGGGTACGAGTTCATCGGCACGACCGCGCGGGAACTGGCCCCGGGGCAGGAAACCCGTTTCCCCATCAACGCCACCTACTCCGCCGCCGTCACGCTGCTCCCCCAGCAGGAGGGGGACGCCGCGTCCATGGAGGTGCGGATAGACGCCCTGCTTGACGGAAAGATCGTCAACGCCCTCGCGGGCACCGTGCAGGCCCGGCCGGGCGACACGGTTGTCTTCCGGGGGATGCCCCTGGCCCCCGGTGAACTTGTGGTACTCTTGGCAAGGCCCTCCGAGCAGTCGTCCGACCAGTCCAAGAGCGGTGAGCAGGACCAGCAGGAGCAGGAGCAGAAGCAGCCCCAGGAGGCAGAGCAGAAGGAGCAGGAACAGCAGGAGGAAAAGGAGAAGGAGAAGGAGCAGGAGAAACCCCAGGAGGCCGAAAGTCAGGAGGCGCAGCCCGCAGAGGAGGAGCAGGGGGACGGAGCGGAGGAGGAAGCGAAAGAAATGGAGAACGAAAGCCTGCACGCCCTTCTGGAGTCCCTGGAGGAGACGGACAAGCGCGAACAGAAGGAAATCCGCAACGTTCGCCAGCGGATCGACTTCAAAGGGGGGTGGTGGTGATGCGCGGACGGCTGTGGACAGCGGCATTCCTCGCGGCGCTCCTGTCGGCGCTGGCGGCCCGGGCCCAGCAAAGCCCGGTCAGCGCGTCCCTCTCCGCCGAAAAGGTTGCGGTGGGGGAGGTCTTCCTGCTCACCCTCCAGGCCTCCGGCGGCGATGTCCGCAACCCGGACGTGACCCCGGTCACGGACACGGGGCTGTTCCTGGACGCCCCCGAGGTGAGCTCCGCCTCCAGTTTCACCATCGTCAACGGCCGGTCCACCTCCTCGCAGAAACGCACGTGGCGCTACCGCGGCTGGGCGGAAAAGGAGGGGACCTACCGCATCCCGCCGGTCAAAATGGTCGTGGACGGCCGCGAGTACCTCACCCAGCCCCTCACGATTGAGGTGGTGAAATCGGTTTCCGACGGACGGCAGGCGGGCGCGCGCGACGGGGGCCTTTCCATCGAAGAGATGGCGATGGTGGAGGCGCGGACGGACAAGAACGAGATTTTCAAGGGGGAGGCGGTGACCCTGCTCCTGAGGGTTCTCATCCTGGACGCCGGAAATTTCAGCGTTGACCTGCGCTCCGCGCAGAATCTGCCCCTCCCGGAAACCCCGGGGTTCTATTCCGGCCCCCAGAACACCCGGCAGATGCAGGAAAAGCGGGGCGGCCTTTCCTACCGGGTCACCGAAATTTCGCAGGTGCTGTATCCCACCACCACCGGGGCCCTGACCATCGGCGCCTGGCGCTGGCAGGGACAGGTGGTCTGGTCCGACGGCTGGCGGCCAGGGTCCGCGGCGCGCGCCTTCGCCACGCCGGAAATCCCCGTGACCGTCAAACCGCTCCCGGCGCCGCCCGACGGCTTCTCGGGCGCGGTGGGCAAGTACCGCGTCGCCGCCGAGTTCCCCTCGGGCATCCTGGCACAGGGCGTGCCCGCGCAGTGGGTCATCTCCGTGACCGGCGAGGGCAACCCGGATTCCGTGGGCGCCCCGACCCTTCCGTCCATCCCCTGGGCCCATGTGGCCGGGCCGGAGGTGGAGACGGCCCAGGACAACCAGTCCGCCGAAAACACCACCAAGCAGTTCCGGTATGCCGTCACCCCCCTGGAACCCGGCGAGCATGAGCTGCCGGAGGTGCGGTACGTCTTCTTCGCCCCCGTGCTGAAGAACTACAAGACCGAAAGCGTCCCGGCGCGCAAAGTGACTGTCGCCGTGTCGGCGCAGGGATCCCAGGAGCTGGTCACCGCGGGCGGCGCCCGGGAGGAGCAGCGCTCCGTGGTGCTTCCCGTCAGCGACGAGCCGCTGCCGCTCATCGAGGACGCCGGACTGGAGGAGCGCGCCTCGGGCGGCCTGCTGGCCTGGCTGGCCGCCCTGCTCCCCCTGCCGCTTTACGGCGGGCTCTGGGGATGGCTCCACCGGCGGCGGCGGATGGGCACGGACATCCCCTACGCCCGCCGGCAGAACGCCCTGAAACGCGCCCGGAAAGCCCTCGGCACCGCCGGCGGGGACTCCGCCGAGCCCGTCCAGCTGGCCCTGGCCGGGTTTGTCGCCGACCTGGTGAACGTTAACGCCGCCGGACTCACCGCCTCCGACGTGGCCGACCTGCTCGGCGGCCGCGGGTGCGACTTGGCGCTGGTGAAGGAAACCACGGACATCCTGCGCGCGTGTGAACGGGCGCGCTACGCGGGCAGGGCGCCCGCGCCCGAAGAGGTGGCGGCCCTGAAGGAGCGCGCCGACGCGCTGCTGGAACCCCTGCGCCGGGCGCTGACGGAGGGACCGTCGTCATGATGAACCTGGCCGCCGCCGCCGTGATGCTTTTCGCCGCCCCGGGAATCCTTGAGGACTTCTCCGCGGCGAAGGACGCCTACCGGCAGGGCAACCACGCCCTGGCCGCAGAACGGTTCGCCGCCGTCGCCGGGGCACGCCCCGGCAACGCCGCCGTCTTCTACAACCTGGGCAACGCGCTCTTCCAGGCCGGGGAGCTGGGCGAGGCGGTGGCGTGCTACGAGCGCGCCCTCCGCCTGGACCCGGACCTGGAGGCGGCCCGCATCAATTTGGAAAAAGTTCTCGAGCGGACCCAGCGCAACCTGGCGCGCCCCCTGCCCGCCGACTGGCGGCAGGCGCTCTTCTTCTGGGCCGAGGGGTTCCGGCCCGCCACGGTGACCGGACTCGCCCTCTTCCTCTGGTGGGCGCTCCTGACCCTCCTCACGGCGGCGCAGATCCGGCGGATTCCCTACTGGAAAACCCTGTCCGGGGTCTGCGCGGCGCTCCTGGCCCTGACTGCGGGGGCCGCCTGGTCCAAGGCCCACCCCGTGCCCCTCGCCGTGGCGGCGGAAACCGAGGTTCCCGTCTATTTCTCCCGGAGCACCGAGGACACGCCGCGCTTTATGCTGTACGAGGGGGACCGGGTCGCCGTGGAGCGCACCGCCCAGAACTGGGCCCTGGTCTCCACTGTCGGCGGCGAGCGCGGATGGCTCGCGCGCTCGGCCATCGTGCCCGTGGATGCGCCCGCGGCGTTCCTGCGCGGCGACAGCGCGCCCGCAGCCGGAACGGCGGAGCAGGCCCCATGACGACGGCCGCGCCGAGTTTCCAGGCCCTGCGCGAACTGGCGCGCTCGGAGCCCCACCGGTTCCGGGAGGTGCCGCACGCCGCCTGCTTGCAGGCGATCCGCATGCACGTGCTGGAAAGCCGGCGCGCCATCCGGAACCGCCACGCCGCCGGGGAGTCCGGGGCCAACACCCTGCACCAGCTCACCGTGCTCTGCGACGACGTGGTGCGGGCCGCCCTGGAGTTCGGCCTCGCCTGGAGCCGCAACTCCGGGGTCGTGCTGAACCGCGTGGCCCTGTGCGCGCTTGGCGGCTACGGACGGGCGGAAATGAGCCCCTTCTCCGACCTGGACGTCTCCCTGCTCTTCGACTCGGAGCTGGACGGGGAAATCGAGCGGCTGGCCAGCTTCCTGCACCCGCTGTTCTGGGACATCGGCTTCTCCGCGGGGTTCACCCTGCACAGCGTGGGCGAGGCGGCCGCGTTGGCCGCCACGGACCCGCAGGTCTGCACCACCTATCTCCAGGCGCGGCTGGTGGGCGGCGACGCGACCACCCTCGGGAGGCTGAAGCTCCTGCTCACGGACCTGCCCCCCCGGACCAAGGAGGGCATCCTGGCGCACATCCGGCGGCGCGAGCGCCTGGAGTCCCTCCCGGCGGAGCACCGCGACCTGTACGCCCCGGAGCCGGACATCAAGGAGAACGCCGGCGGGCTCCGGGATTTCCACGCCGCCCTGTGGATGGTCATGCTCGGCAGGGGCGTCTTCTCCCTCGACGACATGGAGCGCGAGGGGCTCATCACGCCGACGGAGCACCTGGAGCTGATGGAGAGCCTAGACTTCCTCTGGCGGATACGCAACGAGATGCACTTCCACGCCGGCCGCTGCGACAACCGCCTGCTCTTCCCGATGCAGGCCCACATCGCCTCCGTCTTCGGCTACGGAACGGGCAGCGCGGGCGCCGTCGGCCGCTTCATGGAGGACTACTACCAGAGCGCCGCGCGCCTGCGCGAGTTCATGCAAGCCGCCGCACGCGTCTGCGACCAGGCCGGCATCGCCTCGCTCTTCGCCGACCGCGCGCAGAACCGCGCCCGCATGACCCTGCACAACGGCCAGCTCTGCGCCGACCCGTCGGACAAGAACTGGTTCGCCGAGAACCCCGCGCGCCTCATGGAGATTTTCTGGGAGTGCGCGCGCAGGGTCGCGCCCCTCAGCCCGGGCACCGCCCACTGGGTCTCCCTCAACGCCCGCCTCGCGGGCCAGGAATTCCGCGAGAGCGACGTGGTCCGCCGCTTCTTCCTCGCCGTCTGCGGGCGCTTCTCCGGCGCGGGCGTCGCCCTGCGCGAGGCCGCCCGGACCGGCGTCCTCGGCGCCTACCTCCCGGAGTTCGCCGCCGTCCGCGGGCTGGTCCGCTACGAGGACTTCCACAGCTTCCCCGTCGACGAGCACACCCTCCGCGCCGTCGAGGCCCTCGCGGAGATCCCCGCCATGAAGGGGCCCGTCGGCCGCTTCCTGAACGAGGTCCTCGGAAGGATCGGGGAGCCCCACCTGCTCGTGCTGTCCATTCTGCTGCACGACCTGGGAAAGGCCGCCGGGGAGATTCATGTCGCCGAGGGCGTCCGCGTCGCCCGCGCCGTCTGCGACCGGCTGGCCCTGCCCGAGCATGACGCCCTCCGCGTGCTCTTCCTCGTCGAGCACCACATGACCATGTCGGACATCGCGTTCTACCGGGACACGGAGGATCTCGACGTCGTCCAGGGGTTCGCCGGGCTGGTGCGGTCGCCCGACATGCTCCGGATGCTCCTGCTGGTCACCTACGCCGACCTCTTCGCCGTCGCGCCCAATGTCTGGAACGAGTGGAAGGGCTCCCTGCTCATGAAACTCCACTTCCAGACTGAGCGCCTGCTGACGGGGCGCGAAACCCCCGGGGAACAGGACCTGCGCGGGGCCAAGGCGGACCTCATCGCCGGCGGCCTGCAGGACCGCCCCCGGGACGGGGTGCTCGCGCATCTGGAAGGCATGGGCGACCGCTATGTGTTCACCTTCTCCCCCGCGCAGGTGGCCGCCCATCTGGCCTGCCTGGAGGACGCCGCCCGGTCGGGCCTCGGGGTCAGGTGCCTGGGAAGCGGGGACGCGGGCCCCAGCGAGGTCATCGTCTGCACGCGCGACCGGCGCGGCCTCTTCGCCGACATCGCGGGCGTCATGGCGTCCCGGCTGGTGAGCATCCAGAACGCCGCCCTCTTCACCCGGAATGACGGCTGGGTGGTGGACTGTTTCCTGGTGGAGGACTCCGTTTCGCGGCGACCGCTCACGGAGAACGAGTTCGCGGAGCTGGAGGGGCTCCTGCGCGAGGTGCTCGGGGGCGGGGAGGAGGCCGAGCGCCTCGTGGAGGGCGCCCGTTCGCGGCTTTTCGCCCTGCGCACGTCAGCGGTTCCGGTGAGAACCGTCGTTGAGATAGACAACCGGGCCTCCCGCACGGACACGGTGGTGGACGTGGTCACCGGAGACCGAACCGGCCTCCTGCACGACATCGCGCGCACCCTCGCCCGCATGGGCGTGGACGTGACGGCGGCGCACATCATGACCGACGTCGGCAGGGTCCGAGACTCGTTCTACGTGCGGAGGGACGGCCAGAAAATTGAGGACAAACGCGTCCTGGAATCCGTCCGGACAAGCCTTCGTGAGGCGATCTTCGGACATCCCGGGACCTGAAGCATCAACAACAAAGGAGAACCCCATGAAACACCATATCTTCCTGATCGCCCTGGCGGCCACGGCCGCCCTGGCGGTGCCGGGCACCGCGCCGGCGCAGCCCCCCATCCTGCAGCAGCTGGAGGACGGCTTTGTCCAGCTGCACGACCAGCTCCGGCCCTCCGTGGTCAACATTGACGTGAAGGGCAAGGACCAGGGCATGGAAATGGGCCAGATGGAGGAGCTCTACCGCTTCTTCAACCTGCCCATGCCCTCCCCGGAGGACCGCCGCCGCATGCCTTCCCGCCCCAGGGGCACCGGCTCCGGGTTCATCTACGACCCCGAGGGCTACATCATCACCAACAACCATGTCGTTGAGAACGCCGACGAGATCACCGTCCGCCTCTCCAACGGCAAGGAGTACGAGGCCGTCGTCTCGGGCACCGACCCGGAAACCGACCTCGCGGTGATCAAGATCGAGGCCGACGAGCCGCTGCGCGCCATCCCGCTGGGCGACTCGGACGCGCTGAAGGTGGGCGAGTTCGCCATCGCCATCGGCAGCCCCCGGGGGCTCGAGGGCTCCATGTCCGTGGGCCACATCAGCGCCCTCGGGCGCGAGGGGCTCGCCGAGCTCGCCGCGCAGGGCCTCACCTTCCAAAACCTGATCCAGACCGACGCCGCCATCAACCTCGGCAACAGCGGCGGCCCCCTGTGCAACATCCGGGGCGAGGTGATCGGCATCAACACCGCGATCATCCTCGGCGCGAACTCCATCGGCTTCGCCATCCCCATCAACACCGCCAAGGAGGCCGTCCCCATGCTCATCTCCAAGGGCAAGGTGTCGCGCGGGTACCTCGGCGTCTCCATTGACGACGCGAAAAACTACGCCGATGTCGACTCCCTCGGCCTGCCGGACAGCGACGGCGCGGTCGTGCGCCAGGTGCAGCCCGGCACCCCGGCCGACACCGCCGGCATCAAGACCTACGACGTGGTGCGCAAGGTCAACGGGGAGCCCGTCAAGACCGCCAGCGAGCTGGTCCGCCGGATTTCCTCCTTCTCCCCGGGCACCAAGGTCGTTCTCGAGGTGTGGCGGGACAAGGCCCCCACGGCCGTGGAAATCACCCTCACCGAGCGCAATGTGGCCGACGGCGGCGCCGCGCCGGACAAGGATGTCCTCGGCGTCCGCGTGCAGGAACTCACCCCCCAGCTCCTGGAGCGCATGGGCATGGACGCCGCCCTGCGCGGCGTGGTCGTCACCGACGTGGAGCCCGGAAGCCCGGCGGAGGAGGCCCGCCTCATGCAGGGCGACGTCATCACCGAGGTCGGACAGCAGTCCGTGACTTCGCCCGCGGAGTTCCGCTCCACCCTCGAAAAGCACGCCGTGCCCGGCAAGTCGGTGCTGGTCCGCTTCGTGCGCGGCAACAACGACCCGGACATCACGGTCATCCGGGTGCCCAAGGACTGACGGCGGCCCCGGCCGCCCGCGGCGCGGCATTCCCCGGGGAATGCCGCGCCGCGTTCTTGTGAACCGGCCGCGCGATTATTTAGAATCAGCCCGGGCGCACAAGCCGCAAGGAGCCGATCCCATGGAATACCGCCGCCTTGGCCGGACCGACTGGAAGGTGTCAGTCGTGTCTTTCGGGGCCTGGCAGATCGGCGATCCGGAGTTCTGGGGGAAGGACGACGCAGCAAACGCCGAAGAGGCGGTGCAGGTGGCCCTCGACGAGGGCGTCAACCTTTTTGACACCGCGGAGATGTACGGGGGCGGCGCGTCGGAGGAGGCCCTCGGAAAGGCGCTGGGCGCCCGCCGCAGGGACGTCCACATCGCGGACAAGGTCTCCCCGGAAAACTGCGCCCCCGACCGGGTGCGCGCCGCCTGCGAGGCCAGCCTGCGCCGCCTTGGAACCGACTGGATAGACCTCTACCAGGTGCACTGGCCCAGCCGGACGGTCCCCTTCGAGGACACCCACGCCGCTTTGTCCGCCCTGCGCGACGAGGGGAAGATCCGCGAGATCGGCGTGTCCAACTTCGGCGCGCGGGACCTGGCGCAGTGGTGCGGGGCGGGGGGGGCGGCCTCGGACCAGGTGGGGTACAACCTCCTCTTCCGCGCCGCCGAGTACGAGGCGATCCCCGCCTGCCGCGAGCGCGGAGTCGCGGTCCTCGCCTACATGCCCCTCATGCAGGGGCTCCTCACGGGGCGCTACGCCTCCATCGAGGACATCCCCATGCTGCGCAGGCGCACCCGGCACTTCTCCCGCCACCGCGACGGCACAAGGCACGGGGAGGACGGGCATGAGAACCTGCTCATGGACACGGTGGCCGACCTGCGCGATTTCGCGGCCGCCGTGGGGCTCACCGTGGAGGGCATGGCCCTTTCCTGGCTCGCCGCCCAGCCCGGGGTCTCGTCCGTCATCCTGGGCGCGCGCAACCCGGCCCAGCTGCTGGACAACCTGCGCGCCGTCGAGGACATCGGCCCCGCGGCCGTGGCCCAGCTCAACGAGCTCACCTATCCCCTGAAGCGCGCCCTCGGCCCGAACTGCGACATGTGGCAGACGGCGGAGAACTCGCGGATCCGGTGAGGGCGGGAAAGGGGGAGGGGGCGGCGGTCACTCGCCCCAGCGCGCCCGGCGCGACTGCTCGCCGAGCCAGCGCGTCTGGGCGTCCAGGATGCCCATCCACTGCGCGGGGGAATACCCCGCCACGCGGCCGCCCTGCTGGGGCGTCTGGTAGCACACCGTGGTCACGTGCTTCACCCCCACGGCGTAGTAAAGCGCCACCCGCTCCGCGTAGGAAAGCGCCCGGTGCAGTTCGTAGGCCCCCAGCAGGGTCTCCGTGCGGAACGCCATCTTCTCCGGGCTCGTCGTCGTGCGGATGCACAGGTTGGACACGGCGTAGGAGATGTCCTCCAGATAGCACCCGTCGCCCGCAAACTCCAGGTCGATGATCGCCTTCAGCGTGTCCCCGTCGAAAAGCAGGTTGCCCCCGTGCCAGTCCCCGTGGATGAGGCCCATCTCGAAGGCGTAGCGCTTGTCGATGTTGAGCACCTCCTTCGCCTGCTGGAGAAAGAGGACGATGTTGTTGCAGTGCCCCTGTATCTTCTGGTCCGCCCGCTCCTTCAGGGCCATCTCGTAGAACTTCTGGAAGGTCTCCTGGGGCACCTCGCTGAACCGCCATTTGCGCGCGTCGCGCGGGGGCACCGGCATCCCCTGGCAGACCTGGTGCAGGCGGCCCAGCGCCGACCCCGACACCCGCAGCGTCGCCTCGTTCACGGTCATGCTGTGCCCGAAAACGAACTGCTGCAGCTCCAGGCACCATGTGTCCTGCACCACAAAGGTCCGGCCGTCCCGCGTCCCCTGGATCCTGGCCACCGGCAGCCCGTTCTCCGCGAGGAAGCCGGAAAGCCGGTGCTGGAAGTACAGGGAGTCCACCGAGGCGGGGTCGTTGCGGTAGGTTTTGGCCAGAAAAACGCCCTGGGACGTCTCCACGATCATCTTGCGGTGACGCCGCTGGTGGGTCGTTTCGAGCTGGCGCGGCACGGCGACCTCCCCGAGATCGTAGTGCTCCCGGATGACGTCGCCGATGATTTCCAGTCCTGTCAGTTTCGAAGTGCTCACTGAAACCTGTGGGTAACCCCGCCGCGCAACACCGCTACAAACCCCCTGTGCATTCCGATGACCCAACGGAACGCCGCCCCGTCCATCTTTGGGGCCGCGCGTGCATGTCTAAAGCATATCGCACTTTGCCGTTCGCGGTCAACAGGTTTTGCCCACGATTCGTGGATTTCGAGAAATCCCGCGCCCGCCGCGTTGCCGGTTTTTCCCGCCAATCTGGTATTATGGCGCCTTGTCGTGCCGGTGCTTTTTCCTGTGAGAGGGCGTTTTCTCAACCCATTGGGAGGTCGTGCCATGCGAATGACGATGGCTCAGGCGGTGATCCGGTTCCTCAAGAACCAGTACACGGAGCGCGACGGCGTCGAGCAGCCGCTGTTCGCGGGGTGCTTCGGCATCTTCGGCCACGGGTGCGTGGCGGGGATCGGGCAGGCGCTCCAGCAGAACCCCGACTTCCGCTACTACCAGATCCGCAACGAGCAGGCGATGGTCCACGCCGCGGCGGGCTACGCCAAGATGAAGAACCGCATGCAGACCTTCGCGTGCGTGTCCTCCATCGGCCCCGGCGCGACCAACATGGTCACGGGCGCGGCGGGGGCCACGGTCAACCGCCTGCCCGTGCTGCTCATGCCGGGCGACATCTTCGCGCGGCGCAACGTGGCCCCTGTGCTCCAGCAGCTGGAGTCGGGGCATACCCAGGACATCTCGGTCAACGACTGCTTCAAGCCCGTCAGCCGCTACTGGGACCGCATCAACCGGGCGGACCAGATTCTCTGCGCGCTGCCCGAGGCCATGCGTGTGCTGACGAGCCCCGCCGACACCGGCGCGGTGACGCTGGCCCTGCCGCAGGACGTTCAGGCGGAGGCCTATGACTATCCGGAGGACTTCTTCAAGAAGCGGGTGTGGCACATTCCGCGGACACGGGCGGACCGGGCGGCGCTGGCGCGCGCGGCGGAGTGGATCCGCGCGGCGAAGCGTCCCCTCATCGTGGCGGGCGGCGGCGTGATCTACAGCGACGCGTGCGACGCCCTGCGGGCCTTCGTCGAGGCGGCGGGCATCCCCGTCGGCGAGACCATGGCGGGCAAGGGCAGCCTGCGCTACGACCACCCGCTGAACCTGGGCGCCGTCGGCGTGACCGGGACCAGCGCGGCGAACCCCATGGCCCGCGACGCGGACCTGGTCATCGGCGTCGGCACCCGCTACAGCGACTTCACCACGGCCAGCAAGACGGCCTTCCAGAACCCGGACGTGCGCTTCGTCAACATCAACGCGGCGGAGTTCGACGCGAATAAGCACTGCGCCCTGCCGGTGGTGGGCGACGCCCGCGCCGCGCTGGAGGAGCTGGGCGGACTGCTGGCGGGCCATTGCACGGCGGCGGAGTACCAGGCCGAGGCCCGCGCCCTCCACGACGCGTGGGAGGCCGAGGTGGACCGCATTTACGCCATCCGCAACACGCCCCTGACGAGCCAGGGCGAGCTGGTGGGCGCGGTGAACGAACTGAGCAAACCCGAGAGCATCATGGTCTGCGCGTCCGGCTCCCTGCCCGGCGACCTGCACAAGCTGTGGCGGTCGCGCCACCCGAAGAACTACCACCTCGAGTACGGCTACAGCTGCATGGGCTACGAGATCGCCGGCGGGCTCGGCGTGAAAATGGCCGCCCCGGACCGCGATGTCTACATCATGCAGGGCGACGGCGGCTACCTCATGCTGAACGCGGAGATCGTGACCTCCATCCAGGAGGGATTCAAGCTCACGATCATCATTTTCGACAACTTCGGGTACAAGAGCATCGGCTCCCTGAGCCGGTCGCTGGGCCAGGAGGGCTTCGGCACGCGCTACGTGTATCCGAAGGACGGCATGCTGCCCAGCGACGCCGCCGGGGAGAACGTGGAGGTGCTGCCCGTGGACCTGGCGGCGAACGCCCGCAGCCTCGGCGCGCACGTCATCGAGTGCAAAACCTATGACGACTTCACCGCGGCCATCAAGGCGGCGGAGGCCGTCGAGCGGACCACGGTGATCTACGTGCAGAACGACCGCTACGTGAACGTGCCCGGCTACGACAGCTGGTGGGACGTGCCCGTGGCCGAGGTCAGCGAGATGGAGAGCGTGCGCGCCGCCCGCAGGGCGTGGGAGGAGATGCGCGCGAAGGAGCGGTATTACCTGTAACCAAAGCCTTTCGGCGGGGATGGTCATGGCAAAGCGTCTGTTGAACTACATTAACGGGGAGTGGGTCCCCTCGAAGGCGGCGGAGTGCCTGCCCGTCGTGAACCCCGGCACCGGCGAGCAGATCGCCGAGCTGCCGCTGTCGTCCGCCGCAGAGGTGGCCGCGGCGGGGGAGGGCGCGGACAGGGCGTTCCGCGAGTGGCGGCGCGTGCCCGCGCCCGACCGCATCCAGTTCCTCTTCAAGCTCAAGCGCCTGATGGAGGAGAACCTGGATGCCCTCGCGCGCTCGTGCACCGAGGAGTGCGGCAAGACCCGCGCCGAGAGCGTGGGCGAGCTGCGCCGCGCCATCGAGAACGTGGAGGTCGCCTGCGGCATCCCCCTGCTCATGCAGGGGCGGAACAACGAGGACATCGCCCGGGGCATTGACGAGCACATGTTCCGCCAGCCCGTCGGCGTGGGCGCCATGATCGCCCCCTTCAACTTCCCGGCCATGATCCCGTTCTGGTTCCTGCCCTACGCCCTGGCGACGGGCAACAGCTTCATCGTGAAGCCGAGCGAGAAATGCCCCCTCACCCAGCAGCTCGTCTTTGAGCTGGTGGACCAGCTCGGGCTGCCGCCCGGCGTGCTCCAGTTGGTGAACGGCGGCCGCGAAACCGTGGAGGCCCTGCTGGACCACCCGGCCGTCCGCGCCGTCAGCATGGTGGGCTCCACGCCCGCCGCGCGCGCCATCTATTCGCGGGCTGCGGCCAACGGCAAGCGCGCCCAGTGCCAGGGCGGCGCGAAAAACCCCGTGCTCATCATGCCGGACGCCGACCTGGAGACCACGACGCGCATCCTCGCCGACTCCGCCTTCGGCTGCGCGGGCCAGCGCTGCCTCGCCCTGTCCGTGGGCATCACCGTCGGCCCGGTGAGGGACGCCTTCCGCGAGCGCTTCGCCGAGGCGGCGCGCACGCGCAAAGTGGGCTACGGCCTGGACGACGGCGTCGAGATGGGCGCGGTCATCAGCGCCGAGAGCAAGGCCCGCATCGAGGGCCTCATCGGCGCGGCCGAGGCCGAGGGCGCGAAGGTGCTGGTGGACGGACGCGGCCGCACGGTGCCGGGGCACGAGAAGGGCAGCTTCGTCTTCCCCACGCTGCTGGACGACGTGCCCCCGAAGGGCGAAACCGCGCGGACAGAGATCTTCGGCCCCGTGTTCAGCCTCATGCACGCCGAGACGCTGGAGGAGGGCATCGCGATGGTGAACGACCGGGCCTACGGCAACATGGCCAGCATCTTCACGGCCAGCGGCGCCGCCGCGCGCCGGTTCCGCAACGAGGCCCGCGCGGGGAACATCGGCGTCAACATCGGCATCGCCGCGCCCATGGCCTTCTTCCCCTTCAGCGGCTGGGCCGACAGCTTCTTCGGCGACCTCCACGGCCAGGCCGAGCACGCCGTCGAGTTCTTCACGGAGACCAAGGTCGTCGTCGAGCGCTGGCCCAAGGAATGGAGCAGGCAGTTCTAAAAGACCAAATCGGACCGATCCGACGGATCCGACCGATCGGACATCGGAAACAAGAGAAAGAGGTTCTGCGGTATGGCGGAGATTCGCGTCGGCAACGCCCCCTGTTCCTGGGGCAGTCTGGAGTTTGAGGGCCTCGGCGGCCAGCCGCTCACCTGCGAGCGCATGCTCGATGAGCTGGTGGAGACAGGCTACTGCGGCACGGAGCTGGGCGACTGGGGCTTCATGCCCACCGAGCCCGCCGCGCTGCGCGCCGTGCTGGAGGCGCGCGGGGTCGTGATGGTCGGCGCGTTTGTGCCCGTGCGCTTCGCCGATGCCGCCGCCCACGCCGCGGGCACGGAGGCCGCCGTGCGCGTGGCGCGCCTGCTGGCCGGGGCCGCCGCGCCGGACCACGCGCCGATGGTCATTCTCGCCGACGACAACGGGAGCGTCCCGGCGCGCACGGCGAACGCCGGCCGCGTGACGCCCGCCCTGGGCCTCGACGACGCCGGGTGGGCCGTGTTCTGCCAGGGGGTGGAGGCCGTCTCCCGCGCCGTGCGTGACGCCACCGGGCTGCCCGTCGGCTTCCATCACCACTGCGCGGGCTATGTCGAGACGCCCGACGAGATCGCCGCGCTCCTGCGCGGGACCAGTCCCGAACTCCTCGGACTGGTCTTCGACACGGGGCACTACGCCTTCGGCGCGGGCGACCGCGACGGCGCCGCCACCCGCGAAGGGCTGGACCGCTTCGCCGGCCGCATCACCCACATGCACTACAAGGACTGCGAACCGGAGGTGGCGGCCCGCGCCGCCGCCGAAGGCTGGGACTACTTCCAGTCCGTGGGCAACGGCGTCTTCTGCGAGCTGGGAAAGGGCTGCGTGGACTTCCCCGCCACCACCGAGGAACTCCGCCGCCGCGGCTACACCGGATTCATCACCGTCGAGCAGGACGTCCTGCCGGGCATGGGCGCCCCCAAGGAAAGCGCCCGCAGAAACCGCGAATACCTCAAGACCCTGGGACTGTAAGACGCCCCGGCGGCATGGTATCATCCTACTGACGGAGACACCGCACCGAAAACGGGACACGGGAAACATGGACACCCTGCTGGAAGAACTGGAAAAGCTTCCCCTCGCCGAGCGCATGCAGCTCGTGGAGGACCTGTGGGACAGCATCGCCCGCAGCCGGGAGGAACTGCCCATCCCCCAGTGGCAAAAGGACGCACTGGAGGAACGCAAGCGGTCGTTTCTGCAGCACCCGGACGCCGGGCAATCTTGGGAAGAGGCCAAAGAAGACATCCTCCGCACCCCATGAAGGCAAAGGCTTCTCTGGTTCTAGCCCCCGAAGCCAAGGGGGACGTTGGGGAGGCGTACCGCTGGTACGAAACCCAGTCTGCCGGTCTGGGGTTGGAGTTTCTGCGGAACGTTGAAGCCGCACTGGATTTTGTCCGGCGGCTTCCTGAAGCCTGTCCCGTCGTGCATGCGTCTTTCCGCCGCGTGCTGGTGCGCCGGTTTCCCTTCGCCGTGGTGTACGAATATGAGCCCGACAGGGCGCGCTGCGTTGTGTATGCCGTTTTTCATTCCTCCCAGGACCCCGACAAGTGGCGCGGCCGATTGCCGCAGCCGTGATGGAGTGACCCCATGGACAACAGAACACTAAACATCGGCCTTATCGGCGTGGGACGCATCGGCAAGGTGCATGCGGAGCATCTGGCGTACCGGATTCCGCGGGCGCGGCTGGCGGCGGTTTCGGACGTGAACCTCGAGGCGGCTGCGGCGCTGGGCGCGAAGCTGGGCGTGGGGCGCGTGGAGGCCGACCACCGGGCGCTGCTGGCGGACCCGGCGCTGGACGCGGTGGTGATCTGCTCGCCGACGGACCTGCACGCGCCGATGATCGAAGAGTCGGCGGCGGCGGGCAAGCACATTTTCTGCGAGAAGCCCGTCGCGCGGACGCTGGGGGAGATTGACCGTTCGCTGGATGCCGTGGCGCGCGCGGGCGTGAAGCTCCAGATCGGGTTCAACCGGCGCTTCGACGCGAACTTCGCGCGGGTGCGCCGGGCGATCTCGTCCGGCGAGATCGGCGAACCGCACCTGCTGCACATCGTCAGCCGCGACCCCGGCCCGCCGCCCATCGAGTACGTCCGCGTGTCGGGCGGCATGTTCCTCGACATGACGATCCACGACTTCGACATGGCCCGCTTTCTCATCGGGGAGGAGGTGGAGGAGGTCTTCGCCGCGGGGGCGGTCCGCGTGGACCCCGCCATCGGCGCGGCGGGCGACCTGGACACCGCGCTGGTCACGCTGAAGTTCGCCGGCGGCGCGCTGGGCGTCATTGACAACAGCCGCCGCGCGGTCTACGGCTACGACCAGCGCGTGGAGGTGCTCGGCAGCGCGGGCGGCGCCGCCGTCGCCAACAACCATCCGAACACGGCGGTCATCAGCGACGCCGCCAGCGTCCACCGCGACCTGCCGCTCAACTTCTTCATGGACCGCTACCTCGACAGTTTCCTGACCGAGATGGCCGCCTTCGTGGACGCCGTGCTCGACGGCGCGCCCATCCCCGTGACCGGCGAGGACGGCCGCGCCGCCGTGGCCCTCGGCATCGCCGCACGCCGCTCCCACGACGAAAACCGCCCCGTGCGCCTGGACGAGATCAAGGCGTAGCGCGGCGGGGAAGGGATTCAAGTAGCGCCTGCGGTACGGTGTTGTCCGGGTCCCCCCTTCAGGGGGGTGGTTCGCGGGAGCGAACCGGGGGATGTTCCGGATTGCGGCGCGTTGGCGGGCGAGAAGAACATCCCCCGTCCGCGAGGACGCGGCCACCCCCCTTATAGTTGCCACG
>Ga0116174_10002280_pt1 | contig 16770 bp, 6 predicted proteins | sample AD_UKC087_MetaG_FD_89801 | JGI IMG/M metagenome (GOLD analysis project Ga0116174, IMG submission 89801) | Active sludge microbial communities of municipal wastewater-treating anaerobic digesters from USA - AD_UKC087_MetaG | ecosystem: Engineered > Bioreactor > Anaerobic > Digestate | place: USA...
GCACTCGCAGCAGATCCCGCACTTGAGGCAGCGGTTCGCCTCGGCGACGGCCTGGGCCTCGCTGAAGCCGAGCCCCACCTCCCGCCAGTCCGTACGGCGCTCGGCCGGATCGGCGTGAGGGTACTTCACGCGGGGCATCTTTGGAACGTCTCTCAGGTCGGCCTGATCGGCGAGCCCCTTCGTCCAGTCCTTGGCACGGCCGGCCTTCACGTCCTCGCCGCGCAGATACCGGTCGATGGACTTGGCCGCCTCCTTGCCGGCGTTGACGGCCTTGATGACCGTGGCGGGGCCCGTCACGGCGTCACCGCCAGCGAACACGCCGGGCGCTGTCGTCTGGAAGGTCACCTCGTCGACGTCGAAGTTGATCCACTTGTTGATGGAGATGCCGCTGTCCTTCGACACGAAGCCCAGGTCACAGGCCTGGCCGATCGCCGGGACGACGGCGTTGCACTCGACGATGAACTCGGAGCCCTTGATGGGGACGGGGCGGCGCCGGCCGCTGGCGTCGGGCTCGCCCAGCTCCATGCGGAGGCACTCGATACCCGTCACCTTGCCGTCCCGGCCCACGACGCGGGTGGGGGCCACGAGGAATTCGAAGCGGATCCCTTCCTCCTCGGCCTCCTCGATCTCCTCTGGGGAGGCGGGCATCTCGGCCCGCGAGCGGCGGTAGAGGATGAAGACGTCCTTCGATCCCGTGCGGATGGCCGTTCGGACGGCGTCCATGGCCACGTTGCCGCCGCCGATGACGGCGACCTTCTCGCCCAGGAAGACCTTCTCGCCCAGGTTGACACGCTTGAGGTAGTCGACGCCGTGGATGACGCCCTGCATCTCCTCGCCGGGGATGTCGAGCTTGCTCGAGAGCTGCGCGCCCACGCCGAGAAACAGGGCATCGTAGTCCTTGCGGAGCTGCTCCAGGGTGATGTCCCTGCCCACCTCCTGGTTGCAGAGGATCTTCACGCCCATGTCGGTCATGGTCTGGATCTCGGCATTGAGGACGTCGCGGGGCAGGCGGTACTCGGGGATGCCGAGGGTCATCCAGCCGCCGGGGATGGGGGCCTTCTCGTAGACGGTGACGTCGTAGCCCTCGATCGTCAGGTAGTAGGCGCAGGTCAGGCCCGCGGGGCCGGCCCCGACGACGGCGACCTTCTTGCCCTTCTTTTCCTTGATCTCGGGGATGTACTTGGTGGCATCGTTGAGGTCGAGATCGGCGACAAAGCGCTTGAGGTGCATGATGTCGATGGGCTGCTCGACCCTGCCGCGCATGCAGGCCTCCTCGCAGGGATGGTTGCAGACCCGGCCGCAGACGCTCGGGAAGGGGTTCTCCTGCTTGATGAGCCTGAGGGCTTCCTTGTATTTGCCGGCTGCGATGAGGGCCACGTAGCCCTGGACGCTGATGTGGGTGGGGCAGGCCGCCTTGCAGGGGGCCGTACCCAGCTTGTCGATGGCGAACCCGCTGGGGATGGCCTGGGGGAAATGCCGGTAGGTGGCCTTTCGGTCGCTCAGGTTCTCGTTGAAATCGGCCTTGACCGTGATGGGACAGACGGCGGCACAGTCGCCGCAGCCCGTGCACTTGGAGAGATCGATGAACCGGGGCGCCTTCGTGAGCTTGACGGTGAAGCGGCCCGGCTCGCCCTCGACGGACTCCACCGTCCGGCGGGTCAGGATCTCCACGTTGGGATGCCGGCCGACCTCGACGAGTTTCGGGGAGAGAATGCAGGCCGAACAGTCGTTGGTGGGGAACGTCTTGTCGAGCTGGGCCATGACCCCGCCAATGCTGATCCCGTTTTCTACCATGTAGACCTTCATCCCGGAATTGGCGAGGTCCAGGGCGGCCTGGATCCCGGCGATCCCGGATCCCACCACCATCACGGCGCCGACTTTTCCATTCTTCTTATGTTCCGACACGTTACCACCTCGGTCTTTGAGTCAAAGCTGAAACGTTTATTTCACAGAGCGACACAGGCCAAACCGCAAGCTCCGTAACAAAAAACCAATACCCTGTCAAGGTGTATTCGAGGGACGTAAACGCCAATGGTTTCACACCTTGTCAAAGGAAAACCCGCGGCTCCGGCCCGCCCCTCGGAGTGGGGCTTCGTCCCTGCCCCGCAAGGCTTTCAACCATCCGGACTCATTCCATGATTTTCCCTCCCGCAGCCTCGACGCGCGCCATGGGACCTCGCGGTCTTTCGGGCGGCCGGGGGCCCGGATATCGTGTTTTTCCTATTCGTAATGTAAGCACGGGAAGGGAAAAGACCAGGGAGCGCACAAAGAGGGCCGCTCATGTCTTTTCGGCGAGAGCCTGCCGGATGGACCTCCAGATCTCGTCCTTCCCGTCCCCCGTCCGGGCCGAAAACAGGACAGGGGCCTCGGCACCCTCGAGCCCGAGCAGAGAGGCGATCTGCCGGCGCCGCTTCATGGATTCTCCGCGGGAGAGCTTGTCCGATTTTGTCAGGACGATCACATGCCTTCGCCCGTAATGCCGGAGCCATTCGATCAGGTCGCGGTCCTGTGAGGTCGGGTCATGGCGGACGTCAAGGATGGAGATCACCAGGCGCAACTGGACGCTGTCCCGGAGGTAGGTCTCGACCATGGGGCCCCAGCTTTCTTTCTCGGCACGGGATACCCGGGCGAAACCGTACCCGGGAAGATCGACAAAGCAGAGCCTGCCGTTGACGGAGAAGAAATTAACGAGCCGCGTCTTGCCGGGGGTCGCGCTCGTCTGGGCAAGCTTCCTTCGGCCCACCAGGGCGTTGATCAGGGAGGATTTGCCCACGTTGGAGCGCCCCGCAAAGGCGATCTCGGGGAGGCCCGTCTTCGGGTACTGCTCCGGCCTGACGGCGCTCTTGATGAACTCGGCTGAGACGACCTTCATGTCAGATGGCTCATGGCGAAAGGGCCGAAAAACCTTTAGCCTTTGCCTTTCGCCCATTATTCAAACGTGATCCCGTACTTCTCCAGCTTGCGCTCCAGCGTGGGGCGTGAGATGCCGAGGGCTTCGCAGATCTCCCCCTTGTTACGGCCGATTTTCGTGATGACCAGGCGGATCTGGCGCTCCTCCACCTCGTCGAGCGTGAGAAGCCGCCCCGAAGCGTCCATGCCGGGCTTTGCCTCCCCCCCCTCCCCGCCCGGCGCCTCGACCGAGGCCCCGCCGAGCAGGTCGGGAAAGTCCACCTTTCCCAGGATCTGGCCCCGGGCGATGACGGAGGCGCGCACCAGCAGATTCTCGAGCTCCCGGATGTTGCCGGGCCACCGGTACTGCAGGAAGATTTCCATCATCTCCTTGGACACGCCGGCGATGTTCTTGTGAAGGTCCTTGTTGATCTTCTTGACGAGAAAGTCCACCAGCACGGGGATGTCCTCGCGCCTCTCCCGCAGCGGCGGCAGGGTGATCGTCACGATGTTGAGGCGGTAGTAGAGGTCGTCGCGGAACTTCCCTTCTTTGACCAGCATCCTGAGATCGCGGTTCGTGGCCGCGATGATCCGGGCGCGGACCTTGACGCGGTCCTTGCCCCCGACACGCTCGAACTCCATCTCCTGCAGGACCCGCAGCAGCTTTGCCTGGAGGTTCACGGACATCTCGCTGATCTCGTCGAGAAACACCGTCCCCGTGCCGGCCAGCTCGAATTTGCCCAGCTTCCGGCCGATCGCTCCCGTGAAGGAACCCTTCTCGTGCCCGAAGAGCTCCGATTCGAGGAGCGTCTCCACGATGGCCGAACAGTTGACGGCGATGTACGGTTCGTTTTTGGCCGTGTTGTTGTGGATGACCTTGGCGATGAGTTCCTTCCCCGTGCCGCTCTCCCCCTGGATGAGCACGGTGGCCCGGCTCTGGGAGACGACGCCGATCGTCTTGAAGATCTCCCGCATGGCCCGCGTGGCGCCGATGATGTCCCCGACCTTGTAGTCGCGGGAAGACTCCGTGAGCAGACCGCCGATCTTCTTCTCCGTCTCGAGGGTCTTCAGGGCCTTCTGCAGGGAGACCTCGAGTTCGTCGATGTTGATGGGCTTGTGGATGTAGTCGTACGCTCCCGCCTTCATGGCGCGGATCGTCGTCTCCATGTCGTGGAAGGCCGTGATCATGATGACCTTCGCGTCCTCGTCGTCCTCTCGGATCTCCTCCAGGACGGTGAACCCGTCGATGTCGGGAAGGCGGATATCGAGGATGACGAGGTCGGGCTGGACCTGGACGAACTTGTTGAGGCCGTCGGTCCCCGTCAGGGCCGTGTGAACCTCGTAGCCCTCCTCGGTGAGGTAGAGCTCGAGCGTCTCGCAGATGGAGCGGTCATCGTCGATGACGAGTATCTTGGCCATACCGAACCTACCCCCTCCCGTCCCTCACGCCCGGTGCAGCGGCAGCGCGATGATCACGCATGTCCCCTCGCCCCTGCGCGACAGGATCTCGATCGAGCCCCTGTGCTGGTCGATGATCTTCTTGACCTGCGACAGTCCCAGTCCCGTTCCGTACTTCTTCGTCGTGAAGAACGGGTTGAACACGTGCGTGAGGGACTCCTCGTCGATCCCGTTTCCGTTGTCCTCGATCTCGACAACCGCTTCCCCTTTCGTCTCCTCGAGTCGCGTCCGGATCGCCAGGGTCCCCCCTTCGGCCATGGCGTCGACGGCGTTCAGGTAGATGTTCAGGAAGGCCTGCTGGAGCATGGCCGCATCGAAGGACACGGGCGGAATCCGGTCGTCGAACCGGGTCTGGACCCGGATGCTCTTTTCCTCCACCCCGCGCTCCGCCATGGCGAGAGACGATTCGACGCACATGTTCAGATCGGACGGATGGGCGTCCGGCTCCGTGGGCCGCGCGAAGACGAGGATGTCACTCACGAGCTTCTCAAGGTGTTCCACCTCCTTGCGGGCGATGTGAAAGCGTTTCAGGTCGTTGCCCTCGGGGTTCATCCGCTTCTCGAGGATCTGCAGGCTCATCTTGATGGATGACAGGGGGTTGCGCACCTCGTGGGCGATGCCCGCCGAGAGCTGGCCCACCGCGGCCAGTTTCTGGCTCTCGTAGTAGCGGTTCTCAAGTTCCTTGAACTCGGTGATGTCGCGCTGCAGTACCAGGAACCGGTCCGTCCCCTTGATGGGCCGCGCCGTCAGCAGCAGGCTGCGTTTCGATCCGTCCTTCTCGGCCATCTCGATCTCGAAGGGCGTGAAGACGCCCCGGCGGATCTCCGCCCAGCGCTCCTCGAGGAATTCCCGCCTCTGCGGGGCCACGAATTCGGAGAAATGCTTCCCCTTGAGATTGCCGGCCGTGAGCCCCCCCTCGGGATCGATGTCGCGGCTCATGTAGCGGAGGGTCCCGTCGGAATCCAGAACGAGGATGAGGTCGGGCGATGCGTCGAGCACGGATTGGTGAAAGTTGAAGAGCTCCTCCATGTTCTTCCGGAGGCAGATGTTCTCCTCCAGTTCGTTCTTCATCGTCTCGGCGTATTCCTTGAGGCTCAGCTCCATCTCGCGCTCGCGGGTCACGTCCTGCAGGGTCTCGATCGCCGCGATCACCTCGCCCTTCTCGTCGAGGATCGGGGCGGCCAGGAAGTAGAGGTGGCGCCTCTTCCCACCGAGGTTCTCGTAGAAGTCCATCGCCTCGTAGGCCCCCTCGATAACGGAGGACTTCTGCACCTTCTTCTTCCCGTAGAATCTCTCCAGCCCGCCCAGGTCGCCGTCCATGATGAGATCGGCGATGACGGGACGCTTTTCGGGATAGAAGGGAATCCACTGGTTGTCCGTGCCGATCATCGCCTCGCCCGGGAACCCGCTCATCTCCGTGAGGGCCCGGTTCCAGAGGATGATCCGATGGTCGCGGTCGATGACGAAGGTCGGGATGGGCGAGCCCTCGCTGATCCCCTCGATCGTCTTGCGCAGGCGGATGTTCGCCTCGAGTTCCCGCCTGAGCGTCTCGGTCTGCTCCTTGAGAGAGCGCCCGAGTTCGCGCTCGCGGGTCACGTCCTGGAGGGTCTCAACGGCCGCGATGATCTCGCCCTTCTCGTTGCGGATCGGGGCGGCCAGGAAGTAGAGGTGGCGGCTCCGGCCCCCGATGTTCTCGTAGAAGTCCGACGCCTCGTAGGCCCCCTCGATGACGGAAGACTTCTGCACCTTCTTCTTCCCGTAGAACGCCTCGAGACCGTCGGCGTCGCCGTCCACGATCAGGTCGGCGATGACGGGGCGCTTCTCGGGATAAAAGGGCATCCACTGTTTCTTCGTCCCGATCATCCTGTGGCCGTCGAAGCCGCTCATCTCCGTGAAGGCCCGGTTCCAGAGAAGGATCCGGTGGTTGCGGTCGATGACGAAGGTCGGGATGGGGGAACCCTCGATGATCCCCTCGATCGTCTTGCGCAGGCGGATATTCTCGTCGAGTTCCCGGCGGAGCGTTTCGGCGTTCTCCCGGAGGTGGCGAGCCAGTTCCCGCTCCCGCGTGACGTCCTGCAGGGTTTCAATGGCCGCGATCACCTCCCCGTCGTCGTCATAGACCGGGGCGGCCAGGAAGTACAGGTAGCGGGGTTTCCCGCCGAGGTTCTCGAAGAAATCCGTTGCCTCGTAGGCCCCCTCGATGACGGAGGACTTCTGGATTTGCTTGGTCCCGTAGTACCGCTCGAGCGCCTCCAGGTCCTGATCCACGATGAGATCCGCGATGAGGGGCCTTTTTTCGGGGTAGAGAGGCTTGTGGTGATCACCCGTGCCGATCATGTTCCGGGCGTGATATCCCGTCAGCTCCGCACAGGCCTTGTTCCAGAGAATGATCTTGTGATTGCGGTCGATGACAAAGGTGGGAATGGGAGACCCTTCGAGAATGCTCTCGATGGAGAGGCCCGTCCGGTTCCTGGCCGGGCGGTCGCGCTTCTTCTTGTCGGTCCGGGGCACCGTCACGACTCTTCGTCCTCTTGTCCTGCCTTCTTTCTCCTTTTCTCCTCGTACCAGCAGGCCACGTACACGGCAATGGCCAGCGCCAGCGAGATGATCAGCTTGATGAGGCCGCTCTCGATGCCGATGACCTTTTCGAGAACCAGCCAGGCAACGACATAGGTAACGGCCGTTAATAGCTCCTGCATCGCAGACCTCCCTCCCCTCGAAGACCGAGTCCGGCCCGTAATCAGGGGCCGCCCGCCGCGGCGCCCTGCCGGACCGACAGTCGCCCGATACTACCGTCCCGGGCGGAATATTTCAATAAAAATATATGGCTGGCGCATGACCCGGGGCGAAGGGCGCAAGGCAGGAAAGACAGAAAACGTCCGCCGCGCCGTCACGGTTTTTGCCTGGCGCCATTCGCCATAGGCGTTCTGCCGGGCGTCATTCCACGATTCGTTCAATTTCAGCCGGGAATTGAAAGAAACGTTAAACGAACGGGGCGGCGGCCGGCATTTCCCCCGGGCGCTCCGTTACGGCAAATCATTTGATTTCAACAGGTTGGGAGAAATTCAATCCTCGCGGACCCCGTGGCATATCGGTTGCAGATTCTTTCGCCGTTTTGAGCAGATTTCCCTTTTACTCGAGAGCCGCTTGTGCTACTCAGGGGACAAAATTACCAGCATCAATATACGATGAAAGGAGAAAGAGGTTATGTTCAAGAAGACGTTCTTAACCATTTGTTCAGCACTGTTCACCCTTCTGGTGTCCGCCCCCGTGGTCTTCGCGGCGGAGGCTCTTCCCTCCGGAGACGGCTATAACAAGGTGTTCTTTGCCGTCGGCGCCATGCTGGCAGCCGGTATCGGTGTCGGCCTCGGTGCGATCGGTGCCGGCGCGGGCATCGGCAATGCCGCCAACGGCGCCTGTATGGCGGTCGGCCGCAACCCCGGCGTACAGGGCAAAATCATGACGACCATGCTCGTCGGCATGGCCATGGCGGAATCCTGCGTTATTTACGCTCTGGTTATCGGTCTTGTCATTCTCTATGCGAACCCCTACGCGGCGATGATCCTGAAGTAAGATCCGCTCCGAAAAAATCCAAAAGAATAGGGGGAAAAGATAATGGCAGAGACTAAGAAAGATAAGCAGTTCTTCTCCATCGGAAGGATTTTCTTCCTGCTTATCGTCATTCCCCTGTCTCTCATGGCTTTCCTGATTGCCAACGGCATCTTCAAGGTTGGAGATACCGCGAGAGAGCGCGCAACCACCGTTCTGGACCTGAAATCCCAGGAAGAGATCAAAATCCGGGCGATCAACACGGCGGAGGAAGTGGCCAATTTCCTCCGGGAGAGGGAGAATGACGTCCTCGTCGCCTCCATCCTTCCGGGCACGGAGGCCGCCTACAAGGCCTTTGTGGATCAGAAGAAGCGGAATCTCTGGGTGAAGGACAGAGACGGGAGAATTCAGAAGGTTGCCGCGCCGCTCTACTCGGAGATGTCCTTGATTGACCGGTCCGGCAACGAGATCGTCCGGATCGCGAACGGCGCCGTTCGCGATCCGGACGATCTCGTTGCCGGACCGGTCAATCAAGGACATCTCCGAGTAGAGCGGCGCGGCAACCTTCTGAATTCTCCCGTCTCTGTCCTTCACCCAGAGATTCCGCTTCTTCTGATCCACAAAGGCCTTGTAGGCGGCCTCCGTGCCCGGAAGGATGGAGGCGACGAGGACGTCATTCTCCCTCTCCCGGAGGAAATTGGCCACTTCCTCCGCCGTGTTGATCGCCCGGATTTTGATCTCTTCCTGGGATTTCAGGTCCAGAACGGTGGTTGCGCGCTCTCTCGCGGTATCTCCAACCTTGAAGATGCCGTTGGCAATCAGGAAAGCCATGAGAGACAGGGGAATGACGATAAGCAGGAAGAAAATCCTTCCGATGGAGAAGAACTGCTTATCTTTCTTAGTCTCTGCCATTATCTTTTCCCCCTATTCTTTTGGATTTTTTCGGAGCGGATCTTACTTCAGGATCATCGCCGCGTAGGGGTTCGCATAGAGAATGACAAGACCGATAACCAGAGCGTAAATAACGCAGGATTCCGCCATGGCCATGCCGACGAGCATGGTCGTCATGATTTTGCCCTGTACGCCGGGGTTGCGGCCGACCGCCATACAGGCGCCGTTGGCGGCATTGCCGATGCCCGCGCCGGCACCGATCGCACCGAGGCCGACACCGATACCGGCTGCCAGCATGGCGCCGACGGCAAAGAACACCTTGTTATAGCCGTCTCCGGAGGGAAGAGCCTCCGCCGCGAAGACCACGGGGGCGGACACCAGAAGGGTGAACAGTGCTGAACAAATGGTTAAGAACGTCTTCTTGAACATAACCTCTTTCTCCTTTCATCGTATATTGATGCTGGTAATTTTGTCCCCTGAGTAGCACAAGCGGCTCTCGAGTAAAAGGGAAATCTGCTCAAAACGGCGAAAGAATCTGCAACCGATATGCCACGGGGTCCGCGAGGATTGAATTTCTCCCAACCTGTTGAAATCAAATGATTTGCCGTAACGGAGCGCCCGGGGGAAATGCCGGCCGCCGCCCCGTTCGTTTAACGTTTCTTTCAATTCCCGGCTGAAATTGAACGAATCGTGGAATGACGCCCGGCAGAACGCCTATGGCGAATGGCGCCAGGCAAAAACCGTGACGGCGCGGCGGACGTTTTCTGTCTTTCCTGCCTTGCGCCCTTCGCCCCGGGTCATGCGCCAGCCATATATTTTTATTGAAATATTCCGCCCGGGACGGTAGTATCGGGCGACTGTCGGTCCGGCAGGGCGCCGCGGCGGGCGGCCCCTGATTACGGGCCGGACTCGGTCTTCGAGGGGAGGGAGGTCTGCGATGCAGGAGCTATTAACGGCCGTTACCTATGTCGTTGCCTGGCTGGTTCTCGAAAAGGTCATCGGCATCGAGAGCGGCCTCATCAAGCTGATCATCTCGCTGGCGCTGGCCATTGCCGTGTACGTGGCCTGCTGGTACGAGGAGAAAAGGAGAAAGAAGGCAGGACAAGAGGACGAAGAGTCGTGACGGTGCCCCGGACCGACAAGAAGAAGCGCGACCGCCCGGCCAGGAACCGGACGGGCCTCTCCATCGAGAGCATTCTCGAAGGGTCTCCCATTCCCACCTTTGTCATCGACCGCAATCACAAGATCATTCTCTGGAACAAGGCCTGTGCGGAGCTGACGGGATATCACGCCCGGAACATGATCGGCACGGGTGATCACCACAAGCCTCTCTACCCCGAAAAAAGGCCCCTCATCGCGGATCTCATCGTGGATCAGGACCTGGAGGCGCTCGAGCGGTACTACGGGACCAAGCAAATCCAGAAGTCCTCCGTCATCGAGGGGGCCTACGAGGCAACGGATTTCTTCGAGAACCTCGGCGGGAAACCCCGCTACCTGTACTTCCTGGCCGCCCCGGTCTATGACGACGACGGGGAGGTGATCGCGGCCATTGAAACCCTGCAGGACGTCACGCGGGAGCGGGAACTGGCTCGCCACCTCCGGGAGAACGCCGAAACGCTCCGCCGGGAACTCGACGAGAATATCCGCCTGCGCAAGACGATCGAGGGGATCATCGAGGGTTCCCCCATCCCGACCTTCGTCATCGACCGCAACCACCGGATCCTTCTCTGGAACCGGGCCTTCACGGAGATGAGCGGCTTCGACGGCCACAGGATGATCGGGACGAAGAAACAGTGGATGCCCTTTTATCCCGAGAAGCGCCCCGTCATCGCCGACCTGATCGTGGACGGCGACGCCGACGGTCTCGAGGCGTTCTACGGGAAGAAGAAGGTGCAGAAGTCTTCCGTCATCGAGGGGGCCTACGAGGCGTCGGACTTCTACGAGAACATCGGGGGCCGGAGCCGCCACCTCTACTTCCTGGCCGCCCCGATCCGCAACGAGAAGGGCGAGATCATCGCGGCCGTTGAGACCCTCCAGGACGTGACCCGCGAGCGCGAACTCGGGCGCTCTCTCAAGGAGCAGACCGAGACGCTCAGGCGGGAACTCGAGGCGAACATCCGCCTGCGCAAGACGATCGAGGGGATCAGCGAGGGCTCGCCCATCCCGACCTTCGTCATCGACCGCGACCATCGGATCATCCTCTGGAACCGGGCCCTCACGGAGATGAGCGGGTTCCCGGGCGAGGCGATGATCGGCACGGACAACCAGTGGATTCCCTTCTATCCCGAAAAGCGTCCCGTCATCGCCGATCTCATCATGGACGGCGACCTGGGCGGGCTGGAGAGATTCTACGGGAAGAAGAAGGTGCAGAAGTCCTCCGTTATCGAGGGGGCCTACGAGGCGATGGACTTCTACGAGAACCTCGGTGGGAAGAGGCGCCACCTCTACTTCCTGGCCGCCCCGATCCTCGACGAGAAGGGCGAGGTGATCGCGGCGATCGAGACCCTGCAGGACGTGACCCGCGAGCGCGAGATGGAGCTGAGCCTCAAGGAATACGCCGAGACGATGAAGAACGAACTGGAGGAGAACATCTGCCTCCGGAAGAACATGGAGGAGCTCTTCAACTTTCACCAATCCGTGCTCGACGCATCGCCCGACCTCATCCTCGTTCTGGATTCCGACGGGACCCTCCGCTACATGAGCCGCGACATCGATCCCGAGGGGGGGCTCACGGCCGGCAATCTCAAGGGGAAGCATTTCTCCGAATTCGTGGCCCCGCAGAGGCGGGAATTCCTCGAGGAGCGCTGGGCGGAGATCCGCCGGGGCGTCTTCACGCCCTTCGAGATCGAGATGGCCGAGAAGGACGGATCGAAACGCAGCCTGCTGCTGACGGCGCGGCCCATCAAGGGGACGGACCGGTTCCTGGTACTGCAGCGCGACATCACCGAGTTCAAGGAACTTGAGAACCGCTACTACGAGAGCCAGAAACTGGCCGCGGTGGGCCAGCTCTCGGCGGGCATCGCCCACGAGGTGCGCAACCCCCTGTCATCCATCAAGATGAGCCTGCAGATCCTCGAGAAGCGGATGAACCCCGAGGGCAACGACCTGAAACGCTTTCACATCGCCCGCAAGGAGGTGGAACACCTTGAGAAGCTCGTGAGTGACATCCTCGTCTTCGCGCGGCCCACGGAGCCGGACGCCCATCCGTCCGATCTGAACATGTGCGTCGAATCGTCTCTCGCCATGGCGGAGCGCGGGGTGGAGGAAAAGAGCATCCGGGTCCAGACCCGGTTCGACGACCGGATTCCGCCCGTGTCCTTCGATGCGGCCATGCTCCAGCAGGCCTTCCTGAACATCTACCTGAACGCCGTCGACGCCATGGCCGAAGGGGGGACCCTGGCGATCCGGACGCGACTCGAGGAGACGAAAGGGGAAGCGGTTGTCGAGATCGAGGACAACGGAAACGGGATCGACGAGGAGTCCCTCACGCACGTGTTCAACCCGTTCTTCACGACGAAGAAGTACGGAACGGGACTGGGACTGTCGCAGGTCAAGAAGATCATCGACCAGCACAGGGGCTCGATCGAGATCCTGTCGCGCAGGGGCGAGGGGACATGCGTGATCATCGCGCTGCCGCTGCACCGGGCGTGAGGGACGGGAGGGGGTAGGTTCGGTATGGCCAAGATACTCGTCATCGACGATGACCGCTCCATCTGCGAGACGCTCGAGCTCTACCTCACCGAGGAGGGCTACGAGGTTCACACGGCCCTGACGGGGACCGACGGCCTCAACAAGTTCGTCCAGGTCCAGCCCGACCTCGTCATCCTCGATATCCGCCTTCCCGACATCGACGGGTTCACCGTCCTGGAGGAGATCCGAGAGGACGACGAGGACGCGAAGGTCATCATGATCACGGCCTTCCACGACATGGAGACGACGATCCGCGCCATGAAGGCGGGAGCGTACGACTACATCCACAAGCCCATCAACATCGACGAACTCGAGGTCTCCCTGCAGAAGGCCCTGAAGACCCTCGAGACGGAGAAGAAGATCGGCGGTCTGCTCACGGAGTCTTCCCGCGACTACAAGGTCGGGGACATCATCGGCGCCACGCGGGCCATGCGGGAGATCTTCAAGACGATCGGCGTCGTCTCCCAGAGCCGGGCCACCGTGCTCATCCAGGGGGAGAGCGGCACGGGGAAGGAACTCATCGCCAAGGTCATCCACAACAACACGGCCAAAAACGAACCGTACATCGCCGTCAACTGTTCGGCCATCGTGGAGACGCTCCTCGAATCGGAGCTCTTCGGGCACGAGAAGGGTTCCTTCACGGGAGCGATCGGCCGGAAGCTGGGCAAATTCGAGCTGGCCGGCACGGGGACGGTGTTTCTCGACGAGATCAGCGAGATGTCCGTGAACCTCCAGGCAAAGCTGCTGCGGGTCCTGCAGGAGATGGAGTTCGAGCGTGTCGGGGGCAAGGACCGCGTCAAGGTCCGCGCCCGGATCATCGCGGCCACGAACCGCGATCTCAGGATGCTGGTCAAAGAAGGGAAGTTCCGCGACGACCTCTACTACCGCCTCAACATCGTGACGATCACCCTGCCGCCGCTGCGGGAGAGGCGCGAGGACATCCCCGTGCTGGTGGACTTTCTCGTCAAGAAGATCAACAAGGACCTTCACAAGAACATCGCCGGCGTGTCCAAGGAGATGATGGAAATCTTCCTGCAGTACCGGTGGCCCGGCAACATCCGGGAGCTCGAGAATCTGCTGGTGCGCGCCTCCGTCATCGCCCGGGGCCAGATCCTGGGAAAGGTGGACTTTCCCGACCTGCTCGGCGGGGCCTCGGTCGAGGCGCCGGGCGGGGAGGGGGGGGAGGCAAAGCCCGGCATGGACGCTTCGGGGCGGCTTCTCACGCTCGACGAGGTGGAGGAGCGCCAGATCCGCCTGGTCATCACGAAAATCGGCCGTAACAAGGGGGAGATCTGCGAAGCCCTCGGCATCTCACGCCCCACGCTGGAGCGCAAGCTGGAGAAGTACGGGATCACGTTTGAATAATGGGCGAAAGGCAAAGGCTAAAGGTTTTTCGGCCCTTTCGCCATGAGCCATCTGACATGAAGGTCGTCTCAGCCGAGTTCATCAAGAGCGCCGTCAGGCCGGAGCAGTACCCGAAGACGGGCCTCCCCGAGATCGCCTTTGCGGGGCGCTCCAACGTGGGCAAATCCTCCCTGATCAACGCCCTGGTGGGCCGAAGGAAGCTTGCCCAGACGAGCGCGACCCCCGGCAAGACGCGGCTCGTTAATTTCTTCTCCGTCAACGGCAGGCTCTGCTTTGTCGATCTTCCCGGGTACGGTTTCGCCCGGGTATCCCGTGCCGAGAAAGAAAGCTGGGGCCCCATGGTCGAGACCTACCTCCGGGACAGCGTCCAGTTGCGCCTGGTGATCTCCATCCTTGACGTCCGCCATGACCCGACCTCACAGGACCGCGACCTGATCGAATGGCTCCGGCATTACGGGCGAAGGCATGTGATCGTCCTGACAAAATCGGACAAGCTCTCCCGCGGAGAATCCATGAAGCGGCGCCGGCAGATCGCCTCTCTGCTCGGGCTCGAGGGTGCCGAGGCCCCTGTCCTGTTTTCGGCCCGGACGGGGGACGGGAAGGACGAGATCTGGAGGTCCATCCGGCAGGCTCTCGCCGAAAAGACATGAGCGGCCCTCTTTGTGCGCTCCCTGGTCTTTTCCCTTCCCGTGCTTACATTACGAATAGGAAAAACACGATATCCGGGCCCCCGGCCGCCCGAAAGACCGCGAGGTCCCATGGCGCGCGTCGAGGCTGCGGGAGGGAAAATCATGGAATGAGTCCGGATGGTTGAAAGCCTTGCGGGGCAGGGACGAAGCCCCACTCCGAGGGGCGGGCCGGAGCCGCGGGTTTTCCTTTGACAAGGTGTGAAACCATTGGCGTTTACGTCCCTCGAATACACCTTGACAGGGTATTGGTTTTTTGTTACGGAGCTTGCGGTTTGGCCTGTGTCGCTCTGTGAAATAAACGTTTCAGCTTTGACTCAAAGACCGAGGTGGTAACGTGTCGGAACATAAGAAGAATGGAAAAGTCGGCGCCGTGATGGTGGTGGGATCCGGGATCGCCGGGATCCAGGCCGCCCTGGACCTCGCCAATTCCGGGATGAAGGTCTACATGGTAGAAAACGGGATCAGCATTGGCGGGGTCATGGCCCAGCTCGACAAGACGTTCCCCACCAACGACTGTTCGGCCTGCATTCTCTCCCCGAAACTCGTCGAGGTCGGCCGGCATCCCAACGTGGAGATCCTGACCCGCCGGACGGTGGAGTCCGTCGAGGGCGAGCCGGGCCGCTTCACCGTCAAGCTCACGAAGGCGCCCCGGTTCATCGATCTCTCCAAGTGCACGGGCTGCGGCGACTGTGCCGCCGTCTGTCCCATCACGGTCAAGGCCGATTTCAACGAGAACCTGAGCGACCGAAAGGCCACCTACCGGCATTTCCCCCAGGCCATCCCCAGCGGGTTCGCCATCGACAAGCTGGGTACGGCCCCCTGCAAGGCGGCCTGCCCCACCCACATCAGCGTCCAGGGCTACGTGGCCCTCATCGCAGCCGGCAAATACAAGGAAGCCCTCAGGCTCATCAAGCAGGAGAACCCCTTCCCGAGCGTCTGCGGCCGGGTCTGCAACCATCCCTGCGAGGAGGCCTGCATGCGCGGCAGGGTCGAGCAGCCCATCGACATCATGCACCTCAAGCGCTTTGTCGCCGATCTCGACCTCAACGATGCCACCAAGTACATCCCCGAGATCAAGGAAAAGAAGGGCAAGAAGGTCGCCGTCGTCGGGGCCGGCCCCGCGGGCCTGACCTGCGCCTACTACCTGACGATCGAGGGCTACGACGTCACCGTCTACGAGAAGGCCCCCATCCCCGGCGGCTGGATGACCCTCGGCATCCCCGAGTACCGCCTGCCCCGCGACGTCCTCAATGCCGAGATCCAGACCATGACCGACATGGGCGTGAAGATCCTCTGCAACCAGGAGGTGGGCAGGGACATCACCCTGGAGCAGCTCCGCAAGGACTACGATGCCCTGTTTCTCGGCGTGGGCGCGCAGCTCTCGAGCAAGCTCGACATCCCCGGCGAGGAGATGCAGGGCGTCATCCACGGCGTCGACTACCTCAAGCGTGTCAACCTGGGCGAGAAGGTCTTCCTGGGCGAGAAGGTCGCCGTCATCGGCGGCGGCAACGTGGCCATGGACGCCGTCCGAACGGCCATCCGCACGGGATCGAAGGACGTCTTCATCCTCTACCGCCGCTCGCGGGCCGAGATGCCCGCCTCCCCAGAGGAGATCGAGGAGGCCGAGGAGGAAGGGATCCGCTTCGAATTCCTCGTGGCCCCCACCCGCGTCGTGGGCCGGGACGGCAAGGTGACGGGTATCGAGTGCCTCCGCATGGAGCTGGGCGAGCCCGACGCCAGCGGCCGGCGCCGCCCCGTCCCCATCAAGGGCTCCGAGTTCATCGTCGAGTGCAACGCCGTCGTCCCGGCGATCGGCCAGGCCTGTGACCTGGGCTTCGTGTCGAAGGACAGCGGCATCTCCATCAACAAGTGGATCAACTTCGACGTCGACGAGGTGACCTTCCAGACGACAGCGCCCGGCGTGTTCGCTGGCGGTGACGCCGTGACGGGCCCCGCCACGGTCATCAAGGCCGTCAACGCCGGCAAGGAGGCGGCCAAGTCCATCGACCGGTATCTGCGCGGCGAGGACGTGAAGGCCGGCCGTGCCAAGGACTGGACGAAGGGGCTCGCCGATCAGGCCGACCTGAGAGACGTTCCAAAGATGCCCCGCGTGAAGTACCCTCACGCCGATCCGGCCGAGCGCCGTACGGACTGGCGGGAGGTGGGGCTCGGCTTCAGCGAGGCCCAGGCCGTCGCCGAGGCGAACCGCTGCCTCAAGTGCGGGATCTGCTGCGAGTGC
>Ga0116174_10002287_pt1 | contig 16731 bp, 9 predicted proteins | sample AD_UKC087_MetaG_FD_89801 | JGI IMG/M metagenome (GOLD analysis project Ga0116174, IMG submission 89801) | Active sludge microbial communities of municipal wastewater-treating anaerobic digesters from USA - AD_UKC087_MetaG | ecosystem: Engineered > Bioreactor > Anaerobic > Digestate | place: USA...
CCGCCTGCCTGGCCGGGTTTGCCCGGGAGGCCTACGCGCTGCTCTTTGCCCTGTCCTGCCTGGAAAAAGGGTTGCAGGCGCTTGAGAAACGGGGAATCCCAAAGGAGGAGTACGAGGAAGTCTGCTTCCGCATGGCGGACAAACAGCTGAACATCTACCGGGAGACCGGCAGCGCGGTGATTGCTGACTACCCCTGGGACATGAATTTTTATGCCTGCGGCATCTTCTTCCACGACCGGCTCTACTTTGTGCCCTACCGCTGGGAAGGGCCTGTCGTATACCGCCGGGAGAAGGACGGCCGGACCCTGATGCTGTGGCCGGCCGGGGACAGGGTGCGCCGGGACGGGCAATTGGACGGGGTCAACGGGGTGTTTGACCCGCTGGCCTTCACCACCGCGCTCACGGAGGAAGCGATGAGCGTGACCGGCTGCCCGGTCAACCCGGCCGGGGTCATCAGCCAGGGGACCGTCACCCTGGAAAAGGACGCGTGGCGGCCAGCGCTGCGCCCGGGCGAGATGACCCTGGCCGCGCACATCCCGGGCGGGGAGGGCTACACGCCGGAGCGCTGGAAGGCCTCCATGGAAAAGGCCAAGGCCTTCTTTGACCGCTACTTCCCGGAGCTTGGCACCAAGGGGTTCTGGAGCGAGAGCTGGCTGTACGACCCCACGCTGTACCGGCTGCTGCCGATGGAAGGGCACATCCTGAGCGTGCAGCGGCAGTTTTACAATTACCCCACCCGGGAAGGGGATACGATGATCAAGCTGGAGGTCTTCGGCACGGAAGAGCCGGATCTGGACAGCCTGGAGACCACCACCAGCCTGCAAAGGAAACTGAGGGACAGCCTGAAGCGCGGCGAGCGCTACCACACCGCCGGGATGATGGTGCTCAACGAGGATTTGGCAAGGTTTGGGCAGATGCCCTACCAGACGGCGGAAGGCATCCGCGAGGCCCGGGAACAATTGGGGGTGTTGTGATGGAGCAGGTCCTGAAGCCCAGGAAAGGCGCGCTGCGCAAGGAGTTCAGGACCAATTTTGTCCTGTACCTGATGTGCGTGCCCGCGCTGACGCTGCTGGTCATGTTCGCCTATATCCCGATGAGCGGCGTGTGGATGGCCTTCACCAAGTTCAACCCGGTGGACGGCATTTTTGGCAGCCCCTACATCGGTTTTGACAACTTCAAGTACTTTTTCCAAAGCTCCCAGGTGTGGCGGGTGATCGCCAACACCCTCATCATCAACTTCTTCGGCCTGCTCCTGGGCACCTCGGTGCCCATCACCATCGCCATCGCGATGAACGAGGTGAAAAACAAGCCCTTCAAGCGTGTCAGCCAGAGCGCGATGTTCTTCCCCTATTTCCTCAGCTGGATCGTCATCGGCGCCATCATGTACAGCTTTTTCACCTCCAACTTCCGGGTGGACCGGCGCACCGGCGAAATCATCCTCTCCGGCGCCAACGGCGTCATGAACCGCCTGCTGGTGTTTCTGGGCCAGGACCCCATCCGCTGGTACGCCGAACCCAAGTACTGGAAAGCCATCATCATCCTGGCGGATGTCTGGAAATGGGCCGGCTACAACACCATCATCTACATGGCGGCGATGACCGCGTTTGACCCCACCCTGTACGAGGCCGCCACCATCGACGGCGCCAGCCGCGGCCAGCAGATCCGCTACCTGACCCTGCCCATGCTCAAGCCCACCGTGGTGGTGCTGATGCTGATGGCCATCGGGCGCATCTTCTACGGCGACTTCGGCATGATCTGGGGCGTGGTGGGCAACAACCCGGTGCTGGGGGACGCGGTCAGCGTGATTGACACCTATGTGTACACCTCCATGCGCTCGATGGGCTTCTCCTTCTCGACCGCCATCGGCCTGTTCCAGTCGGTGATGGGCCTGGTGCTGGTGGTGGGCGCCAACACCCTGGCCAAGAAAATCAATGAAGGGGAGGGCCTGTTCTGATGCAAAAGCCGCTGTCGCGCATCCGCCCTTCCCGGTCTGATACCTGGGTCAAGGTGGTCAGCTACCTGCTGGTGGGCGGCTTTGGGCTGATCTGCCTGTACCCGCTGCTGTTGACCCTGGCGGTGAGCCTCACCTCCGAGCGCCTGATCGCGATGGACGGCTTCCGGCTCTTCCCCAAGGCCTTCACCCTGGACACCTACACCTACATCTTCGCGCACTCCGGCAGCCGCATCCTGCAAAGCTACGGCGTCACCCTGTTCATCACGGTGGCCGGCACCCTGGGCGCCGTGCTGGTGACCACCATGATTTCCTTCGCCCTGTCGATCAGGACCCTCAAGTACCGCAACGTCATCGCCTTCCTGTGCAACTTCACCCTGATTTTCTCCTCCGGCATCGTGCCCTGGTACGTGGTCTGCGTGAACTGGTACAAACTGCAGAACAACATCCTGGCGATGGTGGTGCCCAGCCTGTTTTCCGTCTGGCAGATGTTCCTGATGCGCACCTATTTCTCCGCCGTGCCCACCTCGCTGTACGAGGCCGCGCGCATTGACGGCGCCGGCTGGCAGACCATCTTCTTCCGGGTGGCCCTGCCCATTTCCAAGACCGCCGTGCTCACCATCACCATGATGTACGCCCTGAACTACTGGAACGACTGGTGGAACGCCCTGATGTTCATCAACGACAAGAACCTCTTCCCCCTGCAGTACTACCTGTACTCCATCGTCTCCAACGTCCAGGCCATCTCCTCCGGGCGCATACCGCCGGGCGCGGCGGCCAGCATCCGCCTGCCCAGCGAAACGGTCAAAATGGCCGTCACCATCATCACCATCGGCCCCATCATCTTCCTGTACCCGCTCGTGCAGCGCTACTTTGTGCAGGGCATCATCATGGGCGCGGTGAAGGAATAGTACAAAATGAACCTGGGCCCGCGAGCGCGGGTTCACAATAAACAGGAGGTACCTATGAAACGGATCTTTGCCCTGGCACTGGCCCTTTTGATGCTGCTGTCCCTGGGGTTCCTCAGCGCTTCCGCTGAGGGCAAGCTGGAAGAAATCACCATCCTCTACCCCGGTGAGGAAACCGAGGAAATGACCAAGTTCCTCCAGGGGCCCTTCGCGGAGAAAATGGCGGCGGAGCTGAACCTGAAAGTCAACATCCAGTTCCTCTCCTGGGCCAACTACTGGGACCAGAAGATGATCATGCTGGCCGCCAACCAGCCCATCGACCTGTACTGGGACGGCCTGCCCAGCCTGTCGGAGATGGTCAACCGCAAGGAGGCGCAGCCGCTGGACGAACTGATCAAGCAGCACTGGGGCGAGGAGATTTACAAGGTGCTGCCCCAGAGCCAGCTGGACGGCGGCAAGATTGACGGCATCCAGTACGGCATCCCCTCCGCCTACGCGCCCAGCTCCGGCATGTTCCAGTTTGTCTGTGTCCGGCAGGACCTGCTGGAAGCCGTCGGCATGACCGAAATCAAGAATGACCAGGACCTGGTGGATTACGCCACCAAGGTGATGGAGCAGTTCCCGGAGATGAAGGGCCCCGCCGACGTCATCTTCAAGCCCCTCACCCGCAACTTCGGCGATGAGGTGTATTTCTGGGTGGCCTCCCAGGACCTGGTGGTCTTTGGCGAGGAGACCGGCAAAGCCTATTCCTTCGCGGAAACCACCGCCTTTGAAAGGGTGGCGCGCTTCAACCGGGAGCTGTACCTGGACGGCATCTACTCTGACGACCTGACCATCAAGTACAACGAGCGCGACAGCCGCTTCCAGACCGGGCTGTACTACTGGCTGGAAGGCTCCCTGGGCAAGGATGTGGAGCAGCTGGGCCTGGTGCGCGCCAATGACCCAGCCGCCCGCCTGGGCAACTACCTGCTGGCCCCCGAAAAGCCACGCTACATCAACGCCGCGGGCGGCGAGGTGCTGTGCATCCCCTATTCCGCACCCAACCCGGCCGGCGCCCTGAAATTCCTGGAGTGGATGTGGGCCAGCCAGGACAACTACCTCTTCCTGCTGTACGGCGTCAAAGGCCAGGACTGGGACCTGGACGCCAACGGCCGCCTGGTAACGATGTCTGAAACCGCCGGCGGTGAAGGCTACTTCTATGAGTGGATGTTCCGCAACGCCAATTACCAGGTCTTCCGCGATGACGTCAGCGATGAATTCATCGAGACCTACAAGAACTGGGACAGCGTGGCCATCCCTTCCAAAATGCTGGGCTTCGCCTTCAACAACGCCGGGCTTGAGGCGGTCGAGACCGCCTGCAACGAGGCCTACGCCAAACTGAACCCCATCCTCTACGGGTTTGTGGACTTTGACGCCGAGTACCCGGCCGCCCTGCAAGGCCTGAAGGACGCCGGCATTGACCAGTATGTGGCGGAAGTGAACCGCCAGCTGGAAGCCTTCATCGCCAAGAACCAGTAGACCCACAGGGGGGCTGCCGCGAGGCAGCCCCCCATTCTGAAGGCCCGCCTGAAAGGAGCCCTGGCATGAAAAAGGCCCTGTTTGTTTTGTGCGCGTTTCTTTTCACCTTTTCCCTCCTCCCGGCCGGGCCGGCCCTCATGGAACCGCCCCCGGAACCCATCACGGCGGACGGCGACCTGTCCGACTGGGCCGGCATCTGGAGCCTGGCCCCGGGAGAGGGCAAGATCGGCATCCTGTACGCCTTTGTGACGGACACCTACTTCGCCGCCGCCTTCCAGGCGCCGGACACCACCGACATCGGCATCTACGACATCCTGCTGGACACGGACAACAACCCGGAAACCGGCTACCGGGCGCCGGGCAACTACAAAAACGCGGGCGGCGATTTCCTGGTGGAGACCTGGACCGCCGGGCTGTACACGGACGATCCCACAGGCCAGGAATGGGCCTGGAAGGGGGAGGACTACCCGGAGATCAGGAAGGCCGCCAGCAAGGACAACACAGCCGTGGAAGTGCTCATCCCCCTTTCCGTACTGGGGAACCCGGAGCGCATCAACATGGCGGTCTGGGTGAATGACGCCGACTGGAACATGATTGGCTTCGCGCCGGAAACCGGCGGCGACTTCATCCGGGTGCCGCATTATGATGAGGTCAAGGGCGCGCCCATCACCGACCCCATCCGGGACATTGCCCTGGCCCTTGAGGGCGACCTGCGCGCCCTGGGGCCGTCCGCCCTGCCCGGCGGCCTGGTGGGCACGCTGTCTGCTGCCGGCGGGGACGGGCAGACCTATGAGTATGCCTTCAAGCCCGACGCCGCCAACGGGCGGGACAACGCGCTGTTCGTGCTGGACGGCGCGCGGCTGATGACCGGGGAGATTCCCCTGGCGCCGGGCACCTACAAGGTCTGCGTGCAGGTGTCCAGCCTCATCCGCAAGGAGAGCGCCAACCTGATTGTGGAAATCCTCCCCCAGGACCCTTTGACCCCCATCACCCCCGCCATCTTTGACGGCGAATTGGGGCAGTGGTACACGGTGCCCCACGACGCCGCCAAGCTGCCGCCCAACCTGACCGCGCTGAAGGCACAGACCGACGGCAACCGCCTGTGGTTCTTCGCCGCGGCGGAGCAGCTGGGCGACGCATTTGAAATCTACCTGCAAAACGACGCGGCGAAAGGCGCGGACCTGGGCGAAAACTGGCAGAACGCCGCCCCCGCCCACAAGATCACCGCGGACAGCCGGCTGTGGGCCTACGAAAACGGCGCCTGGCAGGATACCGGCAAGAAGGCGGCCCTGTTCAAGACCGCGAAAGGCGTGGAAGGCTTTGTGATGGCCGCGCGGCTCAACCCCCTGGCCAAAACCTTCGCCCTGGGCATCACGGACGGGGAGGGCGGCCAGCTGCCGCTGAAGGGCCTGCCCCTGTTGGAAGTGACCTCCCCCAACCGCCTTTTCAGCCCCGCCATCAAGGCGGACGGCGACGCGGGCGACTGGGCGGATGTGCCGCTGCTGGCGAAGGGCACCGGCGTGGTGGGCGATACCTACGCCGCGCGCACCCAGGAGATGCTGTATGTGCTCACGCACCTGAGCGGCGTAACCGACCCAACAGATGACCGCGCCTTCTCCATCAACATCCTGGTGGACGCGGACGGCGACCCAAGCAACGGCTTTGCCCACCCGGGCTACCCGGCCCACAGCGGCATTGACGTGCTGGTGCAGGACTGGCACAGCACCAACCTGGAGCTGTTCATCTTCCAAAAACCCAGCACAGAGTGGTTCAGCTGCGTCTACCGGGCGCCGGAGGGCATCAAGAAGGCGGTGATGGACCTGGGGGACGGCCATTACGCGATGGAATACCAGATCCCCATCGCCCTGCTGAAAGCCAACCTGCCGGAACTCTCCGATGATTTCTACCTGGCGGTGGACCGCGAAGTGGACATGCAGGAAGGCACCAGCGTGGGCGTGGCGCCCGAGGCGCACCTGCAATCCAGCGCCCTGCTGAAGGTGCCCAAGTACCGCACCACGGCCGACCACCTGAGCGTCAAGGATAATTCCTTCCTGGACTGGGACGCGGTCGGCGGCAAGGCCGTCCCCTCCGCGGAGGCGCTGCGCGAAAACCTGCTGGGCACCCTCTCCCAGGACAAGCTGTACGTGCTGGCCTCCGGCCTGAATATGAACGCCCGCTACACCCTGGACATCACCGGCGGGGACGGGAAAACCTGGCAGGTAGCCGACAGCCGGCTGATGAACCCCGAGGGCGGCTTTGTGCGCGACGTGCTCAGCCGCATCCACGGCGGCCACATCAGCCTGCAACTGTACCTGGCAGACATCGGCAGCCCGGAGAAAGTTGACCTGGTCTTCCGCCAGGGCCAGACAGAGCAGAAGCTGACCGTGCAAAGCCGCTTTGAGATGGTGAAAGACAGCGGCCTGTACTACCCGCGTGAGGATTTTACGCTGCAGGACAAGCCCTACCACGGCTGGGCGGCCTGGGCCAGCGTCAACCCGGAGGACAGGATTGCCCAACCCTTTCAGACCGCCTTCCTGGATGTGAAATGGGATGAGTTTGAGCCGGAAAAGGGCCAGTACAATTTTGACCTGCTGGAGGAGCGCTACCGCCTGAGCTACTGGAAGGAACAGGGCGTGCGCTTCCTTCTGCGCTTTGTCATGGATGATGTGGTGCCAACAGGCGGACAGCAGCGCATGGACATCCCCCGGTGGCTGTATGAGGAGCTGGCGGCGGAAAACTTTGAGGGCAAAGGCGCGGACGGCGCCGGCACCTTCTATGACGAGCCGGAGCTGCTGGGCGGCGGCGGCTTTTCGCCCAACTACAAAAGCCCCATCCTGATCGAGCGCCACCGCCTGGCCATCAAGGCACTGGCAGAGCGCTTTGACGACAATGCCGTCACTGCTTTCGTGCAGGTGGGCTCGCTGGGCCACTGGGCCGAGATGCACACCTGGCCGGACGGCACCGGCGAGTTCCCGGACCCGGACCTGGTGGGCGTGTACATGCAGGCCTACACGGAAGCCTTCCACAAGGTGAAGCTGGCCGCGCGCAAGCCCTACCCCTACGCCAGCGGGCACAACTGGGGCCTGTACAACGACATGTTCGGCGATGTGGGCGCCAGCGACACCTTCCGGGATTACTTCATCAACGGCTGCACCGACATGCCCCACGCCAGCGCCGCGCAGGTGCAGGAAAGCCGCATGCCGCTGTTCTGGCAGACCGGCTATTCCGGGGGCGAGTTCGCCGAGGGCAATGTGCGCAAGTGGATTACTGACAGCGCCATCGCCGAAACCCTGCGGCTCATCCGCGAAAGCCATTCCTCCCTCATCGGCCCCTGCTCGCCCACCGACCTGCTGGAAAGCCAGGAAGACGCCCACAAATATGACGCCAACATTGACGCCATCCGCCGCCAGATGGGCTACCAGCTGACCCTTGAAAGCGTCACGCAGGTAGCGGAAGCCAGGGCCGGGGACAGCCTGGCCCTGCAAATGACCTGGCTCAACCGCGGCGTCGCGCCCTTCTACTACCCCTGGCCGCTGGAACTGTCCCTGGGCATGCCCGGGGAGGAGCCTGTTCTCAGGGCCGCGGGCCTGACGGATGTGCGCGCCCTGCTGCCCGGGCGGGTCACCACCGCTGAAACCCTGGCGCTGCCGGAGGATTTGCCGGGCGGCACCTACACCCTGTACATTGGTTTCCTGGACATGGACAGCAATCGGCCCGCGCTGCCCCTGAACATGGAAGGCGGCGTTGGCCTGCGCTACCCGCTGTACCAGATCAAGGTTCAATAATTTTGGGCTGCCAGCTCTGACCCAAAAAGAAGAAGCCGGCGGGTGGTCCCGCCGGCAAACAACAGCCGGAGCCTGGACAGCACAGGCTGTGAACGCATACAATCCAGACAAACAGACCGCGCCCGGGGATGGGGGCAGGCAGGCGGCGAATGAAACGCGCGGCCCCGCCGCCCCTCCCGGGCTGCCGCCCGGAAAGCAGGCACTGATCACGATGAACGGGGCGAAGGACATGAAGGAGATCACCGGCAGCTTCCAGATTGAGGGCAGGGCCCTGTCCTGCGAACGCTATGGGAACGGCCACATCAACGAGACCTACCTGCTCAGGACCGACCGGCCGCATGACTACATCCTGCAAAAGATCAACAGCCGGGTGTTTCATGATGTTCCCGCGCTGATGGACAACATCATCGCGGTCACTGACCACCTGCGCAAACAGAACCCGGACCCGCGGCAGGTGCTGACGCTGGTCCCCACGACCCAGGGCCTGCCCTACCTGAGCACGCAATCAGGGGAATACTGGCGGCTGTATGAGTTCATCACCGACAGCATCTGCCTGGAAAAGCCGGAATCCGCGGAGGACCTGCGGCAAAGCGGCGTCGCGTTCGGCGATTTCCAGAACCGGCTGGCCGACTTTCCCAGCGCCAGCCTGACAGAAACCATCCCGCGCTTCCACGACACGCCGGACCGGTACAGGCTGTTCCATGTGGCCCTGCGTGAGGACCGCGCGAGGCGGCTGGAAACCGCCCGGCAGGAGATTGACAGCTACCTGGCGCGTGAAGCGGAGGCGGCGGTGCTGATGGACCTGCGCCGCCGGGGCGAACTGCCCCTGCGGGTGACGCACAATGACACCAAGCTCAACAACGTCATGCTGGACGCGGCGACCAGAACACCGCTGTGCGTGATAGACCTGGACACGGTCATGCCCGGCCTCGCGGCCAACGACTTTGGCGATTCCATCCGCTTTGGCGCCTCAACCGCAGCGGAGGATGAACGCGACCTGGACCGTGTGGAGCTCTCACTGGCGCTGTATGGGGCGTACGCCGAGGGCTTCCTGCGCGCCTGCGGCAAAGGGCTGACGAAAACGGAAATTGACACCCTCCCCCACGGCGTGAAGCTGATGACCCTGGAGTGCGGCGTCCGCTTTCTGACGGACTATTTGAACGGGGACACCTATTTCCACACCAGCCGCCCCGGCCAGAACCTGGATCGTGCCCGGACGCAAATCAAGCTGGTCAGCGACATGGAAAAGAAGTGGGACGCCATCCGGCGGATAATTGACGAGCAAATCCGATAAACTAGGGAAATGCCATCCCCAGGCCCATGCGAAAACCCCGCCAGTCTCAGGCGGGGTTTGCCGCGTTCAGCAGAATTTTTTGGCTCCGGACCGGGCTTTTGGAAACGCGGGTAGCAAGACTTCGCTTATACGAAGTAGGCGACGGCAGCGTCAAAGAGCGGGTCGTGCCCGGTGTTGGGCACGTTTTTGTACAGGCCCGAAAGCATGCGCTCCGAGTGGCCCATACGGCCCATGACCCTGCCGTCCGGGCTGGTCAGCGCCTCCACGGCGAAGGCCGAACCGGCCGGGTTGTGGGCGATGCCCAGGGCGGGGTTCCCTTGCCCGTCGCAGTACTGGGCTGCGATCTGCCCGCGGGCGGAAAGCGCCTCAAACTGCTCCCGGCCGCACAGGAAGCGCCCCTCGCCGTGGGAAACGGGGATGGTGCGGACCTCCCCCACCTGATATCCGGCAAACCAGGGCGACAGGGCGGAGGCCACGCGCACCTGAACCAGGGCGGACTGGTGGCGCAGGATGCGGTTGCGGGTCAGGGTGGGGCTTGCCCCATCCACATCCGAAATCTCGCCGTTTGGCAGCAGGCCCACCTTGACCAGGGCCTGGAATCCGTTGCAGATGCCGCCTACCAGCCCCCGGCGGGCGTTCAGCAGTTCCATCACCCCGTCCCGGACCGGGCCGGAACGCAGGAAGGCCGCGATGAACTTGCCGGAGCCATCCGGCTCATCGCCAAAGGAGAAGCCGCCGGGAATCAGCAGCATCTGCGCGTCCCGCAGGGCCCGCGCGAAGGCGCGGACGGTTTGCGCCACCTCCCCGGGGGTCCGGTTGCGCAGGACGAAGACTTCGGGCACAGCGCCGGCCAGGGAAAAGGCCCGGGCGGTGTCCTCCTCGCAGTTGGTGCCCGGGAAGGCGGGAATCAGCACGCGGGGCCTGGCAACCGCCGGCCCTTTTGCCCGCCCGGGCAGGCTGCGGGCCGGCGGGGCGGGCCGGGAACCCTCACCCGCTTGGGTGGGGAAGATGGCTTCCAGGGTTTGCCCGCTGCGGCGTTCGTACGCCTCCAGGCTGACCGCCTCCGCACCCAGGCGGATGGAGGGGTCTTTTGCCGTGTATCCCAGGGTGGGCCCCTCCTCGCAGTCCGCGGTCACTTCCAGGACCAGGGAGCCGTAGGCGTCCGCGAACAAGTCCGCGGCCGTGAAGTTTTCGTCAAGTTCCGCGCCAATCCCGTTGCCCAGCGCCATGTTCATCAGCGCGGCAGCCAGGCCGCCATAGCCGGGCGCCGCGCAGGACAGAACCTGCCCCCGGCTCATCATCTCCCGGGCCTGCGCCCAGACCGTTTTCAGGGAGGCCGCCTGGGGCAGCAGGTCCGGCCCGCAGTCCGGCTTTAGCCAGACCAGGCGGCTGCCGGTTTTCTTGAACTCCGGTGACACCACCTGTTGGCGACTGCCGGTGGCCACCGCGAAGGAAATCAGGGTGGGCGGCACATCCAGGCGCTCGAAGGTGCCGGACATGGAATCCTTGCCGCCAATCGCCGCGACGCCCAGCTCCATCTGCGCGCGGAAGGCCCCCAGCACCGCCGCCAGCGGCAGGCCCCAGCGCCTGCTGTCCCTGCCGGGCTTGGGGAAGAATTCCTGCAGGCTCAGGTAGGCGCCGCTTGTATCCGCCCCGCTTGCCGCCAGCCTGGCGAGTGACTCCACCACCGCCAGGTAGGCGCCGTGGTAGGGGCTTTGCGCGCTGATAAAGGGGTTGTAGCCAAAGGACATGAAGGAGCAGGTGTCCGTCCCCTCCCGGACCGGCAGGGTGTGCACCATGGCCTGTGGCAGGCTGGCCTGATGTTTGCCGCCCAGGGGCAGCAGGACGGTGGCCGAGCCGACGGTGCTGTCAAAGCGCTCCACCAGCCCGCGCTGGGAGCAGAGGTTCAGATCTTCCGCCTGGGACAGCAGCCGCTTAGCGAAGCCCGGCCCGCCGGTTTGCGGGGCATAGCGGGGGGCCTCAATCTCCACCGCGGTTTCCTTGCGCGCGCCGTTTTCGTCCAGGAAGGCGCGGGAGAGGTCCAGCACGGTCTGCCCGCGCCAGCGCATCACCAGGCGCTTGTCCCCGGTCACCACGGCGACCGGCGTCGCCTCCAGGTTTTCCAGGCCGGCGAAATGGATAAAGGCGTCCGCGTCCTTCTGTTCCACCACAACCGCCATGCGCTCCTGGGACTCGCTGATGGCCAGCTCCAGGGCGCTGAGGCCCTCATACTTCACGGGCACCGCGTCCAGATTGATGTCCAGCCCAGGGGCCAGTTCCCCGATGGCGACCGACACGCCGCCCGCGCCAAAATCGTTGCAGCGCTTGATGAGGCGGGACACTGCCGGGTCGCGGAAGAGCCGCTGCAGCTTGCGCTCCTCCGGCGCGTTGCCCTTTTGCACTTGGGCGGCGCAAACATCCACCGATTCCTCGGTGTGCGCCATTGAGGAGCCGGTGGCCCCGCCGCAGCCGTCCCGCCCGGTGCGCCCGCCCACCAGCAGCACCACATCCCCGGGCGCGGGCCGCTCCCGCCGGACGTGGGCATAGGGCGCGGCGCCCAGCACCGCGCCGGCTTCCAGGCGCTTGGCGGCAAAGCCCTTGTGGTAGATTTCCCGGACGCAGCCGGTGGGCACGCCAATCTGGTTGCCGTAACTGGAAAAGCCGGCCGCCGCGCCCTGGACAATCTGCCGCTGGGGCAGCTTGCCCGGCAGGGTGGCTTCCAGCGGCGCGCGCGGGTCGGCGGCGCCGCTGACGCGCATGCCGGCGTAGACATAGGCCCGGGCGGAGAGCGGGTCGCGGATGGCGCCGCCGATGCAGGTGGCCGCGCCGCCAAAGGGCTCAATCTCGCTGGGGTGGTTATGGGTTTCATTCTTGAAGAACAGCAGCCAGTCCTCTTCACCTCCCGCGGTATCCGCCTTGACCCGGATGGTGCAGGCGTTGTTCTCCTCCGTGGGCTCATAGCCCTTCAGCTGCCCGCGCGCGTGCAGCGTTCTGGCCGCCAGGGTGGCCACATCCATCAGGGTGAAGGGTTTGCTCCTGCCCATACTGGCCCTGGTTTCATGGTAGTACGCCAGGGTCTTGCTGATGTAGGGGTCCCCGCAGCGAACCTCCTTAATTTCTGTAAAAAAGGTGGTGTGGCGGCAGTGGTCCGACCAGTATGTGTCGATGACCTTCAGCTCCATCAGCGAGGGCTCGCGACCTTCCTGCCGGAAGTAGCGCTGGCAGACCCGCAGGTCGTCCAGGTCCATGGCCAGGCCTTCCAGGACAAGCAGGGCTTGCAGCGCCGCCTCGTCCATCCGCCTGAACCCATTGACGATGGCCGGGGGCTCCGGCTCCTGGACGGCCTGGGCCAGCGTGCTGGGCAGCGCCATGGAGGCTTCCCGGGCCTCCACAGGGTTGAGCAGGTAGGCCTTGGCTTGTTCCAACTCCCGCTCGCCCAGCGGGCCTGAGAGCAGGTAGACGCGGGCGCTGCGCACCAGGGGGCGCTCCTTCATCGTGCGCATCTGGATGCACTGGGCGGCCGAATCAGCCCGCTGGTCAAACTGGCCGGGCAGGTATTCCAGGGCGAAAGCCCGCTCGCCCTCCCTGACAGCCAGCTGTCCGGACACAAAGTCGGTCTGCGGCTCCGAGAAAACGGTGCGCACCGCGTCCTCAAAATCCTCCCCGGTCAGGCCTTCCGCGTCATAGCGGTTGACCACCCGGAGGGATTTGAGGCTGTGAAGGCCAGCGTACAGGCACAGCTCTTGCAGCAGCGCCTCCGATTCAAACGCCAGTTCCGGTTTTTTCTCTACAAAGACACGGTATACCATGGTGTTTCCTTTCCCATGAGCGCCTTGCGGCCGATGTCCCGTCTGTACGCCTTGCCGGTGAAGTGAACCCTCTCCGCCTGATGGTAGCAGGCGTCCACCGCCTCCTGCAGGCTGGCGCCCGCCGCGGTGACGCCCACCACGCGGCCGCCCGCGGTGACCAGTTGGCCGCCCGCTTCCCTGACGCCCGCGAAATGCAGCTGCGCGTTACCCTCTTCCCAGGTGAGCGGGAAGCCGGTGTCAAAATGCCCGGGATAACCCCCGGAGGCCAGCACCAGGCAGCAGGCGTAGCCCGCTTCCAGGCGGACATGCTCCGTTGTGAGGCTGCCCTCGCGGCAGGCCGCCAGCGCGGTCAGCAAATCAGAAGACAGCAGCTGCAGCACCGCCTGGGTTTCCGGGTCACCAAAGCGGGCGTTGTATTCCAGCACCTTGGGCCCCTCCGGGGTCAGGATGAGGCCGAAGAAGAGGCAGCCGGCAAAGGGGCAGCCCTCTGCCGCCATGGCGCGGATGGTGGGAAGGAAGATGCTGTCCATGCACTGCCTTGCGATGTCCCCGGTGTAGAAGGGGTTGGGGGCCACCGCGCCCATGCCGCCGGTGTTGGCGCCCAGGTCGCCGTCCAGGGCGCGCTTGTGGTCCATGGCGGACACCAGGGGCACCAGGGTGCGCCCGTCAGTCAGCGTAAGCACCGAAACCTCCGGCCCGGTCAGGAACTCCTCGATCACCACGCGGCCGCCGCCCGGGCCGTAGGCCCCCTGCGCCATCATGGCATGCAGCGCCTGCCGCGCCTCCTCCCGGGTGCCGGCGATGACCACGCCCTTGCCCTTTGCCAGGCCGTCCGCCTTGATGACCAGGGGCAGTGGTTGCTCCGCGGCATAGGCCAGCGCCTGGTCCAGCTCTTCAAAGGCGGCATAAGAGGCGGTGGGGATGCCGTACCTGCGCATCAGGTCTTTGGCGAAGACCTTGCTGGACTCAATCCGCGCCGCCAGGCGCCCGGGGCCAAAGCAGCGCACGCCGGCTTCCTCCAGCGCGTCCACCAGGCCGTTGGCCAGCGGGTCATCCGGCGTGACAACGCAAAAATCAATCCGGTGCTCCAGAGCCGCGCGCACGGTGGCGGCGTTGTCCATCGGGTCGCCCGGCACGCAGATGGCCTCCGTGATGCCGGGGTTGCCCGGCAGCGCGTACACCGCGCTGGCCAGCGGGCTTTGCGCGATTTTCCGGATGATAGCGTGCTCCCGCCCGCCAGAGCCGATGACCAGCACCCTCATAGGCACCTCAATGGTGGAAGAGCCGCAGCCCGGTGAAGGCCATCACCATGCCCAGGCGGTCGCAGGCCGCGATGACCTCCGCGTCCCGCACCGAGCCGCCGGGCTGGGCGATGTATTGAACGCCGGACTGCCCGGCCCTGATGATGCTGTCCTCAAAGGGGAAGAAGGCATCAGAGCCGAGGGACACCCCGCGCAGCTGATGGAGCCAGTCCGCGCGCTCCGCCGGGCCCAGATAATCCGGCTCCCGGGTGAAAAAGGCCCGCCAGGCATCATCGCCCAGGCGCGTTTTGGCGTCCGTGGCCAGGAAGGCGTCCACCGCGTTGTCACGGGCCGGGCGGCCAAGGTCACCCAGGAAGGGCAGAGACAGGGTTTTTGGATGCTGCCTGAGCCACCACAAATCCGCCTTGTCCCCGGCCAGGCGCACGCAGTGCACCCGGGACTGCTGCCCGGCGCCCACGCCGATGGCCTGGCCGCCCAGGGCATAGCAGACCGAATTGGACTGGGTGTATTTCAGGGTGACGAGGGCCACCAGCAGGTCCAGGACGGCGGCCTCATGAAGGCGCTGGTTGGCGGTGACCCGGCGCTCCAATAGGGCGCTGTCTATCACCGCGCCGTTGAAACCCTGCTCCAGGGTCAGGCCCATCACCTGGCGTTTTTCCAGGGGTTCGGGCACATAGTCCGCGTCCATCTGCAGCACGCAGTAATTCCCGCCGCGCTTCATCGACAGGATAGCCAGGGCCTCCCTGGTGTAGCCGGGGGCGATGACGCCGTCAGACACCTCCCGCGCGATGAGGCGGGCGGTGATTTCATCGCAGGTGTCGCTCAGGGCGATGAAATCGCCGAAGGAGCAAAGGCGGTCAGCACCCCGCGCGCGGGCGTAGGCGCAGGCCAGGGGCGAATCGTCCAGCCCGGGCACATCATCAACAAAATAAGCCTGCCGGAGGGTCTCATTGAGGGGCAGGCCCACGGCCGCGCCCGCCGGGCTGACATGCTTGAAGGAGGCGGCGGACGCCAGGCCGCCGGCTTTTTTCAGGGCGCGCACCAATTGCCAGGCGTTCAGGGCATCCAGCAGGTTGATGTAACCCGGCCTGCCGTTCAAAACGGAAAAGGGCAGCGGGCCGCCGTTTTCCATGTAGACGCGCGCGGGCTGCTGGTTGGGGTTGCAGCCGTATTTCAATGGCAGTTCACGCATGCACTTCCTCCTCCTGATGACGGTTGAAGATCAGCGCTTCGGACGCCCCAGTCTGCAGGCTGACACCGCTGACATACAGCGCGACCCGATTGTCCGGGTGGAGGGATGCCCACAGTTCCCGGGCAAACTCCCGCAGGTCCCCGGGGATGGACACCGGCCGCGGCTCGCCTTCAAAGGAGGGCAGGGGGCTGCCGTCGCCCAGGTAGGTGTGGATGAGCCGCCCCTGCCCGGGAGAGGGCGCGTACTCAAAAAAGAGGCGGTCGCAGGCCTCCCCCCGGTTGTCCGCCGCGCGGAGGATGGACAAGGTGTACGCGCCGTCCAGCAGGTTCATCAGCCCGGTAATCCTCGGGGTGAAATGCGGGGCGTCCGGCTCGTGCCGCCGACTGCGCAGGGCCTGCTCCAAGCTGAGCCCGGCGGCCAGGCCCGCGGCCACGGTGTCCGTCTGGTCGCCGTTGCTGAGGACCAATTGGTTTCCGGCCCGGTGCATCGGGCGGTACAGGGTCAGGCCGGTGTCCGCAGCCGGATCCTCCCGGAACAGGCGGATGCCAAAGCCCTCGCCATTTCTGACAAAGACCCGGTTGCGGGAGTTTGCGCTTCTGCCCATGATGAAGTAGGCCAGCACCGCGGTGCCTCCGTCAGGCATCAGCCCCATCAGGACGCCGCGGCCGGGGTAGGGGTTGTTCCGCAGCAGTTCTTGGATGGCGGTCGGGTTGCTCATGGCAGTTCCTCCAATCTTGACAGTTTCCGGCAGCAGGCTTCCACAACCTTGGGCAGCAGCACCCACTCGGCCTGTTCCATCACGCGGCGCTGCAGGGTTTGGGGGGTATCCCCCCTGCGCACGCGCACCGCCTTTTGCCCCAGGATGGGCCCGGCATCAGGCAGCTCGCTGACCAGGTGGACGGAGGCGCCGGTGAGTTTGACCCCGCGCTCCAGGGCGGCCTGGTGCACTTTCAGCCCATAAAAGCCCTTGCCGCAAAAGGCCGGGAGCAGGGAGGGGTGCACGTTCACCACC
>Ga0116174_10002288_pt1 | contig 16730 bp, 17 predicted proteins | sample AD_UKC087_MetaG_FD_89801 | JGI IMG/M metagenome (GOLD analysis project Ga0116174, IMG submission 89801) | Active sludge microbial communities of municipal wastewater-treating anaerobic digesters from USA - AD_UKC087_MetaG | ecosystem: Engineered > Bioreactor > Anaerobic > Digestate | place: USA...
ATGACAGGGTCTGACACGCCGGCGCTGGCAGCAGCGGTGTCGCAGGCCGGGGGCCTGGGCATGCTCGGCTGCGGCATGCGCTCACCCGCCGCCATGGCCGAGGCCGCGGCCGAGGTGCGCCGCCGCACCGACAAGCCCTTTGGCATGAACCTGTTCGTGCAGGCCACCCCCTGCCCCGACGAGGCCACAGTGCAGGCCGCACTGCAGCGCCTGGCACCGCTCTATGCTGAATTGGGCCTGCAACCCGAGCGACCCGCGCAATGGTGCGAGGACTTCACGGCACAGTTCGAGGCCCTGGTGGCCGCACGACCGGCCGTGGCCAGCTTCACCTTCGGCATCCTTTCTGCAGCGCAGGTGGCGCGGTTGCAGGCCCAGGGCAGCTATGTGGTCGGCACGGCCACCACGGTGGCAGAAGCCCGTGCCTGGGCCGCGGTGGGCGCAGATGCGGTCTGCGCCTCGGGCATGGAAGCCGGTGGGCATCGCGGCACGTTCCTGTCACCCCGCCATGCAGCGCCACCGCCGGGTGGACCGTCACTGGAAGACTTCGAAGCCAGCATGGTGGGCACGCTGGCGCTGGTGCCGCAGTGCGTGGACGCGCTATCCATCCCCGTCATCGCGGCGGGCGGCATCATGGACGGGCGCGGCATTGCAGGAGCGCTGGCACTGGGCGCCCAGGCCGTGCAGATGGGCACCGCCTTTCTGCCCTGCCCTGAATCGGGTATTGGCGCCGCCTACCGCGAGGCACTGACCCGGGCCAAGGCCACGGACACGCGCATCACGCGCATCTTCTCGGGCCGACCAGCGCGCGGAATTGTCAACCCCATGATGGAAGCCTTGGCCGCAGAGGAAGCGCATGTGCCCGCCTATCCGGTGCAAAACGCACTGACCGGCGCGCTGCGCCGCACGGCAGCTGCGCAGGGACGCGCCAGCCACTTGTCGCTGTGGGCAGGGCAAGGGGTGGGCGCAGTGCGCACCATGCCCGCAGCCCAGCTGGTGGCCACACTGGCCAATGAATGGCGCGCAACCTGCCAGCAGCTGCATGCCCTCCCAGAGAGGGCATAAGAACCCGCTTGCCGTCTTGCCGGGGTAAGAGGCTTGGTGGCAGCAAGGCACAGGGACTGCCAATGGCCCCTCCCTACAATCGGGGCGAACCGCTTGCCCCGTCATGCCCTACATCATTGCCAATCCATTCACACTGACGGAGTTCCTGCTGGACAGCCTGCCCCCCGCAGAGCGGGCCAAGGTACTGGTGCACCCCAAGCGCATCAAGGGAGTGGCGTATTCCCTGTTGAAAGCCGTGGAAGCGTGGTGTCCGTTTCGGCTGCCAGGCTTTCGCCCGTTTCCCCGGCCCTACCTGCAGGCGCTGCAAGCCATCCCCCCGGACGCACCGCTGCTCATTTTTGGCATTGAGAACATCAAGGACCTGCGCATCCTGCGCAAATACCTGCGCACCCGGCGCGTGGCGGTGTTCACCTGGAATCCGGTGATCGATTACCAGCAAAACCACCAGCTACGCAAGCTCCACATCCGGCAGCTCAAAGGTCTGGGCTTTCACGTCTACACCTTTGACCCGGACGATGCGCAGCAATATGGGCTGAGGCTGACACAACAGGTATACCGGTACGTGGATGCATTGCGCCAGACAACGCCCGCGCAATGGGACATCTACTTTCTGGGGCAGGACAAAAACCGTTTTGCCACCCTGCGCGCCCTGGGCGAAGAGTGGCAAGGCCTGGGCTTGCGCACGCGTCTGCGCATGGTGCCCGAGCCCGGCACCAGCTACCCGCCAACCCCAGCGATCGAAGTCTTGCCGCACAGCATCGACTACCCCACGAACATCGAGGACATCAACCGCGCGCGCTGCCTGCTGGAGATCACCCAGGCCCACCAGAGCGGGCTGACGGTGCGCTGCCTGGAAGCGCTGTTCTTCGACAAGAAGCTCATCACCAACAACCCCAGCGTGCGCACGCTGCCGTTCTACCACCCGGCACGTTTTTTCATCCTGGGACAGGATGATCCGCAAACCATCCCAGCCTTCTTGAGCACCCCCATGCCGCCCCTGCCCAAGGGAGCTTTGGACGCGTACGACTTTGCGCATTGGCTGCGCCAGTTCGAGGGCGTACCAGCCCGCTGACAACGCCCTCCGAGCAGCCCAAGCCCCGCCGGACTGGCGATTCCCGTGCTTTCGGATGGTTGGATTACTATTTCCTCTTGATGTTGAAAAAATCAGAAGCCTTCCTGTCCGCTGCCATTACCGGTCTGTTTCTGTTTTTCCCCATGAGTTTAGGGCTGGCCAGCAGTTTGATGCTGGCGATCGTTCTGCTGTGGCTTGTGACAGGGAACCTGAAAGCACGCTGGCTGAGGATCAAAGCCAATCCGGTCGCATGGGCTGCGTTACTGCTGTATGCCATCGTCTTGCTGGGCATTTTTTACTCACCCGCTTCATGGAATGATATTGGCCTGCATCTGACCAAATACCTCAAGCTGCCGTTCGCCGTGATTCTGATGTCGGCCATTGCCACGGACAAGCTACAAAAACGCTGCCTGAATGCATTTGTCATGGCGATGGGTTTTGTGTTGATTTCCACCTGGCTCAATATCTGGTGGGATCTTCCCTGGTCAAAAACCCACAATCAGGGATGGAATGTCACCCACCATGTATTTGGCGACTACATCACGCAAAACATCATGATGGCGTTTCTGGTCCTGGTGGCCTTGGTGCGAACGATCCGTTCACCGAACACATGGCACAAAATCGCGTGGGCGGCCGTGGCGCTGCTGGCAAGCATCAGCATCACCCATCTGTCGGAAGGACGCGTCGGGTATGTACTGCTGTGGGTCGTTCTGGCGGTCTTCGTCTTTTCTGCGCTCAAAGGACGCGCGATGTGGCTTGCTGCGGTCAGTGGCGCCGTCATCATGGTGGTCGTGCTGGCCAGTTCCGGGCTGATGCGTGACCGGTTCGAACTCGCCTTCACCGAGATGCAGCGCGCAGATGCCGAAAAAATGACATCCGTGGGAAACAGAATTTATCTCTACAAAATCACGCCCCAGCTGATTGCAGAAGCCCCCCTGCTAGGCCATGGGACGGGCTCCTACCATTCCGAGATTTGCCGCTTTGTGAATATCCCGCAGGGATGCCATGGCTGGATCAGCTGGCACCCCCACAACCAGTTTCTTTTCTTTGCGGCCGACCATGGCGCACTCGGCTTTGCTGCCTATCTCTTTTTGCTGATCAGCATGGCATGGATGGCACGCCAAACGGCCGACCCCGAAATCAGGGTGCTACTGATCGGACTGGCGGCCCTTCTCGCCGTCAACAGCTTGACCAATGCATCCTTGTGGAGCGCACGCGAGAGCCACTTCTTCACTTACATGATGGCCCTGCTAAGCTGCCGAGCCCTGTATCACCGCAAGCCTGTGCCGACTGTCCAAGCAACAGCGTGATCGCGATGTTCTTTTTGCCAGATACGGCTCCATTCGTTTTAAACAACAGCGCAACGGAACCGCTCGAAACCGTGCGACAGACAACCAGGACTTCCCGATGAATTCCACCAAACTTCCTGCCGTGTATTCAATGCACTGGGACAACATTCCAGACAACATACTCCAGCAGCAACGTGCCGTTTTTGAACATCTGCAGATTGAATTGATTCAGGAAAATGCCAACAAGACATCGCATGGCACATGGATGAAAAATGTCATTGAGCGCAGTGCATCGGACGACATCATCATCTTTTGCGATATTGACGCCTTTCCCATCCGGCGCAGTGCCTATTTGCAGGCCATCGACCACGCAAAGAACGGCGCCCTGTTCGGTCTGGCGCAGTTTTCGAATCACAAAAAGGGCACCGAACTGTATGCAGGGCCGATGTTCATGGCCTTTCAAAAAAGCACCTGGGAGGCCCTGGGCAGCCCTGCGCTCAAATCGGGGGGTGACTACGATGCGGCCGAGGTGATGTCTGCGCTCGCCCGGAAAAGCAATATCGAGCTGGTGCTCTCCCGGCCTTCCAGCTGCCTGATACCCAAGTGGGCGCTGGGCAATGAGGGGGTGTTTGGCATCGGCACCTTTTACGGCGACTGCGATTTCTTTCATCTGTTCGAATCGCGCAAGCCGGCCTACGACGTGATCTTCAATGCCGTCGCGCAGGATGTGGTGGGCGATCGCCCGCTCAACTTCCGTCACTATCTGGAGATCGTGGAGACGCTGCAACACCCGCAGGAGCCAGGCCATCGACGCAGCAAGGCGCCCGGGTTCTGGCACAAACTCTTCAAGTAGGCCCCGGCCCACCGCAGGGCACAGCCGACTCCAGTGCCTGCCCGCCCCTTTATTTACCCGCCCCCTGTCATGTCATTGCCCCTGTGCTTCATCAACCTCGCACGCGACCAGGAACGGCGCGCAAGGCTCGAGTCCGAACTGCTGCGCCTGCGCCTGGACGGCGAACGCATCGAAGCCGTCTGGTGGGCCGACCTGCCCGCAACAGCGCAGTCCGCGCTGTACTCGGAGAAGCTCAACCGCCAGCAGTATTACAAGCCGCTCGTCAACGGCGAGAAGGGCTGTTACGCCAGTCACCTGGCAGCCTGGCAAAAGCTGCTCGACAGCCAGGCCCCAGCCCTGATCGTGCTGGAAGACGATGTGCAGCTCGATCCCCGGTTTCTGGAGGTCACCCAGGCCATTGCTGCATTGACGATGCCCTGGGACATGGTCAAGCTCATGGGGCGCGAGCAGGAAAAAGTCCGCGCCCGGCGCCCACTCACCGCCACGACTGAACTGATCGATTACCTGCGCGTTCCCAGCATGACCGCGGGCTACGTGATCAGCCGCGCGGGCGCAGCCAAGCTGCTGGCTGCACGCCGGCCCTTCGGGCGGCCGATTGACGTCGATTTGCGCTTCTGGTGGGAATGCGATCTGCGCATCCTGGGCGTCGTTCCCCCGGTGGTCCTTCTGGACGATACCAGCCTGGTGAGCAGCATCGGACAGAAGCCCGCAATGGGCGTCGGCGCCCAATGGCGCAAGTTCCGCATGAAACTGCAGCTAACGGTCTTGAACACCCTGCACCACCTGCGCAAATCCCTGATTGCCTAAGATTTCACGCAAGCCATGCACCCGGCCGTCAATCTGGCAGGCGAATGGGTGCGCTGCGGTGCACATCCGCCAGCAATTGTTCGTATCTCGCCTGCATCACCGACAGATCAAAGGACTTTTCGGCCTCCCGGCGTGCCGCTGTCGCCAGCGCGGACGCCAGCGCGGGTGATCGCAGCAAGCGCTCCAGGGCCGATGCCAGGGCCTGGGCATCCCCCTCGGGCACGAGCAGGCCCGTGCGCTCGGGGTCTATCACCTCCCGCACGCCCACCACATCGCTGCCGATGCAGGCGCAGCCGGCTGCCATGGCCTCTGTCAATGCCAGGGGCATGCCTTCGTAATGGGTGGACAGCACAAAGAACTGCTGGTGCATCAGCAGTTGGGGGAGGTCCTGCACTTGGCCCAGAAAATCGACCTGATCGGTCAGTTGCAGACGCTCCACCAAGGCCCGGGTCTGTTGCTGCAGCCGCTTCTTGCCCAAGCCTGCCAGGTAAAGTCTGGGCCGCAGGCCTTTGTCGGCCAGCAATGCGAGTGCACGCACCAGGGTGGCATGGTCCTTCTGGCGCGCAAAACGCGATGCCATAACGACCCCCGCCTCGCGTTGCGCCCAAGGCACCAGGCTGGCGGCCGGGAAACGCGCAAGGTTGATGCCATTGGGAATGGCCACGCAACGCTCGGGCGGAAAACCCAGCTCGACCAAGCGGGTGCGCACGCCCCTGGAAACGCCCACGCTCGCGGCCGTGCGGCGCGCCAGCCACAGCGCCTGCGCCAGGCGCCAGCGGGTGTAGCGCTCGCGCGAGTTGTGCTCCACATGCACCAGCTTCGGGGTGCCGGCCAGCAGGCCGGCATACCGGCCCCACAGGTGCTCACTGAAGCCGTGGGCGACCAGAATGTCGGGGCGCCAGTCCAGCGATCCGGCGCAACGCCCACACCGTGACCGCATGCGCCCAACCCGGCACCACGCGCACATCCAGCCCCTGTGCCTGCAATGCCTGGATGCGGGCGGGGTCGGTGTTGCGCTTGCGCCGCAACACCAGCAACACCTGCATGGACCCGGTGCGCTGGGCGGCCAGGCACAGGTCCACTGCCACCTGGGTGGCGCCCGAGAACCCGCCCGTCACGAAATGCAGTACGCGCAAAATTTCTCCCGCTCACCAGCCCTGCCGGCGCCCCCAGCTGCTGGATCCGTGCCCCAAAGGGCTGCACGCGGATACGCAGCAGCCTGTAGGCACGGCACAACCCCCGCAGGGATCAATGACCGCCGTGAGCGACCTCGCCCGCCTTCAACCGGTACACCGTGCCGCAATACGGGCACTTGGCTTCGCCAGTGTGGGCCACGTCGAGATAGACCTTGGGATGGCTGTTCCAGAGCTTCATGTCTGCCTTGGGGTTGGGGCAGAACACGCCACCCTGGGCATTCAGGTCTTTGGCCAGGAGTTCAATAACGGCTTGCGACATGGATCAGACCTTGGTGAGCCAATGGGCGTACTTGGGATTGCGGCCGTTGACGATGTCAAAGAAGGCACTTTGAATCTTCTCGGTGATGGGGCCACGCCGGCCCACATAGTCGTCTTTGCCGATCTCGATGCGGTCGAGCTCGCGGATGGGCGTGACTTCGGCGGCCGTGCCGGTGAAGAAGGCCTCGTCGGCGATGTACACCTCGTCGCGGGTGATGCGCTTTTGCACCACTTCCAGCCCCAAGTCCTTGCAGATATGGAACACCGTGTTGCGGGTGATGCCATTGAGCGCACCTGCCGACAGGTCGGGGGTGTAGACCACACCGTTCTTCACGATGAAGAAATTCTCACCCGAGCCCTCGGAAACAAAGCCCGCGGCATCCAGCAACAGGGCCTCGTCGTAGCCATCGTCGGTGGCTTCGGTGTTGGCCAGAATGGAGTTGGTGTAGTTGCTCACCGCCTTGGCTTGGCTCATGGTGATGTTGACATGGTGGCGCGTGTAGCTGCTGGTCTTGACGCGGATGCCACGGGCCATGCCGTCTTCACCCAGATAGGCGCCCCAGGCCCAGGCCGCCACCATCAGGTGGATGTCGTTGCCCTTGGGCGAGACGCCCAGCTTCTTGTCGCCGATCCAGGTCAGGGGGCGCAGGTAACCCGACTCCAGCTTGTTCTCGCGCATCACCGCGCGCTGCGCCTCGTTCACCTGTTCCTGGGTGAAGGGGATCTTCATGCGCAGGATCTTGGCGCTGTTGAACAGGCGCTCGGTATGGTCCTGTAGGCGGAAGATGGCCGTGCCGCTGACCGTGTTGTAGGCGCGCACGCCTTCAAAGGCGCCGCAGCCGTAATGCAGGGTGTGGGTCAGCACATGGATCTTGGCGTCGCGCCAGTCGACCATCTGGCCGTCCATCCAGATCTTGCCGTCACGATCGGCCATCGAGGGAACTACGGGGCTCATGGGTGTCCTTTGGGTTGCTGGGATGTCGCAAAAAGCCGATTTTACGGGGCCGCAGACCCCGCGTTGTCGGCGGGCACTTCAGCGGGTGCTGCAGGGCGCTCCAGCGCCCATTTCACGAGCTTGCCGCCCTGGAACTCGCAGGTCACATGCGATTGGGTGCCGTCGGTCCAGCGGTAGACCTCGGGCTGTTCGTTCTCGGGCGACTGCAGCGCCCCCAGCGAACGCGTCATGGCCACCACATGCATCAGCGTCACCCCCGCCTGCAGCTTGGCATTGAGCATGACGGCGCTGCCCACGTAACCCACCGGACGATCGGCCGCCTTGCGCAGCACATTCATGAGCCGCGTGAAATGCAGCAGGGCCCACATGAGCACCCCCCCGCCGACGGCCGCAACACCCATCCAGCCATAGGACCGAAAGCCCATCACGACCACCACCACCAGCCCCACGGGCACCAGGATATTTCGAAAATTCATGGTCCCATTGTCTTACGACGGCACCCACCCAACCCTGTGGGGAGTGCGTATGCACCTGTCAAGCGATGCCGCGCACCACATTCATGGCCTCTTCCACCCGCTCCACCGCGTGGATGGTCAGACCCTCGATCGGTTTTTTGGGGGCATTGGCCTTGGGCACCACCGCCACGCTGAAGCCCAGCTTGGCCGCCTCGCGCAGGCGCTCCTGACCGCGGGGCGCTGGACGCACCTCGCCCGCCAGTCCGACCTCGCCGAAGGCGATGAACCCCTGCGGCAGGGCCTTGCCGCGCAGGCTGGAGGTGATGGCCAGCATCACGGCCAGATCGGCGGCCGGCTCGCTGATGCGCACGCCACCCACGGCGTTCACAAACACGTCCTGGTCCATGCAGGCCACGCCCGCGTGGCGGTGCAGCACGGCCAGCAACATGGCCAGGCGATCCTTGTCCAGACCCACGGAGAGGCGCCGCGGGCTGGGCCCGCCGCTGTCCACCAGGGCCTGAATCTCCACCAGCAAAGGCCGGGTGCCTTCGAGCGTTACCATCACGCAGCTGCCCGGCACCGGCTCACTGTGCTGGCTCAGAAAGATGGCGCTGGGGTTGCTGACCCCCTTGAGGCCCTTTTCGGTCATGGCGAACACGCCGATTTCGTTGACCGCGCCAAAGCGGTTCTTGATGGCGCGCACCAGGCGGAACTGGCTGTGCGTGTCGCCTTCGAAATACAGCACCGTGTCCACCATGTGCTCCAGCACGCGGGGCCCGGCCAGCGCGCCCTCCTTGGTCACATGGCCCACCAGCACAATCGCCACGCCCGAAGCCTTGGCACAGCGCGTAAGGTGCGCGGCGCACTCGCGCACCTGGGCCACCGAACCGGGCGCCGACGTGAGCTGGTCGGAATACACCGTCTGGATCGAGTCGATCACTGCCACCGCCGGTTGCATGGACTCAATCGTGGCCAGGATCTTTTCGAGCTGGATCTCGGCCAGCACATTGACCTGGCTGTGGTCCAGCCCCAGCCGGCGCGAACGCAGCGCCACCTGGGCGCCGCTTTCCTCGCCTGTGACATACAGGGTGGGCAGGCCGGCGCGCTGCAGCGCATCCAGCGCCTGCAGCAGCAGCGTGGACTTGCCGATGCCCGGGTCACCCCCGATCAGCACCACGCCCCCTTCGACGATGCCCCCGCCCAGCACGCGGTCCAGCTCATCGATACCGCTGGGCGTGCGCGCGATGTCGGTCGCCTCGATGGCCGCCAGCGGCATGACGGCCTGCGCCTGCGCCAGGCCGGCGAACTGCGTGCCGCTGTAGCGGTTTTTGCCGGGCCCCGCCTCCGCCACCGATTCGATCAGCGTGTTCCAGGCGTTGCACGACGGGCATTTGCCCAGCCATCGCGGGCTGGTGCCGCCACATTCGGTGCAGGTGAAAAGGGTTTTGTCTTTGGCCATGGGTGCGGTGTGGGGCGAAGCGGCTGGCCACTATAGCGGTCACCAGAGCATGCACCTGCGGGGGGTGAGTTTGGCCGCGCAAAAGGCCAGACGCCAACACCCGCCGGCCAGACCCCGTACGATGGCGGTCACGGTCCGCAAAAAACCTCACCGCATGCCACACCCCGAGAATACGGGTGCCATGCGGGCGGGTTACCGAGTTGTCTGCCACCCTCTTCCCATCGCCACGCCACCATGCCTGCACCCACGCTGTACCTCGCTCCCGGCACCTGCGCCCTGGCCGTCCACATTGCCTTGCACGAGGCGCAAGCGGGCCACGCGCTGGTGCGCATTGACTTTGCCGCACAGCAGCAACGCAGCCCCGAGTACCTGGCCATCAACCCCAAAGGCCGCGTGCCTGCCCTGGTGACCGAACACGGCGTGCTGACCGAAACCCCGGCCCTGCTGGCTTATGTGGCCCAGCGCTACGCACAGGCGCAGCTGGCGCCACTGGACCCGTTTGCCTTTGCGCGCATGCAGGAGTTCAACAGCTACCTGGCCTCCACCGTGCATGTGGCCCACGCCCACCGCCCCCGGGCCAACCGCTGGGCCGACGACGCCCACGCCATCGAGGCCATGCAGCGCAAGGTGCCGCAGAACATGGCGGAGTGCTTTGGCGTGATCGAGCACCACTACCTGCAAGGCCCCTGGGTGCTGGGGGAGCAATATTCCGTCTCCGACGCCTACCTGTACACCGTGTCCAGCTGGCTGGCCAGCGACGGCGTCGATGTGGCGCAGTTCCCCAAGGTGGCCGACCACCGGCGCCGCATGGCCGAGCGGCCGGCTGTGCAACGTGCGCTGGCATGAGCGGACGCTGCGGATGATCGGACCCGGGGCGGGAAGCGCCCGCAAAAAAGCCCCGGCGCCTGGAGAGCGCCGGGGCTTTTGACGTTACATGCCTGGTCAGTTGACCTTGAGCGCGCGCCAGTCGATGCGGTTGTCCGCGCGGTGCGGCAGGTCCACCTTCTGGGTGGCCGCCCAGGGGATGACCTGGTTGTACAGCGGGATGTGCGAAATCAGCTCGTGGTCCTGCACCAGGGCCTTTTCGATCAAACCGTTGCGCGTGACCGGATCGGTCTCCTTCTTGATGCGCTCGATCAGGGCATCCTGCTGCGGGTTGCTGAAACGGCCCAGGTTGAAGTTGCCATCGCCGCCCGCGCCTGGCGAGCGGATCAGCGACTGCAGCGAATAGAACGCATCAAAGGTCGGCACGCCCCAGCCCAGCAGGTAGATGCTGGCCTCGTTGCGCTGGATCATCGGGAAATAGGTGGCAAACGGCAACGAGCGCAGCTTGGCCTTCACGCCCACCTTGGCCCATTGCGCCGTGATGGCCTGGCACAGCTGCTCGTCGTTGATGTAGCGGCCGGCGCTGCAGGCAAAGTCCACCTCGAAGCCGTTGGGGTAACCCGCATCGGCCAGCAGCTTTTGCGCCGCCTTGACATCAAAGGGCCAGCGCACATCGGCCTTGGGCGTCCAGCCGTTGACCTGGTGGGCAATCAGTGCGCCCGTGGGTTGGGCCAGGCCGCGCAGCACCACGCGCTGGATGGCGTTGACGTCGATCGCCTGGTACAGCGCCTTGCGCACGCGCAGATCCTTGAGCGGGTTCTTGCCCTTGACGTCCGAGCCCGGCAATTCGTCGCGGAACTGGTCCAGACCGAGAAAGATGGTGCGGTATTCAGCACCCTCGAGCACCTTCAGGCCCTGCGTCTGGCGCACCCGTGCCAGGTCCTGCAGGCTGGGGTCGATGATGAAATCAATCTCGCCCGACAGCAGCGCCGCCGTGCGCGTGGCGTCGGACTTGATCGGGGTGTAGACCACCTCGGTCACGTTGGTGGCGAACTTGCCCTTACCCCACCAGTGCGGGTTGGGCTCCAGCACCACGCGCTGGTCGGGCGTCCACGACTTGAGCACGAACGGCCCCGTGCCGAGCGCATTGCGGTGGGCAAAGGTTTCATCCTTGTTCTTGATGTCCTTGGGGTCGACCGACTTGTTCTTCTCGGCCCAGGCCTTGCTGAGGATGCGCAGCTCGGTCAGCTGGTTCACCAGCACCGGGTTGGGCAGATCCGAGAAGATGTCGATGGTGTGGCTGTTGACCTTTTCCACCCGATCGATGCCCTGGGCATAGACCGCGTAATTGGAGCTTTTCGACTTGGCGCGTTCGAGCGAAAACTTGGCATCGTCGGCGGTGAACTCGCTGCCATCGCTGAACTTCACGCCCTTGCGCAGCGTGATGCGCAGCTGCGTGGGGCTCACCAGCTTCCACTCGGTGGCCAGCGCGGCCTCGGGCTTGAAGGTCTTGCTGTTGTATTCGACCAGCGTGTCGTACACGGCGGCATGCAGGGTGTTGTTCACGCCCACGTTCTGGGCGTGAACGTCCCACGAGGACACATCCACGGCACGCGCCCAGCGAAAGGTTTTGGCCTGTGTGGCCATAGGCAGGGCTGCGGCCAGTGCGGCAGCGAGAAGCAGGGGTTTGAATTGCATCGTGAACAACGCCTTTATCAATGGAACAAAGCGAACTATGGACCAAATGGTGCCGATTGCAGAACCAATTTATCGTTCTAACCTTATATCGCGGGGCGAGCCTTGCCAACGATGCCAACCCTCAGCCCAAAAAATCCCCGGACGGTGCCGGGTTTCATCAGGGCCAGTGAATAGAACAGTTGCGCTGCCCCGGTTCAATTTGTTCAGCTGAACACCGACTGGAGCCTGGCGTGCCTTGCCTAGGCGTCGGCCTCGGCCTTGATGAACTTGGCAAAGCTCTCGGGGTTGGCGGGGGCCATCTCGATGCCCAATTCGGCAAAGCGCAGCCTTCGCTGGATAGATGGCTCGAACCTCTGCGGCCCCGTGACCCTTCTCATTTAGAGATAGCTCCAATCACGCCTTTGGACTTTCTGCCTTGGCCACCGATTGCTGTAATTCCCCTCGTCACCGGTGTTGGTATTTCCCACGCACCGCAATGAAGGCACCAAGCGTGGTGCGCTTGCAATGTTCTCGAGGTCCAACATGGTCAGCAATCAAGTCAATGCGTTTTTGCGAGGGGATTTCAGTTCATCGGCGTACGTGCAGCGCGCCCAGGACTTGGTGCCGGTGCTCAAGGAGCGCTCGGCACGGCAATGGAACCACCCGCGCGTACTGGACGAAACCATCCAGGACATGCTGGATGCCGGCTTCTTCCAGATGTTCCAGCCCAAGCGCTGGGGCGGCGGCGAGACCACTCCGATCGAGACCTTTGAGGTGTCCTCGATCCTGGCCGAGGCCGAGCCCTCGGTGGGCTGGGTGCTGGGCGTGGTGGGCATCCACTCTTACCACCTGGCATTCTTCAGCGAGCAGGCCCAGGAAGAGGTCTGGGGCGACAACCCCCGCACCCTGATCAGCTCGCCCTATGCACCCGGTACCGCCCGGCGAGTGGATGGCGGCTACATCCTGAACGGCCGTTGGGGTTTCTCCAGCGGCAGCGACCACTGCGCCTGGACCTTCCTGGGCGGCCATGTCGAGGACGAGCCCCGTGGCTCCGGCCCGGCCACCTACACCTTCCTGCTGCCGCGCTCGGACTACGAGATCGTGCACAACTGGAACGTGACGGGCCTGCGCTCCACCGGCAGCAACGACCTGATCGTCAAGGACGCCTTCATTCCCGAGCACCGCGCGCTGCGCTGGGACCAGATTTCCAGCGGCCAGGCGCCCGGCATGGTGAAGAACACGGGGCTGATGTACCGGATTCCCTTCTTCCAGATCTTCTCGCGCGCCACCCAGCCGCCGGCCGCGCTGGGCGCCCTCAAGGGCATGGTCGATGCCTTCATCGACTTCAATGCCGGCAAGGTGTCGCGCCACGGTATCCACATCGGCCAGAACCCCGAAGCCACGGCCGTGGTGTCCGAGTCGCTCTCGCACATCGAGGAAATGAAGAGCCAGGTTTACAAGAACTACGCCCGCCTGATTGCTGAGATCGAAGGCGTGGGGCCCGCAGTGTCGATGGATGACCGTCGCAAGTTCCGTTACCAGGCTGCGCAGATCGGGCCGCGCTGTGCAAAGTTTGCCAACGAGCTGTTCCGCATCTCGGGCGGCCATGCGATCTATGACCACAACGCCTTTGGCCGCTACCTGAACGACCTGATGGCCATCCAGACCCACCAGCTGTGCAACCACCAGCTCAACGCCAATGCCTGGGCCGGCCCCCTGCTGGGCTATGCCGAGGCCGCGCAGAACTACGCCGCCTGACCGTCCCCCGTTTGATCCAAGGAAACCTCGTGAGCACCCCCATCCGCGGCGGCTTCACCGCCAAGTTCTATTCCGATGCGCCCACGCTGCAAGACGCCGACGGCACCCGCCATTGGGTCACCCGCGCTGCCAACTTTGTGGTCGTCGCCACCCAGGCCGTAGCCGGTGCCCAGCTGCGCCGCAGCGCTGCTGACCAGAGCGATGAATACCTGCTGCTGCTGCCCGAGGACACAGGCGCCCGCGCCGAGGCGGGCGGCGAGCAGGTCGCCAGCGCCGGCGACAGCCTGACCGTGGTGCCGCCTGGCGACAGCACCGTCACCGCCACCACCGCCGGCTGGATCTACCGCATCTTTAGCCAACTGGCCGCCGACTGGCTGCCGCTGGCCCCCAACCACGCCGTGTATGCCAATGGCGGTGCGCCCGAAGTCGCCCCGCTGGAGACCTGGCCCGCGCCCGTGGGCGGCTATCGCCTGCGCCACTACCCCCTGGCCAACTACGCGCGCAGCGACAACACCATGCGCCTGTTCCGCACCTGCAACCTGATGGTCAATATCTTCCTGCCCGGCACCGCCGCACGCGACCCCCAGAAGATGACCCCGCACTCGCACACCGATTTCGAGCAGGGCTCGCTCGCGCTGCGCGGCGGCTGGATCCACCACATGCGCTACCCCTGGGTGCCCGACATGACCACCTGGCGCGAAGACGAGCACAACGGCATCAACTCGCCGTCGCTCATCGTCATTCCGCCGAATGTCATTCACACCTCGCAATCGCTGGGCGAGCCCGGCATGCGCCTGGTGGACATCTTTGCCCCGCCACGCGACGACTTCTCTCTCAAGCCCGGCTTGGTCAACAACGCCGACGAGTACCCGCTGCCCGAACGCCTGCAAGGCGTGACCCCTGCCGCCAACGCCGGTTGAGGAGCCGCTGCATGGCCAATTTCCTGCACACCCTGCGCCGAGGCGATGCCTGCCAGTTCGGCACCTGGGTCAAGCTCTCCAGCCTGGAAACCCTGGAGCTGCTGGCCATCGCTGGCTTTGACTTCGTCGTCATCGACATGGAGCACGCGCCCCACACCTTCGAGACCGCCTACCGCTGCATCGTTGGTGCCCAGGGCTTGGGCATGAAGGCGCTGGTGCGCCTGCCGGATTCGCAAGGCACCTATGTGCAGCGCATCCTCGACAGCGGCGCCGACGGCGTGTTGGTGCCCCGGGTGCGCACGCCTGAAGAGGCCCGCCAGCTGATGGACGGCATGGTCTTCAGTCCCCAGGGCTCGCGGGGCCTGGGCATCACCTCCCGCGCCGGGCACTGGGGCCTCAAGCCCACGCCCGACTATGTGCGCGAAGGCAACGAGGGCGTGTTCCGGGGCGTGCAGCTGGAAGACCAGTCCGCGCTGCGCCAGGCAGCAGAGATCCTGGACACGCCCGGCGTCAACGCCGCTTTTGTCGGCCCCGGCGACTTGGCCCTGTCCAGCGGCAAGCTCGCCAGCCACCCCGACAACGCAGTGCTCATCGACGGCCTGCTGGCCGCCGCCAAGCAGCGCGGTGTGCCCGTGGGCACGGCGGTGGGCGATGCCGCTGCCGCCCGCCAGGCGCAGGAGCGGGGCTTTGGCTTCGTGATGGTCAGCAACGACCTGTCGCTGTTTGGCAAGGCCGCCGCCGATCTGGTGCGCGGCTTCAAGGCTTGACGGCCTGACGACGACTTCCCAAGGAAAGCCCCCATGGACAAAGACACCTTGCTGGGCCCCGCAGCCCCGATTCGTGGCCTGTGCCGCATGACCACCGAACGCGCGCAGCGCGGCTACCCGCTGACGCGCTTTTTGTGCAGCATGCGCCACGCCCGCCAGCGCGAAGCCTTGGTGAACGACCTGGAGGGCTGCCTGCGGGACAGTGGCCTGAGTGAACTGGAGAAGAACATGCTGCGCCGGCGCGACTTTGTCGCCATGCTCGACCACGGCGCCGCCACGGTAGCCGTGGCCAAGGTCTGCCGGGCCTGGGGCGTCACCCTGGTCGAGCTGGGCGCGCTCGGACGTGGCCAGAGTGCGCAAGATTTCATCACCGAGCGCAAACGCGCCAACCTGGGGCAGCCATGGGAATTCTGATTGGCGGCATTGGTTCGTCCCACGCACCGTCCATTGCCCACGCCTGGGACCAAGGGCACCAACAGCGGCCCGAATGGAAGCCGTTTTTTGACGCTTACGGCCCCGTCAAGCAGTGGCTGGCCGACCAGCGGGTGGACACGGTGGTCATGTTCTACAACGACCACCTCAACCACTTCCAGTTCGGCAACTACCCCACCTTCGCAATGGGCATTGCCGAAACCATGCCGGTGTGCGACGAAGGCGACGGCCCCCGTGACTTCCCGCCGGTACCCGGCAACGTGGCCCTGGGCTGGCACCTGGCCAGCTCGCTGGTGGCCGACGAATTCGACCTCACCATCTGCCAGGAAATCGCGCTGGACCATGGCGTCATGTCGGTGCTGCCGCTGCTCGCCTCGCCGCCCTGGCCGTTCAAGGTGATTCCCATTAACGTGAACGTGCTGCGCGAGCCCATGCCCACGCCCCAGCGCTGCTGGCGCATCGGCCAGGCCGTGGGCCGGGCCATCCAGTCCTACGACAAGGATGCACGCGTGGTCGTGGCGGCCACCGGGGGGCTGTCGCACCAGCTGCACGGACCGGACTTTGGCTTCGTCAACCCCGAGTGGGACAACCGCTTCCTGGACCTGCTGGTGGAGCAGCCCGAGGTGCTGGCCCGGGCCAGCCACGCGGACTACATGCAGCGTGGCGGTGCCGAGGGTGTGGAGATGATGATGTGGCTCGCCATGCGGGGCGCTCTGTCCACGCAGGCCCGGCCCCTGAAGCCCATCCAGCGCTTTTATTGGGGCCCCATGCTGACCGGCTACGGCCTGCTGGCACTGCAGGCCCAGGCCTGAGCGGCCCGGCCCCCTCTCGCCGCCCCGACCCGCCATCCCTTTCACACGAGAGACAAGCCATGCGCAAAAGCATTTACATCGAGGGGTTTTCCCACGGTAACAACCCGGTGCCGGCGGCCACCGTCATGGGCCA